>Ga0209257_1001311_pt1 | contig 30304 bp, 36 predicted proteins | sample AraplaCvi_mCL_r2_FD_184277 | JGI IMG/M metagenome (GOLD analysis project Ga0209257, IMG submission 184277) | Arabidopsis root microbial communities from North Carolina, USA - plate scrape MF_Cvi_mCL_r2 (SPAdes) (version 2) | ecosystem: Host-associated > Plants > Roots > Endosphere | place: USA...
CGTACTCATCAAGCTGTCGAATAGTCATCTGCGCAATCGCACGGGAAAGGCACATTGTGAGTGCCGCGAAGAGCTCCAGCATTGGTTCGCCTTTGTCCGACATCGCACAAGCCTCGTATCAATGGCCCCGCTCACATGCGGCAAGCGGAATGTAATCAAGTCCGCGATCGGCCAGGAGCGGACGTTACAAGTCCCGAAGGCCGGGCACTCGTAAAGTGCAGGCCGAAGCTATCGACGTTCGCCTCGGCTTCGTCGGCCCCGAACTCGGCTCCGAAGCGGATGCACTTCCACATGGCCTGATTCTAAGCCGCCATCCCTTACCCACTGCGCCGTGCATTTCCCCGCGGCTGAGGGAGGGCATCCCAGTTCGGAGTGGCCTTAGGCTTGACCGGCTTCGGCGCGCCCTTCAACACAGCCACCCGTTCTACCAGCGGGCGACCCACCGCATTAGGGCGGAACGGGACACCCATCGCGGCAAGGGCACGGCACTGCGCAGACCAGCGCTTTCTCGCGGTCAGTTCCTCTACCTCGTCAGGGGTAAGCCAAGTCTCAGACATCGGCGCCTCTCTTCTTGCGTGGCTTGTACGGTCTCAAACGACCTGCTCGAAGGTTGGGGTACGCGTCCAGCAAGGCCGATGGAACTTTGAGGCGGGGCGACGCGTGGGGCGGGTCCCAGCATGGTGATCTGTCGATCGCCGCAAACAAATCGGATCGCGCGTAAAGCTTCCTACCCATGAAGCGTTTCGGTGCGATGCCGAGTGTTCTGTAGCCCTCGCGAAAGGTGGACAGTGCGACGCCACAATACTCTGCGGCCTCGGCCTCGGTGAACCAGTCCTTGCCTTCAAGGTGGATGGGCCTGAGCGCCATCAGCGCCTTCGCTCCTTCCGTGTCGCTAGTCGATTGCAGTTTCGGTACTCGACCACCTCGCCAGCGCGCCACGTCGCCGGCTTGAAGGTCAGGCGATCGGGGAACCCGGGGCGACAGGCGACCCTTTGGAGGAAGTGGTCTTTCGACACCCCCCAGAGCTCGGCGCACTCCTCGGCGGACAGGGCTAGCTCCATCCATGGAACCTTCTCGGCCACAGTCATCGGTCGCGCTTCCTGCGAGCCTGGAACCGATTCGTGTCACGCCATTCGATTACCTCGCCAGCCTTCCATGCTGCGGGCTTCAAGTTGATTCGCTGAGGAAACGTAGGGAGGCAGGCTACCGTTCGGAGAAAGCGATCCTTCGATAGGCCGAATAGCTGCGCACACTCATCCGCGGCTAGAGCCAGCTCCGTCCAGGGCAACTTGTCGAGCGCTGACATGCACACCTCCGTCTTGGCAGGTCAAACGAGGGCGCATGCCACGGAAGGCCATCACTACCCGAGCCAATCCTTCTGGTCACGCAACGCGCTAGCCAACGCCCTAAGCAATGGCCGAGCCCCGCCCTTCCAAGCGTTACGGCTGACCACCGCCTTTCCTTCTTCGGTTGCTGGACCGGTTGATTGCTCCCACGGCTTCCAGCGCTGAATTGCTTCTGCCTGCTTTGCCCGAGCCTCGGGCGTCCAGCGGTTCCCCATGTATCACCTCGAAAAGTTTGTTCGGCGGGTTTCCGTCTTCCCCCGCGCGCGGGTCCGGACCGTTGTTGATCTGCTGGTGACCGGCCGCGATGTTTGCCTGGCGCACGAAGGCCACCGAGCGTGGGTTCTTGACCTCAGCCAGCGTCTCTACAGTCGAGCGACTCTGGCTCTGCGCCTTCATCGCCAGTCGTAGATAGGTGTCAGCGGCCCCTAGGTTCTGCCCAAGGTTCACTGACGCGCGGCGGGTGCACTCGTGGAAGATCGAGTTCAGCGCGAAGGCTTGCCCGACCAGCATGGCCTCCATGCCTGCCAAACTGCCGCCCTCTACCCGGCGAACATGCTCTTTCAGCACCGCGACGCATTCGTGTAAACCCAGCTCACCGAATGATCCAGCTCCCATTAGGCGGGCGATGTGCGCGCCCGAGGCAATGCCATTGACGGCGATCTCAGCCATCGCCTGCTCTTGCGTCTTGTCGGGTGAAAGCACGACTTCCATGGCGTGCTTGGCCCGCGTTGCTACCTTCTTCCCGGCCACGAAAACCTCTGCGTTAAGGAGCGTCTACCTTCACGCCCTCAGATCGAATCACAACTGGAGCGGGCGCGTACCTCAGCCAACGGATGTACCAACGGCATCCCGCTGCGTCAGCGATCGACCAAGCCAGCGAGCCAGCCGCGAAGACAGTCAGCACCATGGCGGCCTTCCCCGCCGCTCCCGGCAGCAGTAACGCCAGCGTCAGGACGCCAGCGGTCAGCCACGTCCGTCGATTCACCTAGGACTTATGCAGCTCGTACTGCTCGCCGTGGACCGCCAGCAATTCGTCCCAGCCGCTAACGTCGGGGTACATTTCATGCTCAAGCATCTGATTTCTTCCGTTCAATGGATCGTGATTCCTACTCATTTGGCGCCAGCCTCTAGCCGATCAGCCAGCGCGGCCATATCCTCGTTTTGTTCTTGCTCCGCAATCTGCCTAAGCGAGGGAATCTGAGCAGGCAGTGCGCCCTTTGGCATCGACGTTGTCTTCGCCAGCCATCGCACAAAGGCAGGGCTAGTCATAACGCCAGAAAGTCCTCGAGCGGAGGCCATGGTTCCCATCACGATTGCGAGTGGGGCAACCTGGCCCGTGATGCCCGCGGCGAGAGCGGACGAACCGAGACTCGTCCAACCGCCCACCTGGGCGAGTGCCGCGGCAGTGCCAGGAGGGTTCGCGTAGACCTGTGAGCCCGAGCGCAAGTTCGAAGCCACGCGCGCGAGCTTGTCCATGTCCATGCGGAACGAAGGACTGTAGCCGTTGAACAAGACGCCCTTCGCTTCCGGGCTAAGCTTGTTCCAGTTCGTCAGGAACGAACCCACGTTGAAGGCCTCGCCGAGGTCATCTTGCTGGCTGTCCACCGCCCGCCCCAATCGACGTAGCACGGCGGCCGAAACCTGCTTGCGAGCATCGATTGGGAGAGACCGCATCACGGCTCGCAAGGTGGTCGCGCCTTCCTTCGTTCCGGTCATCGCAGCTTGGAAGACCTTCTCCGGGCCACCGTTCTTCGTCACGACGTGGTCGATCGTATCCAGGCGATCCATCATGGCCCTGGTGTACGTATTCGCACGACTCCAAGCCTGCGCGGCTTTCGGTCCAGCGGCAGTGGTTGCCCCCTTCATGTCCTCCGTGAGTGAGCCGTACAGCGCCTTCCACTGGCCGATCTTCACGTCCGGCGCCAGATCGGGAGACTCCAACTCCTTGCCGACCATCGAACGCAGCTTCCTCACGGCATCGTAGGGAAGGCTCGTGCCATCCCCGACATCCTCCAAGAACGAGCGTGCAATCGCCTGAAGCCGCGGCGTCTGTAGAACGGACGAAGTGCTTGCCGCTCCCGGGATGCTGCGCGTCAGATCCTGAAGCGTGCGCAGGGTGTTGCCTACATCAACGTGGGCGTCCGGGGCGATGTGCTGATCGAGTTCACCGTAGAGCCGTGCTTGCGTAGCCTTCTTCTGGTCAACGAAGCCTCCCGGCGATTTCACGCTACGAAAGATCGCGCGGCCCGCTGAGGTGGCGTCAGATTTCGGTGCCAACGTCCTACTCATGCCCGCTACAGCATCGCCAATTTCGTCGTTCTATGTGGCGGCCTTTGTGGCGATGGTCCCGGCGCCCCCTGGAATGCGGGAAAGGGTCTGCTCCAGCCCGCGCGCAAAACGACCTTGGGTCGCTTGGCCGACAGTGGGAACGGTCCCAGACGCTCCGAAGTCTTTGATCGTTTGATCAAGTCTTGCACCGGATCGGCCGCGCACCAGTCCTCGCGTCGTCGCGGCAGTGGCTGCACTGATGCCACCAGGGGCCACGCCGCCAACCAAGCCGGCAGCCAATTGCACGCCGGGGCCATACCCCTTCTCGCGAGCGATCGACGCCGCACCCGAACCAGTCGCGGAGCTGATGGTCTGCAGGGTCGGCTGCGCCGTCAGGAACTCGCCCACGCGGTTCGCAACGGTCGGATTCGTTACCGCGCTACGCCCAGCGTTCAACAAGGTGCCTGCGCCCATAGTCAACGCAGTGCCCGTCAGTGCGCGACCAACGTCCGCTTGGACGCGTTCTGATGCAGTTTCAGCGCGGGGCACGCCCATGGAGTCCAGCGCCCTACCCCAACCTTCGCGCGTCGTCGCCTGACGCTCCCAGCGACGCTCAGGCACGCCCGTAATGAGGCTCTTTGTGGTCGGGCCTTTCTCGCCCAGCCAGTTGTAGGCGTGGATGAAAGGATCGGCCACGATGCCGACCAGGTCGCCAGTGCCTTCCACGACATTGCGCGCGCTGAGGCCGAGATCGCGCTTGACGCCACGTTCCGCCACCGGCTCTGCAGGCGCAGCCTTAGGCGCCACCCCTGGCTGCTTTTGATAACGGCTCCAAGGACCATCGGCCTAGGCCTCGGTCTGATACTTCTCCCACGGTCCTGCCATTACTGCTTCTCCCAACTGTTCGGATCGGACGGGTTACCGCCCTTGAACCGGTATCCATCTTGGACTTCGCCGACTGCAGGCGCACTACCCCCTGCCTTCCGCTGCTCATACACATCGCCGTTGAACAACTGCGGGTAGCTGCCAACCTGGTTGTCGATGCTCCGAGCGATCGTGCGATACAGCTCATCCAACTGCGCTTGGATCTGAGGACGGGCACGGGGGTCCATGATCGACTCATACGAAGTCGGATCGCGGAGTGCGTTCTCCAACATCGGAAGCTCGCCAGGCTGCAGAACACCAGTGTTGTAGAGCGTGCGGAGCGACGCTCGGGCATTGTTGTAAGCGGTACCGAGGCGGCCTTTTGCCGCGCCGTCAGTGAGCAGCGCCGTGCCGCTCGGAATCTCCGTCAGCGCAGTGTCGAACGCCTTGAACATGTTCAGCGCGTCTTTCGTCTCTTTCATGTTAGTCCGCACCTTCGCGGCCTCTCCGGCGGAGAGAGGCATCACTTTAGGGTCGGGCTTGCTGACGACATCCACCTTCCCGTTCGGACCGACCTGAGCAACGGTGCCAGTCTCGAAGCCGTAGTCCGCAACCTCTTGCGGGGTGAGGCGACGGTAGGCGCCCTGCTCCTCTTTGTTCCGAATCGTCCTGCGGCCGAATGGAGACGAGGCGGCGGCGTCGTTCTGCCCTGTAGCCTCGACGTGCAGGTGCGGGCCACCCCAGACGGCCTGACCCTCAGGACGGGTGCGTTCGTCGCGAACGGTGAAGCCACGGTTACGCAGATCGGCCACCATGCGATCGGCATTCGCGATTGCCTCGGCCGAGGCAGATACACCCATCGGAATATCAAGCGCCCGGCCGTCGTAATGCAGGCTGCCCACGTTGTCCTTGCCGCCATCGGTGCTGCCCACCACAGCCCCAAACGGAGCGATGTAGGAGCCCACCGCGTCATAGAAGGCCTGACCCATCATCGGGCCCGCTGCTGCGGGAACGCGAGAAGTCGGCGCGTCACCAGGCGGCTGGGTAATCCCAAAAGACGGGGGAGCAATCTTCGATGCCGCACCCGCCAACGGGCCGCCACCCTGAGCAATGAAGTTGCCGGCCGGCGACCATCCGCCCTATTCGTCGTCCCACACATAGGGATCTTCGGTCGTGCCATCAGCATTGGGGAAGTAGACGGGAGCGCCGGGATTCTTGCGCTTCGGCTGGACCGCCTGCAGCCACTCGGCTGCGCCCTTCGCGTCCTCGATCTGCCATTCCTTGAAGGCTTGGGCATTGATCGATCCGTCCTGGTTGCGCACGCGCTGCTTGATGGCGTGCAGACGCTGCTCGGCCTCATTGCTCGCGGCCATGCGACCCATGATGGCGTCCTGGTACTGGTCTCGCTGGATGTCCCGCGCGTTCTGGTTCATCGCGAGTAGGCCTGTCTGCAAACCCTCGCCCACCGCATTGCCGAAGCCACCTCGCGCCTGAAGCATCGCCAAGCCGGCATGCAGTAGGCCTTGCCTAACCATCGCACTCTTGTCTTCGTCGGAGTACGAGTCCGCGTTGGGCATGAGTCGGTCAGCAAGGCGTGCCTGCCAACCGCGCTTCGGCGGTCCAGCGAGGAAACTGGCCGCCAGTTGGTCGCGGGGCGTCTATTCGAAGTCAGGAGCGAGGATGCCGATCTGGGGGATGTTGATCATGTTGATTCCTGTGCTTATCGGTTCTTCTTGGTGGCGCGCATTGCGTCAGCCAGTGCGATTGATCCGGCAGAACTGGAGCCGGCCCCTTGTGCGCCGAGACCGAAGCCCGCCGCGGCATCGCTACCGGCCCAGCCTTGACCTGCTACCTGGATCGCGCCGGCACCGAAGGGAGTGAACGAACCGGCGGCACGGCCATAGGCGCGCGTCTGAGGCGCACTGAAGCCGAGGTTGCTGCCGTAGCTGCCGCCGAACGGGTTGCGCCCACCGAGCGAGCCGGTCCACGGAGCCTGCGCCTGCACGGGCGCCATGGTCGGCATGTTCATCGATGGCTGCCCACCGACGTTTCCGGCGTACACATCGCCCAACAGGCCGATCTGCTGCTTTGTCACCGGACCGACCTAGTTCCCGAACTCATTGAAGGCAACGTTCGGCGCGGGCCCGAAACCCTTTGCATCGATCGCCTGCTGCATCTGCTGCTGCGAGAGCGAGAGTTTGGAATCAAGTTTTTGATCCATCGGACCATAGCCAAGCCACCGGGCTGCGGGGCCTTTGCCGTACGGGATCCAGTTCTACCCATTGCTATCGATCGCCGCGTCCGCGACTTTGCCCGCAAGGAACGCACCTCCAGGGCCCAGCAGCGTGCCGGCTAAGACCTTGGCGCCGAAGCCCAAGGCGCCCTTACCAACGTTCTGCAGCGTTCCGTCCGGCGCGCGCTGCTCGCCAGGGAAGAGACCATTGATGCCAGCTCGGCCGGCGCGCTGGAAGAAGTTTCCGGCGTACTAGTTGAAGAATCGGGGGCGCTGCGGATCGGCCATCGTCGTTTCCTGCATTCGTGTAATGAGAGAAGGCGGCCAGGCAACGCCTGTGCCACGGGATTCTTGCTGGTCATTGCCGGGGCCAGCACCGGGAGCGTTTGGCCGGGGGGCGAAGTGCTCCCTATATAGGGCTGCGGGAGGGTGGCAATCCGTCTCACCGCCTTCGCCCTGCCCTGTCAGACCCACTATCCGCTCAAATGCAGGCTGAGCTCACCGCGCCACAGCTCGTATTGACCAGCCCAGAGGTGCTATTGGGGTTTTGGAAGAATTGCGTGTAAGTAGCGTCGCAAACCTGCTGAGTCCAACTCTCCAGGCGCAAAATCTTCCTCCATTCGGCTCATCACATTGTCGTACCCACCAAGCTCATCGACGACTGAGTAGACAAAAGAACTTTCCCCCGCGAAGAGGGTGACGTCTTGATCGAGCTTAATAATCCACTTCCGAGAAGCAGGGATCACGTAGTGGTCGAACATGAAGTTTGAGTCCGCGCCCCAGTAAGCACGCAATGCTGGAAGTGAGGACAAGACCTCTTCCGCCCGCCGCGCCCCGGGCCTCCGGGGATCGTCGGCAATGATCTTTAGATCCGGTAGCCTCGATTCACCTGTCTGCTCAGCTATCCATGCTGCCCAGACATCAGCAGGCGCAAAATCCGCGTAGCGATTTCGATCAAACGCCAAGCCTGCCCAATCGGAACGCAACAGAGGATTGCTCGGAGGAAAATTGGCGAGAAGGCACGAGCTTATAAAAGCCAAAACTGGTTCGTTCATAGATGCCAATCACTTTTCTGGATACCGGATCGTAGTACCAGGCGTACTTGAGTTTGCCGGGTAATGCTTGATGGTGTCAGTCCCTTGAGCAGGTCCGTCCGCATACGGGCGCGTACTAGAATGCCGATTCGCATTACTACCGTCGGGCAGTTTGATGTTGTTGGGCCCATTAGCTTCAGCACCAGGCACATTGCCAAGCGCTTCCCAATCTGCATCGCCGCCTCCTGGCTCACCTTGCAGTTCGCCCCGCTCGCCCGCTTTGCCTGGCGCTGGCCCCTTCCCCTCTCGTATACCTGTGACGGCATCATTCACAGCTTCTTCAGGAGACTTGGCGGGCTCCGGTGTCGCATCCACAGCCTTATTGATGGCCCACATAATGCCGCCGCCAATCGCCAGGCCTGCAATTCCACTTGCATAAACAGCAGCCTTACCTGGAGCAGCGGCATCAGACGGATCGGGCGTTGCGGCGTCTGCGGCAACAAACACCATGAAGCCGCGTAGTGCAACAAATTCTCCCTGACGCCCATCAGGATCAGTGAACTTGTACGGGTTGTTATACGCATAGTCGTAGCGGTTGAAGTGCCGCAGATTGCCGTCGTGGGCAGTAACGGGGTCGACCGACAGAAAACGCCCGATCTGCGGATCGTAATAGCGCTGCTGCATGTAGCTAAGCCCGGTCGCAGCATCACTGACGTGGCCGGTATACCCCGGCCCATCTTTGATGCCAGTCAGGTCTTCGCCGTACGGCTCGAACTGATTCCTCTCGACCACCGCGCCACTGCTGTTGGTGACCGCCACCACCGAGCCGAGCGCATCGGTGTGCATGTATTCCACCGTTTGGGCCGCGACAGGGCCGAAAGCGGCTGCGACAGCCAGCGCCGCCAACCATTTCATCGTCCTGATCATCGAATTGCTCCTCACGCTCAACCATCCGTCTCGGTGTAGATGCTCTGTGTCACGGGCGCGGACTCGCTGCAGCCCGATGCATTACACGCGCGCACCACGTGTGCCGACGCACAATAAGTTGCTACGTTTTGATTGATCGTCGTGGCTACTGACGTCGCTGGCCCGTCGTACTGCTTCTGGTAGTAGTTGCCGCCCCCATACGACCACAACTCGTACCTGTCGACCGGAGCCACCGCAGTCCAACTCACGGAGCACGCGATCTTGGTGCGCCCGCTGACGATCATCTGAGTCTTCTGATTGAAGGTGATTGTCGGCGCCGGTGGCGGCAGCACGACCTGCACGCTCGCAGCAGCCGAATCGGGGCCACAACCGGCAGCGTTACAACCACGGACCCGATAGGCATACGTGGCGGTGCCTTTGCCCGCGACTGCCACGCTTGTGCCGCCCGCGTTGTAGATCAACGACCAGCCGCCACCATTGACGCTCTCCTCCACCTGGTAACTGGTCGCAAGGGCCACTCCGCCCCAGGCAACCGTATATGCACCATTCGTGCTGAGCGCCGGTACGGAAACCCACGTGGCATCGGCCGGAGAACGGATCACCGACACGCTAACCGTGCCGGAGTACCCGCTACAACCTGCGAGGTTGCAGGCACGTCCGCGATACGAGTACGTGCCGTATGCCTTGCCGGAGAATGCCGTATTGGTGCTCCCCGTCTCCTGCACTTCGGTCCAGCCACCACCGTTCGCGCTTTCCTCAAGGCGATAGGTGCTGGCCGTCGCAACGGTGCCCCAGCTGACGGCATATGCGCCCGTCAAACTCTGGCCGGGGACAGAAAGCGCTGGTGCCGAAGCCGGCGGATACACGACCTGCGTGGTGGCGGTCGCGGAAACAGGACCGCAGCCTGCGGGGTTGCAGCCCTTCACGCGGTAGGCATACGTTCCCGCGGCCTTAGACGTGTACGCGACGGACAGCGCCGCGCTGTCCTGCGCGGTGACCCATGCGCCCGCATTGACGCTGTGTTCCAGCACGTAGCGATCCGCGCCAGACACCGACGTCCAGCTGACCGTGTAGTTGCCATTGGCCGCATTGGCCGGCGAAGACAACGTTGCGGCCGCGGTCGGTGCGAACTGCACTGCCGTTGTCTGGCTAGCGCTCCAACCGCTGCACGCCGCAGCCTGGCATGCACGAATACGGTACGCGTAACTGCCTGCGCCTTTCCCACTCACGCCCTTCGAAAGCGCCGCACCGGCGTAAGATGCTGTCCACACGCCACCATTAGCCGACTCTTGCAATTCGTAAGAGCTGGCATACGCCACAGACGTCCAGCTGACGGTGTAGTTGCCGCTGGTGCTGTACGACGGCACGGTCAGCGCCGGCGTAACGGGCGCCACGACGGTCGTCAGTTTCGCCAACAGACTGCCATTAAGCTGGATGTACTCGTAGTTCTTTCCTTCGCGCCGGTTGTCCTGGCGACGCAGGGTCCCGTCCTGTCCATAGAACGACAGGATCGAGGCGCCTGTAGCGTTGGTCGAGTTTACGCGGCGACCATGGCCGTCGTACCGATAGCTTTCCTTGCCCGTGGCAGCACGCATGCGGTTGCCATAGTCGAACACAAACGCCTGGCCGCTCTTGTTCTGCACATTGCCTTGAACGTCATAGCCGATCGCGCCGATCGTTACGCCGGCGTTGTCCTGGATGTTCGTCAGGCGATTGCTGCCGTCGTACCAGTAGTTGTGTTGGCGCTTTCCGGTCAACTTCGCGCTGCGAATGTTGTCCAGCGAGTCGTACGTGTAGCTATAGATTCCGTCACCGCCGAACGCGGCCGACGTAGCTTCCGTCAACCGGTCAAGCCTGTCGTATTGCATCGCTCGCGAATATGCAGGCGTCACCGCGTCGGTGATCTGGGTAACGTTCGCGTTCTTGTCGTAGTAGTAGGTGTCATTGAGGACGGCCCCGTCCGTCACCTTAGAAGGAAGTTGACGGGTGTTCTGGGTCATCGTGTGGACGATGCCGTTGCCGTACGTGAATTGCTTCATGCCCCCATTCGGGAAGTAACTGATGCCGGTCGCGTAGCTTCCGGCCTTGGTCGGCTGACCCAGGGCATTCGGCGCGTAGTCCAGCAGTAGGCCGCTGGGGTATACGAGATTCGATAGGGCGCCGTTTGCATCGTAGCGATACCCCATAGTCCAGACGGACTCACCTGTCTGCTGCATTCGCTCTTCGAGCAAAAGGCCGCGCTTGTAGTAGTTGTAGTTGTTGGTTACCTGCGTGGTGCCGCCGTCGTTCTGAGTTGTGATCTGCGCCGGCTTGCCGTCATTCGTGTACGTCCAGACCTGGTTTCCATTGCCATCCGGAAAAGTCAGCGTCTTCACGCGATTGCGTGCGTCATACGTCCGGTCAGCACGTCTACCCGAGCTGTAGGCAGTAGCGGTGTCGCACGCCGTGGTGCTTGGCAGGGCCAGACCACTGGCGGTCCAGGCAATGTTGCTTGCCGCGTCGTAGTCAGTGACGGTCGCGCCGGTTTCTGGTTCGACTGCCTTACACAGCTGTTCGTAGCTATCGTAAACGTAGCTGCGCGTTACGGCCTGTGTGCCATCGACGTTGCGCCGACGGATTGAAAGCGGCTTGCCGAACACGTCACGCGCAATGTCCGTTCGCGTATCCAACGGATGCACTATGTAAACGGCTTTCTCGAAGGCTGGCTGGTCGAGCGCGAAGAACGTGGTAGTCGTCGTCTGTGCACGCGGGTTAGTCACAGCGGTGCGATTGCCACCGGGATAGGTCGTCAACGTGGTGAGCAAACCCCACTCGGTGTCCGTCGACACTGACTCGGCGCGACCGAGCGCGTCGTACGCCGTCCAGGTGCCGGTACTGAGCGCATCGGTGCTGCCAGGGTACGACGCAAACGTGGTCCTTCCGTCGTGGTCGTACGCAAAACGCTGGAACCGCTCGGTTGCTGCAGTCTGGGCTGCGTCGTACTCGCGAGTCACCACAGGGCGCCACATGGCGTCAAAGAAGACTTCCTTGCGTGCAGTGCCCATGGACACTGTCTGGCGCCAATGCCCCGCGGCGATGCCGTACTCCGCGCCAGCGACCTGCTGGAACGTCTGGGTGGTCGCGTTCCAGGTCATGCCTCCATCGTTGATGGGGTACGTAATGCTGGAGATCCGCCCCATCGCGTCGTATCCGTACCCGGTGACGCTACCGTTCTCATCGGTAATGGAACCGATCCAGCCGCGGTCATCGACCGCCGCCGACATCGACGTCTGGTCTGCGTACACGATCGACTGCGGGACACCGCGCTTCCACGAGGAGAGCGACGTGGTGTTGTTGCGCCCGTCCTTCACCGTCGCGGCGGTACCATCAGCGTTGTAGGTGATGGTCTGTTGCAGCTTTCCGAACGACCAGACCTGGTACGGCTGCGACATCGCGTTGTAGCTGGTCTGCGAGACGACCTTGCCGGTGTTGCTGTTCGTGACCTTTGAGGTTTGGGCCAGGACCCAGCGCGCCTGGTCGTCGAAGTACTCGGTGACGTCGGTGCTGCTATAGGCCGGGCCTGCCTTCGTGACGCTTACGGGCCTTCCAAATGCATCTAGTGAGTTGACCGTCGAGCTGTAAGTCGTGCCGTCCTGGACGACGGTCGTACCCAGCGCAGGGCGTACCTGCGCCGTGCTCGGGTCGTCGCCGTTGTAGATGATGCCGTACAGCGGTGCGAACGCCTGGCCCGCCGTCTCGGCCGTAGTCATGTAGCGCGTCGACTCGCTGCGCAGCACCGCACCGACAGCGTTGAGCACGGAACTGCCGAGCAGCTTTCCTTCGTTTAGGGCATACAGGTATCCGTATCGATACTGATTCTTTGTGCCGTCCGGGTTCGTGACAGTCACGATCTTTTCCGAGTTGCACGTGGTGCATGGATATGACGCCGCCGAGCCGGAGCTTCCCCAGAGCGCCTCGTACTGGCCGCCGTAGGAATAGGCCCAGGTCATTTGCGGCAGCCCGGGCCCGCCGATCGTCTTGCTCTGGAGCGACATCACGTCGAAGAAGTTCGGCGCCAAGAGTTCATAGGAGACAATGCTCCCCTCGGGAGCCTGCTGCGTAACCCGTCTTGCACACGCGCTCATGTGGATGCCACTGCGATAATGGCGCGTATTGCCGAACGCGAAAGCGGCTGTCGCGCCGCTAGGGTGCTCGGCGGTCAGCGTGAACGACGCTGGGACTTCCGGAGGCTGTTCGGCACAGTCTGATGTCGAGTTTCCATCCCACGGCGTGTAAGCCGGACGCATCGCGTTCGAGTAGCCATATCGCCAATTGGAACCATCCGGCAGTACCACTCTGGAAAGTCGGGGTTGACCCTCTACAGAAACGTACTCATAGCTCCAGCTGCGACCTCCGGTCGAGGCACTCGTGAGATTGCCGCCGGAATAGACTGCAGTGATCTCGCGTCCATCTGACGACCAGATGCGCGTGGGATGACCTGATGCGTCGTACTGGAACTGGACATTGTTCCCAAACCGATCCTCGATCTTGCTGACCAGAAGGTAGATTCGCGAGCGTCCGGTCCGCAGGACCAAGCCGCTACCGACGGGCTTGTCCATGACACCTGCATCGCGGGACACCGCCGTGTCGAAGTAGTAGCGAACGCCTTTCGTGTTGGTTACCCGAAATCCTTCCCCAGTCAAACCAGACTGCATCGGGATGCAGTCGATGGCGTCACGCGAAGCGGTGGACCATTTCCTGGTTATGCCATCCGAGGGACGCGGCGTATCTGCGTTGGCACCCAGCATGGTCCGATCGCCGTCACCGGGGACATGGATCGTGTTGCCTTGCCAGATCTCGGCGACATTGAAACCGCCGGTCACCGTCGGAACCATCGAGACCGAGCATCTTTGATCGCTCCAGCCGGCGCTAGGACCGAATGTGCCCGCAATGTAGGGAACGTCAACATCCCAGCCGCCCGCTCCGCCTATATCGGTCGGGTAGTTGGTGGTGCCAATGAGATGCAACTCGACGTTGAAGCGCCGCTGGAGGCGGACGGGCAACGCGTTGTTGCCCGGCAGATCGATGTCGGTGACGCTAAAGTCAGTCTTGCCGTTGTACAGACTGACGCTATCGCCGAAGAGATCACTCTTGAGCGCGGTCAGATTCTGCGACGACTCGATCCGCTTGCGATACTCCTGATAGACCTCGATTGCCACGGCTTGCCCGCAAACAGCAATCAGCAACACGCCCGCGCCAACGCTTCGCGCCAAATTCGTCTTCGTGCCCAACGGATGTCCCCTCGTCCTTGTTTGACGGCCTCCGCCGTCACTTACGCCGAAGTTCGCACCCTTCCCTAGGTGGTCGAGGAGAGCTGGAATTTCGCGCGTGCTGGACGGATGCTAAGTGCAATTTGCCGATCGAAATGCCACGTTCGGCAAAGTATGCGCGCGCAGGCGAATCAATCATCGCGAATGTGACGTTGATCGCATTCGTCGAAGCGCCTCAATCTCGTCTGGAAGTGCGAGTAGCTACGTGCGCGGGCATCCACCACGTAGCTGAACGCATTCCGTTGCCTTGGCTGCCGCTCGAGCGAGGAGTTCTGAGGTACACACCTGCCAATTTCGACAGCGCCTCAAGCTCTTCCAGGTAGAGCGTCGCCGCGATCGACAGGCGATTGCGCAACGCCTCCTCATACGACCTCGTCAGGTTTCGATATGTCTGGGTTTTGACGCACAGTTCCCGAGAGCGCTCCTCGATGCCAGCGGCGCGTGACCCAAACATGATTCGGGCCATGGCATCTCGAAGACCGACTTGCCAGTGCGGCGATACGGCGCGCGCTGCGAAGTAGGCCTCCGCCTTCAACCACTCGGTTGCCGACTCAATGGAGTAAGCGACCAGCAATGAGTCCAGAGGCTTCTCGACTCGAGAGAGAGCCGCTAAGCCAATGCGGTCCGTGTTGGTAGCCGCGATAGCGACCCACCTACCGCCACCCACTGCAGACCACCCGCGGAATGCGCGCTGGGTGATCTTCCCGCCGTCTGACCTAACGGCCAATTCTTCGGCCTTGCCTCGCCTCACGATCCGCATGGCATCTACGAGTGCGACCCCTTCGCCTTCTGTCTCCATTCGCTCAGCGTCGGCCTGGTAGAGAGTAGGCGCCCACGCGGAGCCGTAACCATGGGCACGCAGCACTCGACGCGCGGCCTTCTCCAAGCGCAGGGAGTCATGCGGCGCGAAACGCTCCCGGCGATCGTGCGAGCGCCGCGGCTCAGCACGCGACCGGTGAGGCCTTGCTCGGGACTTGGCTGCGGCATCCAGCAAGGCCGTCATACGCACGCCCAGTGCGTAACGCAATGCGTAACGCTGATGTAACGGTTGGAGCGTGACACGATGCGGTCGCATGCCAAATACATGCCGGACGCATGCCAGTGGCATAGGGTGATTCCATGCAGATCAGACACATAGATCGAGCATTGCTGTACGCATCCGCGCGCAATTGCTAGCAGAGTGCTAGCGCCGTGGCAGCATAGGACGCGTCCGCACGCGTCGAGCACGCGTCGAATCGTCGGAAGCCCCTTCTGAGCCCCTTCGAAGGGCCTTCTACCAGCAGGAGCGATCTTGAAAGCCAGATCAGAAGCACTCGGCTTCGCCTCACTGCTTGGTATATCTATAAAGGTGTTCGAATAGCGACTAATGGAAGGCGCGAAGAACGCCTGACTAGTCCGAATAGCGACTAATGAGCGCATCAAGGAGCCTCACTTTCGGCGTCATTAGTCCGCCCAGCGACCACGTTAGACCGCATAGCGACTACCGAATCTGATTTCTTCCACGCGTGCGAGGGCGCCTTCTCGGGGGCCACTTCAAGCCACTTCCCTTGACAGGCATCCACCGGCCACCAGGTGACGGCATAGAGCGAACAACGATTCTTTCCACCCTCGCGCGTGCAAATGATCCAGCCGTCTTTGCGGAGAGCTTTAAGGGCCTTGCTCAACGTGTCCGAGCTCTTCCAGCCCCGCGCACGCAGTTGCGAGAAGGCAGCTGAGAGATCCCCGTTGTTCGCGCCGTTGTAGTTGGCCGCCAACTCAAGGAGCAGCTTCACCGCGGCCGGCTTAAGGCGACCGAATTCCGGAGATCGGAGAATGTAGTGCGGGAGTGCCAGGAAGGAGTGCTGCGCGCGCCCCTTGCTTCGACGCCTGCGCTTGTCTGCGTTTGCCATGTCGCCCCCCGGCGCTCAGCAGCCTTCCGGTGGACTGCCTCGCAGCAGTCCAGCCCGGAGCTGTTCGATGTGCGCGGAGACATCCCGAAGCGCTGCCAGCATCTGATCGCAGCGGTCGCGGTTGATGTCGCGGGAAAGGTCCGTCAGTTGGCCGTGCGTACGATCAGCCAACTCGGAGAGCGCCTGGCGGTGTTCGAGGTGGACCATTAGCCCACCTCCTTTGGATTGCGGCGGCGCGGACGACGACCACCGCGACGGGCGGGGCGAACGGAGGCAGACCCGTCACGGTGGCAGCAGATGTGTCGCCAGCTGCGACCAGCTCGAGCATCGCGAATAGTGCGTGGGTCGAGCCCAAGTTCCCGTGCCCATTCCTGCGTGCAGATCGTTTCCGCTGTGCGGCGGATCTCGCACACCTGCTCCGCCGTGAGCTTCGCGTCGGAGCGCAAATCGCCCGTGGGGACGCGCCCCTTGTCCAGGGCCCGCAGCAGGTTCTCGGTCGGCGTCACCGCCTCCAGGTTCACGATGCGGTTGTCCGCTCGCTTCCCGTTGAGGTGGTCGATGTAGTGCCCCTCTGGGATGGCGCCATGCACGGTCTCCCAGATCAGCCGATGTGCGTACTGGTGACCAGCGTTAAGGGCGCCCCAACCCAGGCGGATGTAGCCATCCCCATAGTCGCGGCCCATGATCTTGCAGAGCCGGCCATAGACCAGCCCGCGCGCTGGATCGACCAAGTAGCGGGACCGCCAGTGCAGGATCAGCCCAACGACCTGGGCAACGGGATTGGCCCCGAAGCCAAGCGCCAACGTGTTGCACGAAGTGCAGCAGGCCGTCATTCGACACCACCCTTGGGCTGTACCCGGCAGGACGCCTCAAAGGCGTCAAGGTCAGCCGGGTGGTATGCCACGCGGCGGCCCAGCTTCAGGTAAGCTGGTCCATACGAACGATGTCGCCAGTACTGCAGCGTTCGCGGCGAAACGCCGAGCCGGTCAGCGGCTTCGCGCTCTGAGAGTCGCCGGCTATGCAAATAGGTGGTCGAGTTCATAGCGACCACGCTATCTGGCAAATTCGGAATCTCGTTGCCGTAACCGCCCTGTTTATGTGGCCGGTTAGAACTTTCTCCGCTCCGTCGCGGCAATCGTCCTGGTAGTGCGGACACCAATGAGAGCGCGGTCATTCATGCACCGCCTCTACAGCGCGCCCGCTGTCATCAAAGCGCACAGATCCAATTCCGCCAGCACGAAGCTCTGTAAGCACCGACTCAGGCCAGTAGTGGCGGCCGTTGATCTTTAGCGGCGGCGGCAGGAGTCGTCTTTCGACCCACCGAGCAATCGTCGGCACGGTTACGCCGCCAAAACACTCCCGTAGCGCCTTGGAAGGCACCAGATTCCCATCTCTCGTTGTCATGCCCTTCGCTCAGTTCGCTGAGGCATGGCACGGGGACTGGTGCGGGCCTGGCAATTGCCTTAGGCTGCGCTTGCCGAGTCCCCGGACCCGGCCCCACTCTCACCAGTGGACCAAGCCCTCCGGTTGCAGCCGGGGGGCTTCCTTTTTGGGGAAGCCCTAGGGATTGCTCCACACGTAACGCGGTTAACTCTAAGCCCGCGTCTGATGCCAATCGTCAAACCGCGCTTGGAATGTGTCAACGGTTTTTTGATGGCAGTCACATAGCTGTGATGGCTGAAATACAAGGGTTAGCCGCTAGTACCAACTTTGGCGTACCCACGTTTGAAGCCCGCAGCGCGCAGCCATTCCGCGATCTTGTCCTGCCCACCACTGACGAACGCCTTCCCGTTCGCGGCGGCATAAGCTGCGACCTCGCCTCTGATGTCATTGGCCGCCTGAGCTGCAGATCGCCATCCAGCTGACTCCCAACGATCACCGGCCAACGAAATGGCAAAGCGTTCGATGCGTCGCCAAGCCTCCGCATTCGCCTCACCGCCCCTACTCCCAAGCGTCTGCATCAAAGCGCTCAGCGCAGAAGAGGTATCGACGGATGCCCCCTGCATCTGGTGGAGAAGTGTGAGGAACGCGCCCATCACTCGCGGCAAGGCGCGCACCGCCCCCTCCATCTCGGCGACCCATTCGAGCACGCGCATGTAGTCTTCGCGAAGTTCAGCGACATCCAGCTCTCGCTCTCCCATCACTTTGGCTAGCGTGGTGTCACCCTTCCTCGAAACGCGGATCTCGGCAATGAACTCGTCCGCCGATAGCGTTCCAACGCCGAGCGCGGCGATGATGTGCCTCCAAACCTCCGCGTTCAGAGGGCCGACCCAGTCCTCGTATTGAAGCTCCGCGATGTCTGCTGAGGGCAGAGTCAATGGAGGAAGGTCGACCCATCCCCGCTCCGGATTTACGTGCGCGCGGATTTCTTGCAGGAGCTCCGCAACGGACACTTCGGCACTCGACATATCTGACTCCCTGGAGTGCAGCCGCACCCATCGCGCGGCTGCCAGCCAAATTAACTGCGACCCTTCAGGCTTGCTTCCAGCTCGGTCGCCAACATTTGCCAGTCAACGTTAGCCCCGAGCTGACGCATGCGGCGCGAACCGACCTTCCTGGCGATCGCTGGCGTCCATGGAGCTCCACGACCCACAACTTGCTCGTCGAAGATGCGTTCTATCTCCATGACTCGCTGCCGGAATGCGCGGCATTTTCGAATCGTTTCCTCCAGCATCGGGACAGCCTTCTTCATATCGCCGATAGTCAGCTCCGTGTGGCTGCTCACGCTGAAATGGTAGCGAAGGAAGTTAATGGCGCGCTGCTCGTTTCTGCCCCAGGACTTGAGCTCGTGCAAGAGCCTTTGGAGATTCTTGTTTAGGGTCTCGATTTGCTCCCACTCATCCTCCACCGAGACCTGAGGGGAGCCCTGTGGCATCTGCGAGAGGCGCACTGGGAACTGCAGGACATCAGCGCTCATGGTCGGCCTCCTCTAGGCTGGAGCGGCCGCGCTGGAGGCTCTCCACCATCCTGCGCCCGAAGTTGAGCAGCCGAGCTTCCTCATAGGTCATCGAATCATCGATTCGAACACCTGACTGGTAGGCCTTCACCGCCGACTTCATCACCTCGACCATGCGATTGACAGACTCTTCTCTAGCCATGGCTCACCTCCGAGAACAGGCGCTCGATCGCGATCTCGGCGGCGGAAAGCAGTAGCTCTTGGGTGGCGTACCTCGCGGCGAGGCGATTGTTGTCAATCGGCGTGTAGGCCGGCCCCCCGATCGCCATGTCGGCGCGCCGTTCGTAATCTTCGCGGAACGTGTCAGCCAGGTCGCGGAGGCCGGTGATCGCCTCATCCAGCGTTACTAGTTGGACCCGCTGAGCCGGGGTCAGGGCTGTTTCCGCCCAAAGCTGGGTACGGATCGGGACATAGCGGGGCCTTGCCCCCGCGGTATCATTCGCAGTTGCCATGGTCGTTCTCCTAACAGAACGGTTGTGGAAGGCGGGCCGGGTGTTAGCGCACCCGGTTCCGCCGCTTTTAAGGGCCTCTAGCCCTACACGCTGATGCTCCCTAAATACCTCAAAGACCGAAGAACCAGACCGCGGCAAGCGCCGCCAGTCCGATGACACTGATGACGACCAGCAGCTTGTCGCTGGCAATGACCAAGTTCAGCAGGTTCCGGTCCATCGTTTAGTTCCTCACCCTTCTAAGTGGGACCACTTTGCCACTACTGGCTGGGTTCAAAAGTTGCTGCTCCAAACGCTCCATCGGCGCGCGAAGCCGTGACACGTCATCCGCGATGTAGCCGGCGGTCACGTCTGCTGTTTGGCTGTGGGCCGCGATCGTCTTGAGCGCGTAGGCAGACACGTCCATAGCTTCTAGCAACGACAGCGCCGTGCGGCGAAGGTCATGCGGAGACCAACTGATAGCCGCACCTTCTGCGTCCTTGATCTTGTCCAGGAAGCGTTTTGAGAGGCGCCCGAAAGCCTCATAGACCAGCTTGCCACCCTCTTCTCGCGCCAATCCTGGAAAGACAAAGCGGTCCGACCTCGCCTCCTTCTGGCGCTGCTTAAGCATCGCCATAATCTGAGGGCCAAGCGGCAAGGAATGGTCTTGCTTCCCCTTCATGCGCCACGCGGGGATGGTGACGGTCTTCGCCTTGTAGTCCACCTCGGACCATTCGAGCCCGGCGGCGGCTGACCACCGAAGAGCAGTGCATAGCAGGAACAGCGTCAGGTCCCGCTGGGTGCCCGTCAGGTCGGGAGGCAAGTCATCGGAAAGCGCGCGGACTGAGGTCACGAACTCGGGAAGTGTGTCGCCGGCAAGAACCCGCTTACGACGCGCAACATTGCCCCAGCCCTTCGTCGCCGTGATGCGCCTGGCGACATCCGGAAGGTCCAGACCTCGCTCGGCCCTCAAGTAGTTCACGACGGCCCTCAGCGCCCGCACAGCGCCGTCTGCGCGTGCTGGGCTGGCCTTGATCCGCTTGCGGGACAGCGCCGTCTCTACTCGTGCCTGAGCCCTGATGTCCCGAGTCTTCCGATCCTTGTGGCGGTCGCGGACGCGTTCCGGCGTCAACTCCACCAAGGGTTTGTCCCAGTAGTCTCCGAAGGTCGTGCGTAGGTCGCGCTCGTAGGTGAGCTTCGTGGCAGGGCGCAGCTTGTCTCGCTCCGCGAAATAGATGGACAGGCCCTCGGAGAGCGTCATGCCGTTGCGCTGGCTCTCGGCCTTCCGCTCCCGCTTAACGGCATTGGGGTCGATCCCCTGATGCATCTCTCCGATTCGGATCTTCGCCTGCTTCCGGGCTTCAGTTGCGGAGACATCGTCCGCCTTACCCAGCGACACGCGCGTCATCGGTCCGCCAGGGATGCGCTTCAAGACGCTCCAGCTGGCCGCGGTGGCCGTGACACGCAGGCGAAGCGCTGGGACTTCCTCGTCCTGAAACTCCACCCGGCCAGACCGGACCTTCTCGCGAAGGGCAGTCACTCTCGCTTCCGTAAATTTGACGATCTCTGCCATCTCACCCGCCTGATCTGGGTAGCACGGGGGTAGCAGGATGGGTCGCTTCTCCCGGTTGCCGCCAGTAGAAGATGCGCCCTAAAGTGCTGTTGTGCAAGGGGTAGCAGTCGATCCCCGTATTCAGCGGATGAGCGGTGTCAAGGATTGAAAATCCCCGTGTCGGGGGTTCGATTCCCTCCCCGGCCACCATTCGAATAAAGCTGTTTTAAAGGGGTTTGCAGCGATGCAGACCCTTTTTCGTTTCTGACTTCGGAACCGCGTATCCGGCCCGTATCCGGCTTATGTGGAGCGGCTCGCCACGGCTTCTGGAACGCGCGCCGCCATACCGACCCGCTCCATTAGCGACAGCCCTACGCGAGCCGTCTGCGCGCTCGCGCGTCCGCTATCCGCGAGGCGACCGATCCTTGGCCGCGAGGATCGCCCCACCTCGCCCAGCAACCGTTCGGCATGCCGGGTCGCCCACACCTCCACCCCGGGCCTGCCCGTCTCCTAGGACGCGCAGGGGCGCGACCGTCGCGCGTGCCATGGCCGGTGCTGGCCGAGGATGCCCGCCAGCCGCCGCAACCTCCCAGCCGCGACAGGCGTGCTATCTCGGTGCCGTGCAACAGGTAACAGACCGGCAGGCCGTGCAGGTTGCCGGCGATGGGGAGCGGGCGCCATTCGAACATGGTGGCAAGGTACGCTTGCCGCGTCTCTCCGCGAGCGACAGCCAACAGACAGGGGCCAACAATGTGGGTGTGCACCGACTGGTCAATCAACTGGGATGCGATCTCCGCTGTCGCGACTGCCATAGCGACAATCACGGCCCTGGCCTTTGGTCTGCACGCTCCCGTTGCCCGATTCTTTGATCGCCGCTCGCAACGAAGATATATCGCTACAGCAACGATTCACCCGGCGCAGTTGGCATTGAACCAATGCAGAGCCGCTGCGGAAGTGCTGGGCAATATCGATGCGCACGCCGGCACCCTCAACGACCTAGGCGCGGCGATGCGAATCACCATGCATCCTGCACTTGATCGTTACGCGGAAAAGATGGGGCCATTTGGAACCACCGTCGCGGCGAAGTTCTGTTATGCAACAACCTTGATCGAAGATGTGAATCGATTTGCGGACTGGTTGGCTACACGGCCACCAACTATTAATCCGGCAGCAATGGCAGTGGTTCGGGAGGCGGCAGGATACGCGCGGGAGGGAGCGCAACAGGCAGCGTCCGCGCTGCAAGACGTCGTCCCCGCAATCAGGCAGCACGTCCCGCCGGAAGTGCTTGCTCTCCGATTTGGGCTGCCTAATCAAGCGTGACATAACCGCAATGGCAGAAGGATCAGGCCTTATGACAGATTCCTACTACAGGACCGACACCGAGCACGATGCAGCGTGGTCAATCGTCGCTGCATCCGAATTCTTCGGCCGCGTCCGTGAGCATTCGCACTATTGGAGATGGTCGGTTCTTGCGCTTCATTCTGCGCTTCAGGGTGCACTCGCCCTCTCACTCACCAATGGAAATACGGTTCTTGTTCAAAAGCCTGGCGTATCCCGTCGAATGCTTGCTGCTCTTAGCGGCGAAGGAAACTTTCCAGAGCCCTACATGGATAACTTCCTTGCGCTCTATCGAAAGGCAGGGGACCGCGCCAATCTCCCGGCCGGATCGATTCCGGTGCCAGACATCGAGACGCACCACAAAGCAATGGCGTCTCTGGATGAGTTGCGGGACGGATTCATTCACTTCAACTCGAAATCGTGGGCAATCGAAAAGTCCCTCATCATCGAAACGTCTACGACCTGTTGTGTAGTGCTTCGGCATCTACACACCACTGGGGGCGCGATTCGGTGGCATGACGAGGAATGCGCAGCGACCGCGGGCGACGCGCTAGGCGCTCTGGAATTGGCGTTGCGCGAAGCGGGCTGAAAGTCGGCTAGACGCAGAAATTGCGATTCGCGCAAGCGTCATAACTCGTTGCGGGCAATCTCCCTAGCTCGCCAGTCCCGCGCAATGAGCAGCCGCTCTACGATCCAAAGCAGTTCGTACGGCCGCGTTGTTTCCTTCTGGCGAAATGGAAAGATGCTTAATGCCGAAACCTTCGCACGCGGTCTAGATCGTTTCTCGTAAAGGAACGAGACAGTGCTGAACGCCCACTCGCGGACCGCGAAGTCGTCTGCCTTTAAGGTTTCTTCCCATCGATACATATCGGATTCGTCGCGTGGGTCAAAAGCGCCGTATCGTTCGAGAAATTTCTCAGTCATGCAGAGGTAAGTGAGCATGCCGAGATGATTCTGCTTGAATATTGCCGAGCGCAACATTTGTGGATGATCAAAGGCGACAGGCGTTGTTGCAATCAGCGTGTCGTCAATCAGGGCGGTGCATAACTTCAGTCCGGTAGAACTCGACTCCCTCCCTGAGCAGGGACAGAACATCGCTTCCGTCGCGCCTGAAGTACGCGTCACCGAAGCAAGAGCCGGATATGACGACGGTGTACATAGCCTCCGGGCGCTCACCATCAAACTTAACTATGGCGGTCGCACCATATCTCCCAATCGCTTCGATAGCGGCGAGTAGGTGCGCAGTGTCTTCCCAAAATGCAAGCCGCTCGTGCGTTACAAGCCCACTCGACAGTAGTTCTCTCGCCAGCTCGTTATTGTTCATGTGCTTAGAACCCCAGCGCCTTCTGAATGTCTTCCACGTTTCGTATCTCACCTCGTCCAACACGTTCGATTACCGAGCGAAGCCCTTGGGGGGTTTTGGGCCCTAGCATACGCTCAGCCAGTGCCTGTGCAGTTCGCTTGTTGCCATCATTGAATAAATGACGTCCTGCGACGTCACGAATCAGCGTTGCGACTTTCGCAGGAATGCCCTCGCGGTAGGCCATATTTGCAATTACCGTCTCCGCACTTCCGGTCAATTCTACCGTGCCGCCGAAGGCGCGATTCACACTAACAATGTCTGCGGCAGTGACCTCTGCCGCACTTGCAGCATTCCTTCCGAGCGCTCCACCACCCGAGGCCAATCCGATGAGTGTTCCAACGAAAGCCTCATGAGTTTCCTGCGCACTCTCCAGCGTTTCAACGTCCCCACCTACACTTTTGATGAGCGCCCGCTGGCTCTTTGGCGTCTTGTGCCGCCTGAGGGAGAACTGCGCTTTTCCTACCGCGACTCCAAAATCGTCACTTCTCGAACGGGCAATACCTTGCTGCTGGCAGTATGAAAGGCTGCAGGAGGATCCAGGGAATGCAAAACGTCCATCCGGGTCCGTGAACCGGTAGGGGTTATTATTGGCATACCAATATCGGTTAAAATTGGCTCCCTCGTCACCGTCAGCCGTCACTGGATCTACGGACAGAAAGGTCCCAATCTCCGGCGCGTAATAGCGCTGTTGCATGTAGCTTAGTCCCGTCGCAGCATCGCTGACATGGCCGGTATACCCAGGCCCGTCCTTGATCCCCGTCAGGTCGCTACCATACGGCTCGTATTGATTCCTTTCGATAACCACGCCTGCTGAATTGGTGATCGCCACCACCGACCCAAGCGCATCGGTGTGCATGTACTCCACCGTTTGCGCCGTCACCGGGCTGGCGATCATCGCGACGACCAGCGCCGCAGCGAATTGAATCATCCTGATCATGGCGTCGTTCCTCACGGGATCACCCCGCCGCCAACATCGTCGGTATAGACGCTCTGCGTCACGGGTGCGGACTCGCTGCAGCCGGATGCATTGCATGCGCGAACCACATGCGCTGAAGCGCAATACGTCGCGACGTTCTGGTTGACGCTGGTGCCGACGGACGTAGCCGGACCGTCGTACTGCTTCTGGTAGTAGTTGCCGTTGCCGTACGACCACAGTTCGTATCGGTCGACGAACGGCACCGCCGTCCAGTTGACCGAGCACGCGATCTTCGTGCGGCCATTGGTGATGAGCTGGTATTTCTGATCAAACGTGATAGACGGTGCCGATGGCGGCAGAACGACCTGCACGCTTGCGGCTGCCGAATCGGGACCACAACCCGCAGCGTTGCAGCCACGTACCCGATAGGCATAGGTGGCATTGCCCTTGCCCCCGACGCCCATGCTGTTGCCGCCCGCGTTGTAGATCAGCGACCAGCCGCCGCCGTTGACGCTTTCCTCGACCTGGTAGCTCGTCGCGAGGTTCACGCCGCCCCAGGCGACCGTGTAGCTACCATTCGTGCTCAACGTCGGGACGGACACCCAGGTGGCGTCCGAGGGCGGGCGGATGACGGAAACGGTGACCGCGCCGGAATAGCCGCCGCAACCGGCGACGTTGCACGCTCGTGCGCGGTAGCTGTATGTGCCGTAGGCCTTGCCCGAGAATGCGGTGCTCGTCGCGGTCGTTTCCTGGACCTGCGTCCACGCACCGCCGTTGGCGCTTTCTTCCAGGCGATACGTGCCCGCTCCCGACACGCCCCCCCAACTCACGGTATACGCACCGGTCAGGCTCTCCGCAGGGACCGACAAGGCCGGCGCCGAACCCGGCGCGTAGATGACCTGCGTCGTCGCGGTCGCCGACACCGGGCCGCACCCGGCGGGATTGCAGGCGGTCACGCGGTACGCATAGGTACCCGCACCCTGCCCCGCGTACGACAACGACAGCGCTGCGTTGTTCTGTGCGGTTCCCCAGCCGCCACCGTTGGCGCTCTGCTCAAGCACGTAGCGATCGGCGCCGGCCACCAAGGTCCAGCTCACCGCGTAGTTGCCGTTGGGCGCGGTGCCCGGCGACGAGATCGCCGAAGCGGCGGACGGCGGGTACTGCACGGCCGTGGACTGGCTGACGCTCCATCCACTGCAGGCAGCGCCCTGGCATGCACGGACACGGTACGCATAACTGCCCGCCGCCTTGCCGCTGATCGCGCTCGACAATCCACTGCCGGCGTACGACGCAACCCATGCGCCTGCGTTCGCCGATTCCTGCAACTCGTACGACGAGGCATAGGCGACCGACGTCCAGCTCACCGTATAGCTGCCGTTGTTGCTGAATGCCGGCACGGTCAAGGCAGGGGTCACCGGAGCGACGACGGTCGTCACCTTGGCGACGAGGCTTCCGTTGAGGTGGATGTATTCGAAGTTCTTGCCTTCGCGATCGTTGTTCTGGCGGCGCAGCACACCGTCCTGGCCGTACATGGAGAGGATGTTCCCCTGAGTCGGGCTCCAAGCACGTATGCGGCGGCCGTATGCGTCATACCAATACGCTTCCTTGTTGGTGACGCTACGAAGGCGATTTCCGTAGTCGAATTGGAACGAGTCGCCGCTCTTGTTCTGCACATTGCCCTGAACGTCGTAACCGATCGCGCCGATGGTCGCGCCCGCGTTGTCCTGGATGTTCGTCAGACGGTTGCTGGCGTCATACCAGTAGTTGTGCTGGCGCTTTCCGGTCAACTTTGCGCTGCGCAGGTTGTCCAGCGCGTCATAGGTGTAACGGTAAATCCCATCGCCCCCGAACGCCGTCGACGTCGCCTGCGTGAGACGATCCAGGTTGTCGTACATCATCGAACGCGAGTACGAGGGCGTGACCGCATCGGTGATCTGCGAGACGTTGCCATTCCTGTCGTACGAATACGTGTCGTCCAGGATCGCGCCGTCCGTGACCCGCGAAGGCAACTGGCGCGCGTTCTGCGTCATCGAATGCACGATGCCATTGCCGTAGGTGAACTGCTTCATGCCGCCGTTCGGCCAATAGCTGACCCCGAGGGCGTATCCCCCGGCGCGCGTCGGCTGACCCAGCGCGTTGGGCGCGTAATCCACCAGCAGACCACTGGGATAGGTGTTGCTGGCCAGTGCGCCGTTGTTGTCGTAGACGTACCCCAGCGTCCAGTTGAACAGCCCTGTCTGGCCAGTAGTTTCACCTGTCAGCAAGCCACGCTTGTTGTAGGCGTAGGTGTTGACGGTCTCGTTTACACCGCCCTCGCTTTGCGTGACCACACGCGACGGCTTGCCATCATTGGTGTACGTCCACACCTGGTTGCCGCTGCCATCCGGGAAGGAAAGCGTCTTGACGCGATTGCGCAAGTCGTACGTCCGATCGGCGCGACGACCCGAGTCGTAGGCCGCCTGCGTGTCGCACGACGCATTGTTGCCAAGCGGCAAACCGCTCGCCGTCCAGGCGACGTTGCCGGCTCCGTCATATTGCGAGACAGTCGCGCCCGTCTCCGGTTCGATCGTCTTGCACAACTGTTCGTAGCCGTCGTACACGTAGCTGCGCGTAACGGACTGGGTGCTGTCGCCATTGCGACGCGTGATCGACTTCGGCTTGCCGAACACGTCGCGCGCGATGTCGGTGAACGCATTCTCCGGATGCTGGATCCACACCGGTGCGTCATAACCGGGCTGGTCGAATACCTGGTATCCCGTGCGCGTGGATTGCGAACGCGGATTGGTGGTCAGCGTCTGGTTGCCCGTGAGGTACTGCGTGATGGTGGTCAGCGGACCCTGTTCGCTATCGGCCGAGACGGAGGTCGTGCGGCCCAGCGCGTCGTACTCGGCCCAGGTGCCGGTGGCTCCACCTGAGAGCACGTCCGATGGGTACGAACCGAAAACGGTACGGCCGTCATAGTCGTACGCGTAGCGAGTCGAGCGCAGCGTTGCCTGAGTGTTGTTTTCGTCGTAGTCATAGACGAGCACCGGCTGCCAGCGCGCATCGAATGTAGTGACTTTGCGATAGGCGCCGTACCACTCGACGGCGCGCCACTGCCCGACTACGGCACCAGGCGGCAACCAATCCGTCGAGTTGAAGGCACGAAACTCACGATTCCAGTCGTTCCAGATCACAGAATCGCTAGCGGGATACGTGATCCTCGACAGCCGCCCCATAGCGTCGTAGCCATAACCCGTGGTGCTGCCGTTCTCGTCGGTGATCGAAGCGATCCACCCGCGGTCATCGACCGCCGCCGACATCGACGTCTGATCGGCATACACAATCGTCTGTGGAATTCCGCGCTTCCACGAGGACAGCGAAGTGGTGTTGTCGCGACCGTCCTTCACGGTAGCGGCGGTGCCGTCGGCGTTGTAGGTGATCGTCTGCTGCAGCTTGCCGAAGGACCACAGCTGGTAAGGCTGGGCCATCGCGTTGTAGCTGGTTTGCGACACGACTTTGCCGGTGTCGGCATTGGTCACATTCGCCACCTGCTCCAACACCCAGCGGGCCGTGTCGTCGTAGTACTGGGTCAGATCGGTGCGACTGTGCCAAGGGCTGGCCCGCGTCACCGTGCCCGGGCGCGCGAACACGTCGAAACCGCTGCTAGTGGAAGAGTAGGTCGTGCCGTCCTGCGTGATCGTCGTACCGACTACCGGACGGATCTGCGCCGTGCTCGGATCGTCGCCGTTGTAGATCAGGCCGTGGATTGCACCGTAGGTTGGGGTGGTGAACGGCTGGCTGCTGGTTTCCGCCGTTGTCATGTACTGCGTCGACTCGGTACGGAGCACGTTTCCGTTCTGGTCGAGAACGGAGCTGCCAAGCAACCTTCCTTCGTTGAGCGCGTACAGGGAGCCATATCGGTACTGGGTCTTCGTACCATCAGGGTTGACAACGACCACTGCCTTTTCGGTTTGGCACGTCGTGCACGGGTACACCGCAGGCGATGCGGAACTGCCCCAAAGCCCACCTCCTCCGCTGCCATAGCCGTAGCTCCAGGTCAGCGGCCGCGGAATGCCTGGTCCGCTGATCGTCTTGGAGTACAGCGACATGATGTCGAAGAAGTCCGGCGTGACCAGCTCGTAATAGACGGTGCTGCCCCATTCGCCCGAAGCGAGCCTGCGCACGCACTGGCTCATGTGGATGCCGCTGCGGTAGTGGCGCGCGTTGGAAAACACGAACGATCCGGTAGCACCACTTGGGTGCTCGACCGAGAACGTGAAGTCGGCCGGCACAGGCGGCGGCTGCTCTCCACAATCGGCACGCGAGTTGCCGTCCCACGGAATGAAGTTGGGACTCAGGGCACTCGAATAGCCATAGCGCCAGTTCGAGTTATCTGGCAATACGACGCGGGAAAGACGCGTCTGCCCTTCCACTGACGTGTATTGATACGACCACGTCCGGCCCGAAGTAGCGGCCCACGCGATGTTACCTCCGTCATAGCCAGCGGTGATTTCGCGACCGTCGGAAGACCAGATGCGCGTCGGATGGCCGTTGCCGTCGTATTGATACTCCACGGCGTTGCCGAAGCGATCCTCGATTTTGGATGCGAGCAGGAACACGCGCGTGCGGCCGGCAGTCCGCGCCGGCAGATCAGGACTGATGCGCTTCTCCAACTGGCCCGCATAGCGCTGAGCGGCAATGTCGAAGTAATAACGCATGCCCTGCGTCGTGGTAACACGGAACCCTTCGCCGGCCAGTCCCGACTTCATCGGAATGCAGTCGATCGCGTCGCGTTGGACCGTCGACCACTTACGTGCCACGCCGTCGCTCGGGGCCGGCGTTTCGGCGAGCTTGCCGAGCATGGTCCGGTCGCCACCGCCCGGAATGTGGATCGTGTTGCCCTGCCAGATCTCGTTGACGCTGAAGCTGCCGTTGACGTTCGGCACCATCGAACCGCTGCATCGGTTCGACGCCCAACCGTCCACGGGCGCGAAGATGCCGGAGATGTGGGGAACGTCGATGTCCCAACCGCCGGCGCCCTCCAGGTTCGAATTGAAGTTCGCTGCCGTCCCGGCCAGGTGCAGCTCGACGTTGAAACGCCGCTGCAAACGCACCGGCAGGGCGTTGTTGCCGGGCAGGTCGATGTCGGTGACGTCGAAGTCGGTCTTGCCGTTGTAGAGGCTGACGCTGTCGCCGAACAGATCGTTCTTGAGTGCTGTCAGGTTCTGCGCCGACTCGATGCGCTTGCGATATTCCTGGTAGACCTCGATCGCGGACGCCTGCCCGCAGATGACGGCCACAAGCGTGCCCGCCGCAATGCGGCGCGCCCAAAGGTTCCTGCTCACCACTCCGACTCTCCTTGAAGTCCCGCGGCCCCCGCCGCAGTGCAGTGTTTTCGCCCACCCGTCCTTAGGTGCTGGAGTGCGCAGGCGCTACGTCCCGATGCTATGGCAACGTGAAGGGCCCGCAATCGGCCGGTAACGACGCGCCAGAGTCGGCAAGGAATAATCTGCTCGCCGTCGCGAAAGCGCCTTCTGTCAGCGCCACTTGGTTCCGTCGACATTCCACCAACGGTCGGTTCATGTGGATTAGCCGCTCACCGAGTCCGCGCCTGACAACCACGCTTCGCGACCCCGGCGTAGCCCGGGTAAGCGGAGCGCACCCGGGATCGCTTCAAGTGTTGGTACGCCCTACTCCACCGCTTCAAGCACGTCGTTGAGCTGGCCGGCGATGATCGAGATGCCTTGGGCCAAGGGGCCGAGGGGAATTTCTCGGGGCGTGTCTTCTTCTGCCCGCGTGGTGGGCTGGACCAGGGTGGCTAACAGGCTCAGTTGGTCGCGGACCAGGAGCAGGTGTTCGTACGCGTAATCCGGGATGCGGTACATCTGCTGGTCGGATG
>Ga0209257_1001313_pt1 | contig 30254 bp, 32 predicted proteins | sample AraplaCvi_mCL_r2_FD_184277 | JGI IMG/M metagenome (GOLD analysis project Ga0209257, IMG submission 184277) | Arabidopsis root microbial communities from North Carolina, USA - plate scrape MF_Cvi_mCL_r2 (SPAdes) (version 2) | ecosystem: Host-associated > Plants > Roots > Endosphere | place: USA...
TGCATGTTGATCTTGCCCGGCCCGACCATGACCTGCACGTCGACCGGAACGCCTTCTATGCCCTGGAATGCAACCGTGCTGACACGCGCAACCATATCCACCCCGCCCCTAACACCATGTCCGGGACGTCAGCGATACACGCTTTCCGAGCCAGCAATTGCAATCTGGCATAGAAAAAAGAATAAAACAAGAACATTAATCGAACAGTTTCGCGCGCCCGCTGCAATCAGGTTGCAGGCGGTTGTATCGCGCGAACAAAGGCGAACCGTATGAGAAACGCCGGCTGCTCCGGCAGCCTGCATCAGGCGCGTTTGGCCTCGATTGCGTCCCAGAGGAGCCCGGCGACGTCAGCGCCGCCGAACTTTCTGACCTCGCGAATACCCGTCGGGGATGTGACGTTGATCTCGGTCATGTAGTCGCCGATGACATCGATACCGACGAAGATGAAGCCGCGCTCGCGCAAAGCGGGTCCGATCCGGGCGCAGATTTCCTTTTCGCGCGGGGTGATCTCCGTTGCTTCCGCACGGCCGCCGACATGCATGTTCGACCGGCTGTCATGTTCGGCGGGAACACGGTTGATCGCGCCGACCGGCTCGCCGTCCACCAGGAGGATGCGCTTGTCGCCCTTGCGCACGGCCGGCAGATAGGCCTGGGCGATATAGGGTTCGCCGCGATACATCTGGCCGAACATTTCGAGAAGCGAGGTGAAATTGCGGTCGTCGCGCGCGGAATGGAACACGCCGGCACCGCCATTGCCGTAAAGCGGCTTCAGGATGATATCGCCCATCTCTTCGCGGAAACGGGCGATTTCGCCCGGGTCGCGGCTGATCAGCGTTGCCGGCATGAGGTCGGCGAATTCGGTGACGAAGATCTTTTCCGGCGAGTTTCGCACCCAGGCCGGATCGTTGACGACAAGCGTCTTCGGGTGGATGCGCTCGAGCATATGCGTCGAGGTGATATAGCCCATGTCGAAAGGCGGATCCTGGCGCAGATGCACCACGTCCATCTCCGAGAGGTCGACGCGTTCCTTTTCGCCGAGCGTGAAATGATCGCCCTTGACGCCGCGCACCTGAAGCGGCTCGACGGCGGCAAAGATCCTGCCGTCGCGCATGGTCAGGCGGTCGGGCGTGTAATGAAAGAGCTCGAAGCCACGCGCCTGCGCTTCCAGCGCCATGGCGAAGGTGGAATCGCCGGCAATGTTGATGCCGGAGATATGGTCCATCTGGAACGCGACCTTGCGGATTTTCGCCATGACTTCAGCCCCCTAGGATTGGCCCGCCTGATGTAGGATGACAGGCCCCCAAAGGCAACTGCAATCAGGCCAATATCACGCGGAGATGCCGACCCGCCTCTTTGCCAGCAACAGGTTGCGCAGACGGAAAAGCATGGCAATCGGCTTCGGGAAAGGCCGGCGGATGAAGGCGACCTTCTTCAGATAGGTGTCGATACGCCAGGTGGCCCAGGTCCGGCCCTTGAAATAGGCGACGTCGCCCGCCGTCAGCGTGCGCTGCGTGCCGTCATCGGCCGTCACATGCACTTCGCCTTCGAGGATCACCACCGTTTCATCCCAGTGGAAATACCAGCGGAACTCGCCCGCCGTGCATTCCCACACGCCGGTCGTGGCGCAATCGTCTTCCGCCGTGGAATGGGAGGCGGCGCGTGCCTGCGGATCGCCTGCGAGCACCCATGTGGGCTCGATCGGCATCGGCTTCATCTCCAGAGAATGCGGGCAGGCGCCGATAAACGCCTTAACCTTCGGCCTCTCGGGCGTATCGGACTTGTATCGAAATGCGATAGCCGCTGCGGTCGCGGCGAGGACGTGCCAACTCATCTTTCCCCCGGAAGCTGTCAACTCCCGGGGACGTTAGCCGCAAACAGTAAGCCGGCGGTTCAGACCGGTGTTAGAATTTTAACGATTGGCCTGAATTTCCCGACAACCGCCTTCAGAGAACCGGTTCGGCCGGTGCGAGCTTTGCCTCGGCCGGAACGTTGCCCGGCAGGCGTTTGCCCGTATCGATCGAGAAGAAATGCAAGCGCTTGGCATCGATGGCGATGCGCATGTCCGGGGAGAGCGCAATCTCCGGAGAAACGGCGGCGGTGATCTGCTGGTCGCCGACGGTGCCGTGGATCAGGCGCTGGGCACCCAGTTCCTCGGTATATTCGAGGCGGAAGGGCAGAGCCTCTTCGTCCTCGCGGGCAATGCGCAGATCCTCGGCGCGCACGCCGATGGTGACGGCGCCGGACGTCGGCGCAAAACCGTTGAGGGCGATCATCGCCGGGCCAATCGCCAGCTTGTCGCCATGCAGCTCGCCCTTGACGAGGTTCATGGCCGGCGAGCCGATGAAGCTTGCGACGAAGGTCGAAGCCGGCGCGTGGTAGACTTCCAGCGGCGCGCCGATCTGCTCGATCCTGCCGCCGTTCAGAACGACGAGGCGGTCGGCGAGCGTCATGGCTTCGAGCTGGTCGTGGGTAACGTAGATCGACGTGGTGCCGAGGCGACGCTGCAGGCGCTTGATCTCACCGCGCATGGAAACGCGCAGTTTCGCATCGAGGTTGGAAAGCGGCTCGTCGAACAGGAAGGCGGCCGGCTTGCGGACGATGGCGCGGCCCATGGCGACACGCTGGCGCTGACCGCCGGAAAGCGCGCGCGGCTTGCGTTCCAGATACTGGGTGATTTCCAGCATGCGGGCGGCTTCGGCAACGCGCGCGTCGATCTCCGCCTTCGGCGTGCCACGGTTTTTGAGGCCATAGGCGAGGTTGTTGTAGACGGTCATATGCGGATAGAGCGCATAGTTCTGGAAGACCATGGCAATGTCGCGGTCGGCCGGTTCAACCTCGTTGACCACCCTCGCGCCGATCTTCACCTCACCTTCGGAAATGGTTTCCAGGCCGGCGATCATACGCAGAAGCGTGGATTTGCCGCAGCCGGACGGGCCAACCAGCACGATGAACTCGCCATCGGCGATGTTCAGCCTGATATCGGTAACCGCACGCACGCCGCCGGTGTAAACCTTGCCGACGCTTTCGACATCGATGGAAGCCATTGTTATTTCTCCGTTTCAACCAGGCCTTTGACGAACAGGCGCTGCATGAAGATGATGACGAGGACGGGCGGCAGGCCCGCCAGGATAACGCCGGCCATCACCAGGTTCCATTGATTGTCGCCATCCAGCACGTTGGCGAGGCGTTTGATGCCCATGACGACGGTGTAATAATGCGGTTCGGTGGTGATCAGCATCGGCCAGAGGTATTGGTTCCAACCGTAGATGAACATGATGATGAAGAGCGCGGCGATATTGGTGCGCGACAGCGGCAAAAGAATATCGCGGAAGAATTTCATCGGACCGGCGCCATCGACGCGGGCCGCTTCCATCATCTCCTCCGGCACCGTCAGGAAGAACTGACGGAACAGGAAGGTCGCGGTCGCAGAGGCGATGACCGGAATGACGAGGCCGGAGTAGGAATTCAGCATGCCGAGATCGGCGACGACCTTGTAGGTCGGCAGAATGCGCACTTCCACCGGCAGCATCAGCGTCATGAAGATCAGCCAGAAGGCCGGCACCCGCAGCGGAAAGCGGAAATAGACGATCGCGAAGGCGGAGATGATCGAGATGGCGATCTTGCCGACTGCGATCATGATCGCCATCGCCAGGCTGTTTCCGAGCATCAGCAGGAAAGGCGGGGCACCGGCGGTCGATTCCCCGGTCCCGAGGAGATAGCCGTAATTCGCCGAAAACTGGTCGCCGGGCAGCAGCGGAACGATGCCGCTCATGAAGTCGGTCGGGCCATGGGTCGAGGCGATGAAGGCGAGATAGACCGGGAAGACCACCATCAGCACCCCGAGAATGAGGACCAGGTGGGTCAGGAAATTCAGGAAAGGGCGGTTCTCGACCATCGGTAAACCTCAATACTGCACTTTGCGCTCGATCCAGCGGAACTGGACGACGGTGAGGACAACCACGATCAGCATCAGGATGACCGACTGGGCGGCGGAGGGTCCGAGGTTCAGGCCGATGAAACCATCCGCATAGACCTTGTAGACAAGGATATTGGTTGACTGCGACGGCCCGCCGGACGTGGTGGCGTCGACGATGCCGAAGGTGTCGAACATCGCGTAGGTGATGTTGATCACCGCAAGGAAGAAGGTCGTCGGCGACAGCAGCGGGAAAACCACGGTCCAGAAACGCTTGAACGGGCCGGCGCCGTCGATGGCGGCGGCTTCGGACAGAGACTGCGGCACGGACTGAAGGCCCGCCACGAAGAACAGGAAATTATAGGAAATCTGCTTCCAGGCGGCCGCGATGATGATCAGCACCATGGCATCGCCGGTGTGGAGACGATGGTTCCATTCGTATCCGAAGGAACTCAGGAGATAAGGAATGATGCCGACGCTGGGGTTGAACATGAACCACCAGAGCAGGCCGGCAGCCGCCGGCGCCACCGCATAGGGCCAGACCAGCAACGTCGTGTAGAACCGGCCCGAGCGCAGCACGCGGTTGACCGCGACGGCGAACATCAGGGACAGGCCCATAGACAGAACCGTGACGCCGACCGAAAAAACGAAGGTCGCGCCGAGCGCATTCAGATAATCGGGATCGTCCAGCAGACGCGTGTAATTCGCGAACCAGACGAAGGTCGCCTTCAGGCCGAACGGGTCCTGGCGCAGGAACGACTGCCAGATCGCCTGGGCGGCGGGCCATACGAAAAAGATAAGCGTGATGATCAGCTGCGGCGCCAGCAGGAAATAAGGCAGGACGCGACTTTGAAAAACGGTGCGCTTGGTTTGCATGGCGAGATGTGCCCAAGGAAATGCCCTCCCCGGGGATCGGGAAGGGCTTGAGGTTTAAGGCGATGCTTAGTTGGAATTCGAAGCTTCGAATTCGCGCAGGACAGCGTTGCCAGCCTTGGCAGCATCGTCGAGAGCCTGCTGGCCGGTCTTCTTGCCGGACAGGACGGTTTCGAACTGCTGGTCGATCAGGTCGCGGATCTGGGTGAGGTTGCCGAAGCGGACGCCCCTGGAGTTGTCCGACGGCGTGCCGCGGGTGATCTGCTTGATGGCGATATCGGAACCCGGGGTCTTTTCATAATAGCCCTGCTTCTGACCAAGCTCGTAAGCAGCGTTGGTGATCGGCAGGTAACCGGTGAACTGGTGCCAATCGGCCTGGACTTCCGGCTTGGAGAGGTAGGTGAAGAACTTGGCGACGCCCTTGTAGACGTCGGGGTTCTTCTGGCCGTTCAGGGTCCAGAGCGTGGCGCCGCCGATGATCGAGTTCTTCGGCTCCTTGGTGACGGTGTCGTCATAAGGCATCGGCGCGAAGCCGACCTTGAAGCCCTTGGCATTGTTGATGACGCCGGCGCGCGAAGCGGAGGAGCCCATGTAGATGGCGCACTGTTGCGCGTAGAACATCGGAGCCGTTTCGGCACCGCCACCCGGGCCGCCATACTTGAAGACCTTGGCATCCTGCTGCTTCTTCAGGTTATCCCAGAACGCAGCCTGTTCCTTGCCGTTGAACTTGAACTCGGTCTTCAGGCCGCCGAAGCCGTTCTGAAGCGTGCCGTAGGGCAGGTTCTGGATGGCGGAGTAGTTTTCGAGGCCGACCCAGGTCGCAGCGTAGGACAGCGTGAAGCCGCAGGCAGCAGCGCCGGAATCGACGATCTTCTTGCCCATGGCGGCAAGTTCGGCCCAGGTCTTCGGGGCAACTTCCGGATCAAGGCCAGCCTTCTGGAAGACGTCCTTGTTGTAGTACATGATCGGGGTCGAGGAATTGAAGGGCATCGACAGGATGTTGCCCTGGGCGTCCGAATAGTAACCTACGACCGGGGCGAGGAAGCCCTTCGGATCCCAAGGCTCCTTGTTGTCGGCCATCAGCTTGTAGACCGGATAGACGGCGCCCTTGGCGGCCATCATCGTGCCGGTACCGACTTCGAAGACCTGAACGATGGCCGGCTGCTGGCCAGCGCGGAAGGCGGCGATAGCGGCGGTCAGGGTTTCCGGATAGGTGCCCTTGAAGACCGGGACGACCTTGTAGTCGCTCTGGCTGTCGTTGAACTTCTGAGCGATCTCTTCGAGCTTCTTGCCGAGCTCGCCGCCCATGGCGTGCCACCAGGTGACTTCGGTCGCGGCAAGCGACGAGGTCGCGGACAGGGCGACCGCGATCGCGGCCATCGAAAGCTTTTTGAACATTTTAACGTCCTCTCCACCGTTGTTGGGGTGAGGATCGCAATAGGGCCCGGCTGTGACAGGCCCTTAACAGTTTCGTGTCAGAAATATTACATTGCACAGCCATGCAAAAATTTCACATGAGCGTCAGAAAGCGTTCGCAAAATGCCGCGGCAGGCGGCCGGGAAGAACCGCGACCACATCGTAACGCCGTGACAATCTTGCGGCATCCTTCCGTTTGGAAAGCCAGAGGTCACTTGCCGCGCGAATGCGCTTCTGGGTCGTGAAACCGACGGCATCGACAGCCGCCTGTTCCCCAACCCGCGCCTTGACCTCGACAAAGGCCACCAGATCGCCCTTTCGGACGATGAGATCGATTTCGCCGAGCCTGGTGCGGTAGCGGATCGCAAGAACCCTGTAGCCTTTGGCCAAGAGATAAAGTGCTGCAAGATATTCCGAGACATGGCCCCATCGCTGAGCCTTCCGCCTTTCGGCAGCTTGCCGGTCGGGCCGGCGGCGTTTCAGGCCTCGGTCACTCTCCGCCACCCGCCTCGCCTTTCAGGTTGAGGATCCGCTGGTAAAGATCCTTGCGCGGAAGTCCCGTGATGCGAGCAGCCTCGGCGGCGGCCTTGGCGGTCGGCATAGTGGCCGAAAGCTGGCGCAGCAGCACGTCCACCTCGACCTCGCCGGGCGGCTCCTCGGCTTCGGGCGGCGCCAGAAGCAGCACGATCTCGCCCTTCACGACGCGATCGTCATTATAATAGGCGGCAAGCTCCTCCAGCGTGCCACGGCGGAACTCTTCAAACGTCTTGGTCAATTCGCGGCAGACCGTCGCGCGCCGGCGAGCTCCCAGCACTGCGGCGGCGGCGGCGAGCGTGGCGCCGATGCGATGCGGTGACTCGAAAAAAATCAAGGTCGCCGGCACTTTCGAAAGCTCCGCCAGCCGGTCGCGGCGGCCCTTGTCCTTGACGGGCAGGAAGCCCGCGAACAGGAACGCATCGGAGGGCATGCCGGAACCGACGAGGGCTGCGAGCGGCGCGGAGGCGCCGGGGACGGGCACGACCTTGTGACCGGCCTCGATCGCCATCTGACCAAGCCGGTAGCCGGGATCGGAGACCAGAGGCGTGCCGGCGTCGGAGACCAGTGCCACGGACTTCCCCTCCTCCAGCGCGGCGATGAGCTTCGGGCCGACTTCGTCGGAATTGTGCTCGTGATAGGCATAGGGCCGGTTGACGATGCCGTAGCGGTCGAGCAGCACGCGGGTGACGCGGGTATCCTCGCAGGCCAGCACATCGGCGCCGGACAGGGTTTCGAGTGCCCGCAGCGTGATGTCGCCGAGATTGCCGATCGGGGTTGCGACCAGATAAAGCGCCGGCTCCAGCGGCCGCGCGGCTACGAAAGTATTGGCGACGCGGTAGCCGCGCTGGCTGCTCTTCAGGTCATCGGTCAAGGGATGTCACGCGCAAAAGGATGGTCATGCGCCTTTATGGGCAAGCCGGCCGGCTTCGGCAAGTAAAGCGCAACCTGTTGAGAACGCATATTTTCTGTGTGCAGTGCATGGGACATATATGAAATGGCTTGCTAACGCCTTGTTCACCTCTTGCTTTTCGAACGTGTTGTCTGCCATTTTGCCGGTCCACATCATCCGGCTGGTCCCAAGCCGGCAGAATATCAGGGGTCCGGCCCTGCCGGATCGCCACGGTCGAAAGCGATAGCGTCCATGCGTATTACTCTTGAGCGGTCAAACCTTCTGAAGTCGCTGAACCACGTGCATCGCGTGGTGGAGCGTCGGAACACGATCCCGATCCTCTCCAACGTGCTGATGCGCGCGTCGGGCGCCAGTCTCGACCTGAAGGCGACCGATCTCGATCTTGAAATCACCGAAGCCCTGCCGGCCATGGTCGAGACTGCCGGTGCCACGACGGTTCCCGCACACCTGCTTTACGAAATCGTCCGCAAGCTGCCGGACGGGTCGGAAGTGCTGCTCGCCACCAACCCCGACGGCGGGTCGATGACGGTGCAGTCCGGCCGCTCCAAATTCTCGCTGCAATGCCTGCCGGAATCCGACTTCCCGGATCTCACCGCCGGCAGCTTCACGCATACGTTCAAGCTGAAGGCGACCGATCTGAAAATGCTGATCGACCGCACCCAGTTCGCGATCTCCACCGAGGAGACCCGTTATTACCTGAACGGCATCTTCTTCCACACGATCGAAGCAGGCGGAGACCTCAAGCTTCGCGCGGTCGCGACCGACGGTCACCGCCTGGCGCGCGCCGATGTGCAGGCGCCCTCGGGCTCGGAAGGAATGCCGGGCATCATCATTCCCCGCAAGACGGTCGGCGAGTTGCAGAAACTGGTCGACGATCCGGAAGCGGTCGTCACTGTCGAAGTCTCGGATGCAAAGATCCGCATAACGCTCGGCACCGTCGTCATGACGTCCAAGCTGATCGACGGCACTTTTCCCGATTACCAGCGCGTCATTCCCTCGGGCAACGACAAGGAAATGCGTGTCGATTGCCAGAGCTTCACCAAGGCAGTCGATCGCGTGTCGACCATCTCCTCCGAGCGTGGCCGCGCGGTCAAACTGTCGCTGACCGACGGCCAGCTGATGCTGACGGTCAACAATCCGGATTCGGGAAGTGCTACGGAAGAAGTTGCCGTCGGTTACGACAATGATCCGATGGAGATCGGCTTCAACGCCAAATATCTGCTGGATATCACCGCCCAGCTTTCGGGGGACGACGCGATCTTCATGCTGGCGGATGCCGGTTCTCCGACATTGGTACGCGACACGGCAGGCGACGACGCGCTTTACGTATTAATGCCGATGCGCGTTTAAATCATCGGAGGCGGCTGGAAAATCCAGCCGCCTTTTTCATGCGGTTTTCCCGGTGCGACATTTTTCCTTGCTTTTGCGGCATGAAGGTCCACATGGGACGAAAGGAGAGGATAAAAAATGGAATTGCGCCTGAAGGAGCGGCTTGGCCGCAAGTTCGACGATGAGATCCGGTTCTTCAAGGGCTGGATCGACGGCCCGAAACGGGTCGGCGCGATCTGCCCCACCTCCTCCGTCACCGCCAAACGCATGGCAAGCGTCATCGACACGGCCTCCGGCCTGCCCGTCCTCGAACTCGGACCCGGCACGGGCATCATCACCAAGGCAATCCTGAAGCACGGCATCTCGGCGGAAAACCTGGTCTCGATCGAATATTCGACCGATTTCTTCCAGCATCTTGTACGCACCTATCCGGGCGTCAACTTCGTCAATGGCGACGCTTTCGATCTCAATCGCACCTTGGGTGCCTGGAAGGACAAGACCTTCGACAGCGTGATTTCGGCGATACCGCTTTTGAGCTTCCCGATGGAGCGCCGCATCGCGCTGCTGGAGGACCTGCTCGACCGCATTCCCGCCGGCCGACCCGTGATGCAGATCACCTACGGCCCCGTCTCGCCGATCATCGCCCAGCCCGACCGCTACCGGATCAAGCACTACGACTTCGTCGTCCGCAACATTCCGCCGGCGCAGCTCTGGACCTACACGCGCGGCTGACCATGGCGTTCGGTCTCTACATCACCCATCCGCAGGTGCGCATCGACCCCGATGTCCCGGTGCCGCGATGGGGGCTTTCGGATCTCGGCGCCGCCCGAGCCCGTGAGGCCGCACAATCCGCCTGGGCACGAAAACTCGGCCGGATCATTTCCAGCGACGAGGTGAAGGCGATCGAAACTGCCGAAATCCTTGGCTCCGCGACGGGGATTTCGGTCGAGATCGCCGAGGACACCCATGAGAACGACCGTTCGGCGACCGGCTTCCTGCCGCCGCCGCAGTTCGAGGACGCCGCAAACTGGTTTTTCGCCCATCCCGAGGATAGTTTCCAAGGCTGGGAGCGCGCCGTGGATGCGCAGAAACGCATCGTGACCGCCGTCACGAGAATTCTCACCGATCACGATCATCGCGTGCCGATCGCCTTCGTCGGCCATGGCGGCGTGGGCACGCTTCTGAAATGCCATCTCTCCCGCAAGCCTATCGCCCGCGACCGGGATCAGCCGGGTGGCGGCGGAAATCTCTTCTGCTTCGCCCTTGCGGATCGGACTGTCTCATGCGACTGGACGCCCATCGAAAAATGGGAAGGGTTCCAGGCATGAACGCACGCGACCGCCTCATCGTAGGCCTCGACATCCCGACGATCGGCGAAGCCGAAAAGATGGTTTCCGCGCTCGGCGACACCGTTTCCTTCTACAAGATCGGCTACCAGCTCGTGTTTGCCGGCGGTCTCGAATTCGCCCGCGACCTCGTGAAAGACGGCAAGCAGGTCTTTCTCGACATGAAGCTGCTCGACATCGACAACACGGTGGCGAAGGGCGTGGAGAACATCGTCAAGATGGGCGTGACCATGCTCACCCTGCATGCCTATCCGAAGGCGATGCGCGCCGCCGTCGAGGCCGCCAGGGGCTCGGACCTGTGCCTGCTCGCGGTGACCGTGCTGACCTCGATGGATGAGACGGATCTCGTCGATGCCGGTTACGAATACGACCCGCATACGCTGGTTCTGCGCCGCTCCGAACAGGCGCTGGCATCGGGCATGGGCGGTATCGTCTGCTCGGCCGAGGAGTCCGCCGCGGTGCGCAAGATCGTCGGCCCCGACATGGCGATCGTCACGCCCGGCATCCGCCCGGCAGGCTCCGAGGCCGGCGACCAGAAACGAGTGATGACGCCGGCCGATGCGCTCAACGCCGGATCAAGCCATCTTGTCGTCGGACGCCCGATCGTCAAGGCGCCCGATCCGAAGGCTTCGGCGCAAGCGATCCTTGCCGAGATGCAGGGCGTGCTCTGACGCGAACGATGCGGGAGTGCCGACATGGCGGCCTCCGTTCATATTGACTCGCCGGGGAATTTGCCTGAAGTCATCCGAACCGAAAAACGCATTGGAGGAGATACCATGGCCAAGGGATATTGGGTCGCCCGCGTCGATGTCCGCGATCCGGAACGCTACAAGGATTACATCGCAGCGGCCACGCCCGCCTTCGAGAAATACGGCGCCAATTTCCTCGCCCGTGGCGGTGCGATGGCGGCGATGGAAGGCAAGTCCCGCGCCCGCAACGTGATCATCGAGTTTCCCTCGATGCAGGCCGCGATCGACTGCTACAATTCGCCGGAATACGCGATCGCCATCAAGATCCGCCAGGAAGTCGCGGATGGTGAAATCGTCGTCCTCGACGGTCTTTGAGATCCGCTTATCGCGTGCGGTGCGGCAGTGGAGACACTTCCACCCGTGCCGCGATTCGGTTAAACACCACTCATCTCTTCCCCTAGGCTCCCGGAGCACGCCATGACCGTCAACAACCTTCCGCCACTCGTTACCGTCTTCGGAGGATCGGGTTTCGTCGGCAGGCATGTGGTGCGGGCGCTTGCAAAGCGCGGTTATCGCGTCCGGGTCGCCGTTCGCCGCCCGGATCTCGCCGGCTTCCTGCTGCCGGCCGGCTATGTCGGCCAGATCTCGCTGATCCAGGCGAACCTGCGTTACCGCCAGTCGGTTCTGCGCGCTGTCGAAGGCGCTTCGCATGTGGTCAACTGCGTCGGCATCATGTTCGAGAGCGGCCGCAACACGTTCGACGCGGTCCAGGATTTTGGCGCCCGCGCGGTCGTGGACGCTGCACGTGCAGCCGGTGCCAAGCTCACCCATATTTCGGCCATCGGTGCCGATGCCAATTCGGAATCTTCCTATGCCCGCAGCAAAGGCCGTGCCGAGGCGACGATCCTCTCGACGCTGCCGGACGCCGTGATCCTGCGACCGTCGATCATGTTCGGCGCGGAAGACAGTTTCTTCAACAAATTCGCGTCCATGGCCCGCACTTTCCCTGCCCTGCCGCTGATCGGCGGCGGCAAGACGAAGTTCCAGCCGGTCTATGTCGAGGATGTCGCCGAAACGGTCGCCCGTTCCGTGGACGGCACGATCGCGCCCGGCCAGATCTATGAACTCGGCGGCGGCGAAGTCATGACTTTCCGCCAGTGTCTCGAGACGATGCTGCGCGTCACCAACCGCAGCAATGCGCTGGTCTCGCTGCCCTTCGGCATCGCATCGCTGATCGGCAGCATCGCGTCGCTCGTCCCCTTCATCCAGCCGCCGATCACCAGCGATCAGGTAAAGCTGCTGAAGACCGACAATGTCGTCTCCGACGCTGCCGCCACGGAAGGCCGCACTTTGTCGGGGATAGGCATCCGGCCGACGCTCGTTTCCTCCGTCCTGCCATCCTACCTTGTACAGTATCGTCCGCAGGGCCAGTACACCGGTTCGGGCCGCGCGGCCTGATATCATTAACCATATCCGGCGATTTGTTTCGCCTCGACACGGCAGCACTGTCCCGCTGAAAAATCGGGCAGCCCTTTGTTGTCGCTCATGTTTCGGGCAAGGATAGTGGCACAAAGGTCGCAGTGGCCGAAGCAGTGGCGTTAACGGCCGGTTCAGCAAAATCCTTTATTGAATTCTTCTAATCCAACCCATAAATCCACCCTCACGAGACAAGCGGCGCAACCGTGACGATAAAATCATCCATCGAAAGGCATTCCTCCATGGGCAAGCCCATCGCCCTCTTTTTTGCGTGTGCAGCACTGATCATCCTCGCGGGCTCTTTCATGGCCCCGACGACGGGAGCCGCCGGCAAGAGCGAATGCACGCCCGCATATGGCGTCGACCCGTGCAGCACGGCATCCATCCGTCACTGAGCGTTCAACACGCAAAAAAGGCCGCTTCTCAGCGGCCTTTTTCTTGCCGAAGCTAAGACGATCCTCACTTTACCAGTGCGGGACGCAGGGCAGTATCGGCAGGCGCCCCAGCGCTTGAGACCACCGCATTCTGGCCACCGTGCTGCGGGACCGATCCCAGGGCGATCAGGCCAAGAAGCAAAAATCCAAGAATGATTCTGTAGATCGCAAAAACGGTAAAGCGGTTACTGCGGATGTAAGTCAGCAGCCATTTCACTGCGACGAAGGCAACGATCGTCGATACGACGAAAGCCACGCCGAGAGACGTCCAATCCTCGTGCCCGGCGCTGCCGTCCTTGAGCGTCTTCACCAGCTCGTAGCCACTTGCCGCATACATGGTCGGAATGCCTACGAGGAAGGCGAACTCCGTGGCAGCAGCCCGGCTTCCCGTACCGGCCAACATGGCGATGAAGATCGTGGCGCCTGAACGCGATGTTCCGGGGAAGACGCCGGCAACGACCTGGGCAATACCGACCAGGATGGCGACGAGCCAGGTTATCCGGGTGGAAGCCGGCCTGCGTGCGGCCGCCCATTCGGCAAAAATCATCCAGATGCCGCCGATGATCAGCGCCCAGGCAATCGGTGCCGCGTCGTTGGGAAGCGCGAATCCGAGCTTCTTTACGATCAGCCCGAGAACTGCGGTGATCAGGAAAGCGACGATCAGCTTGGCGCCATAATCGCGGTTTTCCGGTTCGCGCCAGCCCAGCAGCAGATTGAGCAGGCGGCGCCAGTAGATGATGGTCACGGCGATGATGGCGCCTGCCTGGATGACGATGTTGAACGTATCAGACCGGTGGCCCAGCCATTGCTCTGCGATGATGAGATGGCCAGTGCTGGAGATCGGCAAAAACTCGGTAATACCCTCGATCACACCGAGGATGAGCGCACTGATGATGGACTGATCCGCCATTCTTAATCCTTTATTGAGTAGATAAGGGCAGTTTTAAGCACTTTATGAGGCCTTGCTTGTCTTGGGCCTACCAAATCCATATAGCTGCCATATGTCAGGCGGGCGCGTGAGGCGCCCCTACCCCTCCTATACGAAGTTCGTGAAGTTCAAGTATCCATGCCCACGCTCTATCATCATTCCATGTCTTCGGCCTCGCGGTTCGTCCGGCTGATCCTTGCCGAATACGGCTTCCAGGCGGATCTGGTTGAGGAGCAGCCGTGGGAGAAGCGCCGGGAATTCCTGACGCTCAATCCGGCGGGCACGCTTCCGGTCTATGTCGACGACAGCATGAGAGTGCTTTGTGGCCCTTCCGTGCTCCTGGAATTTCTCGACGAAACGCATGGCGTGCTGAAGCGCGACCGCCGGCTGCTTGCCGAGGACCCGTGGCAGCGGGCCGAGATCCGGCGGCTGACGGAATGGTTCCTGCAGAAGATGGAGCAGGACGTTACCCGGCCGCTGACCCGCGAACGGGTCTTCAAGCTGCAGATGACGACGGCTCAAGGCGGGGGAGCGCCTGATTCGAAGGTACTGCGCACATCCCGCGCCAATATCCGCCAGCATATGAAATATCTCTCCTGGCTTGCCGGTTCGCGGCCCTGGCTTGCGGGCGACCGCTTGAGCTATGCCGACCTTGCCGCCGCCGCCTCGATTTCGATCCTCGACTATCTTGGAGAGATCGACTGGTCGGAGACGCCGGTCGCCAAGGACTGGTATCAGCGGCTGAAATCCCGCCCTTCCTTCCGGCCGATGCTTGCCGAGCGCATCCGCGGCCTTACCCCGGTATCCCACTATGCGGACCTTGATTTCTGACGCGCCCGCGCGCGAGGAAGAAAAGGCGCTTCGGCGGCGGGAGAAGCTGACCGCCTTCATCCGCGAGGAAGCGGCGGCCCAGGGATTCGATCTTTGCCGCATCACCGGCCCGGACAGCATTCCGCAGGCGCCTGAGCGGCTGGAGATCTTTCTGGCCGACGGACACCACGGCAGCATGGACTGGATGGCGGAGACGAGGCTGCGCCGCGCCGATCCAAAAGTGCTGTGGGATCAGGTGCGTTCGATCGTCATGTTCGGGCTCAACTACGGCCCGGACGAAGACCCGCGCGGCATTCTGGAAAAACCGGACAAGGCGGCCATCTCCGTCTATGCGCGCAATCGCGATTATCACGATGTGATCAAGGGGCGTCTCAAGGAGATCGCCACACGTTTTGCGGCGCGTGCCGGCGAGGACGTCAAGGTTTTTGTCGATACCGCGCCGGTGATGGAAAAGCCGCTGGCGGCGGCGGCCGGACTTGGCTGGCAGGGCAAGCACACCAATCTCGTCAGCCGCACCCATGGGTCCTGGCTGTTCCTGGGCAGCCTGTTCACCACGGCGGACCTTATTTTGGATGAGGCCGAGACAGACCATTGCGGTTCCTGCCGCGCCTGTCTCGATGCCTGTCCGACGGCTGCCTTTCCGGCGCCCTATCGGCTCGATGCCCGCCGCTGCATCTCCTACCTGACGATCGAGCACAAGGGGCCGATCGAGCCTGAGTTCCGGCCATTGATCGGCAACCGCGTCTATGGCTGCGACGACTGTCTTGCCGCCTGCCCCTGGAACAAGTTCGCCGCCAGCGCCTCGGAAATGAAGCTGCAGGCACGCGAGGACCTCAAGGAACCGTCGATCGCGTTTCTGCTGACCCTTGACGACGCGACCTTTCGGACTTTCTTCAGCGGCTCACCGGTCAAGCGCATCGGGCGTGACCGTTTCATCCGCAATGTGCTGATCGCCGCCGGCAATTCCGGTGATGCCGGGTTCATCGGGCAATGTCTCGTCCTTGCGGGCGACCCCTCGCCCGTGGTGCGCGGCATGGCTATATGGGCTCTGAAGCGGCTGATGACAGAGGACGATTTTGCACGGTTCGCCAAGGCACGTGGTGCGGAAGACGATCCGGAGGTACGGGAAGAATGGCGACTGGCGGGAGCGGCATGATGAATGTGATGATCTTCGGGTGCGGTTATTCGGGCCAGGCGATCGCCGAAGCTTTTGGATCCGAAGGCCATCCGGTCTCCGGCACGGTCAGGACGGCCCACAAGGCGCTGGAGCTCGCGGCCCGGGACGTCAAGGCATTCGTGTTCGACGGCAGCCCGTTCAGCGACGAACTTCTGGCGGAACTGCGGGCGATCACGCATCTGGTGCAGTCGATTCCGCCGGGCACGGAGGGCGATCCGCTGCTGAAGCTCGTCTCCGGTCGGCTGCGGGAACTCTGCCCGAAACTCGAATGGATCGGCTATCTCTCGACGGTCGGCGTCTACGGCGATCACGGCGGCGGATGGGTCACCGAGGAAACACCGGGCAGTCCGATCCAGGGCCGTTCGATCGAGCGGGTGGATACCGAGGAAGCATGGGCTGCCGAAGGCAAAGCCGCGGGCATTCCCGTCGCCAGCCTTCGTCTCTCCGGCATCTACGGACCGGGCCGCAATGCCTTCGTCAATCTCGCACGCGGCACGGCGCGGCGTATTATAAAGAGAGACCAGGTCTTCAACCGGATCCGCGTCGAAGACATCGGCGGCGCGGCGCTCTTCCTCGCGAAGGGCAACATGGGTGGCATATATAATGTCACCGACGACGAGCCCGGTCCCCCGCAGGATGTCATCGTCGAAGCGGCGCGGCTGATGGGCGTCGAACCGCCGCCGGAACTGGATTTCGAGACCGCCGACATGACGCCGATGGCGCGCTCCTTCTATGGCGCCAACAAGCGCGTTTCGAACGCCAAGATCCGCGCCGCGGGCTTCGAATTCCGCTTCCCTACCTACCGGATATCGCTCACGGAGATGTGGCACTCGGACCGCTGGCGAGGGTGAAATTCCCATTTTGAAACGGTGGAAATTTCCATCCTGATCGGTCGATCTAGTTATTATTTCTTAAGACTTACGGCTGAGCGTCACAAAATTTGCCCAAATGAGGCATTAAATCTCGCCTCGCGATAAATTTTTTTCTACGATTTTCGTGATCGGCAGCTCGTCGCGAGTCGCGCTGAAACGGTATTCCGCTTTCTGACTGTTTTTAAAGGTTTTCTTCCGCAGAAGGTTAGCTGGCTTCTTAAAAAGATTCGCCAAATTATAATCACGAATGTTACAGTCTGTAACGTTCCGTGATCGAAAGACCCACTTTTTCGCCACTTTTCGCCCCGCTTAGCCGTTTTGCACGCAACGTGCAGGGACAAAACGAACGGGGACGACCGACTTGACAACAATTCGACGCTCGACTTTCGCCGCGGCCTCCATTGCTGCTTTTGCAACTCTCGGCGCCGCGCAGGCCAATGCTGCGCCCGGATGCGGCCACGCATCCTGGTATGCCCTCGGATCCAAGACCGCATCCGGGGAACGAATGAACGCCTCTCTCATGACGGCGGCACACCGGACGCTGCCGTTCGGCACCAAGGTGATGGTGACGAACAAGCGCAACGGCAAAAGCGTTGTCGTGCGCATCAACGACCGTGGCCCCTTCATCCGCGGCCGGGTCCTCGACGTGTCCAAGGCCGCAGCCAAGGACATCGGCATGATCAGTTCGGGCACCGCCCAGGTCTGTTATCAGATCGTCGATGCCGCCGACCAGAAAGTCCCGGGCAAGGGCCAGAAAGCGATCGACGGCTGAGGCCGGTCAGAGAGACCGTTTAGGCCGACCCCTTGCCCTGTCGCGCAATCGCGGTTACGACCCCTGCCATACGGGTGCAACCGACACGGAGTGTGACATGCGATTGGGCGGACGAATTGCCGGCGCCATAGAAGTGCTGGCCGACATCGAGACGCGCAAGCGCCCTGTCGCCGATGCCCTCAAGGACTGGGGCCTCGCCCATCGTTTCGCCGGTTCCGGCGATCGTGCCGCGATCGGCAACATCGTCTACGACGCGCTGCGCATGCGTCTTTCGCACGCCTGGCTCATGGACGACGACAGCCCGACCGCCCTGGCTTATGCGGTCCTCATCCGGCAATGGGGCCTTACGCCCGAGGCTCTTCAGGCCGAATTTGCCGACGACCGCTTCGCGCCGCCGGCCTTGACCGAGGCGAACCTCTCGTCGCTCGCCTCCCGCAATCTCGACGACGCGCCCCTCCATGTTCAGGGCGACATCCCGGACTGGATCCAGCCATCCTTCGAAGCCAATTTCGGCGAGGACTGGCTGATCGAGGCCAAGGCTTTGGCCGGCCGTCCGACCCTCGATCTGCGCGCCAACACGTTGAAGGCGTCTCGCGAGAAGGTCGTCAAGGCGCTGGAACGCTCGGCCGCGAAACCTTCGCGCATCGCCCGCAACGGCATCCGGATTGCCGCCGGCGAGGGAGCGTCCCGCCTGCCCAACGTCACCGCCGAGCTTTCGTTCCAGAAAGGCTGGTTCGAAGTTCAAGACGAAGGCTCGCAGATCGTCGCCGACCTGGTGCAGCCGGGCGAGCACCATCAGGTCCTCGACTATTGCGCCGGCGGCGGCGGCAAGACGCTCGCCATGTCGGCCGCCATGCACAACAAGGGCCAGATCCACGCCTATGATGCCGACCGCAAGCGGCTGGCGCCGATCATCGAACGGCTGCGCCGCGCCGGCACCCGCAATGTGCAGGTGCATGACGATGCGCGGCAGCTCAACGGCCTGAAGGGCAAGCTCGACGCCGTTCTGGTCGATGCGCCCTGCACCGGTACAGGCACGTGGCGCCGTCGCCCGGACACCAAATGGCGGCTGACGCCGAAAAACCTCGATGAACGCATCACCCAGCAGCAGGAGGCGCTGTCCGAAGCCGCCGTCTTCGTGAAGCCGGGCGGCGCCCTGCTCTATGTTACCTGCTCCATCCTGCCGGAGGAGAACGATGCCCAGGTTTCCCGCTTCTGTGCCGAGAACCCGGAATTTTCGATTGCGCCTGCCGCAGAACACTGGGGCGGTCTTTTCGGGAAAGACGCCCCGCAGCCTCGCTCGAAAGATGCGCTGACGGTGACGCTGACGCCCGCAAGTACCGATACGGACGGATTCTTTTTCTGCCGCATGCAACGCAAAGCTTGAGTGCATCAGGGGCAAAGTCAAAGTCGAGTTCTACTTTCAAATTATTCTAAACTAGATAGTTTGACACCAGTTTCCAATTGCGCGATGAACCCTTTGACGGCCGGGGAGAGATCCGGGCCGTGAAGGAGAGGGACATGATCCGCAAGACCGTTCTTGGCGCCGCCCTGGCGCTTTTCGCAGCTTCCGCGGCGTTCGTCGTGACAGAGGCTGAGGCCGCCACCACATCCGCCGCCGTTCTCAAGCATTATGCCGAACTGGCGCATGCGAAATACGAGGATTCGCTGACGACCGCGCAGACGCTCGACAAGGCCGTCAATGCGCTGATCGCCAAGCCCAGCGAAGAGACGCTGAAGGCTGCCAAGGACGCCTGGATCGCCGCCCGCGTTCCCTATCAGCAGACGGAAGTCTACCGGTTCGGCAACCCGATCGTCGACGATTGGGAAGGCAAGGTGAACGCCTGGCCGCTCGATGAAGGCCTGATCGACTATGTCGATGCCTCCTACGGCACCGAGAGCGACGAGAACGCGCTTTATACCGCCAATGTCATCGCCAACCCGAAGATCAAGGTCAACGGCAAGACGCTCAATCTTTCGAAGTTCGACGCCAAGACCCTGCGCAGCCTGAACGAGGCCGGCGAGATCGAGGCGAATGTCGCGACCGGCTACCACGTCATCGAATTTCTGCTCTGGGGCCAGGACCTGAACGGCACCGGACCGGGCGCCGGCAAGCGTCCCTATACGGATTACGACAAGGCCAATTGCACCAATGGCCATTGCGACCGCCGCGCCGAATACCTGAAAGCCGCGTCCGCCCTGCTGGTCTCCGACCTCAAGGACATGGTTGTCGCCTGGGCTCCGAAGGGCAAGGCCGCCAAGAACGTGCAGGCCAATTCCAAGAAGGGCCTGACCGCCATCCTGACAGGCATGGGCTCGCTCTCCTACGGCGAGCTTGCCGGCGAGCGCATGAAGCTCGGCCTCCTGCTGCACGATCCGGAGGAGGAGCATGACTGCTTCTCCGATAACACCTACAACTCGCACCTCAACGACGCGATCGGCATCAAGTCGGCCTATACGGGCGAATATACCCGCGTCGATGGCACCAAGATGACCGGTCCGTCGCTTTCCGAGCTGGTTGCGGCGACCGACAAGGCGCTCGACACCGAAATGCTCGGCAAGCTCGACGCGACGCTTACCGCCATGAACGCCATGGCCGACCGCGCCAAGAAGGTCGAAGCCTATGACCAGATGATCGGCGAAGGCAATAAAGAGGGCAATGCGGTCGTCCAGAAGGCGATCGACGGCCTGATCGACCAGAGCAAGAGCGTCGAGCGCGTCATTGCGTCGCTGAAGCTTGGCAAAGTAGAGCTTGAAGGTTCCGACAGCCTCGATAATCCTGACGCCGTCTTCAAATAAGCAATGAAAAGGCGGGCCGCGGCTGACCTTCAGCCTGCGGCCCGATTTCCCATGAGAAAGCCCAAGTCTTTCGTCTTCCTGTTGCCGTTGCTTTCGGGCGCCCTGCTTCTCACGCCGCTGATGGCGATCGGTGGCGATGCTCTTTTCCCGAACACCCGCACGGATCTCAATCCGAAGGACCAGAAACGCGTCGAGAGCGTGACCCGCCCGACGACGGATTTCTCCAAACCCGAGCCGTTCGAGACCATGTCCGGCGGGGCTGCGACCAGCCGCGCCGACGTCAATGGCGATGCCTTCTCGCATTTCTCCGCCAACATCACCTTCGAGGAAGAAGGGACGTTCAAGCTCGGCAATGCGCTGTTCACGAAACTCTGGGTCTCGGCACCCTCCTCCACGCAGGCGTCCGACGGGCTCGGTCCCCTCTTCAATGCGCGCGCCTGCCAGAGCTGCCACCTGAAGGACGGCCGGGGGCATCCTCCCGAGGGCGGTGCCGACGCGACGTCGATGTTCCTCCGCCTCGCCCGCCCTGCCCGCACCGACAACGAGCGCGAGGCCATCGCCGACTACCGGAAACTCAATTTCCCTGACGCGACCTATGGCGAGCAGTTGCAGGACCTGGCGGTACCGGGCCTTGCAGCCGAAGGCCGGATGAAGATTTCCTACGAGGAAATCCCGGTCAAGCTCGGCGACGGCGAAATCGTCAACCTGCGCAAGCCGACCTATTCGGTCGCCGACCTCGGTTACGGCGCGATGGAGGGCGACGTGACGCTGTCGCCGCGCATCGCGCCGCCGATGATCGGCATGGGCCTCATCCAGGCGATCCACGACGCCGATATCCTTCGCCTGGCCGATCCCGAGGACAAGGACGGTGACGGGATTTCCGGCAAGCCGGCCATGGTGCGCGACCACAAGACCGGCGAGCTGAAGCTCGGCCGCTTCGGCTTCAAGGCGCAGAACGCCTCTGTCCGCGATCAAAGCTCCTCTGCCTTCGCCGGCGACCTTGGCATCTCCACGCCCGACAACCCGTTCGACCACGGCGATTGCACCAAGGCGGAGGCCGCATGCCTCGCGATGCCGACCGGCGTGCAGGAACGGCTCGGTCCTGTCGAGGCACCGGATCCGGTTCTGCCCCTCGTCACCTTCTATTCCGAAAACCTCGCAGTGCCAGCCCGGCGCGACATCGCCGACAAGACGGTGCTGAAAGGCAAGGAACTCTTCTACCAGTCCGGCTGCACCGCCTGCCACGCGCCGAAATTCGTGACCAGCCGCGACGCCGGGAACAAGGCGCATGTTTTCCAGCTCATCTGGCCCTATTCGGACTTCCTTCTGCATGACATGGGCGAAGGGCTGGCCGACAACCAGCCGGTGGGTGTCGCTACCGGCAGCGAATGGCGCACCCAGCCGCTCTGGGGCATCGGGTTGACCGAAACCGTCAACGCCCACACGTTCTTCCTGCATGACGGGCGGGCGCGAAACCTCACCGAAGCCGTTCTCTGGCATGGCGGGGAGGCGCAGAAGGCCCGCGATGCCTTCGCCGCACTTTCCAGGCAGGATCGTGCCGCCCTGGTCAAATTCCTGGAGTCGCTCTGATGCGCAAGATTGTCTTAGCCGGACTCGTCTCATTGCTTCCCGCCGCCGCCTTGGCGCAGGAGGGCGATGCCGCCCCTTCCGTGGACCTGCCGATGGCTGAGGTCACCAAGGTGATGACGGCCGCGGTCGATGGGTTCATCCGGCCGGGTTACGACGCCTTTCACGAGGCTTCCGGCAAGATGACGACCGCGATGAAGGCGCTCTGCGAGGCGCCCTCCAGGACGAGTTACGATGCCGCGAAAAGCGCCTTCCGCGATGCGGCGGTGAGCTGGGCGCATATCGAAGTGGTCCGCGTCGGGCCAGCCATCGAGCAGAACCGCTTCGAACGCATCCTCTTTTATCCCGACCGCAAGAGCACAGGGCTGAAGCAGGTGCAGTCCGTATTGTCCAAAGCGGACGAGACTGCCACCGATCCTGCGACACTCGGCACCAAAAGCGTCGCCATGCAAGGATTTGGCGCGCTGGAATATGTGCTTGCCGGCACCGGCTCCGAGGAACTCCTGAAAACCAAGAACGGTTACCGCTGCCGCTATGGTGCCGCGATAGCCGGCAATATCGCCAATGTCGCGAAGGAACTGTCCGATATCTGGGACGCACCGGACGGCATCCAGAAGGCGTGGGAGCAACCGGGGCCGGACAATCCCAGCTTCCGCACCGGCGGTGAGGCGATCACGGCGCTGCTCGGCATTCTGGTGCATGGCGCCGAAGCGGTGCGCGACCAGCGGATCGAGACTTTCTACAAGGGCGAAGACAAGGCGAAGTTTCCGAAACAGGCGCTGTTCTGGCGCTCGGAAAACACCTGGCCGACCATAAGGGGCAATCTCGAAGGCCTTTCGACCCTGCTGGAAAAATCCGGCATGGTCGCGCTGCTGCAGGAAAAGGACCGGCCGATCGTCGCCGCTACCCAGGCGCAGCTGAAATCGATGATCGAGCTTTCGGCCAAGATCGCGCCCGACCTCGAAAAGGCAGTCGAAAACGCCGCCGAGCGCAGGAAGCTCGACAAGCTGCTGGCCGACGGCAAGGAGGTCATCGCCAAGCTGAACGACGGTTACGGCGGCGCGATCGGCCTCAGCTCCGGCTTTTCCTTCTCGGATGGCGACTGAGGCCATGTGGCGCGGCGAGGCCATCGACCGGCGCGGCTTCCTGAAGGCGGCGGGGATCACCTTTGCCGCCGCCCTTTCGCCGCGCTCGCTGATGGCGCTGGAACGGGCCGATGCTGTTTATGCTTCCGGTTTTCGCGCCCCGGACGGCTCTTTCGGGGTCGCCACCGTCTCGGAACGCGGGGAGATCGTCGACCGCGTGGCGCTTCCCGCCCGCGCCCATGGCATGGCCTATAGCGCCGCCACCGGCCGGACCGTCGCCTTCGCCCGGCGGCCCGGCACCTTCGCCATGGTGTTCGATCCGTCGCGGCAGGCCGAACCGGTGATGATCACCTCGCCGGAAGGACGGCATTTCTACGGCCACGGCCATTTCTCGCCGGATGGAAGCCGGCTTTATGCCAGCGAGAACGATTTCGACGGCAATCGTGGCATGATCGGTGTCTACGATGCGCGTGACAAATTCCGCCGCATCGGCGAGTTCGACGCCCATGGCATCGGCACCCATGACATGACCGTGTCCGACGACGGCGAGCTGCTCGTCATCGCCAATGGCGGCATCGAGACCCATCCGGATTTTGGGCGCGCCAAGCTGAATGTCGATCGCATGGAGCCGTCGCTGGTCCTGCTTGATGCGAAGACCGGCGCGCTCATCCAAAGGCATAGCCTGTCCGCTTCGCTGAAACAGCTCTCCACCCGCCATCTCGACATTGCCGAGGATGGCCGCATCTGGTTCGCCTGCCAGTGGGAAGGCGAACGCAACGCCCTGCCGCCGCTCGCCGGCTGGTTTTCGAAGGGCGACGACCTGTCCTTCGCCAAGCTGCCGGAGGAGACCACCATCCGGCTCGGCAATTACGTCGGCGCGATTGCCGTCAACCGCCGCGACGGCGTCGTCGGCCTTACCTCGCCGGTTGGCGGGGCCGCGGTCACGCTCGATGCGAAAACCGGCACGGTGGTGAAGGAAGAGGCCGTCCGCGAGGCTGCGGGCGTCGCGCCCGCCGCACATGGCATCGCCGTCTCCTCCTATGACGGACGGTTCAACGATACCCGCAGCAAGGTCGCCTGGGACCAGCATATCATTCGGCTGGGCTGATCTGGCCGGCGCAACAGTCCGCGCTATCTGCGGCGGCATGATCAAGATCCTCGTCACGATAGTCTTCATCGTCGCCTGCGTCGCGCTCGGAGCCTTGAGCGGCGCGAGCAATGTACCCGGCGAATGGTACCAGTCGCTCGACAAGCCATTCTTCAATCCGCCGGGCTGGATCTTCGCGCCGGTATGGACGGTCCTCTACGTGATGATCGGCGTCACGCTTTCCGCCATCTGGTTTGAGGAGGACAATCGCCGGCTCCTTGTTCTCTTTGCCATCCAGGCGGCGCTCAACCTTCTGTGGTCGCCGGCCTTCTTCGGCCTGCAGAGCCCGGTTCTCGGCCTGGTGATCATCGTGCCATTGCTCGTCACGATATTGATGTTCATCGCCGCAGGCTGGCAGAAAAACCGGACCGCGGCCTGGCTTTTCGTGCCCTATGCGCTCTGGGTCGCCTTCGCAACCGTCCTCAACCTGTCGATCGTGCTCCTGAATTAAGTACGTGCCATCCGATGGCTTGCCGAACATCGCCCGGCATGCCAATTTCGCAACTGCGAAAGGGATGGGACATGAACGGGAAAGATACGGGCGACTTCCGCGAGCGGGTGCGCCAAAGTTTCGGCCGCCAGGGCGCGATGGCGATGCTCGGTGCCGAGCTGACGCGCGTCGAACAGGCGATGGTCGAGATCGAACTTCCGTTCGACGTCAAACTGACCCAGCAGCACGGTTTCCTGCATGCCGGCGTGATTTCCGCGGCGCTCGATGCCGCCTGCAGCTACGCCGCCTATACGGTGATCGAACCGGAAGCCTCGATCCTGACCATCGAATTCAAGGTGAACCTGATGTCACCCGGCCGCGGCGAACGGTTTCTGTTCCGCGGCGAGATCACCAAGCCGGGCTCGACGATCATCGTCGCCGACGGCCGCGCCTATGCGATCGGCGACGGGCCTGCCAAACTCATCGCTTCCATGACCGGCACCATGATGGTGATCCGCGGCCGAGAGGACGTAACCGGATGACTTCTTCCCTTCCGCTCGGCGAGCCGAGCCTCGCGGGCGGCAAATCCATTCTTTTCGTGATGGCGGTCGATGCCGAATACGGCCCGGCGCTGCAATCCCGCATCAAGCCGCTGATGACGGGTGTCGGCCCGGTCGAGGCGGCCGTGGTGCTTTCCCATGCGCTGACGAGGCTGGAAGCGACGGGCGACCTGCCCGATCTCGTCGTCTCGCTCGGTTCAGCCGGCTCCCGCAACCTCGAGCAGACGGAAGTCTATCAGGCCTCGTCGGTCGCCTATCGCGACATGGACGCCTCGCCGCTCGGGTTCGAGAAAGGCCGCACGCCCTTCCTCGACCATCCGGCGGTCATGCCGCTGCCCTTGCGCATTCCCGGCGTCAGGCAAGCGTCGCTCTCGACCGGCGGCAATATCGTTTCCGGCGCGGCCTATGATCTTGTGAGCGCCGACATGGTCGATATGGAGACCTTTGCAGTGCTGCGCTGCTGCCAGCTTTTCGATCTGCCGCTGATCGGCCTGCGCGGCATTTCCGACGGCAAGGAAGAGCTGAAGCATGTCGGCGACTGGACCGAATATCTTCATGTGATCGACCGGAAGCTGGCGGATGCGGTCGATGCTCTGTTCGAGGGGCTGGAGGATGGCGAGATCGCGCTCTGAGCGCATGATTTTCGCCTTATTCCCCGTTGCCAGAAAGGGGAAGTTTCTTTAAAGGCTCGGCATGACCCAGATAGCTCATCCCGACAGCATTCTCATCATCGATTTCGGCAGCCAGGTGACGCAGCTCATCGCGCGCCGCATCCGTGAAGCCGGCGTATACTGCGAAATCCACCCCTTCCAGAACGCGGCCGCTGCGTTCGAGAAACTTCATCCCAAGGGCGTGATCTTTTCCGGCGGCCCGGCATCGGTGACCACCGAAGGCAGCCCCCGCGCACCGCAGGCAGTATTCGACAGCGGCGTCCCGATCCTCGGCATCTGCTACGGGCAACAGACGCTCGCGACCCAGCTCGGCGGTGTCGTCGAAGGCGGACACGCAGCTGAATTCGGCCGCGCCGACGTGGAGATCAAGGCAAGGAGCCCGCTGTTCGAGGGGTTCTGGGAAGTCGGCGGCCGGTATCCGGTCTGGATGAGCCACGGCGACCGGGTCACCAAGCTTCCTGAAGGTTTCGAGGTCATCGCGACGTCCGAGAACGCACCTTTCGCGATCGCTGCCGACGAGAGCCGTCACTACTATACGACCATGTTCCACCCGGAAGTGGTGCATACGCCCGACGGCGCCAAGCTGCTCTCCAATTTCGTGCACAAGATCGTCGGCCTGAAGTCCGACTGGACGATGTCCGCCTATCGTGCCGAGATGATCCGCAAGATCCGCGAGCAGGTCGGCAAGGAACGAGTGATCTGCGGCCTGTCCGGCGGCGTCGATTCCTCCGTCGCGGCTGTGCTGATCCACGAGGCGGTGGGCGACCAGCTGACCTGCATCTATGTCGACCACGGCCTGATGCGGATGGGCGAAACCGAGCAGGTCGTCGGCATGTTCCGCGACCACTACAACATCCCGCTCGTGCATGTGGATGCGTCCGATCTGTTCCTCGGCCAGCTTGAGGGCGTTTCCGACCCCGAAGTGAAGCGCAAGACGATCGGCCGGCTGTTCATCGAGGTCTTCGAGGCGGAAGCCGCCAAGATCGCCGCGGACGGCAAGGGTTCTCCGGCCTTCCTCGCGCAGGGCACGCTTTATCCGGATGTAATCGAAAGCGTCTCCTTCTCCGGCGGACCTTCGGTCACCATCAAGAGCCACCACAATGTCGGTGGCCTGCCGGAGCGGATGAACATGAAACTCGTCGAGCCGCTCCGCGAACTCTTCAAGGACGAAGTGCGCGCGCTCGGCCGCGAACTCGGCCTGCCGGACAGCTTCATCGGCCGCCATCCCTTCCCGGGTCCGGGACTTGCGATCCGCTGCCCCGGCGGCGTCACCCGCGAAAAGCTCGACATCCTGCGCAAGGCGGATGCGATCTATCTCGACGAAATCCGCAAGGCCGGTCTCTACGACACGATCTGGCAGGCCTTCGCCGTGCTCCTGCCGGTGCAGACCGTCGGCGTCATGGGCGACTACCGCACCTACGATTTCGTCTGCGCGCTGCGCGCCGTCACCTCGGTCGATGGCATGACGGCGGATTTCTATCCCTACGACATGAACTTCCTCGGCCGGACCGCGACGCGCATCATCAACGAAGTCCGCGGCATCAACCGCGTCGTCTACGATGTGACCTCGAAGCCGCCCGGCACGATCGAGTGGGAATAACCAAGCGCTTCCGGCGGCCGCAGTTTCCCTGCGACCGCCGAACCTCTGGTCACTACGGGATTCCCACCCATGCTCCGCAGCCTCTACAACTGGACGATGGCGCTCAGCGCCCGCAAATCCGCGGCGGTATGGCTTGCCGTGATCGCCTTCGTCGAAAGCTCGGTCTTCCTGGTGCCGGCCGACGTGTTGTTCCTGCCGATGGCGCTCGCCCGGCCGCAGCGCGCCTGGCGTTATGCGCTGATAGCCACCGTCTTTTCCGTGCTCGGCGGCATCGCCGGATGGGGCATCGGGTATTTCGCCTTCGATGCGCTTGCGGAACCGATCCTGCGTTTCTGGGGCAAGCTCGATACTTTCAACGAACTCAAGGCCGGCATCACCTATGAAACGGTCGTGCTGCTGCTGGTCACGTCAGGTTTTGCGCATCTGCCGCCGATCAAGGTGGTGACGATCCTGTCCGGCGTGGCGCATGTCAATCTCGGCCTGTTCGTCATATCGGCGATCGTCACCCGCGGGGCGCGGTTCTTCCTGCTCGCCTGGCTGCTGCGCCGATATGGCGAGGACATCCGCCATTTCATCGAAAAGCGGCTGGGGCTCATCACCATGGCAGTGGCGGCGCTGCTGATCGTCGCCTATGTCGCCTATAAATTCCTGACATACTGAGCGGATCAGAACCCGAGCGATTGCTGCGCAGGCTCGGGCGGCGTCAGGCGCACGCCCTCGAGTTCCAGCATGCGGGCCTTGGACGTGGATCCGCCGGGCGCTGAAAAGCCGCCGATCTTGCCGCCGGCGGCGAGCACGCGGTGGCAGGGAATGATCAGCGCCACGGGGTTCTTCGCCATCGCCTGGCCGACATCGCGGGCGGCCTCGGGGCCCGCGCCAAGCTCCCTGGCGATCGCGCCATAGGTCGTCGTGTGCCCCCATCCGATCCGGCGGGCGGCCGCGTAGATCCGCCTGAAGAATTCATCCTGGCCTTCAAGGTCGAGCTTCACCTTCGAGAAATCGACTTCCTCGCCGGCAAAATAACGCTTCACGACGTCCACGGCTTCGCGCACCTCAGGGGATGGCGTGCCGCGCTCGGCCTCCGGCAGCCGGCGCAGCAAGAGTTTTTCGGTCGAATCCGCGCTCCTGGTCGGCAGCTGGAAACGGGTGATTCCGACATCATTCCAGGCTATGCCGCAGAAGCCGCCCGGAGTTTCGAAAATCAGGTATTGATGCGTTGTCATGAGGAAACCTCCGCATTTGGATCGACTATAGAATCGGGCCTCGGCTTCAAGGATTCAACCCGTTTCTTGCCGCAATGAGCGCTGCTCTCTCAGAACTGTTGGCCGACGTCGCCGTCCATCGCTTCTTTGACCAAGCTATCCATTGAAATCGTTAGAGAATTCACTTTCGGATTAACCATGATATCAATTGTTCCGCGTTTGTTCTTTACACATGTTCGCAGTGCCGCTAGGCTTCATTCAACGGCATGAGGTCGCATTACTATGACGGTAGCAAGATGAGCTTGCGCAAGCACGCCGGCCAGCCTTCGCTCCCCTTTGGCGAAGGCTGGCTTCCCACGCCGGCCCGGCCTGTTCGCTCCAAGAGCAAGCTGATGTTCGTGCTGAAGCCGTCCACCCCTATGGGTCTGATCATGCACGGCGACGCCATGCATCACGCGGCGAACCAGAATACCCGCGATGCCTATCCCGCCCATCTTCTGCATATGAGCCTGCTGTGCATGGAACAGTTCGACGAACCGCCCATGGCACTGATCGAGGCAACCAGAATGGTCGCGGCCACTCTCCATGCGAGGCCGGTTCCGGTCACACTCGACAGCAGCGGCCTGTTTGGAGGCAAGCGGCATCTCGCCCTTTACCGAGCCAAAGGCAATCCGGTGGTCAACCAGTTCGCGCAGATGCTGCGGAGCGCCCTTTCCCGCCATAATTTGCCGAGCTACCGGATGGCCGATGCAACTCCGCACGTGACGCTGATCTACGGCTGCGGGCGCATAGAAACCATGCCCGTCGAACGGAACTACGCATGGATCGCGGGGGAATTCATGCTGGTCTATAGCCATTATGGCGAGACGCGGCACGAGGAATTCGGGAGATGGAGCTTCGATCCGAACGCCCCTGCCTATCCGGCGCTGCCGCAACAGCTCCGCATGCCGATCTGACCGAAAAGAACTTCAGACCTTGATCGCGAGACGCAGCCCGCCCCAGTGACGCCCGTTGACGGTGATCGGAGCGGAAATATCCTTCATCAGCACGAACTGGCCGCCGCCCATGTCGCGGCGGTAGGTCTGCAGCAGGAAGGGTTCCTTGTTGCGGCCCGCCGCCAGGCCTACGCGGTCGTTGAAGATACGCCGGTTGCGGCAGTTGGCCGTGTTCCATGTCACGTCGCCCGGACGCTGGCGCTGCGAGAACTTTCGGTTGTGGGTGGGCAGATAGCCATTCTCGTCGACGGCAGCGCAGAAGGCGACCCGAGCGTCGCTTTCTGCGGCGCGCTCCTGGATCGGCGGCAGGACGTTGTCGGTGAATTCCGTAAAGCGCGTCATGTACTGGACGGGATCGCTGCCCGGGATCGGAGCGTATTGCCGGTCGAACAATGCGCCAAGGTCGATGCGGCCGGATTTCACGCCTGCCTCGAAGGCCGACGAAACCTCTGCGGCATAGGCCATCACGGCACTGATATAGGGACTGTCCGGGGTCTCGATGCCGGCACTCGCCGTCGTCTGGATCATCCGCTCGGAAATCGTCACGACCTCGCCGACACGGGAGGAGGTCTGCTGCAGCTGGTCGTTGGATTTCAGGATCGCGCTTGCCGCGGATGCGATCGAAGAGGCGAACTCGCCGCATTGCCGGTCGACGGTTTCGGTCGTCCCGGCAAG
>Ga0209257_1001315_pt1 | contig 30236 bp, 28 predicted proteins | sample AraplaCvi_mCL_r2_FD_184277 | JGI IMG/M metagenome (GOLD analysis project Ga0209257, IMG submission 184277) | Arabidopsis root microbial communities from North Carolina, USA - plate scrape MF_Cvi_mCL_r2 (SPAdes) (version 2) | ecosystem: Host-associated > Plants > Roots > Endosphere | place: USA...
GCAGGTAGATGAAGCAAAGGCCGCCGAGGTTGCGGGCGACGTCGGCCCAGCCGCACAGGGTGACGGTCTGGCCGATCAGGGCCTCATCGACGAGGCCGCAAAAATGGGTACGCATGGGGGCTCCGGGTTGCGCTACAGCTGGATCACGGTCCGGCCGCGTGGCCGGAGAACTGCGCATTTTAGCGGCAGCCGTGGGTCCCGGAGCGAGGCCGGCGATGACGCGGCCCCCGGAGCCTCAGGTCGAGGGCTTCGAGGCGGGAGCGTCCGCCTTCTTTTCCGCCGGCTTGCTCTCGGCCGGCTTGCTGTCGGCCGATCGGGGCTCGCCCTTGGCCGAAGAACCGCCGTCGCCCGCCAGGTTGCGCTTCTTGTCGCCGTCCTTCTTGAAGTCGGTCTCGTACCAGCCGCCGCCGGCGAGGCGGAACTGCGGCGCGGTCAGCTGGCGACGGACCTGGGGCTCGCCGCAGGACGGGCACTGGACCGGGTCCGCGTCGGACATCTTCTGCAGGCGGTCGAAGGAATGGCCGCAGGCGGCGCATTCGAAGGCGTAGATCGGCATGGGCGCGAGGGGCGTTGCGAAGTCAGGCGGGCATTCTGGCGGCGAACGCGGGGTTTTCAAGTTTCCGGTGCCGATTGGCGCCCGCGAGCCTGCGTCTGGGCGGTTCCGCCCCTGGGGCTTCCGATCGAGACGATCTCGCAACCCAGCGTTCCGCGCGGCCAAAGCACAGGACGGGCACCCTAGACTCCGCCCTCCCCCAACGCAGGAACATGGAATGGCCCCGCTGCGCCTCTACCGGATCGACGCCTTCACCACCGCACGCGGCGAGGGCAACCCCGCCGGCGTGGTCACCGACGCGCGAGGCCTGAGCGACGAGCAGATGCAGGCGATCGCGCGCGAACTCGGGCATTCGGAAACCGCCTTCGTCCTGCCGCCGCGCGGCGACGACCACGACGTCCACGTGCGCTTCTTCTCGCCCACCGTCGAAGTACCGGTATGCGGCCACGCCACGGTCGGCGCGCACTTCGCGCTGGCGCTGGAAGGCGGCGAACGCGGCACGCGGCGACAGCTCACCGGCGCCGGCGTGCAGCGGGTGGAGACGCGCGAGGATGCGGGTGGGATCGTGGTCCGCATGCACCAGAACGCGCCGACCTTCGACGCCCCGCTGTCGGAGAATCTGGTGCGCGAACTCGCCGATGCGCTCGGCCTGGCGTTCGACGAATTCGATCCACGCGGCCCGGTGCAGTTCGTCAGCACCGGCCACGGCAAGCTGATGGTGCCAATCCGCAGCCGCGAGCGACTGCGCGCGCTGCATCCGGACATGGCGCGGCTGGCCTCGCTCGACGGACGCACCGGCGGACGTGGCTACTTCGTCTTCACCCTCGACGCCGAGGCGGGCGATGACGCACTCACGCACGGCCGCATGTTCGCGCCGGGCATCGGCATCGAAGAAGACCCGGTGACCGGCAACGCGAACGGCCCGATGGGCGCGTGGCTGGTGAAACACCGGCTGGTTCCGGCGCCCAACGGCGAAGTTCGCTTCCGCGCTCGCCAGCGCAATGGCGCCGGGCGCGGCGGTTTCATGGACGTTGTCGTGACGGTCGAAGGCGGCGAACCGGTCGCGGTGGCGATCGAAGGACGCGCGGTGCTGGGGGAACGGCTGGAGCGTTGACGTGGGGGACGCAACCGACGTTGCAGGCCACACAACCCCGTCATTCCAGTGAAAGCTGGAACCCGTTTTGATCTTGCGCCACGAATTCCAGCCAGCGTGACGCACCGGACAGATGGATTCCCGCCTTCGCGGGAATGACAGCCCAAAAAAGGCCAACGTCATCCCGGCGAAGGCCGGGACCCAGGCCGTCACGCCTCGTACAACCCCAGAAGCGCCTCTTCGGCCTTCGCCAGCTCCGCCGCCACCTGCTCGCGCTGCTTCGAAAGCGACACAGCATCGGTGCCGCCGCCGGCGTAGCTGTCCGGATCGGCAAGGTCCAGGTCCAGCGTGTGCAGCTTCGATTCCAGCTCCGCCACGCGCGCTTCAGCCTGCGCAAGCTTGTGCGCGTTGACCTTCGGACCCTTCGACGCAGTCTTCGGCGCAGGCGCCGCCGCGACAGGCGCCTTCGCCTTTTCCGCCGAGGAATCGCGCGTGCGCAGCCACACCGCATACGCATCGAGGTCGCCGTCGAACGGCTGCGCGACGCCGTCGGCCACGCGCCAGAACGTCTCGCACACCAGGCCAATGAGATGGCGATCGTGCGACACCATCACGATCGCGCCGGCGAAATCCGCCAGTGCTTCGGCCAGCGCTTCGCGCATGTCGAGGTCGAGATGGTTGGTCGGTTCGTCGAGCAGCAGCACGTTCGGCTTGCGCCAGGCGATCAACGCAAGCGCCAGTCGCGCGCGCTCGCCGCCGGAGAACCCGTCGACCGATTCGAACGCACGATCGCCCGGGAAATTCCACTTTCCGAGGAAATCGCGCAGCTGCTGCGTTGGCACGCCCGGCGCGATCTCGCCGAGGTGGTCGATCGGGCTGGTGCCCTCGCGCAGCGACTCCACCGTGTGCTGCGCGAAGTAGCCGATGCGCAGGTCCGGATGCCCGCCGCGCTCGCCGGACAGCAGCGGAATCTCGCCGACCAGCGACTTCACCAGCGTCGACTTGCCCGCGCCGTTGGGACCGAGCAACGCAACGCGATCGCCCGCTTCGAGGATGAAACCCACCTGGTCGAGCACCGTGTGCTGGCCGTAACCGCAATCGGCGTGCATCAGGCGCAGCAACGCGTGCGGCAGCTTCGTCGGCGCGGGGAACTCGATGCGCAGTGCGCGTTCGACGCGCACGGCTTCGGTGTTGGCCATCTTCGCCAGGCGCTTGACGCGCGACTGCGCCTGTTTGGCCTTCGCCGCGCTCGCGCTGAAGCGGTCGATGAAGCTCTGAAGATGCGCGCGCTCGGCCTGCACCTTCTCGTGGGTGATCTGCTGCAGGCGCAGGTGTTCGGCGCGCTGGCGCTCGAACGCGGTGTAATCGCCCGTGTAGAGCTTGCCCTTGCCGTCGTGCAGGTGGAGCGTGTGCGTGGTGACTTCGTCGAGGAACTCGCGATCGTGCGAGATCAGCAGCAGCGTGCCGGGATACTTCAGCAGCCACTGCTCCAGCCACAGCACCGCGTCTAGGTCGAGGTGGTTGGTGGGTTCGTCGAGCAGCAGCAGGTCCGACGGCGTCATCAGCGCGCGCGCCAGGTTCAGGCGAACGCGCCAACCGCCGGAGAACTCCTTCACCGCGCGCTCGTGCGTGTCGGGCGTGAAGCCCAGGCCATGCAGCAGCTTGCCGGCGCGCGCGGTGGCATCGTAGCCGCCGAGCTCTTCGAGCTTGTGGTGCGCCTCGGCGACGGCTTCCCAGTCCTCACGCTCCATCGCCTCGCGTTCCATCACGATGGCCGCGTGCACGGCAGCATCGCCGGACAGCACGAACTCCAGCGCCGGATCGTCCAGCGCGGGCGTTTCCTGCGCGACGCTGGCGATGCGCACGCGCGCGGGGATGTCGATATCGCCCTTGTCGGCTTCGACCTCGCCCTGCAAGGCGGCGAACAGCGACGACTTGCCGGTGCCGTTGCGGCCGATCACGCCCACGCGCCAGCCGGCATGCAGGGACAGGTCGACGTTGGACAACAGCAGGCGCTCGCCACGACGAAGGGCGAAATTGCGGAAGGAAATCACAGGCGGGGCGCAGGAAGCGGGTCGGATGCAATCCGGGCCGCGTAGTCTACGGGCTCAGCCCGCTGCCCGGGCGTCGCAACGCCCCTGACCCTCGTTTGACGCGGATTGACGCAATCTGCTGGCTCGTCGAGGGCGTTCGGAAGCGCGGGTTGCATCGACCGGGCGCCCCCCACATCCTGAACGGGATCCCTGATCGGAGAACCGATTGCACCACACGTCCCTCATCGCGATCCTCGTGGCCGGCTTCGTCCTGGCGTTCGTCTTCGGCGCACTGGCCCAGAAGCTGCGCCTGTCGCCACTGGTCGGCTACCTGCTCGCCGGTGTCGTCGCGGGCCCCTTCACGCCCGGCTTCGTCGGCGACCAGACCCTCGCCCCGCAGCTGGCCGAGATCGGCGTGATCCTGCTGATGTTCGGCGTGGGACTGCATTTCTCGCTGCGCGACCTGCTCGACGTGAAGGCCATCGCCCTGCCCGGCGCGATCGCGCAGATCGCCCTGGCCACGGCGCTCGGCTGGGGCATGGCGCTGCTGCTGGGCTGGTCGCACGGCGCGGGACTGGTCTTCGGCCTGTCGCTGTCGGTCGCAAGTACCGTGGTGCTGCTCCGCGCGCTGGAAGAACGGCGCCTGGTCGAAACCAGCCGCGGCCGCATCGCGGTCGGCTGGCTGATCGTCGAGGACCTGGCGATGGTGCTCGCGCTCGTGTTGCTGCCCGCGCTGGCGGGCCTGCTCAAGGGCGGCACCGAAACCAGCGCCGCTGACATCTGGGAAGCGCTCTTCAAGACGCTGTTCAAGGTCGGCGGCTTCGTCGCGGTGATGCTGATCGTCGGACGCCGCGTGATCCCGTGGGTGCTCGAACGCGTGGCCGGCACCGGTTCGCGCGAACTGTTCACGCTGTGCGTGCTCGCCATCGCGCTGGGTGTCGCGTTCGGTTCGGCGGGGCTGTTCGGCGTGTCGTTCGCGCTGGGCGCGTTCTTCGCCGGCATGGTGCTCAACGAATCCGAATTCAGCCACCAGGCCGCGAGCGAAACACTGCCGCTGCGCGATGCGTTCGCGGTACTGTTCTTCGTCTCGGTCGGCATGCTGTTCGATCCGATGATCCTGATCGAACGCCCGCTGCAGGTTCTGGCGACGTTCCTGATCATCGTCGTCGGCAAGTCCATCGCCGCGTACGCCATCGTCCGCGCGTTCGGCAAACCCAACGGCACCGCGCTGCTGATCTCCACCAGCCTGGCGCAGATCGGCGAGTTCTCCTTCATCCTCGCCGGCCTGGGCGTGCAGTTGGAAGTGCTGCCGAAAGAAGGCCAGGACCTGATCCTCGCCGGCGCGCTGCTGTCGATCATCGTCAATCCGATCCTGTTCACCTGGCTCGACCGACGCGAAGCACGCGAGGAAGCCAAGCGGGCCGTGGAGGTCGAGGAGCACGTCTATCCGCCGATTCCACCGGACCTTCGCGACCACGTGATCCAGATCGGCTACGGCCGCGTTGGCAGCGAGCTGGGCCGTTTGCTGACCGATCGCGGTGTCGGGCTCGTCGTGATCGACGGCGAGGAAGACCTCGTGGAACGCGCGCGCGCCGCGGGAATTCCGGCAATCCGCGGCAACGCCGCCAACGAACGCGTGCTGCGCGAAGCCGCCCCGGAACGCGCGAACACGGTGATGGTGGCGATTCCCAACGCACTGGAAGCCGGTGAAATCATCGCGCGCCTGCGCGAGATCAATCCGGCGCTCACCATCGTCGCGCGCGCGCACAGCGACGCCGAAGTGAAACACCTGCTGCAACACGGCGCCGATGGCGCGGTCATGGCCGAACGCGAGCTCGCGCACAGCCTGGCCGAGATGGTGATGGCGACGCCGACGTATCGCGGTTCACGACACCTGCCGCCGGCGACGGCATGAGGATCCACGCATGAGCGAAGAGAACACCCCCCTGCTGTCGCCGATCGACGCGCGCATTGTCGCCTCGCTGTTCGAGAAGGAAGCGACCACGCCGGACGCCTACCCGCTCACGCTCAATGCGGTCGTGCTGGCGTGCAACCAGAAGACCGCGCGCGAACCGGTGATGGAGCTGGAACAGGGCGAGGTCGCCAACGCTTTGCGCAGGCTGGAGACGCGCGCCTGGGTGAAGTCGCAGCACACCGCGCGCGCCGAACGCTACTCGCATCGCATCGAAGCGGTGCTCAGCCTGACGAAGCCGCAGACGGCGCTGCTCGCGCTGCTTGCGCTGCGCGGGCCGCAGACCGCGCACGAACTGCTCGCGCGTAGCGATCGGCTGGCGCGCTTCGAAGGCGTCGAGGACGTGCAACACGCTTTGGAGCGACTCTCGCGACGCACGCCCGCGCTCGTCGCCGCACTGCCGCGGCAATCGGGCCAGCGCGGCGAACGCTTCGCGCACCTGCTGTGTGGCGAACCGGATGCGAGCGTCGTGTCGGCTGCGTCGGTCGACGCCGGCGCGTTGTCCTCACCACTATCGGTGCGCGTGGCGGAACTGGAGCAACGCGTGGCCGAACTCGAAGCACGGCTGGTCGCGCTCGAATCCGGGCGGGACACCGGAACCTAGGCGCCTGGACAGAACGCGAAGCCGACCAGCACCGCCGCTTCGACCAGTTCGATCAGCGCACCGGTCGTATCACCGGTGATGCCTCCAAGGCGGCGCATGCACGCGCGCCGCCACAGCACGAACACCACGGCCGCAAGTGCGAATGCAATCGCGCCCCGCATGCCCGCACCTGCGCATGCGGCCGCGCCGAGCAGGAGCGCGAACCCGCATCCAATGCGCGGCGCATCCGCGAGCCCACTCCCGAGCCCACCGCTTCGGACATAGGGCGTGCCGATGAATGCAGCCGTCGCGGCCATCCTCGCCAGCAACGGGGCGAGCCACAGCCACGCCCACGAGTCGACTGCAACACTCGCCAGTGCGGCGAACTTCAGCAGCAGCACGAGCACGAGCGCGGTGACACCGGCCGGGCCGCATCGCGGATCCTTCATGATCGCCAGCGTTCGCGCGCGGCGCTCATCCCACGTGCCGCCCATGCCGCCGATCCACGCGTCGGCGCTGTCAGCGAGTCCGTCCAGATGCAACGCGCCCGTGACCAGAACCCAGGCGATGAGCACCAGGGCCGCGATCAGCAGCGGTTTTGCGGTCGGCAGGACCCATACCAGCCCGCACAGCATTGCGCCGATGAGTGCGCCCACCAGCGGATACCACGCCAGCGATTGCGCGCGCGCCCGCGCATCGTCGAACACGCATGAAGGCACGGGAATTCGGGTGAGGAAACCGATCGCGAACAGCAGTCCGCGCATCACGCTGCTGGCCACGCGATTGGATGAAGTGACGCGTGCGGCACGTCGATGCCTGCCATGTCGCCGAACCCGCGACGCTCCGCAATGCAGCGCAGCAGCCGGATGGCGCCACCGTGCGTGACGACCAGGACGCGTTCCCGCGACGCCATCATCGCGACATCGTCCATCGCCGCCGAGAGACGCGCGCGAAACTGCGCGAACGCCTCGCCCCCCGGCGGCGGATGCGCCACGGGATCGGCCCAGAACCGCCCCAGCGCACCGCCCTGCTCCTGCGCCAGCGTTTCGACCGGCACGCCTTGCCATTGGCCGAAGTGGTACTCGGCCAGGCGCGCGTCGAGATCCAACGGCACGCCACGTTCGTGCGCAAGCTCATGCGCGAAGCGCGCGCAACGCTGCAAAGTCGAGGACACGATGCGCGTCCACGTCCGTCCTTGCACCGCTTCGCGCAACTGCGACCAGCCAAGCTCGCTGAGCGCATCATCCAGCTGCCCGCGATAGCTGCGCTGGTCCGTATCGCCGTGGCGCAGCAGTTCGATCGTCGCCAGGCTCATGTACGCGAAACGCCGGCCTGTTCGAACGTCGCCATCTCGCGATGCAGCGCACACGCCATGCGCAGCAGCGGTACGGCAACGGCCGCACCGCTGGCTTCACCAAGCCGCATGTTCAGGTCGAGCACCGGGCGCGCGCCCATGGCATCGAGCACGCGCGCATGGCCACGCTCCTGCGAGCGATGCGCGAAGCACAGCCATTCGCGGACGCCGCCATTCAGACGCACCGCTACCAGAGCGGCGACGGTCGTGATGAATCCGTCGACCAGGATGGGCAAGCGCGACTGCGCCGCCGCGACATAGGCGCCGACCAGCGCCGCGATCTCGAATCCTCCTAGCTTTCGCAGCGTGTCGAGTGCGCCGTCGGCGTCGGCATGCAGCGCCAGCGCGCGTCGCACGACGTCGCACTTTCGCGCAATGCCGTCCTCATCCAGCCCCGTACCGGCACCGGCCAACGCCTCGGGTTCATCGCCGAGAAGCGCGCAGGCGAGCGCCGTTGCCGCCGTCGTGTTGGCGATGCCCATCTCCCCGCCGATGAAGAGATCGGCGTCGTGATCGAGCGCAAGCGCAACGCGATCGGCACCGACCTGCATCGCGCCACGCAGCTGCGCGCGCGTGATCGCCGGACCCTCGCAGAAGTTCGCCGTGCCCGGCGCGATGATCGCGCGATGCACGCCCGGGATATCGCCCGGATCATTCACGGTGCCGAGGTTCACCACGTCGAGCCGCGCATTCAGATGCCGCGCAAGCACGGCGATCGCGGCGCCGCCGGTGGCGAAGTTGCGCACCATCTCTCCCGTCACGGCCTGCGGAAATGCGGATACGCCTTCCGCCGCAACGCCGTGATCGGCGGCGAACACGCTGATCCACACGCGTTCGATGCCGGGCCGTTCCGCTCCCTGCCACCCCGCGCACCAGACCGCGATGTCTTCCAGCATGCCGAGCGAGCCCGGCGGTTTTGTCAGCGCGCCCTGTCGCGCGAGCGCTGCGCGCGCCGCATCGACATCGGGTACTGCACACGGCCGAGACCAGCACGCATCGTTCATTCGTACGTCCCCTTGAGTACCAACGGCAATCCCGCCGCGACGAACAGAACGCGGTCGCAGCGCTGTGCAATGGCCTGGTGCAGTCGCCCGGCTTCGTCGACGAAGCGACGCGTGAGCGCTCCCATCGGCACCACGCCCTGGCCGACCTCGTTGCTCACCAGGACGATGTCGCCGGGCAAGGTCGGCAGTACGTCGAGCAGCGCTTCCCGCTCGCGCTGTAACCGCGTTTCGTCCGGACACGTCAGCAGGTTGCTAAGCCACAGCGTCAGGCAATCGACCAGTACGCAGCGCGCTTCGCCCGCGCATTCGCGCAGGGCCGTCGCGAGCGCCATCGGCTCCTCGACGCTCCGCCAGTGCGCAGGACGACGCGCACGGTGATGCGCGATGCGCTCGCGCATCTCCGCATCGCCCGCCTGCGCGGTCGCAATGTAGGTGACCTCACCGCCGATTTCCGTGGCAATGCGTTCGGCCAGCGCACTCTTTCCGGAGCGGGCGCCGCCGAGGATCAGGCTTCGCATGCAGCCTCCAATCCGAGCACTCGAAGAAGCCTGTCGCAATCCATGTGCGCGTCGATCGCGTCGGCTACGCGGTCGATGGAGGCCTCGCGCAGCGCGTGGATGTCGACGCGTTCCGCGTGACGCAGGCCCGCCCAGCGCAGAAGCGCCGCGAGCGCATCGGGATGATCGAGAACGCCGTGTACGTAGGTTCCGATGATCTGGCCGTCGTCGGACATGGCGCCATCGACACGCCCGTCGTCGAGGTGACTCGACGGGCGCATCAGCGCCGGCCCGTGGCTGGTGCCGCAATGGATCTCGTAACCCCGCATCGGGACATCGCCCAGCGCCAGGCGCCCGGTGACGTTGCGCAGCTGCTTGTGCGATTCCAACGTCGTCTCGAAGTCGAGCAGCGCGAAGCCTTCGCTGGATCCCGCATCGCCTTCGATGCCGTCGGGATCGTGCACCGCGCGACCCAGCATCTGCAGGCCGCCGCAGATGCCAAGCACCTTTCCGCCATAACGCAGATGTCGCGCAATGGCTTCGCCCCAGCCATTCGCGCGCAACCACGCAAGATCGGCGCGCGTGGCCTTGCTTCCGGGCAGCACGATGACATCGCAGGGCGGTGGCGTGTCGCCCGGTCCGACGAAGATGACCTCGACCTCCGGATGCGCACGCAACGCGTCGAAGTCGGTGTGGTTGCTGATCCGCGGCAGGACCGGCACGACGACGCGCAGCTGCGCGCCCCGAACATCGAGCGGCGCGGGCAGCGCGTCCTCGGCCTCCAGATGCAGTCCGTGCAGGTACGGCAGTACGCCGAGCACGGGCTTCCCGGTCTCGCGCTCCAGCCATTCCAGCCCGGGCTCCAGCAATGCGATGTCGCCGCGGAACCGATTGATGACGAAGCCCTTCACGAGCGCGCGCTCGGTGGGGCTGAGCAATGCCAGTGTGCCGACCAGGTGCGCGAACACGCCGCCACGGTCGATGTCCGCCATCAGGATGACGGGGCAATCCACCGCTTCGGCGTAGCCCATGTTGGCGATGTCGTTCTCGCGCAGATTGATTTCCGCCGGGCTTCCCGCGCCTTCGACGACCACCACCTCGTACTTCGCGCACAGGCGCGCGTGCGATGCCAGCACCGCGTCGCGCGCAATGCGCTTGTAGTCGTGGTAGCCACGCGCATCCAGCTGGGCGACCGCGCGTCCGTGGACGATCACCTGTGCGCCGATATCGCTGCTGGGCTTGAGCAGGACGGGATTGAAATCGGTATGCGGCGCGAGTCCGCAGGCTTGCGCCTGCACCGCCTGCGCGCGACCGATCTCGCCGCCATCCTCGGTCACCGCCGAGTTCAGCGCCATGTTCTGCGGCTTGAACGGCGCCACGACCACGCCACGCCTGCGCAACCATCGACACAGCGCGGCGACCATCGTGCTCTTGCCGGCGTCCGACGTGCAGCCCTGGACCATCAGGACGCGCGCGCTCATGCCTCGATCTCCCGCAATGCGGCGGACACGCCTTCGCGCAGGCGCTCGAACGCGGCATCGTCCGGTGGCAACCCGAAGCGCAGGCTCGATGGAGTCTGGAACACGCGCGTGAGGATGCCTCGCCGTGCCAGTGCGTCATGCAACTCACCCGCCCGTGAATCGCGCTTCCACTGGAAGAACGCGGACCCCGCGTCCGGTGCGAATGCCGCCGCCTCAAGCGTGGCCTGCAACCTTGCGCTGCACGCCGAGAGTCGTTCGCGCTGCGTCGCGTGCCAGTCGCGATCTTCGAACGCGAGGCGCACCGCGTACCGGCTCGGACCCCCCAGCGTCCATGGCCCCAGGAGCTCGCGCAGCCGGGCGAGCAGCGCAGGCGCCGCGCACACAAAGCCCGAACGCGCGCCAGCAAGGCCGAAGAACTTCCCCACCGAACGCAGGACGATCAGGCCGTCGCGATCACTTGCATCGCACAGGCTGGCGTCCGGCGTCGCGTCCATGAAGGCTTCGTCCACGACCAGCCACCCGCCCCTTCGCGCCAACGCCGAATGGAGTGCGAGCAGTTGCGCGCGCTCGAAGCGCTCGCCACCGGGGTTGTTCGGATGTATCAGCACGATCACGTCGAAGCGCTCGTGCTGTTCGAACAGGTTCTCCGCCGGCAGGCATTCCACCGCATGCCCCGCGGAGCGCCAGGCGTGCGCGTGTTCCGCGTAGCCGGGCGCGATGACGCCCACGCGCGAATGCGCGCGCAGCCGCGGAAGCGCCTGGATGGCCGCCTGCGATCCTGCAACCGGGAGGAGTGTGGGGGAGCCGTAGTACTCGCTGGCTGCGGCCACCAGTCCGTCGTCGTCTTCGGGCAGGCGATGCCATGCGGATGGGGGAATCGCAGGCACCGGCCACGCGAAGGGACTGATTCCGGTGGATAGATCGAGCCAACGTTCGGGCGCGATGCCGTAGGTTCGCGCGGCGCGAAGCAGCCGGCCGCCGTGTTCAAGCATGGAATCCCTCCAGGATCATCGCCGTCATGGCGACGATCAATGCCAGCCAGAGCCACACGCCGCGCTGCACCAGGCGCAGGGCCGCTGCAATGGAATCGGCGCTTGGCGTGTCACCTACGCCGAGCAGCGGCCGTGGTTCCCAGCGTCCGTGATAGGGCGCAGCGCCGCCCAGACGCACGCGCAATGCGCCGGCGCCCGCGGCCATCACGGGTCCGGCGTTGGGGCTGTCCCACAGCGCCGCCTGCGATCGCCAGCATCGGATCGCGCTCGTACCGTCGCCGAGCAGCGCGTAGGTGAGCGCCGTGAGGCGCGCCGGCACGAAGTTCAAGGCATCGTCGATGCGCGCCGCAGCCCAGCCGAAGCGCACGAAATGCGGCGTGCGATAGCCCCACATCGCATCCAGCGTGTTCGCCAGTCGATACAGCACCGCGCCGGGCGCGCCGAGCAGCGCGAACCAGAACAGCGCGCCGAACACCGCGTCGCTGCCGTTCTCGAGGACCGACTCCGTCGCGGCTGCGGCGACCTGCGATTCGTCGAGGGCGCCGGTATCGCGGCTGACCATGCGCCCGACGGCGACACGCGCCGCCTCGAGGTCGCCCGCACGAAGCGACGATTCCACCGCGCGCGCATGCTCGGCAAGGCTGCGATGGCCGATCGTGACGTAAAGCGCGACTGCCGCGAAGATCCACGATACCCACGGTGATAGCGACCTGGATATCCACGCGACCGCAAGCACCGGCGGCGCGACGGCGAGCAGCCATGCAAGCGCGCCCGCCGCGCGATGGTCGCGATGGATTCGTCGTTCGATCCCCGAAGCCAGCCGGCCGAACATCTGCAACGGATGCGCGCGCCGGGGTTCGCCGAACAGCGCGTCCAGAGCCATCGCCGCCACCATCGCGAGTGCGACGCTCATGGCGCGAACAGCCGCATCGCGGCAATCGGATCGGATGGGAAGTAGAAGTGCACGAAGCTCGCCGTCATGCGCGCTTCGCGATAGACCGCTTCCGCGCTCGGTCCGCCGTTTGGATTCACCGCGCAGGCGATGGGCGTGGCAGCGACGTCCGCCTTCGCATAGTGGAACGTGTGGCCGCGCAACGCGCCTTCGGGCAGGTTGACCGATTGGAGGCCGAGCGCCGCGAATCTCGACTGCATCCGGGCCGAACCCTGCAGCAGGCCGGCCATAGGCGCCTGCGCGCCTGCGCGGTCGGTCAGCGAATCGAGCGCGAACAGCAGGCCGCCGCATTCGGCGAGCAGCGGCTTTCGCGCATCGCGGTGCGCGCGCAAGGCGCGATGCAGGTCCGTGCGTTGGGACAACGCGCGCAGGTGCAGCTCCGGATAACCGCCCGGAAGCCAGGCGGCGTCGCAGTCCGGCAATGCGTCCCCTGCCAGGGGCGAGAAGAAGCGAAGCTCGGCCCCTGCTTCGCGCAGCAGATCGAGGTTCGCCGGATACAGGAAGCAGAACGCCGCATCGCGCGCGACCGCGATCCGCACGCCGCGCAGGTTCGCCGGCACGGGCAACGCGTCGTTCGAAGCGAAGGCCACGCGCGGCGGCAATGCGACCGACGCGTGTTGCTGCCATGCGTCTGCCAACGCGTCCAGCCGCGCATCGAGGTCGTGCAGTTCGCCGGCGGACACCAGGCCCAGGTGGCGCTCGGGCAACGCGAGCGCCGCATCGCGCGGCAGCGCGCCCATCCAGTGCAGGTCCGGTGGGAGGCTTTCGCGCAGCAGGCGTGCATGGTGCGCACTGCCTATCCGGTTCGCCGCGACGCCGTGCACAGCGAGTCCGTCGCGATATCGCGCAAGCCCCGTCGCCAATGCGCCGAACGTCTGCGCCATCGCCGATCCGTCGATCACCGCGAGCACCGGCAGTCCGAACGCCTGCGCAAGGTCCGCGCTCGACGGCGAACCGTCGAAAAGGCCCATCACGCCTTCGACGAGGATGAGATCGGCTTCGCCCGCTGCAGCGTGAAGGCGCGCGCGCACATCCGCCTCGCCATTCATCCACAGGTCGAGCTGGTACGTCGGCGCTCCACTCGCGCGCTCAAGCACCATCGGATCGAGGAAGTCCGGTCCTGTCTTGAACACACGCACCCGACGACCTTGCCGGCAATGCCAGCGCGCCAGTGCCGCGGTCACGCTGGTCTTGCCCTGCCCGGACGCGGGGGCGGAAACCAGCAGCGCGGGACAGTGGCGAAGGCCGGCGCTCAAAGTTCGATGCCGTGTTGCGCCTTGATGCCGGCCTTGAACGCGTGCTTCACCACGCGCATCTCGGTGACGGTGTCGGCGGCCTCGACCAGCGCGTCCGGCGCACCGCGACCGGTGATGACGACATGCTGCTTCGACGGTCGCGAGGCGAGCGCTGCGAGTACGTCCTCGAGCGCGACGTACTCCTTCGTGAGCGCAATGTTGAGTTCGTCCAGCAGAACCAGGTCGTATGCAGGATCGGCGAGCATGCGCGCCGCCACGTCCCACGCCGCGCCGGCGGCAGCGATGTCCCGCGCACGGTCCTGCGTTTCCCAGGTGTAGCCCTCGCCCATGACGTGGTAGTCAACGAGATCGTCGAACCGGCGGAAGAACACTTCCTCGCCGGTGGAGAAACTCCCCTTGATGAACTGCACCACGCCACACCGGAAGCCGTGACCGAGCGAACGGGCGAGCATGCCGAAGCCGGACGAGCTCTTTCCCTTGCCGTTCCCCGTGTTCACCACGACGACGCCACGATCGATTGTCGCGCGCGCGATGCGCCGGTCGATCAGCTCCTTCTTGCGCTGCGCGCGTTCGCGATGATGCTCGTCCGGCGTGAGCCCGCGACGCTCGGCGCCCGCGCTCATGCGTGCGCGCCCCGCGCGTCGCGCAGCGAAGCGAACTTCGTGGCCACCGCTCTCAAGGCGAAGGCCACGCCGACATAGCCGGCGAGCGTCCCGAGCGACCGCGGGTAGTACTGCGGAATGCGCGCGAGGAAGCCCGCGAACGTGGCATCCGGGTAGCGCCCCGAGAAGAAATAGAAGCCGCCCTTGGAGACCAGGTACGCGATGCTTGCCGTGGCGACCAGCAACAGCGCCAATCGTGGAACGGTGTTCCAGGCGTCCCGGTGCATGCGCGAGTAGAACGTGCCGCCGAGCCACAGCGCCGCATACGCCAGCGCAACCGCCCAGTACGCTGGCGAAAGACACCAGTCGGTGATCGTGCCTGTCGCCAGGCTCGCAAAGTCCAGCAGCGACGACAGCACGAAGAATGCAGGCAGTGCCCACATCGGCCGGAGCAGTGCACCGGCCAGGAAGAACACCGCCCAGGATGCACTCGGCAACGCATTCACGCTGGCGAAATGCTGGCCACGCGTGGCGATCATCAGCGCGGCGAGCGCGGCGCCGACGATGACCTGCATCCGAGTGGAGGTGATGGGAAGCGCTGATGCGTTCGCGGAAGGGGATGCGTACATGATGTCGTCTCCGGTACTCAGTGGTCGGCCGCGCGTTCGTTGCGGAAACGCAGTGCGGATGCCGCAATCGCATGGACCGCCAGCGCGACGACGACATACGCCATCGTCGTGCGCACGAACAGCGGGCCCCATTGCCATGCACGGGCGACGTACTCCGCGAAGTGCGGATCCGCATAGCGTCCGCCCAACCAGTAGAACGCGCCGTTGGAGATCGCGAACGACAGCGACGAGGCAACCAGCGCGATACTCGCCGCGCCGAGCAACGAACGCCACTTCGTGTCGAAGCGGTTCGCATAGAGGCGGCCGGCGTACCAGAGCACGCCGTACGCCGGCAGCAGGAACGAGTACGCAGGCGTCACGCAGAAATCGCTGACGCCGGCGTGTTCGATCGCGATCCAGTCGATCACCACCGCCAGCGCGATGAACGACATGAGCTGCCAGTGCTTGCGTAGATAGAGGCCGCCGAGGAAGAACAGCGCCATCGACGCATCGGGAAGATGCAGCACATCGCCGAAGTGATGGAAGCGCGTGGCGACCATCATCGCGGCGAAGGCGGCGAACAGGCCGAGGTTGGCTGGGCGTGGCAGGGTTTTCATCGGCGACCTCATGGGTGGCGGATCAACGAACGACGGGTTGGTAACGCACGGTCAGTAGCCAGTTGCGACCCGGCTGGTTGTAGAGCGCAGCGGTTTCGTAACGCTTGTCGAACGCGTTGTTGAGCGAGGCCTGCACGCTCCATGCATCGGTGATGGCGAAACCCGCTCGCACATCCGTAAGGCCGTAGCCCGCCAGGCGTGTGGTGTTGGCCAGGTTGTCGTAGCGCTCACCGATGCCGATCACGCTGGCGCCGACGCTGAAGCGGCCGAAGCGGCGGTCCGCGTCGATGCGTCCCGTTTCCTTCGCGCGACGCGGCAGGATCCTGTCGTGGTTGGCGTTGTTGCCGTCGTTGCGCGGATCGAGCCACGTCAGGCTGCCGCGCAGATTCCAGCCGAACCACGTCGCGCCCGCCGTGGCTTCCACGCCCTGGATGCGCGCGCGGTCGATGTTGTTCGGGCCGCCCATCGGGCCCAGCGTCGAGTCGAAGGCGATCAGGTCGTCGATCTTCGCGTCGAACGCATTGAGCGACCAGTTGCCCCAGTCGTGCTCGCCGCGCAGGCCGAGTTCGAAACTGCGCGAGGTTTCCGGCCCCAGGTCCGGGTTGCCGTAGCCGGGGAAGTACAACTCGTTGAACGTCGGCGCCTTGAACGCGGTGCCGTAACTGGCGCTCAGGCGCAATGACCGGGTGAAGTTCCAGCCCCACAGCACGCTGCCGGTCGTCTCGCCTCCGAACTGGCTGTCGTCGTCGCGACGCGCGCTCACCTGCAGCGACTGCGTTCCGAACGCCTGCTGCCACTGTCCGAACACGCCGCGATTGATGCGACGGTCGCGCGCGTAGTCGGTGTTGCTGTTGACCTTGTCGCCGAGCCAGTCGAAGCCCAGCGTCAACAGGCCCGTGGCGATGTCGATGTCGGCCTGGAGCGAACCCAGCTCGCGACGCGTGTCGAACGTCGAGGAGTAGACGCCGTCGAGGAAGTTCTCGCTGAGGTCGGCACTGGAACCCAGGCTGGCGGTGAACTTCAGGCGTTCGCCCGGCACGTAACGCACGCGGCCGCCGATCACCTGCTGCACCGTGTCGGCTTCATTGTTGAGGCTGCCGTCGTACTCGTTGTTGCCCTCGGCGCGGAAGGCGCGCACGTCGGCGTCCCACGTTTCGCTGAAGCGGTAGCCGCCCTGCAACGTGAGCGAGTTGTTCCGGTAGCCATCCTTGTCCGGATCGAAATTGCGCGTGCCGCGATACGCATTGATGCCGTCGGTGTTCTCGTGCGCGGCGTTGATGACGTACCAGCCACCATGCTCGGCGTCCTTCGCGCGGCCGCTTGCGCCGGCGGAAAGGCGTTGCAGGTTCTGGCTGCCGATACCCGCGCTGGCATTTGGCGAGAACGCGCCCTGCGGCCGGCGAGTGAAGATCTGGATCACGCCGCCCAGTGCTTCGGAACCGTATAGGCTGGAGAACGGGCCGCGAACGATCTCGATGCGCTCGACCTGTTCGACCGGAATGTCCTGCAGCGACGCACCGCCACTGGTGGCCGAGCCGATCTTGATGCCGTCGACGAGCACGAGCACGTGGTCGGATTCGGTGCCGCGCATGAACACGGACGTGGATTTGCCCGGACCACCGTTGTTGGCGATGGAAATGCCGGGACGTCCCGTCAGAAGATCCGGCAGCGACAGCGGCTGCAGGCGTTCGATCTCCGCGCGATCGATCACGGTGATCGCGGCGAGCGTCTGGTCCTGCGTCTGCGCGGTGCGCGTGGCGGTGACGACGACCTGGTCGAGGTCGGTGGCGGCATCGTCGGCGAATGCCGGAGCGGCCACGGAGAAGAGGGAACACGACAACGAAACCGCCAGCACGCGCCGACGGAACACCTGGTGATGCGAATGCACGAGCACACTCCTTGACCGCGCCTGCCCGCGCGGGAACGTTGGAAAGGACAGGCGGGGGGTGTGAGTGATGGCGGCGCACGGCAGAGCCGAGGCCACATGACATTCGCCCACCGCATGTCAGGTCGCTCCATGGCCGGTCTCCGGGCTCGCGAGCGAAGGCAGGAGTTCCTGCGCTTCCGGTCCGCGCCTTCCCATGCGTGAGCACAGTGGCTGTGTGCGGAACCTTGTCTCGCCTACCGTTGCGGGGGCAGCTCCGGAATTGCCGCGCGTGCGAAGCACGAGAGGCGCACCGGATTCCCGTTTCAACCACCGGACTAGCCGGCGGTCACCTTGGGCGGGGGCATGGTAGCAGCATCGGGCCCGGCGGCAATGGGTGGGCGTTGGCGACTCGCAAACGATGAAGCCCCGCAGGATCCTGCGGGGCTTCGATCTGTCGAACGTTATCGGCCGACCGCTTTGCGGCGCATCACGTCTTGCGGAAGGCCAACTGCCCGCCCTGCGCTTCGACGTGCACCGTATCGCCACTGGCGAATTCGCCACCGAGGATCTTCGAAGCGAGCGGGTTCTCGAGCTGCTGCTGGATCGCGCGCTTGAGCGGACGCGCGCCGTACACCGGATCGAAACCGACGTTGCCAAGCAACGTGAGTGCATCGTCCGACAGCACCAGCTTCAGGCCGCGCTCGGCAAGGCGCTTTTCCAGCACGTTGAGCTGGATGCGTGCGATCTGCCGGATCTGCTGCTTGTCCAGCGGATGGAAGACCACGATGTCGTCGAGGCGGTTGATGAACTCAGGACGGAAGTGCGCCTGCACGACGCCCATCACGGCCGCCTTCATCTGCACGTAGGCCTGCGGTGAGTCGTCGCCTGCCATCTCCTGGATCTGGTGCGATCCGAGGTTTGACGTCATGACGATCACCGTGTTGCGGAAGTCGACCGTGCGGCCTTGCCCGTCCGTCAGGCGACCGTCGTCGAGGACCTGCAACAGGATGTTGAACACGTCAGGATGCGCCTTCTCGACTTCGTCCAGCAGGATCACGCTGTACGGACGACGACGCACCGCTTCGGTCAGGTAGCCGCCTTCTTCGTAGCCCACGTAACCCGGAGGCGCACCGACGAGTCGGCTCACGGAATGCTTCTCCATGAACTCGCTCATGTCGATGCGCACCATCGCATCGGACGAATCGAACAGGAATTCCGCCAGCGCCTTGCACAGTTCGGTCTTGCCCACGCCGGTGGGGCCGAGGAACAGGAACGAGCCCGACGGCCGGTTCGGATCGGACAATCCCGCGCGCGAACGACGCACGGCATCGGACACGACCTTGATCGCCTCTTCCTGGCCGACCACGCGCGCGTGCAGCTGGTCTTCCATGCGCAGCAGCTTCTCGCGCTCGCCTTCGAGCATCTTGCTCACCGGAATGCCCGTCCAGCGCGCGACGACTTCGGCGATCTCCTCCGCCGTGACCTTGTCCTGCAACAGCGTGAAGCCCTTGGTTTCGGCTTCTTGCGCCGCGCGCAGCTGCTTGTCGAGTTCCGGCAGCGTTCCGTACTGGATCTCGCTCATCTTCGCGAAATCCTGCCGACGCTGCGCGCTTTCCAGATCGAGCTTGGCCTGCTCGATCTGCTCCTTGATCTTCGTGGCGCCCTGCAGCGTGGCCTTCTCGGCCTTCCACACTTCCTCCAGGTCGTTGAACTCGCGCTCCAGTCGCGCGATCTCCTCTTCGAGATCGGCCAGGCGCTGCTTCGATTCGGCGTCCTTCTCCTTCTTCAACGCCTCGCGCTGGATCTTGAGCTGGATCAGGCGACGTTCCTTGCGATCCAGCTCCTCCGGCTTGGAGTCGATCTCCATGCGAATGCGCGATGCCGCTTCGTCCATCAGGTCGATGGCCTTGTCGGGCAACTGGCGATCGCTGATGTAACGGTTCGAAAGCGTCGCGGCGGCGACGATCGCCGGATCGGTGATCTCCACGCCATGGTGAACGGCGTACTTTTCCTTCAGGCCGCGCAGGATCGCGATGGTGTCTTCCACGCTCGGCTCCCCGACGAACACCTTCTGGAAGCGGCGTTCCAGCGCGGCGTCCTTCTCGATGTACTGGCGGTATTCGTCGAGCGTCGTCGCGCCGATGCAGTGCAACTCGCCGCGCGCGAGCGCGGGCTTGAGCATGTTGCCGGCGTCCATCGCGCCTTCGGCCTTGCCGGCGCCGACCATCGTGTGCAGTTCGTCGATGAACAGGATGATCTGGCCTTCGTTCTTTGCCAGATCGTTGAGCACGGCCTTCAGGCGCTCCTCGAACTCGCCGCGGAACTTCGCGCCGGCGATCAACGCGCCCATGTCGAGCGAAAGCACTCGCTTGCCACGAAGGCCTTCGGGCACTTCGCCGTTGATGATGCGTTGCGCGAGGCCCTCGACGATTGCGGTCTTGCCCACGCCGGGTTCGCCGATCAGCACCGGGTTGTTCTTGGTGCGCCGCTGCAGGACCTGGATGGTGCGGCGGATTTCCTCATCGCGACCGATGACTGGATCGAGCTTGCCGTTCTCCGCGCGCGCGGTGAGGTCGATGGTGTATTTCTCCAGCGCCTGGCGCTGGTCTTCGGCGTTTTCCGATTGCACGCTTTCGCCTCCTCGGACCTTGGCGATGGCCGCTTCCAGTTTGTCCTTGCTCGCGCCGGCCGCCTTCAATGCGCGACCGACCTCGCCGTTGTCGTCCAGTGCCGCCAGCACGAACAGCTCACTGGCGATGAACGCGTCCCCACGTTGCTGGGCCAGCTTGTCAGTGACATTGAGCAGGCGCGAGAGGTCGTTGCCGACGCTGATCTGGCCGTCCTGGCCGGTCACTTTCGGCAGCTTTTCCAGCGCTTCGCCGAGGCGTTCGCGCAGCAGCGGCACGTTGACGCCGGCCTGCGCGAGCAGCGGGCGCGTGCTGCCGCCGCTCTGTTCGAGCAACGCGGACATCAGGTGCGCCGGTTCGATGACATTGTGGTCGCGGCCGAGCGCCAGCGACTGCGCGTCCTGCAATGCCTGCTGGAAGCGCGAGGTGAGTTTGTCCATTCGCATGGAAGTACCCTTATCAAATGGTGGCGGCCACCGTGAACGCGGCCGCGAATGTGCACCAGATGCGGGCATTGCGTGCCCGATTCAACGGCCGGGCCGGACGATCGGCGTCATTACGGCCCGTCCACTTCATGCTGACATGCCCGTGTTCACAATGCGTGGATGTCCACCTCCCTCCCCGCCCCGCCCGCGGTGTCCTCCGAATGGGCGCTGTTCCTCGACGTCGACGGCACGCTGCTGGATTTCGCCGACGGTCCCGGCGACGTCGTGGTCGATCCGGGCCTGATCGACGTGCTTGCCGTGCTGCACGGCCGCCTCGACGGCGCGCTCGCGCTTGTAAGTGGCCGCCGCCTGGCGCAGCTGGACGCGCTGTTCACCCCGCTGAAGCTGCCCGCCGCGGGCCTGCACGGGCTCGAACGCCGCGAGGATGGCCATCAGGAGCAGCATCCTCGTCCACGCGTGCTGGACGAGGCCGTGGCCTGGGGCCAGGCGCTGGCGCACCGGTATCCCGGCGCGCGCGTCGAGGACAAGGGCACCACCATCGCGCTGCACTGGCGCGCGGCGCCCGACGCCGAGGATCTGCTGCGCCAGTACGCGGACTCGATCCTGATCGAACTGCCCGGCTATCACCTGCAGCATGGAAACATGGTCGTCGAGCTGCGCCCCGACGGTGCGCACAAGGGCAGCGCGGTGGTGGACCTGCTCGCGCATCCGCCGTTCCACGGCCGGCGACCGGTCTTCGTCGGCGACGACCTCACCGACGAGCACGCTTTCCACGCCGTCTGCAGCCACGCCGGCTTCGGCGTGCTCGTGGGCTCGCGACAACCCAGTGCGGCGCGCTACGGGCTGCACGATCCGGCCGCGGTGCGCGCGTGGCTGGAAGAAGGCCTGGACCTCGCATGACGCTGGCGCGTGTCACCGCACGCGCACAGTCACGCCGCGCCTCAAGAGAACGGGAGTACGAATGACTTCGACCGACACCCTTCCATCGAGCCTCGAGCTTGGCCTGATCGGCAATGGCAGCGTCGCCGCACTGGTCGATCCGCACGCGCGCATCGTCTGGGGCTGCGTGCCGGCGTTCGATGGCGACCCGGTGTTCTGCGGACTGCTCTCGCCGCGCGAGCACGAAGGCGGCGACTGGGCGATCGAGCTGGAGAACTTCGTCTCCGCCGAGCAGTCGTACATCAGCAACACCGCGATGCTCCGCACGGTGCTGCGCGATGCGAATGGCGGCGAGGTGGAGATCGTCGACTTCGCCCCGCGCTGGCACCAGAACGACCGCTTCTATCGCCCGGTGATGCTGGTGCGCCGGTTGCGCCCGCTCGCCGGCACGCCGCGCATCCGCGTGCACCTGCGACCGCTCGCCGAGTACGGATCAGTGAAGCCCGAGATCACCTGGGGTAGCAACCACATCCGCTTCATCATCCCCGAGTTCACCCTGCGCATGACCAGCGACATGCCCGTGCGCCTGGTGCGCGACGGACTGCCGTTCGTGCTCGATCGCGACGCGCACTTCGTGCTCGGCCCGGATGAAACACTCACGCAATCGGTCGCGGGCTTCGTGCGCAATGCGGAGGAGCAGACGCACACCTACTGGCGCAACTGGGTGCGCAATCTTTCCATCCCGCTGGAATGGCAGGAAGCGGTGATCCGCAGCGCGATCACGCTCAAGCTTTGCCAGTACGACGAGACCGGCGCGATAGTGGCAGCGATGACGACGTCGATCCCCGAAGCGGCGAACACCGTGCGCAACTGGGACTACCGCTATTGCTGGCTGCGCGATTCGGCATTCGTCGTCCGGGCGCTCAACCGGCTCGGCGCGACGCGCACGATGGAGGAATACCTGCGCTACCTGGCCAACATCGCGCCCGAAAGCGGCGAACTCCAGCCGCTGTACGGCATCGGTTACGAGCGGCAACTGGCCGAATCGGAAGTGGAGTCGCTTGCCGGTTATCGCGGCATGGGACCGGTGCGTCGCGGCAACCTGGCGTGGCTGCAGAAGCAGCACGACGTGTACGGCAGCGTGGTGCTGGCGACCACGCAACTGTTCTTCGATACGCGCCTGGCGCGCGTTGGCGACGAGTCGGTATTCACGCGGCTGGAGCCGGTCGGCGAGCAGGCCTATGCACTGCATGATCGCCCCGACGCGGGACTGTGGGAATTCCGCGGCCGCGAGGAAGTGCACACCTATTCCAGCGTGATGTGCTGGGCCGCGTGCGACCGGCTTGCGCGCATCGCCGTGCACCTTCGTCTCGCGCCGCAAGTGCAGTTGTGGCGGCAACGTGCGGACGAGATACACGCCCGCATCGTCGCGCATGCATACAACGAGGATCTTGGCTATTTCGTCGAGTCGCTCGACGGCAATCGCCTGGATGCTTCGCTGCTGCTGCTCGCGGACCTGGGCTTCGTGAAGCCGGACGATCCACGTTTCGTGCGCACGGTGGAGGCGATCGGCAAGGGGCTCAAGCGTGGCGACGCGTTGTTCCGCTACGTGATGCCGGACGATTTCGGAGCGCCGGAAACCAGCTTCACGATCTGCACGTTCTGGTACATCGACGCGCTCGCGTCGATCGGCAGGCATGAGGAGGCGAGGTCGCTGTTCGAGCGCATCCTCGCCCGGCGCAATCACCTGGGCCTGCTCTCGGAAGACCTGGAATTCGGCGGCGGCGAGGCGTGGGGCAACTTCCCGCAGACCTATTCGCACGTCGGGCTGATCAACGCCGCCATGCGCCTGTCGCGTCCCTGGCAGGATGCGGCATGAGTCGTCTGGTCGTCGTTTCAAATCGCGTTGCGATACCGGGAACCAGCAGTTCCGGCGGACTTGCGGTGGCGTTGCAGTCCGCGCTGGAGGAGACCGGCGGAATGTGGTTCGGATGGAGTGGACGCATCGATCCGGACGATTCAGGCAAGATCCACGAACACGACACCGGCGGCATCCGCTACGTCACGGTCGACCTGTCCAAGCGCGACCACGACGACTACTACAACGGCTTCGCCAACCGCACGCTCTGGCCGCTGCTGCATTTCCGCGTGGACCTGGTCGATTACAGCCGCATCACGTATGCCGCCTACCGACGCGTCAACGCGCTCTTCGCCGAGAAGCTCGCGCCGCTTTTGCGCGACGACGACCTCGTGTGGATACACGACTACCACCTGATCCCGATGGCGAAGCTCCTGCGGGAGCTGGGCGTGACGTGCCGGCTCGGGTTCTTCCTGCACGTGCCGATGCCTTCCTCCGACCTGCTCGCCGCCTTGCCGCAGCACGAGCGGTTGTTCGAAGGCCTGTCGTCGTACGACCTGATCGGCTTCCAGACCGAACGCGACCTGGAACGCTTCCAGGATTACGTGCGCCTGTTCGGGCGCGGCCGGGTGATTTCGCACGGCGTGCTGGAAACGCACAAGGGCAAGCGCCTGCGCGCGGGCGCGTTCCCGATCAGCATCGACACCGCGCACATCGAAACGCAGGCGGCCGCCGCCGCTGCGAAGGCCGGCGTGAAGCGCCTGGGCGTGAGTCTGTCGGGGCGCGAGCTGGCGATCGGCGTGGATCGGCTGGACTATTCGAAGGGGCTGCCAGAGCGCTTTCGCTCGTTCGGGCGCTTCCTCAAGCGCCATCCGGAGCACCGCGGCAAGCTGACCCTGTTGCAGATCGCGCCGGTTTCGCGCGGCGAAGTGCTCGAGTACCAGAAGCTGCGCAGCGAGCTGGAGCAGTTGTCGGGCCACATCAACGGCGCGCACGCAGAACCCGACTGGACGCCGGTGCGCTACGTCAATCGCAACTACCCGCATCCGACGCTGACGGGCTTCTATCGCCTCTCGCGCGTGGGCCTGGTCACGCCGCTGCGCGATGGCATGAACCTGGTGGCGAAGGAATACGTGGCGGCGCAGGACCCGAAGAATCCCGGCGTGCTGGTGCTGTCGACGTTCGCCGGCGCCGCGCGCGAACTGGACGCGGCATTGCTGGTGAATCCCTACGACATGGACGGCGTGGCCGACGCGATGGCCAGGGCGATGGAGATGCCGCTGGAAGAACGCCGCGAGCGCTGGCAGACGATGATGGCGGTGCTGCGCGAGCACGACATCACCGCCTGGCGGCGCAACTACCTCGCGGCGTTGCGCGAGCCGATCTAGCGCTTCCGGTTGCGGTTCAGACGCGCGCCGTCGGCTGCAGGATCTCGACCCAGTAGCCGTCCGGATCCTTGATGAAGGCGATGTTCTTCATGCGTCCGTCGGCAAGGCGCTTCTGGAACGCCACGCCGAGTTGTTCGAAACGCGCGCAGGCCGCTTCCACGTCCGGCACCGACACGCAGATGTGGCCGAAGCCGCGCGGCTCGCCATTGCCGTCGTGGTAGCGGAACTCCGCATCGGACTCGGTGCCATGGTTATGCGTGAGTTCCAGCACGCCGCGCTGGCTCAGCAGCCACTCGCCGCGTGCGGGTTCCTCGGCCGGGATCTGCGACGCATCGTCCACCAGCACGAGGAAGTAGAGGCTGAACTTCGCCTCATCGAAATCGCGGCGGCGCACCAGCGTGAAGCCGAGCACGCGCGTATAGAAATCCAGCGATTTCTCGATGTCCTTGACGCGGAGCATCGTGTGGTTGAACACGAAGCCGTGCGTGGCCGACTCGCGCACGGCGACGCCGGGGTTGGCGTTCAGTTCTTCTTGCAGGGACATGGGCGTTGTCCGTCGTGGGGGATGGGAGTATCGAGATTGGGGCGATTCGGCAGCCGCTCAATGTGCCGGATCGGCCGGCTCCTGATTGATGTGCTCGTCCGACGTCTGCCGCTGCAGCGAAAGCAGGCCCAGCAGTATCGCGAGCGCGACGTACGCGCCGGCGAACTGCCACGCGATCGCGCGACGCAGTCCTTCGAGCATCCACGGCCAGTAGATGCTGCCGCGCGGATCGACCGAGTGGATGAAGCCGAACAGCGTGAGCACGGCGCCGATCAGCAACACCACGGCGGCGCGACGGAAGCGGTGGTCGATCATTGCCACCAGCGCGGTGGACCAGATCATCGCGGTGATGATGAAGCCGTTGCCGAGCGTGACGATCGTCGCCAGATCCGGCAGGCCGTGGCTGTCGATGCCTTCGTACAGCGCGGCGAAGCGATCCGGCGCGATCCACGCCGGATTGCCGACCTTGATCACCAGCAGGTACGCGACCGACGGCAGGAACGCGAGCGCGACGGCCAATGCGTGGCGGCGCGGGCTGTCGTGGAACGCCTGCACGGTGATGTCCATGCCGACGTAGACGATGATCGGCGCGAGCACCGCGATCGGCAGCCACTGCACCAGCCCCGACACGTACCCGAAGATGCCGCCCAGGCCGATGAACAGACCCGTCAGCAGCGTGTATCCCATGCGCGCGCCCATGTGCTTGTACGCGGGCTGGCCGATGTACGGCGTGGTCTGTGCGACGCCGCCGCAGAAGCCCGCGACCAGCGTCGCGACGGCTTCGGCCAACAGCACGTCGCGCGTGCGGTAGTCGTCGCCGGCGGCACGCGCGCTCTCGCTCACGTTGATGCCGCCGACCACCATCAGCAGGCCGAACGGCAACAGCAGCGGCAAGTACGGCACGGTGTACGGCAGGCCGTCGATGAAACCGAGCGTTGGCAGCGGCAGCGTGAAACGCAGCGGCGCGGCATCGGGCAGCTTGAAACCCGGCGTACCCAGGCCCGCGATGCCGAGGCCGTAGTACAGCACCGTGCCGACGATGAAGGCGAGCAGCACGCCCGGCAGGCGGATCGGCAGTTTGCCCTTCGCGACCAGCACGTACATCAGCAGGCCGAAGGTGACGAAGCCGACGACGGGCGAGCGAAGCGTCTCGATCAGCGGCAGGAAGCCCAGCAATGCGAGTGCCGCGCCGCCGATCGAGCCCAGCAATGCGGCGCGCGGCACGGCGCGCGTGATCGCATCGCCGAAGAACGACAGCACCAGCTTCAGCGCACCCATCACCAACAGCGAAGCCATGCCCAGTTGCCACGTCGCCGTGGCCGCGGCCGCTTCGTCCATGCCTTGCTGCTTGAAGCCGACGAACGCCGGGCCGAGCACGAGCAGCGCCATGCCGATGCTGGTCGGCGCATCCAGGCCGAGCGGCATCGCGGTGACGTCGGTGCGCCCGCTTTCGCGTGCGAGGCGATGGGCCATCCACGTGTAGATGAGGTTTCCGACCAGCACACCGAACGCGGTGCCGGGGAACATCCGGGTGAACACGACGTCCGCGGGGAAACCGAAGATCCCGATCAGCGCGGCCGAGATGAAGCCCAGGATCGACAGGTTGTCGACGACGAGGCCGAAGAAGCCATTGAGGTCGCCGGGGACGATCCAGCGGCGTGGGGAGATGGGCGGCATGGAGGGCTCGCGGCGTGGAATGTGGGATCCGGGATGGAGAGATCCTAGCGGCTTTGGTCCATCTTCAACCGGAAGGATTGGAATGAGGACATGGCGCGGGCATGCGTGCATTGCCCTGCCCGCAGCGTACTCAGAACGACACATCGACCGGGCTGCGCGCCCATAGCACCGACTCATGCCCCGTCATGCGTTTCCATGCGAGCCGGATGGCCTCGATGTCCTCGCGCCGTCTCGCGCCTTCCTCGTGCAGCACCACCAGCACCTTGCAGCGCTGCCGCACCTGCTTTCCGTCCTTCTCGAAGCGCCACTGGCCATAGCCGTCGAGCACCGTCAGGCCGTCCGGAAAGCGCGGTGTCACCTCGCGGTCGAGGAACGCACGCCACTGCGATTCCTCGATGACGTCGGTGCCGTCCTCGTTGCCGACGGCGAAGTACAGCTCGCTGCGGATCCAGCCGGCGGACTGCGCCGGCCGTGCCGCATCGCCCTGCATCGAAGCGGTGGTCGGCACCGTGGTGGACGGCATGCTCGCGCAGCCGACCACCAGCGAAGCCGCAAGTGCGGCGGTGAGCACGAAACGAAATGGCTTCATGGAAGGAACCTCGCCGCCTGTTCCGGCGCAGGAATCGCGCACTGTTCGTATCGCCCGAAGACTCGATAGCGGTTGCGTGCCAACCCGCGATAGAGGCGGTCGCGCAGCGCTTTCGGCAAGACGCGCAGCAGCGCCGCGACTCGCCACGCGCCCCCCAGGCCCGACAACACGCGGACGATCGCGTCGGTATCGGTCCACGCGACGCCTCCTTCGATGAGCAGGAACGACACCGGATCGTCTGCATCCAGCCCGTGCGCGGTCAGCAGCGCGCGGCCGCTTTCCCCCTGCATCGCGGCGAAACGATAACGTCCGTGCCGGTCGTGGCGAAGGAGGAAACGCACCCATCCGTTGCACAGCACGCACACGCCGTCGAAGACGATCACCGCGTGGCCGCGTTGCAGGTCAACCGACATCCAGCCACCCCCGGTAATGCACGAGCCGGCCGATCCATGGCATCGCCGCGCTCACATCGAAACGGTAGCGGTGGTCGCGTTCGTATTCGCGCGCGACGACACCATCGAACCAGCGACGCGGCAATGGCACGCCCAGCGCGCGCACTTTCGCCACCCGCCATACGACCGCGTGGCCGCTGCCGAGTGCTTCCACGTCGAGGCGGAAACCGAACGTCACCAGCCCCAGTCGTTCGCACAGCAAGCCGTCGTTCGCCCACAGGCGCGAGCGCATCGCGCGGCCTTTGATGATGCGCGCCCAGCGCTCGCGATGCGGGGTGCTGTCGATTTCGACGTCGATCGAGCCGCGACCTTGCGCCGGCAATCGCGTCGCCCACGCGCACAGGCGCGACAGCACGCCGTGTCCGCGCTCGACTTCGACCTTGCCGTGATAACGATGGAATCCGGCGCGTTCGTGCAATGCGCGCACGGTCGGCGGCAGGTCGTCGAAACGCGCCGGAAGCAGCTGTCGGTACAGCGGCGTCGGCGCCATCGTGTTCATCGGCGAGGTTCGATCCAGATCAACGACGCCATGCGTCCGCCGCGCTGGTCGCGACGATGCGAGAAGAAGCGCTGCGGTTCGGAAATCGTGCACAGGCCGCCGCCGTGGATGCGCCCGGGAGTCATGCCGGCCGCGTGCAGGCGGCGCCGCGCCAGGGCATACAGATCCACGCGCCAATGTCCAGGACGGGTGGCAACGAAGGCGCTTTCCGCGCCGGCATCGCGCGAGACGAAGGCGTCGAACACCTCGCTTCCGATCTCGTACGCGTGCGGGCCGGCGGCGGGGCCGAGCCAGGCGTGCACCCGGTCAGGTGCGGTGCGCATCGCGGCCAGCGTGTTCTCGAGCACGCCGCCGGCCAGGCCGCGCCAGCCGGCGTGCGCACCGCCGACCTCGCTGCCGTCGTCGGCGCAGAACAGCACCGGCAGGCAGTCGGCAGTGAGGATCGCCAGCACGACGCCGGGCTCTGACGTCACCGAGGCGTCCGCCTCGACCTCTTCCGTCGCAGGCGCATCGAAGCGGTGCACATGCGTGCCATGCACCTGCCGCAGCCAGCACGGCGCGGACGGCAGGCCGGCGTGTTCGACAAGCAGCGCGCGATTGGTTTCGACCGCTTGTGCTTCGTCGCCGGCGCGCAGGCCGAGGTTGAAATCATCGAACGGCGGCGCCGACACGCCCAGCCCGTGCCGCAGCGTGGTGAAACCGCGCACGCGCGCCGGAACCGGCCATTGCGCGTCGATCCACGCTGCGGCCATCGCTCAGCGTTCCTTCTCGGCCGCGGCGGCCGTGTCGTCGCGAAGGGCGCGCACGAGCTGCGTGAGGTCGTCCGGGACCGGCGCGGTGCAGCGCACGGGCTCGCCGGTTACCGGATGTGCGAACTCCAGCGTCTCGGCGTGCAGCGCCTGTCGCTTGAAGCCGCGCAGCGTCTCGATGAGGTCTTCGGTCGCGCCGCGCGGCAGCTTCAGCGGGCCGCCGTACAGCGGGTCGCCGACGATCGGATGCTTCAGGTGCGCCATGTGCACGCGGATCTGGTGGGTGCGGCCGGTTTCCAGACGGCATTCCAGCAGCGTGTGGGCGCGGAAGCGCTCGCGAAGGCGGAAGTGCGTGACGGCATCGCGGCCGTCCTCGCGCACGGCCATGCGGATGCGGTCGCGCGGGTGGCGGTCGATCGGCGCATTCGCAGTACCGCCGGACACCAGCGAGCCGAGCACGACGGCCAGGTACTGGCGATGCACCTGGCGCGAGGAGAGCTGCTCGATCAGCGCCGTGTGCGCCTGCAAGGTGCGCGCGACGACCATGACGCCGGAGGTGTCCTTGTCGAGCCGGTGCACGATGCCCGCGCGCGGCAGGACGTTGAGCGCCGGGTCGCGGTGCAGCAGCGCGTTGACCAGCGTGCCCGCCGGATTGCCCGCGCCGGGATGCACGACCAGCCCGGCCGGCTTGTTGATCACGATGACGTGCTCGTCCTCGTACAGGACGTCCAGCGCGATGTCCTCGGGCTCCGAATGCGTCTGGACGTCGAGCTGCACGTGCAGCGTGACCGACTCGCCGCCGCGCACCGGATCGCGCGGGCGGACCTCGCGGCCGTCCAGGCGGGCGTCGCCGGACTTGATCCAGGCGGCCAGGCGGGAGCGGGAGAAATCGGGGAACAGTTCGGCCAGCACCGCGTCGAAGCGACGGCCGGCGGCGGCGTCCGGAACGGTCGCCTGCAGGGGGGCGGCGGGCGTTTGGGAATTGGCGGTCATCGGACGGGAAGGATTCAGGGCAGGCAGGTGGGGACTGCTATTATCCGGTCTTCGTACCTTCGGCGCCCGTC
>Ga0209257_1001320_pt1 | contig 30182 bp, 28 predicted proteins | sample AraplaCvi_mCL_r2_FD_184277 | JGI IMG/M metagenome (GOLD analysis project Ga0209257, IMG submission 184277) | Arabidopsis root microbial communities from North Carolina, USA - plate scrape MF_Cvi_mCL_r2 (SPAdes) (version 2) | ecosystem: Host-associated > Plants > Roots > Endosphere | place: USA...
CGCCGACCAGAGCGGCGGCTCCGAGGCCAGTTCGCCGTCGCGCCGTTCGCCCTCCCCGGCATCGGCAATCCGCCGCGGCGGCGCCGAGCCGTCCGTCGGCACGACATACCAGCCAAGGTCGAAATCATTCCTGGCCACCGATGCGCGTTCCATCCGGAAAGCGACCTGCCGGCCGTCCGGCGAGACCGCGATACTCGACATATCCGCGATTTCGATGATTTCGCGGATCGTGGGAGCCGCCTCGATAGCGGCGGCGGCGCTTTGGCCCGCCGGCGCGTGAGCGGCCGGACCATCTGTGATCGCGCCGGCCGCGAGCAGCGCGACCGCGGGAAGCAGGCCGCCTACCATGTCTTCACCAGCTGCAGCGCAACGAGACGGCCGACGGGGCTGGCATTTTCGGGATCATAGCCCGAGGCAGAGAAGATATCGGCATTCTCCATATAGGGCGGCTTGCGGTCGAACAGGTTCGAGACGCTGAGCGACAGCCGCGTACCTTGCAGAAGGACCCCGAGGTCGTAGCCCAGTTGGAGGTCGACCGTGGTCCAGCTCGCGACCTTTGCCGAAGGGACCACCGTGATATTGCGGTAGCCGTTCGTGAAGTTGACGAAGGCTGCCGAACTCCATGGGCCGTTCGACACCGCCAGCCGGCCGCGCAGTCGCAGATCGACCGGGTTGCCGGTCGTCGCCACGACATCCTGGTCCGGCGCGGTCGGGGTGATCCGCTGGCGGATCCCGAAGATCCAGGCGCCGCTCACGCCCGCCGAAACCTTTGCCTCGCCGGCTGCGCCGGTATAGCCAAGGTCGAAATCGATCCCGTTCATCCGAACCGAGGAAAGATTGAGCGTCCGCCCGTCGACGATCGCGCCGATCGCGTTCGCCGCGATCCCGAACGGATTGCGGAAATTCTCGTCGCCATAATAGCGGGCGAGAAGCTCGGCGGAGGGATTGTCGGTAATAAGCGATCCATAGAGATCGCGGTTGCCGAGGAACGCCATATAGTCGGTGCCGAGATTGGCGATCCGGTCGCGATAGCGGATGTCGAAATAGCCGAGGTCGAGCCGGAGGCCCGGTAGTGCCGGTGGTGTATAGACGGCCCCGGCCGTCCAGGTAACTGCCTTCTCGGGACCGACGTCGGGATTGGAGCCGATCAGCGCCAGGACGTTGGTCGTCCCGCTCGGCGAAGCGGGATCGGGCACCGGAAGGGGGATATAGGCTGCGGTTCCCCGGCCCGTCCGGATGTCGGCGAAGCTCGGGGCGCGGAAGGACCGACCCCAGCTGCCGCGCAGAGCGAAACCGCCACCGAGCTTCCAGGTCGCACCGATCTTCGGATTGGCAGTCGTGCCGAAGTCGCTGTAACGCTCGATGCGGCCTGCGACCGAGAGATCGAACGCCTCGACGAGCGGGATATGTTGCGCCGGGCCGACGAGCGGGAGCGAAAGTTCGGCATAGGCTGCGCTGACGCTGCGCGAGATCGGAAAGCCTGCCGATCCGCCGCTGTCCGGTTCGGGCGAGAAATCGAAGTCGGTCGAGGTCGAGCCATAACGCTCCGAGCGGATTTCGCCGCCGATCGCGAGGCGCGCAGAGCCGCCGGGCAGAGCGAACAGCGGCCCGTCGAATTTCAGCGTTGCCGAGCGAACCCGCGAGACGCCCTCACCTTCGCGATATCCGCGAATGCGCTCGATCGTCCCGCGCGGCGTGAAGGACCCGTCACCGAACAGGTTATAGGCCGTCGCCGGATCCGGATCGGCGAGCGCCTCTGCGAGATAATAGTAATTCGGAACATTGACCGTGAGGTCATGTTCGCGCTGGACGCCGTAGGAGCCGCGCAGTTCGGCGCGCCAGCGCCCGAGGCTCACCTCGAAGCCGGCATTGGCACTCCAGGCCCGCACATGCGCCCGGCGCGTCTCGGGCCCGAGATCCTTTGTGAAATCATAATTCACCATGACCGGCTCACCGGTCCCGGTCGGATCGACGTAGAAGGCATTGGTCACGGGGACGACCACATAGCCATAATTGTCCGGGGTCGTGCGCACCTCGCTACGGCGGTCGGCATAGAAACCCTGCGCGGTGAAGCGAAGCCAGGACGCGAGGTCCTGAGTGAGCGAGCCGAAGACCGCGTGACGCCGCTGGCGCGGCAGAATGTCGCTGTCCGCCCGGCCGTCGGCGAGATTGGGCTGCCCCGCGAGGAGGTCGGCGGCTGTCAGCCGGGTCCCGTCCTGGCCGCGCGGGATAGCGAAGATCGACCCGTCGGCCGCGATTATCGTGCCGGGATTGGAGAAATTCTTGCGATAATCGGGGCCGCCGAAGGATCGCAGATCTTCGGTGGCATAGTCGCGATCGGACGCAGCGAGATTGCCGCGCCGGTAATATTCATATCCAAGCGTGAGATGGCCGTTCGACCAGCCCGTGCCGGCGATCTGGCCAAACTGCCACTCCTCGAAACCGTCCGCGGCACCAAAGCGCGCGCGGGTTTCCGCGCCCTCGAAATCATTGCGCAAGCGGACATTGACCACGCCCGCGACCGCATCGGAGCCGTAGATCGCCGAAGCCCCGTCGGCGAGCACCTCGACCCGGTCGATCACCGACGCCGGGATCAGCGACAGATCGACGAACATGCCCGACACGCCCCCGAGTGCGACCCGGTTGCCATCGATCAGCGTCAGCGTCGACGTCGTCCCCAGCCCGCGCAGGTTGACGCTCGAGCCGAAGCCGAGATTGGCATTGCTGTTGTTGCGGATCGTGAAGCCGATCGTGCCTTCGTTGAGCCCGCCGCCGAAATTCTGGGGCAGGGCCTGGACAATCTGCTGAGTGGTCGCATAGCCGCTCTGTTCGATCGCTTCGCGATCGATCGTGACGATGCGGGCGCCAGCCGGCGCGGCCCCGCGGATGCGGCTACCGGTGACGACGATATCGTCTTCCGCCGCGATATCTCTATCGTCCGATGCCGCCTCGGCGCGTCGGATCGAAAGCCCCCGCCCTGCCGGCACGGCGACGAGGCCGCTGCCCCGCAGCAGTTCGGCGACCGCCTCCTCGAACCCGAAGCGACCCTCGATCGCCGGTGAGGTGCGCCCGTCGACAAGGTCCGACGAAACACTGATATTGCGTCCGTATCGTGCCCCGATCGCGCGAAGCGCCGCCCCAAGGGGCTGCGCGGCGAGGCTGAGTTGCTGCTTCCCCTCACCCTGCGCCTTTGCCGTCGCGGGCGCCAGCACCGCGGCCGTGCCCATCAGAACGCAGAATAAATCCCCATGTCGCATTGTCGTCTCCCGATCGAGCGGGCACCTTTCGTGCCCCCTTTCGACCGCCAAGACGCTGGCCGCGAAATAAACCCTGTGACTTTTTACGCCCCCCGGTCGCGCGAGACCCGCGACCGCGGGGCGCGCAACACGAAACTGCCGCCCGCGGTCTCCACGACCTCGAGACCGAAACTCGCGGCCAGCGACGCCGCAAAGCCTCGCGGATCGTCGCGGCGGAACGTACCCGATACCCGAAGCGCCCCCAGTCCCGGCCCCTCGACGCGGACGCTTGCACCGCTTTCCCGGTTGAAGCGCGCAACCGCGTCGGCGAGACGCACGCCATCGAAGCCGACCATCGGGCCTGGCCAAGAGAGGAGCCCCGCGCTTGTCGGCGAGGGATTGCCCACCGTGCCCCGCGTGACGAGCAGCTGCTCACCGGGAGACAGATATCTGGCCACGTTGGACCCGGAAATCCCGCGAGGACCGCCGCGAACCTCCACCGAGCCGTCGATCAGCGCGACACGCACCGCGGCCGTCTCGAACGAAACGTCAAACAGCGTGCCATGGGCGATCACGCGCCCTTCGCCGGCATCGACGATGAACGGCCTTGCCCGGTCGTGCGCAACATCGAACCGCGCGCGGCCGCGCAGGAGAACAAGTCGCCGCTCGCTGGCGGTCATGCGTTCCTCGACCGCGGCGCCGCTGTCGAGCGTCACCCGGGACCCGTCGCGAAGGCGCAGCGTCCGGATCCTCTCACCTGCCGAAACCTCCACCGTAGCGACCTGCGACGCGCCCGGCGTTCCGGCCCGGGAACCCGCGAGCCATTCCGTCTGGCTGGCCAGCAAGCCGGCCGAAAGCACGGTCAGCAGCGCGACACAGGCGGCGATGACCGCCGACGGCAAGCGGGGGCGTGCGCGCGACAGATCGCGCGCCCTTGCCACCGGCCGGTTGGCGAGGAACAAGCTCTCGTTCCATGTTCTCTCGAGCCGCGCATAGGCCTCGGCGTGGGCAGGGTCGTCGCGCCACGCCTCGAAGGCAGCACGCTCGGTATCGGCCGCCGGCCCCCGCATGACGGCAAACCACTCCGCCGCGCTCCGCGCCCCGCTGTCCGGAGGATCGGCGATCATGGATTCTCGGCAGCGCGTGCAAGATGGGCAATGGCGCGAGTCATGTGCATTTCGACCGTCTTGATACTGAGTCCCGTGCGGGCGGCAATTTCAGCATAGCTATAGCCGTCGATCCGGTGCGCGAGGAATATTTCGCGGGTCCGGGGCTTGAGCCGGGTAAGAGCGGTTTCAAGCCGTCGCAGCCGGTCCCGCGCCTCGAGAAGCGCCAGAGGGTCGGGCGCCCTGAGCGCCGCCTCTCCGTCGGGGATGTGACACGCCGCCGAGCGCCGCTGGTCCTGCCGCGCGGTATCGCGCAGCATGTTGCCGGTCGCGCGCCTCAGATAGGCGGCCGGCGCGACAATTCCCTGCTGCTCCCGCTCGCTGAGCCCGGCGAGTCGGCAGAATACGCGCTGGACCAGGTCATGGGCCTCGTCGCCGCGACCGCGGCGGCGAAGGAAACGCACCAGTCCTTCGTGATGCGCGCGATAGAGGCGCTCGATGAACGGAGCGCCCCGGCGCGGGCGCGCGTCGTCGGGCGGCAGAGGGTCGGCCTCGCCGAGCGACGCGATCTTGTCGACCGAGGGTGCGGGTTTCAGTTGCACGCAGACACCGCCCGGCGAGGCGCGCAGTCCCCACGGCATGGGCACGCGGCGGGCGCGACAGGATAGCCCGGAACCATGGGCTTTTCTCCGGAAGGGAGGCCAACCGGGCACGCCGGTTGTCAGATTCCGCCCCGGAACTTGTGCTGCCGCCTTTAACCGCTAGCGCGGCCTGGACATTCGCGGCTGCGACCCGGATACAAGCTGTTCCGGCCCAATTTCCCGTATGCGCGGCAATCTCGCCTCGCACGCCACATCGGCGGCGCGCACCCGAATCATAACTTCGCGATATCAATATTCAAGCAGTTGGGGGACGGAGCGAAAACCGGGTGAAGGAAACATGCTTGAGCATGTGCCGGGACCTTTAGTCCATCGCGAGGACCTGGACATGCGCCCCGGCCACCCGGTCGTTCGCGCCGCACCGGTCCGTGTCGAAACGGCGAAACCCGCGAGCTTGCGCCGATGCCTGGCGAAAGCCCCACTCGCGCGCGCAGGGCATGATCATCGCGGTCACCCGGTAACGCGGCGATGAAGGGCGGATGTCATAGTGCAACAAAGGGTAACGACCGAGACGGCAGTCTTGGGGATACGGCCGGCACCTAGCCGGCGGCGTGTGCCGTCAGGGGCGCACCACGGGGCATCCGAGAGCCTCGAACGCTGCCTTCGAAGAATAGCGCCCCCGCGGCAGATAGTCGCCGAGCGCCGCGGGATTGCCGGCAGCGCCGAGCGACTGGATCGACCGGCTGAAGGTCGGGGCCGGCAGCATGTGGCGATAGACGAGCGCGCCCGGGCCCGACGAGGGGGCAGCGAGCCACGCGACGCCGCACTCGCGAACGGCATTGCGAGGACGCTTCGCAGGCGTGGTCACTGCAACGAGATAATTGCCATGGCCGTCCAGCGGCACGAATTCGTCGACGGCGCAATCGATCACCGCCGTGGTCATCCGGCTCGTGCAGAAGGACCAGTAGCGAAGCTCGCCCTCGCCCATGACCGGGGCGCGAGCATAGGTTGCAGGGACCGACGGCGCCCGGCCGTCGAACGCGAGGACCTCGCCATACTGCGGATCGAACGCAGTGTAGATATAGGCGTTGTCGATATTCTCGCCGAGCCCGTCGGGCGTGAAGATCGCCCAGGCCAGCGGTTTCATCGTCTTGAAGCGGCTCGCGAGGAACGCGCCGAGCATTTTGCCCAGGCGCTCGCCGTCGGCGGCGACGGCGGCAGGCGCACACGGCGGAACGACATGCGTCCGGCCCTCGCGATCGACGATCTCGATCCCCGGCAACGCGATATCGTCGAATGCGACCCCGGCATCGGGTTGATAGACGCGGAGCGTGAAGCGAACGGTCCCGCCTTCGCGCGGCTGGCCGGACGGTCTCGCATAAAGAGTGTTCGAGGCCGTCTTGTCGGCCGGGACCGCCGCGTCGACGATCGCGATGCTGAAGCGGCGATCGCCGGCGTATCGGGATGCCCCCGGCAGGAACGGATTGACCGAACCGGGATCGGGACGAATGGCGGTATCGGCAAGGTGGTCGATCGTTCGGCGGCGCGCATCATAAGCGACGAGCGACATGTAGCGCGCGTGCGGAAAGTCGCCGTGAAGGCGGATCGCCGACCCGGGAGGCACGGCGATCTCGGTCGACCAGTAGGCCGCGGCGGCGTCGATGAAGAGAAGATTGCGCCCTCCCCCGCCGACCGAGAGCCGCGAGCCCCATGCGCACGCCGGCTCGGCCGGAACGACACCGAAGGCTTTTGCGGTCGGGGCCGAGAGCAGCCCTGACGCCACGGCGAGCGCGACAAGGCAGATAGAAAGGCATGCGGATAGAGCGCGTCCCATTGACGTTTCGCACCGGCGAGACGTCTCGCCGCCCAGGATTTGCCCGCCGGGCACCAGGCGTCGCGCGCTGACGGCCTTACGCCGCTCCCGATGGTGCCGGGAGCGTGCGGCATTGCGCAGCCATCGTATAAAGGCGCTTGCGAGATGCGTCGCCAGGTTCATCGGCTTCCCCTCGGGATAGAAGCCGATGTCTCTCCCCTTGCCGCGTAACCGGTAGCCGACGCCACAGTATCGTTTGGCAACAAAGCGTAACGGTCCCGGCCGAGATTCCTGCCGCGTCAGCCCACGATCCTGACGAAAAGCTCAGGATGCCGGACGGCCGCTCATAGCCGGCACAGGCCAAGACCGCTCCTCACCTCCTCCAGCGTCCCGGCCGCGATCTCCTCGCCCCTGCGACTGCCTGTCCGCAACATGTCGATGACCGCCGCGCTGTTTCGTGCCAGTTCCGCACGTCGCTCGCGGATCGGTCCGATCATTTCCTGCAATACCCTTGTCAGCCGCTGCTTGAGCGCCATGTCGCCGAGGCCGCCGCGCCGGTAATGCGCCTTGAGGTCGGCTACCGCGGCGCGGTCGGGATCGAACGCGTCGAGATAGGTGAAGACGACATTGCCTTCGACGCGGCCCGGGTCCGAGGCGCGGATATGGCCCGGATCGGTGTACATGCTCCGTACGGCCTCGGCGATGGCCTCGTCGCTCGCCGACAGGGCTATCGCGTTGCCGAGCGACTTGCTCATCTTCGCCTGGCCATCCGCCCCGGGCAGGCGCCCGACTTTAGGAATGAGCGCCTTCGCTTCGGGAAGAAGCTGGCGGCCGGCCTGGCGATTGATGCGCCGCACGATTTCGTTGGTCTGTTCGATGAGCGGAGCTTGGTCTGCACCCACGGGGACAAGCGTCGCCTTGAAGGCGGTGATGTCGGCCGCCTGCGCAGCGGGATAGCACAGGAAGCCCGCCGGGATGTCGCGTCCGAAGCCGCGCATCTGGATTTCGTCCTTGATCGTCGGATTGCGTTCGAGCCGGGCGACAGTGACGAAGTTGAGATAGAGGAGCGTGAGTTCGGCCAGTGCCGGCATCGCCGATTGCAGACAGAGGGTCGAGACCTCGGGGTCGATGCCGACCGCGAGATAGTCGAGAGCAACCTCGACGATGTTCGGCGCGATCCTGCCGGGATCGCTCGCATTGTCGGTCAGGGCCTGGGTGTCGGCGATCAGCACAAACTGCCGATGGCTGTGCTGCAGCGACACGCGCGCCCGCAGCGATCCAGCATAATGGCCAAGATGCAGCGGGCCGGTCGGGCGATCGCCGGTGAGGATGACGGGACGCGGATGGGACGACATGGCAATTCTCCTTGGAAGTGCCGCTGCCGTCGAGGGTGGAGAATAACCTGGCCGCCGATGGCAGCGGCAAGGTCATGATCAATGACGGGCCGCGCTCAGGGAGCGGGCCACCAGCACAGGGCGGGATTCTGACAGGCGAACGTCATGCCAGTGCGATAGCGAATTGGTCGCGCCCGGCCAAGTGTGTCGCGAGCGGGTTCAGAGATAGCGCAGCCACCAATATTGTCTTTCCGCTCTGAAGCGCGAGAATCGGGAACAGAGCGGATAAACCGCGGCGAGGACGGCGAGCCAGACAACATAGCTGCCCCAGAGCGGCAGACCGAAATCGGCCGGGAAGGCTCCGCGAGGACCGCCGAACGAAGGATAAGGGAGAAAAGTGAATGATGCGGCCGACGGACCGTAGATTGCGAACCAGAGCAACGTCGCGAACAGGTGCGCGGCGAAGAAGTGCAGGATATAGAAGACGAGCGGGACGCGGCCGAGCGTGAGCAGGATACCGTCTGGCCGGGCCCGTGCGCGGTCGCATTCGAACAGTCCGAGCAGCAGAAAGGCGAGACCGAGAGTCATCGCGAGGAACGCCGGCGAGGCGGGATATTTCGAAACGTTGAGAAACGACATGACTGTCCGGAGCGAATCGGGGCCCGCTTGCCATGGGACGGGATCGCCATAGGCGTTGCCGACGCGCAGAAGCACGAATATCGTCAGCGCAGCGATGCCGAGAGCAAGGAGCGTGCGCACCCGCCTGCCTTGAGGCCGATGGAAGACGGGCGCCAGGGCAAAGCCCAGCGCCATCACGCCGGCCCAGGGGATCAGCGGATAGGGCGTTGCGACCACGGCGCTGCCGACGGGAAAGGCCCCGACCTGATGAAGAATGTTCCAGATGCCCGCGGCGGCTCCGAAGCTGCTCGCCTGTAGAGGGTCGAGCAGGGGGTGACATAGGATCGCGGCGAGCGCGACGACGAGGATGGCCGGACGCGGCAACCAGGCGAGACCCGCGAGCGCGACCATCGAGAGCCCCAGCGACCAGAGGACGAGGAGCAGCACCGGCGCCGTTACGGGCCAGGCGAAATAATAGGCGAACTGCATGACCCCGATTTCGAGCGCCATCAGCCAGAGGCCGCGCGTCACGAGGAAGCGTGACAGGGCGCGGCGATCGCCGTGTTGCTGCCACCATAGCCATGCCGCGAGCCCTGCCGCGAGGGCGAAAGCCGGCGCACAGATATGGGTGATCCAGCGCGTGAAGAAGACCGCGGCCGTGGTCGTCGCAAGGTCGGTCGGGCTGCCCTGCATGGCGCTGCGGCTCGTGAAGTCGCGGACATGGTCGAGCGCCATCACGATCATCACGAGACCGCGAAGGAGATCGATCGATGCGACGCGTCCCGCGCCGCCCGGACGCTCGCCGGGAGTAGCCGGGTCAGCCGGCATCGGGTACCCGATCGCCGCTCGCACCATCGGGATCGAGGAGATAGCATCCCGCGCCCCATCGCACCCTGCCCTCCTCAAGGACGAGAACCTCTGAAACCAGACCGCCCTTCTGGTTGCGATACTGGATGACCAGCGTCCCGACGCCTTCGAATACGGCCTCGATGGTGAAGTGGAGATCGGGAATGCGGCGAAGCCCCTCGGTCCAGTAGATCCGAAGCGCGGCCTTGCCCTCGATACGCCCCGATGTGTCCGGAAGCATCGTCGCCGCGAGCGGCGAGGTGAACACGACGTCATCATGGAACAGCGCGAGCACCCGATCGAGATCGTGCGCGTTCCAGGCGGCGCACCATGAGTGCGCGAATTCCAGAGCGGTCACCTTTCCTCCTCTCCCTAGAGACCTGCGCGCGCAGGCCGCTCTCGCCCGCAGGCGCGCTCCTTATCATGACGAAGCGTGCCGATAAGGCCAGCGAAGTTCGACTGCCCGCTTCGACCGTTCGCCGCATTCATCGGTGCGGCAACGCCCGGCGCGGCCGAGGGGGTTTCCGACGCACAGTACGAAGCATCCGGCGCGAGACCGCAGCCGGCCGACAGGAGATGGAAGTGATGGCGAACGATCGTCTCTGGCAGCCTCAGTTGCTTCGCGGCGTCCCGGCCTGGCGCTGGGGCATGGCGACGGTCAGGCGGGGGCCGAGCGGCGGCGACAGAGAGGTGCCAGCCTTTCTCCGGTGCCCCCTACGCGCACGCCGGTCCGCTTCTCGGGCAGCGGAACCGCGCCGGGCGCGGTTCCCGGAGCGTGCGGCCTTGGTGATGACTGCCGTAGCGGCCTCGCTGCTTGCCGCCTGCTCGCCGCTTCCCCGCCCAAATGCGTCAGCCCCCGATATCGCGGCTCTTGCCGAAACGAACGATTGGCCCGCATTGATGGCAGCGCGCCGGACGGTTGCGGGGTCGAGCGTACGGCCCCTGCTCGAAACGCGGCTGGCAGCCGCGAGGCTCGACGAGAACGCGACCCGGCGCTGGGCAGACAATGTGCTGCGAACGGGTAGCGCCAGCGAGCGAAGCGCGGCCCTCTCTGCGCTCGCGGGAGTCGAGTTCGCCCGCGGCGGATACGCCCGCGCCGCCGCCACCGCCGACCGGTGGATCGCCAGTCTCGAAGACGCTGGCGCGAGCGACGGCCTCGTCGGCGCCCGTCAGCTCCGGTCGACGGCCCTGCTGCTCGCCAGCGCACCGCGGCAGCGGCTCGATGCGGCGAAAGATGGCGCAGCGCCGCTATGGCGCGACAAGGTCGGACTTGTGAGGGCGGCGGCGCAGATCGGCGATGCCCGGATCGAGGCGGTCCTCGATACGGGCGCGAACCTCTCGGTGATCCGGCGCTCGCTCGCAAAGCGGCTTGGAATGCGGTTTATTGCCGGCACGGCGGCGGTCGGAAGCTCGACCGTCGAGAGCGTCAGCATCGAAGTGGCCGTGGCCGAACGGATGGCGTTCGCCGGCGCGACGCTGCACGATGTCGCCTTCATCGTGCTCGACGACGATGCGCTCAGTTTTCCGGTTCCCGGCGGCTATGACATCGACGCGATCATCGGCTTTCCTGTTTTCCTCGCGCTCGAGCGGATCGCGTTCCGCCCCGACAGGTTCGAGTGGGGGACCAGCGTGCCCGCCAGCGGAAGTATCCCCTTGTTCGCAAATGGCAGCGATCTCTATATCGAGACGCTTGTCGATGGCCGGCAGGTCGCGCTCCATCTCGACACCGGCGCCGCCCGCACCGAGCTCACGGCCTGGTTTGCACGGCGCTTCCCCGCATATCGCGCGAACGCTTTCGCAGAGCGATCGGTCTCGGGCGCGGGCGGGACGGCGGTCGGCACGGTTGCCAAGGTGCCGGCACTCGAGGTCCGGATCGGCGACTGGGCGGCATGCGCACGCGACGTCGATCTGGCACTGGGTGATCCGACCGGAATCGCCGACCATCATCTCGGACGGCTCGGGCAGGATATCATCGGGCAGGCGGGCTGGTTCCGTCTCGATCTCGGGCGGATGCGCGCCGATATCGGAGGAGATCGCGACGACGCCACGCGCATCGCTCGCGGCGGGTGCCGAACAGCGGCCCCGGACGGCAGCAAGGACCCGTCTGGATCGCCGATGCCGGAAAGGTGATCATATCCCCGTTTTGCAGGCCAATGGCGCGTCTGCAAAGTGTCGTCGCCGCTTCGCAGACCACTCAACGCCGATAGGAAGGTTCATATGGACTTGCATCTCTGGCTCACTTTCGCAGCCGCCTCGCTCGTGATGGCGCTCATTCCGGGCCCGGGGGTCGCGAGCATCATCGGCTTTGCGTTCAGTTCGGGGCGCACGACGGCGCTTGCGTCGGTTGCGGGCATGGCGGTCGGCAACGCGCTCGCCATCTCGGTTTCGCTCGCGGGCGCGGGGGCGGTGCTGGGAGCGTCGGCGACAGCCTTCGCGATTCTAAAATGGGCCGGCGCGCTTTACCTGATCGTGATCGGTCTCGTCGCAATCGTGAGGAGTGGCGGCGGAGGCGACGAACGACCCGGATCGCGTCCGATCAGTCCGCGCGCGGCCTTCATGACCAATATCGCGGTCGGCACCTTTCACCCCAAGACGATCCTGTTCTTCATGGCCTTTGCCGCGCAGTTCATCCGCGCCGAGCAGCCCTATCTGCCGCAGGCCGCGCTGCTTGCCGTCACCTTCACGGCGATCGCCGCGACGACCGACACGCTCTATGCGCTGACCGCGTCCACCGCGTCGGGATTTATCCGGCGCGACGGCGTCAGGAAATGGTGCCAGCGCGCGGGTGGCGCGGCGGTGATGTCCGCCGGCCTTGCGATGGCCGCGATGAAACGATGAACGACGGCACAGGCGCAATACGGGAATGCTGCGCGGCTCTTGCCGGAAAGATCGACAGATGAAAATACCGGTCTGGGCGGAAGAATATGGCAAGCATGCCGCCCTGAACTTCGGGCAGGCGTTGCACGGGCTGCGGCACATCGCGTCGTATCCCCGCATCGATCGGACCGCCAGGCGCGGCACGGTGCGACATGCCTGGCGCTCGATCGGACTGAGGGCAAAACTGGTCGCGAACGATATGCTGTTCGCCATTCTGCCTCCGCGCTGGCATCATAGCGACGAAGAGCTGCAGGCGATTCGAACACTGCCGCTGACGCGCTGGTTCCTCGCGGGACTCGCGCCCTATCGGCTCGACGAAAAAGGCGAGCTTCTCCCGGCGGAACAGGTTCGGCGCGAACCCCGCTGGGATCCGCGCTGCGATGACGACTGAGAGAATCTACACCTCGTGACGGGCGGAATATATTGCGCTTCAGCAGATGCCGGTGACTAGCCGGGCGTTCGGACGGCGGTATACTGAACCGCAGCAATCAACCACGATCCGGCGCTGCGCCGCAGAAAATAGGTCGTCCGCAACAGGCGCTGCTTCCCCTCGACCTCGGAAGCAAGCGTCGCGATCACCAGCGCCGTCCCCGGCCACTCGCGCTCCTGCTCCACCGACAGCTTCACCATGTAAGGTCGCACCGCGGGATCGGAAAAGAAGCCGATCACGTCGCGGCGCGCATCGATCGCACCGAGCGGCGATATTTCGACATAGTCGTCGGCCATCAGCGCGGTCATCCGCGCCGTATCGAGCCGGCCCTGTGCCTCGATAAATGCGGCGACGACCCCGGCCGGCGATTGCTCGCGCGCCGGCTGCGTCGAAGACGAGGCCGGACCGGCACCGAAAGCAGGCGCCGCGACGAAACCAAGAGCCACCGACAGCGCGAGTGCGCTGCCTAGTGCGAGACCTCCGCGCCTTGTTACTTCATGGTGCAACGCACCGATCACGGGCAAACGCATGACGTCCCTCCATAGCTTGTTCGCCATCGTTGCCGCCGAGGGACAAGGGCGGAAGCAGGTTGCGGCGGAGGGCCGGATCGTCCTGCCGAACGGCCTCTCGCACGGTTTTGCGCGACCCCATTTTCGGGCACGAGATGGTGCATGCCTTCTCCCGCGACGCTCCCTGGCCGGTCTCTTGACGACCCATCTCGTCTCATGCATTATTTAACCATATGGTTTATCACTGTTTGGAGAAATTATGGTAGCGCGAGATCAGGTCAGTCAGGTATTTCATGCGTTGTCCGACCCGACGCGGCGGCACATATTGGAACGGCTGGCAGGGGGACCGCTCCCCGCCGGCGAGCTCGCCCGCCCCTACCGTATGAGCCCCGCGGCAGTTTCGAAGCATCTCAAGGTGCTCGAAGGTGCCGGACTGATCCGCCAGGAACGTCATTCGCAGTGGCGACCGCGATGGCTCGACGCCGCGCCGCTCGAACCGGCGGCGGCGTGGTTCGATGCGTATCGCCGCTTCTGGGATCGCAGCTTCGACAGCCTGGCGGCCCATCTCGGCGAGACGGCAGCCTGGCAGCCACCGGCTGGTCCGGACACCATGGAATCAGATGATGGCGAAATGCCGGGCGAAGGAGACGGGCAATGATGGCGGCTAATGAAAAAGTGGACGCGCGATCGATCAGGATGGAGCGGGTCTTCGCGGCGTCGGCGCAGGACCTGTGGTCCGCGCTCACCGATCCTGCCCGGGTGGCGCTGTGGTATGGCGGCGACGGCTTTGCGAACCCGCATTGCGAGATGGATGTCCAGGTCGGCGGTATCTGGTCGCACGTCATGCGAACCCCGGACGGAACCGAGCATTCGCTGCGCTTCCGCTTCACCCGCGTCGAGCCACCGCACATCCTCGCCTGGCGGGACGCCGCAGACAGCAGCGGCCCGCTCAACCTCGTGCGCCTCGAAGAGGCGCCGGGCGGAACGCTGCTCCGCTTCGAAGCGCTCTTTCCGAGCTCCGGGGACCGGGAAGCCGCCGAAGAGTTCGGCTTCGCCTTCATACTGGAGCAGGGCTTCGCCCGGATGGCAGGCGTTCTCGGCGAGCAGGAGAATTTCCGGTGACCGCGACACTTCCCTATCCCGCCAATGTGTTCGTGCAGATGCTGCAAGCGCTGGCCCATATCCTCGATACCGCGCGCACATCGCCCTCGGGATCGCCCGGGGCGAGAATCGTGCATGCGAGGCTCGCACCGGACATGTTCGATCTCTCGCAGCATGTCGAACTGACCTGCCGGCACGCGCTCGAGGCGGAAGCGCGGTTGGCCGGACGGTCCGACGCGGTGTCGATCGACCTGGAAGGCGAAACGCTCGAGGCACTGCAGGCCTTGATCCGCCGCACCGTCGACCGGCTCCGCGATCGGGCGCCGGGCGAGGCGACGCGGACGTTCGGGAGCGACGTCGAAGTGCATACGACCACGGGCCAGTTGTTCCGCATGTCGGGGAACGAAATGCTCGACGACTGGGCATTCCCGCAGTTTTATTTCCATCTCGTCACCGCCTACGCGATCTTGCGTAACAACGGCGTCGACCTCGGGATCCGCGACTATCTTGGCCATATGCGGCGTCATCTCGTGTCCGGCGAGGACGCTTCACCTGATGCCCGGGCAGGGTCGTGACGCGGACAGCGCGAGGAATATTCCCGGGCCGTGCTCCAGAGCGGCGCCAGGGCGGGCCGGCGGGCAGGTCCCGGCCGGCTCCGCGTCCGCGTGCGAGCAGATACATTTCTTCACATTATTTTACGCCGCGTTCGTCTCCCGATGGCGGTTTCGCGGGATCGGCCACGTCATGACCAGATCGATGACAGCCGGCCGAGCCGCAGCCCTCGCCCTCTCCTTTCTTGCCCTCGCCGGAGCGAGGGCCGCCGCAGACGACGGCGGCGCCTATGGCCCCGGCTGGTCGGCGGTGCACGCCGACGCAGCGAACACCGACTATCACCAGGGCGACGGTCCCGGCGAACTGAAGCTTGCCTGGTCGCGGTCCTTCGGCGGCATGATTAACCTCGGCCCCACCGCCGACGCAGCGGGCCGAATCTATTTCACCTCGAGCGGCTCGGGATGCCGCCTCCATGCTCTCGACGGCGCGACCGGAAAGACGCTCTGGTGCTCCGACGTGGTCGACAAGCTGGCGGTCGCCTCTTCGCCGCTGCTCGACCGCGACGGCAACCTCTTCGTCGCCGACGGCAAGGCGATGCGCTCGTTCAGCCCGGCTGGCGAACTCCGCTGGACGACGCCGATCATCGGGGTACCGCTGTCGGCACAGTTCACGCCGCATGGGGATGTCGTGGTCATCACCAATGTCGGGGTGATCTACATCCTCGACCGACAGTCCGGGCGTGCCGTCATGGAGCCCCACGCGCTCGTTCCCAACCCGAGGTTCGATCCATCGAAGGGGGCGATGGCGTGCATGCGCGGACTTCCCGAATGCCCCAGCGCGAACACGCCGGCGGTCGACATGGCCACGGGCCGGATTTTCTTCACCTTCTGGGCCCCCGGCGCGCCGCGCGCCGGCATCAGGGCGATGCGCATCACGGGCGGTGCGTCGCCAACGCTGGTCGAGGAGTGGGTCAATGAGAGCCTGCCCGGCGGAAGTGCGGCGAGCCCGGACATCTCGGCCGACGGCAAGCGCCTTTACCTCACCGACAATGAGGGTGGTCTCCATGCGCTCGATGCGGCGACGGGGAACATCCTGTGGAGCTATCCCATCGGCTATGCCTCGGGCGGCAGCGTCTCGACGTCACCCGAAGGGCTGATCATTCCCGCCGGCGGCACAAAGGCAGCCTTGATGGCGCTCCGCGACGCGGGCGACCACGCCGAAACCGTGTGGCGGAAGGCGGACGTCAACAATTTCGGCGTCGCGACGCAGGCTGGCGGGTTCAAGGCCTATCCGACCGCGTCGCTCGGGCACGGCCGCGCCGAACTGCTGACCATCGACACGCGCACCGGGGAGATACTCGACCGCGACGCGATCCCGGGCAAGCCGATCTTCACCGTCGGCACCACCCTCGGACCTGACGGAACAGTCTATGTGGCGACGATCCTTGGCGAGATGCACGCCTATGCGGGCCGCGGCGAAAAGCCGCGCGCGGCGCTGAGGCCGGCGGAGACCATGGTTCGACCAAAGCAATTCCATAGCCCCACGCTCGAACTCGCAACGACAAAGAGGATGAAATGACGATTGCAGATGAAGACTTGCCGACGCTCGACGTGCTCGGCTCTCCCATGGCCTACCGGACGCTGGGATCCCCCGATGCGCCGGTCGCGCTGTTCCTCCACGGCAATCCGACGTCCTCTTATATCTGGCGCGACATCCTGCCCCATGTGGCGCCGGTCGCGCGTTGCATCGCGCCCGATCTGATCGGCTTCGGGCAGTCGGGCAAACCCGATATCGAGTACCGCTTTGTCGACCATGTGCGCTATCTCGATGCTTTCATCGAGACCGCCGGGATCGAGAGCGCCTATCTCGTCGCCCAGGACTGGGGCACCGCCCTCGCCTTCCATCTCGCCTCGCGCCGGCCAGAGATGATCCGCGGCCTCGCCTTCATGGAATTTATCCGGCCCTTTCCCGACTGGGACGCGTTTCACCAGTCGGACGGGGCGCGTCAGACCTTCCGCATGTTCCGGACGCCCGGCGCTGGCGAGGAAGCAATTATCGAGAATAATGCCTTCATCGAGCGCGTCTTGCCGGGGTCGATCAAGCGCGCGCTCAGCGCGGACGAAATGGATGTCTACCGGGCGCCGTTTCTCAGCGCGGATGCACGCAAGCCGATCTGGCGGCTGCCCAATGAACTGCCGATCGCAGGCGAGCCGGCCGACGTCGCGGCCATACTCGAAAAGGCCCATGCCGATCTTGCGACCTCGGCTTATCCCAAGCTGCTGTTTGCGGGCGATCCCGGCGCGCTCGTCTCACCCGCCTTCGCGGAGAGTTTCGCGGCGCAGCTCCCGGCTTGCCGACTGGTCCAACTCGGAGCGGGCGCGCATTATCTCCAGGAAGATCATCCCGCTACGATCGGCACCGAGATCGCGCGTTGGATCGCGGACATGGAAGCGGCCTGAGACACCTTGTCACCGGGCAGCGAGAGGATGGAGAGGAAGACCATGACGAGGGATCCGGCGAACCGCGCCCGCAGCCAGGTCATTCATATTCGCGAGGCCGAGTTTCCGGGCGACATGGCAGCGGTGCTCGATATCTGGCGCGAGTATGTCGCGAGCCCGAGCGTCAGCCTCGAATATCAGGACAATGAAAGCGAATTCGCCGCGCTTCCGGGGAAATATGAAGCGCCGGAGGGCCGTATATTTCTCGCCGAGATCGAGGGCCGCCTTGCCGGCTGCGTTGCCTTTCGCAGGGCGGACACGGCGATCTGTGAGATGAAGCGACTTTACGTGCGACCATTTGCCCGCGGCACCGGCATGGGAAGAAAGCTGGTCGCCGCGGCGATCAACGCGGCCCGCGCAGCGGGATATGCAGAAATGCGCCTCGACGTTCTCGCGGAGTTCGAGGCAGCGCAGCAGCTCTACGCCGGCTTCGGCTTCGGCGATGCAGACCCGATCAGCGAGAACCCGACGCCAGGCGCCCGCTTCCTCGGGCGGGCGCTCACGTGATGGGCCCAAGGCACCGGGCTATGTATCACAGGTCACGCCTGGCAGCCTGGGAAGCGAGAGAAGCTTGAACTTCACCGACACGGAGATGGAGGGCGCGCTCCAGATCGTGCGGCGCCGCGTACCGCCCACCCCCACCCATGCGTGGCCGCAACTGACGATGCGCACCGGTGTCGAGCTGTACGTCAAACATGAGAACCACACCCCGACAGGGTCTTTCAAGGCGCGCGGCGGGCTTGTCTATATCGACAGCCTTTGCCGGCAGACGCGTCCCGACGGCCTCGTGACCGCAACCCGGGGCAATCATGGCCAGTCAATCGCGCTCGCCGCGCGCGCCGCCGGAGTCACCCCGATCGTCGTCGTGCCCGAGCGAAATTCAGAAGAGAAAAATGCGGCGATGAAGGCCTTTGGCGCCGAGCTGCTGATCCGCGGGCGCGATTTTGACGAGGCGCGCGCCATTGCGGCGCAGGAAGCCCGCGAGCGCGGCTTCCTTCTCGTTCCCTCCTTCCACCGCGAGATCGTCCGCGGTGTCGCAACCTATGGGTGGGAGTTGTTCTCGCAGCTGCCCGATCTCGACGCGGTCATCGTCCCGGTCGGCGTCGGAACCGGTATCTGCGGACTGATCGCGATGCGCGACCTGTTCGGCCTGCGGACTGAGATCATCGGCGTCGTAGCAGAGCAGGCACCGGCATTCGCCATGAGGTACCGGGGCTACGAGCTGCCGGGCCCGGCGGTTGCCGCGAGCTTTGCCGACGGTCTCGCGTGCCGCGAACCGCCCGACGAGGCCGTCGCGATCGTCCGGCGCGGCGCAGCCGATGTGGTGCAGGTCAGCGAAGACGAGATCGCCGACGCCATCCGGACCTTCTACGAGACCACGCACAATCTGGCCGAGGGCGCGGGCGCCGCATCGCTGGCCGCGCTTTTCCGGCTCGGCGAGCGCTATCGGGGCAAGCCCGTCGCGATCATCCTGTCCGGCGGCAACATCGACCGGGCCGTGATGGCCGCGATCCTTGCAGGCGACACGCCGCGACCCTGACCGGAAGGCTGTCTTCCCACGGACGGGGCGACCTAGCGGTCACGAGAGCACCGGCGGCCGACATTGATGGTCACGGTCTGCCAGGGCGCCGTCGCAGCGGCCGGCTGCGACGGCGTCGGCCCCGATTCCGGCCACGCAAGGGAGATATCATGCTCGAAACTCTGGTCCTGCCGCTTGCCGTCGCGCACGCCGCCCTTCCACCGGGGCCACCCGCTCCCGCGCGATCGCCGCTCGAGGTGACCACCCTCCTCTTCGAGGCGATTTCCGCAGATGATCGCGGCTTCCTCGACGCCCATGTCGATCCGGCGGGTTCGATCACCGTCGTCATGGCACGCGACGGGCAGGCACTGCCGCGCCATGCGACGCTCGCCGACTATCTGGCGGTCGATCCGGACGCCGCACCATTTTCCGAAGAGCTCCACGGCGCGCGCGAGATCGTCGGCGAGCGCTTCGCGACCGTCGTCGGGCGCTACACCTACCGGGTCCAAGGACGGCTCCATCATTGCGGGGAGGTCGCCGCCGGTCTGCGCCGCGCGGGAGACCGCTGGATCATCGGGACGCTGCAGTACAGCGTCGAGACTGATTGTACGGAGCAAGCGGCAGCGTCGGGTGCCCATCGCTGAAAGAAAAAAGGAGGGCGGCGAGCCGCCCTCCAGGGGAGAGGATACCGAGATGCCCGGTACCGGAGCAGGAAAGCCGGTCCACCGGACCGGGAAGTTATGCCGGCGGCCGGCCGGGGAGCCATCGGCCGCCGGCAGCGGCCGTTACCGGTCGCGATAGGTAGCAATGGTGTCGCGGAAGGCGCGCATCTCGGCCTCGTCGATGACATTGTCGCCATTGGCGTCCGCGCGATCGAACATGATCGCCCGGCCCCCGACGAACTCGTCGCGGCTGATCCGCCCGTCGCCATCGGTATCGATGAAGTCCATCGCCTGCTGAAGGCGCTCGCCGGCGCCTCCGCCGCCGCGGTTCCGGCCGAACCGCCGGCCCGAGGCGTCGGATTTGTCGAGATAGCCGTCCTTGTTGCGGTCGAACTGTTCGAAGCTCCGGCTGCGCGCTTCGGTATATTCGGCGCGGGTGATCCGGCCGTCGCCATCGAGATCGGCGCGCTCGAGCATCTGCGTCGGGTCGCGCATCTGCGGCTGCGCGCGTGCGACCGACGAGATGGCGGCCATGCAGCCGCACAGCATGAAAGCGGAGGCCAGAGTAAGACCGAGACGCATGACTGGAACCTTTCTCATCTTAGCGGGGACGCGGCACGGTGCGGGTGCGGCTCACCTCGCGGCCCGAGTTGGTGGTGGCGTTGCGGTTGATCGTGACGCTGTCCTCGCCGACCGATACGTCGCGCGTCGCGGTGTAGCCGCGGCCGCTCGACGTCGAAGCGCCACGCGACTTGGAATAGCCGTCCTCGGTCCGGTAGATCGTGCTCCAGCCCGACTGGCTGTTGCCATTGGCACCGGTGCGCGTGCGCTGCCGGCTGACCGAATTGTCGGCATTGCGCGTGACGCTGCCCGTTCTTCGCACCTCGCTGCCATTCGCCTTGCGGCGCTGGACATCGTTGGTGATCGTGCCGTCGCCGCGCGTCGTCGTGCGGGTCTGGCGATAGCCGTGGCCGCCACCGGTCAGGACACCGCGCGACACGACGGTCCGGCCGGGTTCGCGCGAGACGTGGCGGCCGCTGATATAGCCGCCGCCGTGCGGACCGCGGCCCGCACTGAGGCGGCCGTGCTCGCGGGCTTCGACCGGCGTTGCCGCGATGGGGGCGATCCCGGTCATCAACAGGGCGACGGCCAGGATTGGCTTTTGAAGACTGAACATGATTTACTCCTGTGCAAGTTCGATAGGCCCTTTCTCCATTCGCGCTGTGAGGGCGGCTTGAACCGGCGGTAAGGAACCGCAACGAAATGTAACCGCCGCCGCTTCGGGCTTGAGGCGGCGGGCGATTATGGAAGATGTGCGCCATGGCCAGCCCCCCCACCTCGGAAAGCCGCACCCTGGTTGCCGTCGTCGAGGACGACGACGACATCGCCGAACTCGTCTCCGACCTTCTCGAGCGCGAGGGCTATGACGTCGCGCGTTGCCGGACCGGTCACGAACTCGACCGCCTCGGCGACCGGCGACGGATCGATCTCGTGCTGCTCGATCTCATGCTTCCCGGCGAAGACGGTCTCTCGATATGCCGCCGCCTGCACGGCGCATCGGTGCGGGTTCCGGTAATCATCGTGACCGCCAAGGGTGATGACATCGACCGGATTCTCGGGCTCGAGATCGGCGCCGACGATTATCTCGCAAAACCCTTCAACCCCCGTGAGCTGGTGGCGCGGGTCCGTGCGGTGCTCCGGCGGACACGCGACATCCACCGGCCCGCGCCGATCGCCGGGAGCCATTATGCCTTCGAGGGCTGGACGCTCGACGCGGGCTCGCGGCTGCTCCGCGACCCCGGCGGGCAGGAAGTGCTGCTCACCGGCGGCGAGTTCGACCTGCTGCTGGTCTTCCTCGACCACCCGCAGCGCGTCCTCAGCCGCGACCAGCTCCTCGACTGGACCCGCGGCCGCGACAGCGGACCGTTCGACCGGACGATCGATGTTCAGCTGAGCCGGCTCCGCCGCAAGCTCGGTGACGATCCGAAGGCGCCGCGGATGATCAGGACCGTACGCGGCGGCGGCTATCTGTTCGCGCCCGTCGTCGAGCGGCGGCGCGGATGATGCGCAGGCTCGCCGGCAGCCTCCTCTTCCGGATCGCGCTGCTGTTCGTCGCCGGTCTGCTCGCGCTACAGATCGCGATTCTCGCTGCGACGATGTGGCCCGACCGGCGGCCGATGGTGTTCCGGATGATCTCGCCTTCGGACGCGAGGGAGGTCGTCGAGGCGATCGAGGAGGCGCCCCCGCCTCTCCGGCACAAGATCGCGGCGGCTGCGGGAAACACGGGGACCACGGTCGAGCTCCTGGAGAATTTCCCCCACGAGCATGGCGGCCTCGGCGGCGTATCGGGGGCGCCGCGCCTCGAAAAGCTGTTCGCCGATTATCCAAAGGCGCTCGATGGTCGGCCGATACGGGTCCAGACGCGCGGCGGGACGCTGTTCGCGAGGCCGGCCGGGTCCGACGCGCCGCCACGCGGCCCGATCCGCATCCTTATCGGGTTGCGGACGGGCGAAGTGGTGGCGATCGAGCGCGCGCCGGTCATCCTGCAGCTACTCGCCTCGCGCTACCTTTATATCGCGCTCGTCGCAGCGCTCGTGCTCGTCGCCCTTCTCCTCCTGCTCCTGTGGCAGGTCGTCCGTCCGATTGCGAAGCTGTCGCGTGCGGCCGAGCGTCTGGAGGGCGATCTCGACGGGCCCGACCTCGCTGTCGGTGGTGCACGCGAGGTGCGCGCGCTCGCAGACGCGCTCAATCATATGCGGCGTCGCGTCGGGGGGCTGATCGAGGATCGCACGCGGATGCTCGCGGCGATCGCGCACGACCTTCGCACCTATATCACGCGGCTGCGCCTCCGCGCCGAACATATCGGCGACGCCCGGCACCGCGACCGCGCGATCAGCGACATCGAGGAGATGGCGCGGCTGCTCGACGATATACTGCTGTTCGCGAGAAGCGCGGCCGGACCTGCGGTCCCGGCGCCGGTGATCGATCTTTGCGCCGAGACATCCGACTATGTGCGCGTTCGCCGCGAGACCGGCGATCCGGTCCGGCTTGCCGACGGGCCGGCAACGCTGATGGTCCATTGTCCCCCGATCGCGCTGCGGCGGATGCTTTCGAACCTCATCGACAATGCGCTGCGCTACGGAACCGAGGCGACCCTCGACCTCAAGCGCGACGGCCCCGATGCGCTGCTCACCGTCTCGGACAATGGGCCCGGCATCGCGCCCGAACTGATCGATAGGCTCACCCGGCCTTTCGAGCGGATCGAAAGCTCGCGCGGACGCCACAGTGGCGGGGCAGGCCTCGGCCTCTCGATCGTTCGCGCGCTGGCAGAAAGCCACGGCGGCCGGTTCGATCTCACCAACCGGCCCGAGGGCGGGCTGCGCGCCACGCTTCGCCTGCCGCTCGCAGGTTCGTCCCCCGAATTGGACGGCTAGAAGCTGATAAGATCGATGCGATCTGCCTGTTAGCGGGGCCTTCCGCTTGACCTGCGAATAAATTTTTACCATGGGTATGTTTTGGGAGCTGAGCCATGACATTCTCTTATGCGTCGGGAACGACCGTGATCACGGGTGCCGGTAGCGGCATCGGCGCCGCGCTGGCGGCGGAGCTCGCCGCGCGCGGGGCTTCGCTTGCCCTCGTCGACATCAACGAAGGCGGCCTGACCGACACGCATGCGAGGCTCTCGGTCGCGGGTTACCGCGCCGCCGCCTATCGCGCCGATCTCGGGAGCGCCGCGGACATCGAGGCGCTCGGCGCCCGGCTCGCCGCAGAACATTCTGATATCAACGCGCTCGTCAACAATGCCGGTGTCGGTATCGTCGGGATGATAGACCAGACGAGCGTCGAGGATTTCGAGAGCCTGTTCGCGGTTAATTTCTGGGGCCCGGTGCGTCTTACCAAGCAGCTTCTGCCGACGCTTCGTGCGGCGGGTCCGGCGCGGATCGTCAATGTCTCGAGCATCCTCGGCATCGTCGCGGCACCGGGGCAGGCGCCTTATGTCGCCTCGAAATTCGCGCTGCGCGGGTTCAGCGAAACGCTCGCCGCGGAGCTCTGGAACTCGGGCGTCGAGGTGTCGACGGTCTATCCCGGCGGGATCGCGACGGGGATCGCGCGCTCGGCCCGGCTCGCCTCGGGCGTCGATCCCGTCCAGGCACGCTCCGATCTCGAAGACTATGCGAAGATTCTTGCGACAAGTCCCGCCGACGCCGCCCGGCAGATCGCCGACGGCGCGGCACGCGGCCAGGCACGGATCCTGATCGGAAAGGACGCGCGCCGCGCCGACCGGCTGCAGCGGCTGGCGCCGGCGCGCTATCCGGCGATTATCCGCCGCCTGATGGGAGCGCGCTAGGCGATCAATAAGGGCAGAGCGGGTGCCGCGTCCCCGGGAGGCGGTGAAGGTCCGCGCCCGTGAGCAATGATTTGCCGCTTTCGGGATAGGCAAACTGAACGATCGGGGGGCGAGCACCCCCGAACGGAAACAGTCCCGCCATCATGTGGACGATGTGCGCCATGCGTGCCTCGGCTCCGGTGCCGACGCGTACCGTGTATCCGAGACGCGAAGGCGCGAGCCCCCGGCGGACCCAGTCTTCGGGAACCGAGGGCATCGCAAGCATCTCGCGTAGCAGGCGTCCCGCCTCGGGATCCTGGTGGATCAGCGCCTCCTGCTTGAGCGCGGTCAGGAACATGGCCGCGATGTCTTCCCAGTCGTCGAGATAGCGCCGCCATCCCTGCTCGTGGAGCAGCAGGCGCAGCGCGTTGAGATCGGGTGCGTCGGCGAGTGCGCCCAAGGCGCGGCGATGCAGCATAACCCAGGCCTTGTTGACGAGGCGGATATTGCCGAGCGCGTCGAGCACCGCCGCCGGATGCGGGTCGGTTTGCCGGAGCAGCAGCACGAGCGTGGCATCGTCGGCGAGACCGGCCGGCGCGCCGGCCAGCGGCGGCACATGGCCCGCCGCCAGCATGAGGGTGGCGGCCTCGCGCGGCGGTAGTCCGAGCGCGCGTGCCAGGCCGCTCGCCACCCCCTCACCTGCCGCGGTGCGGCCATTCTCGAGGAAACTGATATGCCGCGGCGAGACCCCGGCGCGGTCGGCGAGTTCCTCCTGGCTAAGACCGAACGAGGTCCGCCAGAAGCGAAGGACGCCCCCGAAACCCGCCGGGGACGCCTTCGCCGATACAGGGTTGCCGGGCCGCGCTGCCGTCACGGCGTGGCGAGCGGCAGGACCGGTGGCGGCGACCATTGCTTGCGAAGCAGCTTTTCCTCGGGCCAATAGGCTCTCAGCGACAGGGCGAACTTGCCTGATGCGGGGGAGGGCAGCCAGTTCGCGCGACGCGCTGGCCCCGGGTCGTTCGGCTGAATGAGAATCTCGAGACTGCCGTCAGGCGCGTATTGAAGCTTGTCGAACTGGCGGATGGCGTAGCGGCGCAGCGGATGATCGATGAGATAGCCTTCGCGGTCGTAGAGTGTCACCGACCAGAACCCCTTCACCGGGGGCAGTTCGCCGGGCGCGAACCGCATCCGGTAAGGCTTGCCGCCGAGAAGGTCCTGTCCCTTTCCGTCGACCGTCGCGTTGAGATAGATCGCGTCCTCGGGGAGATTGGCAGCGAGCCCGAATGCTGCCACCCCTGCCCGCACCTTGTAGTTGGTGCCATAGTTCCCGATCTTGTCGACGGCCTCGAAGCCTGCCCAGCCGCTTGGGGTGCGCGTCTTCTCGACGGCCGCCCGCTCGGTCAGAACGCTCCAGACCGCGTCGATCCCGCGCTGAAGGTCGGCCCTGCGCGCCTCGGGCAAGGCATCCCATGGGGTCGGGTTCGCGGGGTCGAGGCCGAGCGGCGCGAGAACATTCTTCACGAAGGGGGCGTCGGCTGCAGCAGGCGGGTTAGCCTGCGCGAGCGCGATGAACCTTTTGTAGAAGGTCTCGGCGCTCATGCGCTTGACGATCTCCATGGGTTCGGTCCGCTTGGCGCCGCGACCACGTGGATCGGGGAAGATCGGTCCGAAGCCCGTATCGCCAAGCTTGCTCAGCGGACGCAGGTCGATGCGGTACTGGAAGCGCTGCGCGTCGGACAGATCGGCCTCGTCGCGCGCATGGATACGCGCGATCGCCCAGACCATGTTCGTGGGCGACACAAGCTTTTCCATGCCGGCCGGCACCGCACCCTTATAGTCCGGACCGACAATCAGAAACTGCTTCGCCTCATTGCCGAGCGTGCGGATTCCGGGCGCCGCGAACACATTCGTCCAGGCGTCCATCAGCTGAACGCCATTATAGCGACCGTTGCTCGCCGGCATCGAGAGGACCATCGGTTCGTTGGCAAGCGACAGCCAGGCGATCGAATAAAGGGTGTCGACATTCGGCCGGATGACCGTGCGGAAGGTCGCGTCGGCCAGGATCGGAATATTGTACATCCGGTTCGGCTCGGCGTTGACCGCCGCGGGATGCTTGAAGGTTTCCTCGCGCGTCACGTCGGTGAGCACCAGCGGCATTGCGAAGATATAGGCGTCGGCTGCGGCCTGCACCGCCGCGCGCCGCTCGTGGACGCGCCACGCCAGGAAGCCCCCCACGACAAGCGCCACGAGCAGGGCGCCGACAACGATCTTCTTGCGACGGGTCATTTCGGCCCTCCTTCACTCTGCTGGCTGGATGCATATTCCGTGATCAGCGCGTTGCGCAACGCGCGCTCGTCCTCGGCAATCCGCTGGAGACGGTCCTTGACGAAGATCACCCCGTGCAGGCCCGACGCGCGGTCGACCCACGGATAGGTCCCGAACACGCCGGGACTCGATTCGAACAGGCAGCGCCCCTCGACGAGACGCTCGCACCAGTGCGCGAGCGCATATTCGACCTCGCGGCCCTGCGCGCCGGGGGCAGTGAACCCCTTGCGAAGGCCGACGGTCATCACGCCGCGCATCCGCTCGACCGCCTTTGCCGAAAGGATCCTGCGCCCGTGGTAGGTGCCGTCCGCAGCGATCATCGTGAGGAACGCGCCATAGTCGCCGACCGTGGTCCAGGCCCCGCCCTGGAGCATGGGGTTATTCGGAAGCGTCGTGCGCGTCGGACGCGCGAAGGTACCGCCCCACAGCGTGTTCGTCATGCCGAGCGGGCGCGCGATCCGGTCGTCGAAGACCTGCTGCCAGGATTGGCCGGTGACCTTCTCGGCCGCCGCGCCGAGGAACTGCAGGTTCGCGCCGCCATAATCGAACTGGGTGCCGGGCTTCGAGATCAGCGGTTCGCGCGCGGCGAGCCGCGCCGATTCGGCGAGCGGAATGGTCGGCGGCTGTTTGAACTCCACGAACTTCGCGAGACTCGGAAGGCCGGCAGTATAGGAGAGGAGCTGCGCGAGGGGCAGCCGGGCATAGTCCGGCGGCAGGTCGGCCACATAGCGGCCGATCGGCGCATCGAGATCGAGAAGCCCCTCATCGACGAGCGCCATGATCGTCGCGCCGACCATCCATTTCGACGAGGAGGCGATCGCGATCTGCGTGGATGGATCGAACCGTCCTTCATGGCGGAGGAGAAGCACGTCCTCGCCGCGCATCACGAGGACGGAGAAATCCTTCACGCCCGTCTTCTCCCGAAAGCGCGCGATGGCGTCCTCGACGTTCGGTGATGCCGCCTGCGGTGCCGAGGACGCTGCGGCCGTTCGCGGCGGCAACGGCGCCGGCGACAGGCTCCGGGAACCGACCGCGGCGCCGCCCGTCCCCGCCTGGCACGCTGAAAGCAGCAGACTGGCGGCGAGGAGATGCGCCGCGCCGCTGCGCAGCCTGGCGGTGAACGACGAACAGCCAGCCATCAGTAGCGCACCATCGCTTCAAGCCCGACGACGCGGCCCTGGCTCCAGTAGGCATTGCTCGCGACATCGTTGAGCAGGTAGCGCTCGTCGGTCGCGTTCCGGGCGAAGGCCGAGAGCCGCCACTTATCGGTGCGGATGCCGAGACGAAGGTCGAGCAGGGAATAGCCGGGGTAGCCAGCCGTTCCGAACGGGTTCTGCAACCCGCCCTTCGCGACCTGGAGGCTTGCGCTCGCGAAGGCGTCGACATCGCGTCCGACCGGGTGACGGAAGGCGACGTTCGCGGTAATCTGATAGTCGCGAAGGCGCGGCACCTCGTTACCCGATATGTCGACAAGGCTTCCGTTCGCGGGGACGATCGCGCCGTTCCTGAAATGGCCGTCCTGCGTCGAGAAGCCGAGATTGAGGAGCAGATCGCCGCGCCCGACCGGCTGGCGCCGGCTGACGGTCGCCTCGATACCGTAGACATAGGCGTCGCCGGCGTTGACGAGCAGGAAGCCGCGCGCGGCGGCTGCCGCGACCGTCGCGACCTGCACGTCCTTGGTATATTCGTAGAAGAAGGCGACCTCGGTCTTCAGGAAGCCCTGGAACATGCTGCCTTTCCAGCCGAGCTCGCCCGAATAGGCATATTCGGGTTCATAGGCGAGCTGGCTGTCGAGCGAGGCGCGCGTCGCACCGCTGAGCAGATTGGTATTGAAGCCGCCGGGACGATAGCCGGTCGCGAACCGCAGGTAGAGATGCTGTCCGGGCTCGAAGTTCCACTTGAGCGTGGCCGCGGGCGTGAAGAAGGACCAGTTGCGCTTCTTCTCCAGGTTGACGGTCTCGAGCCCCGGTGCGCAGGCGGGCGGCGCCAGCGTCGGCGGACAGAATTGTGCGGGTGCGGCAGGAAGCGGGCCACTGCCGTCGGGATCGACGACGATCGGCGCCATCATGCCCGCGGGGACCGGCCCGGTGCCGAAATAGACGAGCGGGTCGACCGAGTAGCGCTGGAAAGTGAAATTCTTCTCGTCGAACTGGCCGCGCGCTTCCACCCCGAAGCTCCAGCGATCGGCGAACCGATAATCGAGCGAGCCGAAGATCGACACCGAGGACAGTTTCTCGCGAAACGTCTCGTTTCGCATTGCCAGCCGCCCGGTGGTCCGCACCGCATTCGACAGCGTCGAGGCGGGCGCGGTTGCCGGTGTGAAGGCACCCGCGGCGCCCACGGTGCAACCCGGCACCTGCTGTAACGCCGCGCCCGTATAGGCGGGACAGCCATCGGGACCGGTCTCGACGTCGCTGCGCGTCGAGAGGAACTCCGCGCCGACGAGCCAGTTCAGCGCTGCGCCATCTTTCGAGCTCAGATAAAGCTGGCCGCCGGTCCGCGAATAATCCTCGGTCTGCTGGCCCCGATAGTCTGGATAGAGGATTGCGGCGCCCGGGGCGACGTCGATCCCGGTGCCGCCATCGAAATGGTCACCATCCTCGTCGAACCGGCCGCCGTTGCGCTTGCCGTGCAGCATGCGGAACGTGAGGTCGGCGAACGAAAGCTTCGCGGTCGCACCGAACTGGACGGTCGCTTCGTCGATCCGCGCGCGCCCGACCGTGGTCAGTTCGGCCCGCTCATAGGGCGACGGGTCGAGCGGCCGGCCGTCAAGCCGGGTCGCGCGCTGCCCGCTCCCGGTGAAGGAGGGCGCCTCGCTGTCATAATATTCGAACCTGAGGTCGAAGCTCAGCCACTCGTTGGGCTCGTACCGCGCGCTCGCCCGGACGCCCTGGTAATCCTGCTTGTCGATGACCTCGCCGGTGTCGAGATTGGTGATGAAGCCGCCCGACTGGCGGTTGTACACGCCGCCCACCCGCACCGCGAGCGTATCGCTCACCGGTACGTTGAGGATACCCTCGACCTCGATACGCTCGGGGTCCGAATAGCGGGCAAGGAGTTCGGCGCCGAACAGCTTCTCGGGCTGGACCGAAATGATATTGATCGCGCCGCCGACCGAGTTGCGGCCGTAAAGTGCGCCCTGCGGGCCGCGCAAGATTTCGATCCGTTCCATGTCGAAGAGATCCATGCGGCTGAGCGAGCGTCCGCCGAAGCCGCCGCCCGCGCTGAAAAGCCCGTCGCGAAAGATGCCGGTGGCGGTCTCGGAGAAGCCGAGACGCCCGCCGCCCTGGCCGCGGATCGTGATATCGTTCAGGAACTCGGGGCCCGAGGTCACCAAGGTCGCGCTCGGGACCTGGCGGAGGATATCGTCGGCGTCGTCGACCACAAGGAGCTCGCGCTCCTCCTTGCCCAGCACCGTCACCGCGGCGGGAACCTCGGCGAGGCTTTCGGCGCGCTTTCGCGCCGTCACGAGAATCTCTCCATCTCGCGGGTCGGCGTCATCCTGGCTGCTGCCGCTTTCCTCCGCCGGCGCTGCCTGTGCGGAGGCGACAGCCGGGCTAAGCGCCAGCATCAGCAGAACCGGCCCGCTCGCAGCGCGCGCCTTTTGACTTAGAACCATCGCTCTACTCCCTCCCATTATCGCGCGCCGTCGCCGGTTATCTTCGGGCTTGTGAAAAGCTGCCGGTTTCCCGGCCATCCGAAGCGAATCCTGCGCAGCCTCGCCGTTGTTTGAACGAACGGCTAGTCACAGAGCCAAGACAGGTCAATATTATTTTTACTCTTGGTATGTTTTTGACGTCCTATTGACCGGTGGCGGATTTCCTGCTCTG
>Ga0209257_1001322_pt1 | contig 30145 bp, 37 predicted proteins | sample AraplaCvi_mCL_r2_FD_184277 | JGI IMG/M metagenome (GOLD analysis project Ga0209257, IMG submission 184277) | Arabidopsis root microbial communities from North Carolina, USA - plate scrape MF_Cvi_mCL_r2 (SPAdes) (version 2) | ecosystem: Host-associated > Plants > Roots > Endosphere | place: USA...
GTTCCCCCGACCTTCAATGGGGCCGCGAAGATCTATCCCGCCACAGAGGGCGGCAAAGGACGGCACTCCAACGTCAATCAAATGCCCGACCTGCGGGATCAGGCCGTCGCCCGGGTCACCATCACGGAGATTGGTCAGGCCGAGCGGCTGCTGAACGCGCTCCTCGAGCCAAGGTGAGGATGGCGCGCGGGCGGTGGTCTACTTCGCGACTGGGATCAAGCGGCCGTCGGCCGCCCGCTCGACGCTGTATCGCCGCGACGCCGAGCTGAACTGCGCTTGCGCCGCATGTGCGTAGATGGCGTCCGCTTCACTGCCCTCGCTTCGCGCCAGGTCTTGGAAGAACGCGCTCACCATGTCCCGCTCATGTTCGACGAACCATCGGGGGGAGAGGAACTCGAACCCGAGCCGCCCGAGGAACTGCCGCGAGATTATCACTCGAGCGCCGCTGTCTAGGTGCTCTAACAGGACGGCGCCCACGTCATCCTCAATCAGACTTACGCGGTAGCCCGGCTGGGTCAGGTCATCGCAGATCTGCGCGCCGTCGACTAGGACGATGATCGAGAGATGGCCCGCTACGAAATCGAATAGGCGCTCCACGTCACGGACGCTGTTGATGAAGGGCAAGTACGGCGCCCAGTTGCAGTCGTTCTTGTCGGAGTTCAGCAGGAACGCGATTGGGACTCGCATGCCCAAGTGCTCGAAGAGATCCTCGTCGGGCAGCTCGCCATAGACCGCGAGATAGACGAGCCCGCGCTCCGGACAGACCATATTGTAGCCGCTCCGCCAGGCGCTCTCGATGCAAAGGTTGATGTCCGCCAGGCAATCGCGCGGTTCCGAACTCATCGTGCGGCGGCTTACGCTAGGAAGGCCCCGGAAGTTCGTCGCACCGTCGTTCAGCAGGAAGTCGCTTAGCTGCTTGAGCCGATCTCGCTGGCGTTGGCCACGCTGGTTGAGCCCTGGGCTGGACTTTACCTCGATCAGGAAGGGGTCGGATCCGATCAGTAGGCAGATATCGCCATGCCGCAGGATGTTCGTCACATCGCAAAGGACGGCCGGCGCCCCGTGATCGAGCACCGCCTCAAGGATTTCGATCTCGCGCGCCAGACCAGACTTTCCGGTCATGAAGCCTGCATCCGGCCGCACCCCAGTCGTCTCTGTATCGAAGAAGACGTGCTTAATGCTGAAGGTGTCGATGTAGGCGTAGGCAAGGGCGTCGCCGATACTCTTCCAGATGAAGATTTGGTCGGTGTATCGATTGACGGCCAGCTCCTGCCGGTTGATTTCCCGACGTATTTGATTTGCTGCGATCTTACTTGGTCGACCGACCTTGAGTTCGCGGTTTAGCTCTTTGAGGCGAGCGCGGTGGCGAAGGACGTGGCCTTCGTCCCGCATGATCTCCTTGATGAGGCGGCGGTTCAGGGCGCGGACCGATGCGATGTCTTCCGGATTGTGCTCGATGTCGCGCAGCAGCCGGCAGAGCGCAATGAAGGCCTCCTTGCGCCGTGCGATCATCGTTTCAGCTCCCAGATGGGCCTTACGCTCCCCGCGGTCGTTCGGGTGGCTCGCCGGGGGCGCACCACTCAGCGCAGCGCCTCCCGGAAGATGCGATAGCCTCTTCTCTGCTTGGACCGCACCAACCGTTTGCGGGCCGCCGCAGCTTCTTGGCGGCTCTCGAACCACTCGCGCATCAGTTGGCCCCGCTTCCCGATCCGCCCCCACGTCCGCTCCAGCGCGAAATCGCCGAATAGGTCGCTGGTGATCGCAACCACGTAGAACCTGGCCATGTTGCGCGCCGGATCGACCCGGTGGAGCAGGATCATGTCGACACCTTCCCTTTCGGCGATGGCACGATGAGTCGGCGTCAGATTTGGTCGTAGGGAGTCGTCTCGTGGCGCGGGATCTCACACCCTAGGGCGAGGTGCTCGCCTCGTCCGTCAACGGAAGCCCTACGAAGGCCCGTGCGACGAAGGCGCCCACGTCACAACTGCCAGTGCGCGGCTGAGCTCGGCTCATCGCGATGCGCATCATCACTGGAGGCCGTTGCCGCCCTCCTTGACGCCAGATCGACGAAGCAGGTCGCCGAGGCTCGCGCCGCCGATGCGGCACTGAGCAACTACGCGGTCGTAAGACCGTCGGCCAGCCACACACTGGACTTGCCGTCCCTTGGCGATGCGAGAGAGCGCCGCCTTGGCATCCTCGCCGCCTGGCGAGGAGAGTTCAGGGGCGTAGAAGTCGGCCACACGGACCTCAATCCATGTCGAGGGATCTGACGAGTTCCCAACGCACAGACTGTCACCGTCGCCCACATAACGGACGACCCCTCCGAATGACGACCCCGCCGCGGGCAAGGGCGCCGTGCAGGGATCTGCAAGCGCGAATTGGGGCATCCACGCGAAGACGGCGGTCAGCACTATGAGGCGCAATTGGGATACCCCCTTCAGCCGCCGTGGCCGCCGAGCGCGGCCAGTCGCGGTCGAACCGCTGAGACGAAAGCGTTCGCAGCTTGCTTGAGCCAGGCGAGCTGCTGATCGTCGGTGGCGAGCTCCGCGCGGGGTCGTCCGATCGTAATGTCACCTTGGTTATCGGCGTCAGACCACTTTACGCCGACGATTTCGCCCACCTCCCCTGCGATGCCGCCTAAATCTTGCGCGAGCGCCTCAAAGGCGGCGCGGCCCTCTTCGCCACGAAGCCGCAGGAACACCCCGACCTCCCCGGTGACCGCGCTTTCGCGAAACGCTACCGCGTATCCGACCGGCTGCTTCAGGCGCACCCAGTTGTTGGCTCCGTGGGTGGGTGGCGGTTGGTCGGGGTGGGCGAACCTGACCTCGTCGATGAAGCGCTGCCAGAACGCTCGGTTCTCTGCTCGTCCCTGAGCCGAGGCCTGCGACGCTGCTGAAGGCAGCCCTTCTTCCTCCGCCGCCCGAGCGGAAGTCGACGCCGAGACGGCCGTCTCGATGATCTTGGTGCGCAGCGCGACCTGCGGAACCATCAGCACGTTGCCCGCCTCGTCCGTCCAGGTACGCAGCTCTACAAGAGCTAGCTTGGCGCGTAGACCGGCCGCCGCTTCCAGGAAGTCGCGCACCGCCTCGACCTCCACGCGGATGCCGTCGCCGACCACGATAAGGTCAAAGGCCCCGGCCGCGAGGCTTTCGCTAACCGCGTCGACGAAACGCGCTTCATCGGTCAGACCAAGTGGGCCGGCGGCGATGTCCCACAGGATGTTTGAGCCGGAGCGGCCCGTCCGCCGGCGAACGAGCTCCGAGAAGTCGCCATAGCTGAAGTTTCGAAGCAGGCCCGCGTACTCCAGGACTTGGCCGATGACTTCCCGCCGCGCTTGGGGGTTGCGCCAAAGCTTGCACTCGACGAGCACCAATCGACCGCGGCGGGTTACGCCGACCATGTCCAAGAAGACGGGTCCCGTAGCGCCTGGCAGCGCGAGCTCTCGGCAGATGGCGGCCACCCGGGAGGAACCCGGGTCGATCTCCTCGATCGGCAAGAGCTCAGGATGGTCGAAGAGAATTTCCTGGAGCAGCTTCTCCCGCGCCACGAGATCAGAGCGCAGCGGGGTCGCCTCATAGATTTCCGGCGGCGCGCCGGTGCGAAACAACAGGGCCTTACTCACTCACCCTCCCCCCGATGAACTTGATCCCGCGCCGATTTGCAGGCCGGACCACCGCTATATCCCACGCGACGATCCGCTCGCTCCGCGCACTGGTTGCGCCTGAAGGATCCCATCTATGACCTGTGAACGGAAGACAGCGCAGCTTGAGCAAGTGCGTGCGCTCCTGCGCGAGCATCATGTGCAATGGACCGAGCCCACGCCGTGGCATTTCAAAATCCAGGACATCAATTACTACCCCAGCACCTGCCGAATTCACGTAGATGGTGAGAAAGAAAGTCGGCCGTGCACCCCAGAAGCCCTTGTTAATCTAATAGGTGAGCGCTCTTCTCCCTGGGAATCGGATATTTTTACTGGCTTCGACGAAAAAATGCAGTTGAAATACAATTGACAGTGTGTTAAGTTACGCGAACCCGGCCGATGAGACCCACTCTACCACTCGTAACTCCCTTCGCCTCTTCTCTCTACCCTCGTCTCTCTACCCTCTTCTCCAACGCCCTTCCCTTACTCCCTCTCTCTTCCTCCCCTACGCCCCTCCGCCGGGGCAGGACTGACCAGGCTGACCAGTCATGACGATGAGGTTGCTACGCCGCTTCCCAGAATGAGTCGGCGCTACGCCGACGGCCGAAACTTCATCCGCGGCCGGCTGAACCTCGGCCATGACGCTTCTCGACGCTCGTTCCAAAACCGCCCTCCTCGCCAACGGGCGCTGTCAGCAGAGGATCAAGGGGACCTCCCGTGAGGTCGACTTTCCTCCGGTGGTCAAACTTTTCACCCCCGACGCCAACGCCACCTGGCTTTTGAGCGAACTCGACCCCGACGATCCCGACCTCGCATTCGGACTCTGCGACCTGGGCCTCGGCTCGCCGGAACTCGGCTACGTCCGCCTCTCCGAGCTCGCAAGCGTGCGCGGCCGCTTCGGGCTTCCTGTCGAACGGGATCTCTACTTCGTGCCCGACAAGACCCTCCAGGCCTACTCCGACGACGCCCGCCAGGCCGGCGCAATCCGGGCCTGACCGGCCGCCCCTCGCAACTCGTCCGGGCTTCCTCAGAAGCGTCAGCATGCTTCTTGGAGACGTCGCACCGATGGACCTCGCCTTTCCTGACCGCCTCCCCCTCATCCCGGAGTCGATCCTGCGCCAGCACAAAGTGCACGAGCCCCTGGACACCCGCTTCCGCGCCGCCGCGCGGCTGCTTCAGGCGCTCTGGCGGGAGCGGCATGAGATTCCCATGGGCTTCTACGTCAATGGCAAGGGTCGGAAGAAACCCCTGGGCAGTCGGCTCAGCGCCTTCGCCGCGGCCGCGGGCGCGAATTTCCTAGATCCGGCCCTGCGCAGGCTCACATACCGTGAGCTCGCCTATCGCGAGCCAGGCGCCATGATCGACGAGCACCGGGTCTGGTCGAACATGCTTTCGTCGATGCCGCTCGCCTTCAACCTTTTCGGCGGACTGAAGCTCAACCCGACCCTGGCCCAGGACGTCTGCCGCTCTCTGTGGCCCCAGCTCGTCCACGAGGTCTGCCATATCCAGTTCGAGCACTCGCCCGCTCGCGGCGACTTGCGCTTCACCGCCGACGGCACCGCTTTCGACGTCTTCATCTCTTGCCGGGACGCCGGCGGCGCAAAGACCTTCGTCGCCATCGAGGTGAAGTACTCCGAGGCGATGAGCGAGCCTGAAGCCCGCGCGCGCGAGCGCTATGAGGAGCTCACCGAGGCCTGCGGCCTCTATGAGGATCCGAGCGATCCATCGCTGCGCGCGAACCCGTTCCAGCAGCTCTGGCGGGAGCACATGTTGAGCGAGTGTCTTATCGCCAACGGCCTCTATGACCGCGGGGTCTTCGTCTGCATAGCTCCTCGGCTGAACGACCCGGTCCAGCGCGCCTGCAAGTCCTACAGTCGCAAGCTTATCGAGCGGGACGGCGCCTGTGGCTTCGAGGCGGTGACGCTCGAGGAGATGGTGGGCGCAATCCGCGAGGCGGGGTCGGTGGAGTTCGCCGACGCGTTGAACGAGCGCTACTGCGACTTCACCCCCGTTCATCAGCTGATCTGAGGCGGGCATGCGCGTCATCCCTGCCACCCGCGCCAAGATCGCTCAGGAAGCCCTCCTCGGCGCGCTCTACAACCTCCTGGAGGCGGCTACCGCCAAGGCGTCAGCGGCGGCTTCGCTCAGGGAAATGGACGAGGTGGCGGAGCTGTGCGCCGACAGCGCCAAGGCCGCCGCTGTGATTGCGCTCGTGGGCCGGCGCAGCCAGCCGCCTCGCGCCGGCTAGGGTTTCAGGAGCTCATAACCTTGAACCCCGAGCGCGGCCGCCAGCTTCTCGATGTTGTCGATCGAGACATTGCGCTCGCCGCGCTCGATAGCGCCGACGTAGGTCCGGTGCAGGCCGCACTCGTCGGCGAAGGCTTCCTGGCTGAGGCCTTTGGCCTTGCGCAGGCGGCGCACGTTGGCGGCCACAACCCGCCTCAGTTCTCCGACCTTCGCCCCGACCATGGGCGATCGATCGGGCGTTGATGACTTTAGAGCTACAGACGATAAGTAGCAGTTCAGTTCAGTCAGTTAGGTTGGGGGCTTCATGAACAACGGAGAGGCGAAGGGCCGAAAGGGCCTGCGGGAGAACTCGCGCCAAACACGGCCGACGGATCCATTTGATCCGCGCTTGGTGCGCCAGACCACCCGGGCGTTTGGGCTGCTCGCAATCGGCTATCTGCTCGCCACCATGCTAATCGACCTATGGCCCCTCTTCCGCGACACGGGCGAGGTCGGCCTCGGCGGGTGGACCGAGCGGGATTTCGTCTTCGCCTTCGCAGCTCTTGCAGGCGGCTTCTTCGTCTGGATCGCGGCCGAGATCTGGGTCTCCCAAAAGGGTTGGGCGACAGGCGTCCTCATGGTGTTCACCGCCATGGATGCCGCGTGGACGGTGTTGCAGTTCCTCAGTCGCGAAGTGACCTGGTACTGGCCTTACCTCAGTGTCGCCGCTGCCGGGGCAGCGTTCATGGCGTTCCGCGGCGCGCGCCAGATCGCCGCCGGCAAGGTGGCGGCGGACGACGAGTCGGAGTTCGCCCTTGCAGACTCCGGCCTCTCCAAGGCTGGAGCTGGCGCGACCATTTCCCCGCGTGAGAAGAGACGACTCGTTCCCATCCTGGGTATCCTCGCCGCGATTATCGTGGCTGGGCTCGGCGGCTACATCCTCGCAACAGCGCGCGCTCCGATCGCCAGCACGCCCGAGCCCACGGCGGCGAGCGAGACTGCAGCCGCCGCACCAGCGGAAGCCGTAGCGAACTCCAGCGGCGCGCAAATCCCGCCAGCCAATGTCATTCCCGCGGCCGAGCTCGCGGGCCTCTACAATCTGCCGAACCCTGCCACGGTCGAGGCGGTGGTCGCCCGCGCGCGCGAACTCTGCGGCCTCCAGGGCTCGCAAGACCGCGCCATCACCTTCGACGAACTCCGGGAGATGGCTGGCGGCAAGGTCGCGGCGTTCGACGCCGCTGATCGTAGAGGGTTTCAGCGGACGGCCTCCGACGAAGCCTGCTACCGAGACGCCAAGGCGCTCCTGCGCGACTACAACGCCGATGGATCGCAAGTTGGCGAAGAGCTGGATCCGGAGGCCGCCGTAGCAGAGGGGCAATGATGCCGCCGACGCACTGGTGGTCCGGTCACCTTCCTTGATGTTCGTAGTCCAATGGTTTACATGAAGTCCAAATATGGACCTATGACATGCCGACCGCGTTGACAATCGAACCTGCCCCGCAAGGCGGCGCCGCGACGACGGAGGCCCTCCGGGAGCCCAGGGAGCGGCGGCACTTGTCTGCGCCAGCGCTGCGCCTGTTCTTCAATGTGGCCGACCTCTGGGATCTGACGGTCGAGCAACAGCGCGCCATTCTCGGCGATGTCTCCAAGCAGACCTACTACAACTGGAAGGCCGGCAAGGTCGGGGTCCTCACCCGCGACCAGATCGAGCGCGTCTCGCTCGTGCTAGGCATCTTGAAGGGCCTGCGCCTCGTTTTCGCGGACGAGACCGCCAGCCAGCGTTGGCTCAAGGCCGCGAACACGGACCTCCCCTTTGGGGGTGAGCCTCCGTTGGCGCGCATGACGGCGGGCGGGATCAACGACCTCTACGAAGTGCGCAGGTATCTGGACGCCTGGCGCGGGGTGAAGTGAGCGAGCCGGACCACGCCCGCGTCCGGGCGCGAACCCACCGGCTGATCAGCTCCAGGTACCCGACCGTCGGGGTGTTCGACGACATCGCCGACAACGAGGACGACCTCAGGGTCGCTTTCGAACTCGAGGATCTGACCAACGACCGCCAGACCGCCACGGAGCGGCTGAGGCGCGTTCCTGGCGGCGAAATCGCGCTCGGGGAAGCTGGCGCCACTATCGTCATGGCGGCCTTCCTCCACGCGAGTCCGACGGGAGGGCGCTTCTCCGACTACCGCCTCGGGGCCTGGTACGCCGCAACAGACGTCACCACGGCGATCGAGGAGACGGTCTACCACCATGAGCGGCGGCTACGGGCGTCCGCGGCGGGGTTTCCAAACAGGCTGCAAATGCGGGAGATCCTCGCGGACATCGACACGGACTTGCTCGACCTTCGGGGCCGCCAAGCTCAGCAGCCGGAGCTTTACCATCTCACCGACTACACGGCCTCGCAGGCCTACGCCTCGGCGCGGCGCTGGCCCTTCGTGCAGCCTGGGGAGGCAGGCTTCGTCTACGACAGCGTGCGGCATGCGGGCGGTGTGAACGTCTGTCTCTTTCGGCCTAGGGAAGTCGGCTTGCCGCTCCTGCAAGGCGACCACCTCGAGTACGTGTGGGATGCCAAGGGCAAGCTCGACATCCTGAAGCTGACGAACGTAGCGCGGCCGTAGGAGCCGCCCGCCCCCCGCGGCCCTCTCCAGGAAAATCGCGCTTCAGTCACAACAGTAGCAATTCTCTCTTTCTTTTCCGACACTTATGGCACTCCTTCTGCCATCAGCGTGGAATGACAGAGCGCGCCTTCCCAGGGGAGATCCGGGTCCAGAAGGCCTTCGGGTAAAGGAGCCGGACGTCGCGCACCCCATCCTCATACTTGGACCGGAAGGCCGGCAATCGCTGATCAGGAGGAAGCCGCGTCCCAGGAGCCACAAAGGTCGTCTGCCGAAATGGGTCGACGCAGAGGGCCTTGGTGGGCGGCTCCAGGAGGTCGTCGAACCCGCCAGGAACGCCGAGCCTGCGGCGATCAGGGCCCAGGCTCCTCGACCAGTGCACCCGGTGCTGAAGGGGAACCTGTCCCGGATCGCGGAACGGGAAGGCGATGAGATCGCCGAGGTAGAGGGTCCGCCCATCTGGGCTGTTGCGGGCCGACAGGACCTCCGCGGCCGGGTCATAACCCTTCACCAGGTAGTGGACCGCCAGCCAGTGCAGCCAGCCGGCCTCGCGCCGGGGGCCGCGCACGCGGACGGCGCGCGGGGTCCGCCGGCCAAGGCGTCGCTGCGCCCAGGTCATGATCCAGCGGCGAAATTCGTCCCGGTTGGGAATCGGGTCCCCGTCGAAGAGAGCCCCGGGGAGCGAGAGCGCGATGTGGGTGTGCAGACCGATCTGGGGGCCGCTCTCGTGAGCGTATAGCCAAGCCTGTGGCAGCCGGCGTTGGGCGAACCAGTCACGCAGGCACTTCATGAGCGAGTTGAAAAGGCTTTGGACATCCTGCGGCGTTTCCGCGCCTAGGAACCGCCAGGCGATGGTCACCGTGGTGTTGAAGCGGAGGCCGAAGGCCTCGGCGAATTCTGCGGCGGCGTAGACGGCGGCGAACTCCGACTCCCCGATGAGGGTGGAATTCGCCGCCGCGATAGCCCCGCCGTTGACGACGGCGGTGGTGGTCATAGGCCTACTTGCCGCGGTAGGTGGAACCGAAGCCGCCCGAGGTCCGGTGGCGCTCCGTCGCCTCGGCGTCCAGATCCTCGTCGAATTCGTCGTCATTGTTCCCGTAGACCAGCCGCATGATCTTGCCGCTGTCGCCCGGGAAGTTGCGGTACTCCTCGATCTCCGGACAGATGCGCGACCACCGCCGGCGCGGTGCGCCCTTCTTACTTGGTGTCATGGACGACCTCCGCGGCCGGAGACGTCACGGGCGCAGGGCCAGCGGCGCCAGCGTCCCAATTCGCATCAAGAAGGCTCGGCCAGTTCACAGGCCGCTTGCGGGGGCGAGGCTTCCGCTTCGGATTGAGAAGCCGATCGATGCGCTCGCCCGGCTTCACCATGCCGGCGTGGTAGGCGACTTCGCCGAACCAGCCCTCGTCCCGGACCGAGTCAAGCAGCGCGACCGCCTCAGGCGTGTCGCCCTTAACGTCGTTCATGAGCAGGGCCCACGCGCGGGTATGAAGGTTCGGCTCGGCCGCGATCTCGGCCAGCGTCGGCTTGCGCCAGGCGTGGGCGTGCTTCCCCGCGGAGTCCAGGCCGATCCGCCCCACCGGGATCTCGACTGTCTGCGAGAACGCGATTTCGACGGGGCCCAGAACCAGATCACTGAAGCCGTCGGCCTCAGCGCTCAGCGTGTACGGGCCGTTGTCTCCCCAGCCTTGAGAAGTTGCGGCCAGGGCGTCCTCGAACGAGGGATGCGCCTGGCAGACTTCCGACTGGGGCGTCGAGTCAGCATGAGAAATTACTGCCAGCTGCTGCTGGCAATCATTAGGTGACATTACTAGTTTCCTGAGTATAGCCGCACCATTCGGCGGCCAGGCGCAAAGCACCGGCGGTCGAATTTGTTTCAGGCGGCTTGTGAGAGTTGAGAACGTACCGTTCCCATGCCTCAGAGACCTTTGCTTGCCGTTGGATGTGCGGCGATCGAGCGCTTTGATCATTGATCAAGACGCGCTCGAGGTCGGCGCCAATGAGGCAGAGCGATGTCGGGTCTTCTGAGTGCACCCCATATATAGCGAAAAGGGGCCTGTTCACTTTAGCAGCCGAGCTTGGGTGCGGCGATTTGGCTCAGCTTTGGATGGGTCGCGAAAAAGGCCACCACCCCTTCCGGATTGCGGATCCGGGACATGACGTCCGCGTCCCACGCCCGCGGAAATTACAGGAACGTCGCCTGCATGGGCTTTTCTTGAAGCGGCGCTGGAGCGGCTTCTTCGCGGCCAAGCAGCTTTGCGGTCGCGGCTCCAACCATGCGCAGGTGGTGGTCCGTAGCAGCCCACCGCCACTGCCAAGCCGCGCCAGGCCCACGCTTGCTGAGCCTGAGCTGCCACATGAAACGATCACCCGCCCCAAATTCCGGCCCGAAGAACTCCGGGCGATCTGTGAGGGCGGCAGCGACCGGATAGATCGCTTGGTAGCCGTGGGGTTTCTTCGTCGTCGTCCCGTTCTCGATGAGATACTCGGACGACGTCGAATAGCGCAGCCTCGCCCTTGGGGTCACCCGGCCGACAGGTCTGTAGTCGGGAAACTCGAGCGCGTAATCGCCAAAGATTGGCGGCCGGCTGAGGCTCGACCCGGAAGCGAGGAGACGCTGGTAGATCTCCCAGTCGTGCCGGGCCCGGCGTGTGCACTCTCCTGCGTTCGCCTTGATCTTTTCAGGGAACGAGGTGAGCGCGACCGCCAGCTGAAGCCATCGATAGAGGTAAGGAAGATGGTTCAGCCGGTCCGCGAGCCAGGTGACGAACTCCTCGCCGACGGCCGGATGGTCGCTGCCAAAGTCTAGGACAAAGATGACCCGTTCCGGCGCGCACCCAACTTGCTCGAGGAGCGCGTCAAGGTCCTCCGCAAAGCGTCCTGTCTCGAGGTCGAGCGGCGTAGTCCTAAGGCATAGGGACGCCTCGGCGTGGCGCGCCATGAACCGGGCCACCGCGGCCTGGTACTCGGTCGAGCGTCCCAGGGCGGTGACGGGGCTGGGCCGGGCCCCAGCGCTTCGTGCACGCTCCAGAAGCGCCGTGAGCGGATGGACATCGAAGCCGGCCCGATGCTGTTCGTCATCGACGTGGAGCCCGTCCACGAAGATCGGCCGGGCGCCCCATGCGTCGTAGAGCCGGCGACCGAAGCTCTTGATGTGCTCAGCCGGTTCGAGTGGCCGGTCGAGATCGGGGTCGTAGTCGCCCGCGGGCGGCATTACGACGACGGGCGCCATCCTGTCGCGGTCGAGGTCGGGCAAGGAGGCCAAGGCCGACCACTCGCCCTTCTTCCATTTCAGGATCGGCAAATAGCTAACTGTCGTCAGTAGCCCCGTCACTCGCGCTCATCCTTTCAGATACGATCTGCCAAAAGGCTCCTCACGCAACCTGACCCAATAAGGTCCTTAAAGAGATTGTAACCACGTTCCCGCCTGATTCGGCCCGCCACAATAGCCTCAGCAACCCCCTGCCGCTTCGCGAACTGTGCAACTTGCTCGGGATCTCTCGTGAAACGCACAAACGAAGACTTCCAGACTTCCGTCGGGATCAGCGCGTTTTCCGCGAATTCGTCCGCCTCGACCTCCACCCGCTCGGCTGACACGCCGGTGTTGTCGTCAAAGAAGCCGTCCCGAAGTCCCTGCTCGCGGTGACGGACGATGTGGCCAACTTCGTGAAGCAGCGTGAACCAGAAGTTGTCGAGCCGATCATAACGAAGAGTCAGCCCGATCACCGGGACCTCGCCCTCTAGGAGCATGGCCGCACCATCCATGTGCGTGCCCTTCAGATGCGGCTCGCAGACCACGACGACGCCATGCTCATTGAGGGCTTCGACGGCCCGCAGCGGGCCTTCGGGATCACGACTGTAGCCCACAAGCTCCTGGACGAAGGCGGCGTCGAGCGGCTCATACCGCCCAACTGCCTGTTTGAGGCCGCGCGCCTTCTGCAGGATCCGGGCCTTCCACGCCAGGAGCGCGTACTCATCCAATGTAGAGCCCACCCGCACCTTCTTGCGGTGGAGCACGCCGACGCCATCTGTGCCGCCGTAAGCGGCGACGTAGGCCGCTGAGCGCTCGACAGCAGAAGCCCTGGTGTTGGCCCCCTCGTCAGCGAATTCCGCAAGCCACCCCCGCTTCGCCATCTCCCTCACCGGAAGCCGCGCTGGATCAAAGCTTCGGGCCTCAACGGAGGCTGGCGCCCTTGGCGCAAGATCGATCCTTACTGTGAGGCTGATCTCAAGGGCTTCGGACACCTCGGCCAGGCGATTGGCCGAGGCGCCCGCGTACCGTTCCTGCTCATATCTTTGGATCTGCTGTTCCTTGAGACCGAGCCGATCGGCCAGCTCCTTTTGGCTGTACCCGCGGCCAATGCGCGCTTCGATCAGGCGTTCGCCCACCTCGCGGAAGGACGCCGCAACGAGATTTTCCACGGCTCCTGTACTGAGCGCCTCGTAGCGGGCGGCGGCTGCTTCCAGCTCGGCGAGTTGTTGTTTGAGACCCTCCTTGTGCGCGGCGGCAATAAGAGGATCCACGCCAGACCTGACGAGCTCCAATTCATCTCTAGAGGCGGCGGCCGAGCGGAACTTTTGGATCTGGGCTCGAGTGATCCTGTACTGGCGCTCATTGGTGATCATGCGGCGAACACGTCGAGCTTCGTCAGATCGATCGCCAAGACTCCCTTGCCGGCCCCCGTGTGCTTGTCGACCTGCAAAAACTCCAGGAACGTCTCACCGCTGCGCGTTCCGGCTGCGCTGATGAACATCTCACCGTGATAGACACGCTTCTGCCGGCGCCGGCCCGGTCCGAAGTCCAGGAGGATCGGATCCAGGCGGTCTGCCTTCACCCCCGCAGCTTCCCAGCACCCGTCAAAGTCTGCGGGCTCGTCCTTGGAACTGGCGAAGCTGCCGCCGACGTACATGGTTCTGCATCCAGCCGACGCGAGCGCTCGCCCAACACGCTCGATCCCTTCAAACAACCACTTCCTCCGCTCGTTATACGCGAACCGCTCGCCCACCTCCGCGAAGGTCGCCCAGTGAACGCCGGGCGGCAGAACGCGATGAAGCGCGCCGATGAGGGCGACGAGCTCCGGAATCATATCACAACAAATATGTTGTGTTCCAGCTTGACCAGTCAACGCTCTCGCTAGGGCGCGCTGGGCTTGTCCACATATTTCGCGTTTGCGGTCAGTCGGCCGCGTTGCCCGAAAGCTGTGGCACGGGGACCGACGGCGCCGTTCGTGGGGTCACTCGCGCCAGGCGCAGGTTCTGGACTGACTTACTGCAAGACTTGGCGGTCTGCGCCGCTGGAGCGACGGTTCAGCAGCTCCGCAGTGTGTTGTGCGTCCTCTTCGGACAGTCCGGACTGCGGCGTCATCGCGATGACTGCAGGCTCGCCCGTCCAGATATCAAAGACGCTGTAGCCCTGACTGTCGGGGCGCACGCCAAACCGTTCGATCATGGGATCGAACTAGCACCACCGCGGGCGCTCGCCTAGGCGCTTGTTCTCATTCCGTTCGTCGACCGCGGCTGCGCTGTCAAATCAGTTGCGGCCGCGCCGAAGCGTAAGGCGCGGGAGACCTCCGATGGCGAGACAGGCGATGAGCCAGGCTTCGGTCGATGGCCACTACGACGGCCTACGGGAGCGCGCGGCACGGTTTGGGCTTGGCTCGCTCCAGGACGAAGAGACGTTGGCCCTCTTCCTGTCCCGAACGCTTCAGCAGGGAGCTCGCACGTGGGCGCAGGTGCTGCTCGCTGAATGGGGCTGCCTCAGCGCTGTTCTCGCCGCTGACACCGTCGATGTAGCCCGCGTGGTCGGCGAGCCCGCTGCAATCGAGCTCAAGTTGCTCCACGAGGTTGCTGTTCTCGTGGCGGCAAGTTCGCTCGCCCATCGAGACGTCATCTCCAGTTGGGACGCGCTTCTCCGGTACCTCCGCGTCCGGCTAGCTGGGCGCGGCCGCGAGGAGTTTCGCGTTCTCTTCCTGGACAAGCGTAACCGCCTGATCCTCGACGAGATGATGGGCGAAGGGACGATCGATCATGCGCCGGTCTACCCCCGGGAGGTCGTCAGGCGCGCCCTCCAGCTCAACGCCAGCGCCCTGATCCTGGTGCACAACCACCCAAGCGGTGACCAGAACCCTTCGCGCGCAGATATGCGGGTGACCGACGAGGTCATTTCAGCCTGCAATTCGCTCCAGATCGTCGTCCACGACCATGTGCTCGTCGCCGGTGAAGCGGTGACCAGCTTCAAGGCGGCAGGCCTACTCCGAAGCCCCGATAAAAAGTGAAGTCGCGGGCTCCTTTTTTGGCCCGCGAACGCCCTCGTGTTATTTTACATCGTAAATCACTATATAGCTAGGTGAAGAGCTCATCTCTCCTCCTCCGCTATCCCGCCAGCCTGGGTGCTGGCGAAGCCTGCGCACCCTGCGTCGGGGAAGTCTCGCGATGACCGAACTTCCCTCGCGGGCCCGCGAGCGGCCCAACCCAGGTGATTGGGAGCTCGACGCCCCGATGCTCCTCAAAGAGGCCGTGGCCGTCTTTGGCGGCCAGCTGCCGATCACCATGGCGATGCTCCGCTGCGAGATCCGCAAAGGCCGCCTGATCCCCGCGCGGGTGGCCGGGAAGTTCTTCGTCACTCCGGCCCAACTTAAGGACCTGTTCAAGCCGCCATGCCTCGTCGCGCCAAAGGACCAAGACTCTATCTCCGCAAAGGAAGGATCGACCGGCGGACCGGCGTCGACCTCCCCGACACGTGGGTCATCCGTGACGGAGCGCGTGAGGTCAGCACAGGCTGCCGCGTTGATGGCCTGCCAGCAGCTGAGCGGCAGCTCGCCGACTACATCGCAGCCAAGTGGACGTCGGCGGAGGTCCGCGACGCCGACGCGCGGCGCGACCCAACTCAAGTCAGCGTAGCCGAGGTGCTGGCGCTCTACGCACAGGAACGGGCGCCGCAGCTGAAAGCAGATCCGCGAAGCACCGCCGGCTTCGTCAAGCACCTCCTGGCGTGGTGGGGCGAATACATGGTGGCGGACGTCAAGCGTTCCACCTGCCGGGCCTACGTCGAACATCGGATGAACGAGCCGATCCGCCATGGCGCGACCGGTCGGCTAGTCTCTGAGCAGACGGCCCGCCGCGAGCTCGAGGTCCTCTCGGCCGCGATTGGCTACTGGCATGGCGAGGACACACTTGCGAGCCGGCCGAAGGTCTGGCTGCCCGAGAAGCCCGAGAGCCCGCGGGATGCGCTGACCCGCTCGCAAGCGGCCGCGCTTCTGAAGGCAGCTTGTGGGTGGCGTAGGTCGCCTGATGGAACCTGGAAACGGCTTGGCGCGTCGGCGCGCGCCAATCGGGCCCACCTGCGCCGCTTCATTCTGATCGGCCTCTACACCGGGACGCGACACAGCGTGATCACGCGGCTGGGGTGGGAGCCCAGCCCTATTCAGCCGTGGGTGGATCTTGATCGCGCCTTGATCTTCCGGCGCGGCCGGGATGAACGCGAGAGCCGCACGAAGCGCCGGCCCGTCGTCAAGTTGAGCCCGCGGCTGCTCGCGCATCTGAATCGCTGGCGTCAGGCTGATCGCCGTGCCGCCGAGGCGGGGGGTCGCGCTGAGACGCATGGGAAGGGAGAGGCGCCGGAGACGCCCATGCTCTCCGCAACCGTGCTCCACCATGGCGGCTACGCGATCTCCGGCAAGATCCGTCGCGGGTTTGCGGCTTGCGTGAAGGACGCGGGGCTCCCCGCAGAGGTCACGCCGCACTGGATGCGACACACCTGCGCCACCTGGCTGATGGAAGCTGGCGCGGAACTCTGGCAGGCGGCGGGCTACACTGGAATGACGATGGCGGTCCTGGAAAAGCACTATGGCCATCACCGCGCGGACCACCAGGCCGGTGCGATCAAGGCGCTGCGGGCCGCCGGCGGAACCCAAACCAAGGGCGGCCCCACGAACCAGAGTGAGACGTAACCAAGGGGGCGTGAGCGTCCACGCCCCCTTGGCCGGCCGCCCAGATGGCGAACGGCCTGGCGGGCTCCGAGCGGGTTCGCCGCCATCCCCGCCACCGCCCTTGATCCGCCCCGCGCGACGGCTTCTCCGGCGGTCCCGGCGCTCAAAGGGTCCCGGTCCCCTACTCCGCGGCCTCAGCCGCTGCCTCCGTGGGCAGGCTGGCGAGTTCCGCTATCGACTGAAACTCGGCGAGGTACTCAGGGCGGTGCTGGGCTAGCCAGCGCACCACGCGCGCATTGGTGAGGAGCTTGGCCAAGTACGCCTTGGCGACGGTCAGGTGCAGGTTGTCCAGGCCGTAGGTTTCCTCGACCGCCTTAATCTGGACCTGCAGCGTCGCAAGTTCCCGCTCCAGCCGCGCAACCTGTTCGCGCGTGACCGTGCTCGTATCCGCCTTCTTTCGACGCTTGCCCGGCGCGAGCTGCGCGTCCGGCGTGGCCGCGAGGATGGCCATGGCGAAGGGACGGCCGAAGTTGTTGTGGCCGAGCATGAGTTCGGCCGCTTCGCGCTGCCGCAGCGGCCCCATCTTCCGGATCACGTCGAAAACCGCGAGCGAACACGGAGCGTCTTTCAGGAGCTCGGCGACGTCGTCGCTGATGCCGTCCATGAGCCGGGCGCGGCGTTTGACCCCGCTGACGTTGATGCCCAGCGCCTCGGCGAGCCTCGCCTCCGGCACACCACGCTCGATCGCGCGGACGATCATCCGGTGCTCTTGCGGCGCCGAAAGCCGGTTGACCCGCTTGTTGTAGGTGAAGGCCTCATCGTCTCGCGAGACAAGGCAGGTCACGGTGGTGGCCCCAAGGTCGCGAAGCGCCTCGATGCGCAGGTGGCCATCGACGATAAAGTAGCCGCCGGGCCGGCCCGCATCCGGCGTCACCACCGGCGGTTCCACGAGCCCGACGGCCCTAATCGAAGTGACGATCTGCCGGTACTTGGCGCTCAGCTTCACGTCGGGCCGAAGGGTCTTCAGCGGGACTAGCGCATCGATCGGCGTGGCCACGGTCAGCTGCTCGAAGCCCCATGCGATGCCAGACACGGGTGCTCCCTCAGTCATGACGCCACCCCGGAGAGCCGGGCATCCAGGGCGCGTGGCATGGTGTCTAGCTGCTCATTGCGGAGCAGGTTGGAGAATGTGCTGTCCTGGCGGAGCTCCTTGAGCGCCTGGACGATGAACAGCAGGCGGCTTTGGACGAAGTCTGCCTTCTTGGCGATGAGGCGCTGCCGGTCCGCCTCTTTCCTGAAGATCTGGACAAGCTGCTCCGGCGTCGGCCGTGAACGTGAGCCTGTGCGGCCAAATCGCTGGTGTCCAAGACCGCCGCGGCGCTGGCGCCGCTCAAGCAGCCGGCGCACGATTTCGATATTCCGGCCCTTGATGCGCCCATCGGCGTAGGCATCGGCGAGCGCCTGCTGGATGCCCGTGTCGTCGCTGCGAGCAATGGTGACGGCCAGGCTGAGCGGCATCACGCCGTTGTCGACGGCCGCGATCAACCGTTCCTCGCCCTTCTCAAGCAGTCCCACGATCATGCTGACCCACGAGGGCGTGACGCCGATCTTTTGGGCCACTTCAGCGTCGCTGTAGCCGCGTTTCCTGAGCGCCCCCACTTCACCCATGAGGTCGATCCCTCGGTGCAGCGGCCGCGCGACGTTCTCGACGATGCTTCGGACGAGGCAATCTTCTTCCGGCAGCTCGAGGATGATCGCGGGGATGTGGCTTTCGCCGAGGGCCTGGAAGGCTTCGATCCGCCCCTGCCCACAGATGAGGTCGTACCGCTCAGATCCATCTCGTTGTCGTCGTCGGCTCACCGTGATCGGCCGCTTGAGGCCGACCGCCTCGATGTTGTCGATGATGTCGCGGTGAACTCGGCGCCCCCTGCCACGGGGATTGAGCACCGCGATCTTGTCGATCGGCACCAGTTCGATCGTGATGTCAGCGGCGGTCTCCATCACGCGGCCTGGGCGAACGGGATGCGGGTCGCGAGCTCAAAGAGCTCGGAGAGGTCGTCAAAACGGTAGGCGTCGATGGAGAGGCCATTCTCTTCCGCGAGCCGCAGCCGTCCACCAGCGAGGTCGAGGTTTGGAAACAGGAAGTAGTCCAGCGGCCCGCGGTTCGCGGCTGACATCCTGACCGCGACCGTGATGTCCGGCAGGAGGCCGGTGTCGAAGGCAAAGCGCCAGCGGTAGGCTCCGCCGGACGTTTCGCGGCATCGAGCCAACGCGACCGAGACGGAGAGCTCTTCGTTGATGCGCAAGAGCCCGTCGTTGCCCGGCTGGACTTGGCCGCCGACCCCTTCGATCCCAGAGCGGACCTCGTCCATGATCTCGGGGTGGAGTTGGCGAAGCCGCCGGTTTACCTCGAGGTACCGGTAGTCGCGATCGGGTCGATAGCCGATCAGCTGGTAGGCCCGCAGGAGGCTGCCAAAGCGGAAACGGTAGGCGCTGCTCGACGGCATCTCTGGGCGCTCGTCAATGACCAAGCCTGAGATCGCGCCCCGCTGCTCCAAGAGTGCGCGAAGCTTGGCCAGCAACTCTTCGTCGGAGAGTCGATGCGAGCGCGCGAGGATGATTTCGCGGGCGCGGAAGAAGGTGTCGTGCTGCACGAGCGGCTCGAAGACGCCATCGGCGCGCACCCACTGGTCAGGGGGATTATGGACGCGCCGCTCCTTCAGCTTAAAGGAGACGCGGTTGAACACGTTGTTGCCGATGTACTTCTCATTCGTCAGCACCTGGTGGACCGTGGCGCGGATCCAGGGTCGGCCCAAGTCCGTGACCACGCCTTCGGAGTTCAGGAGGTTGGCGATTGCCGCCTCGGTCATCCCAGTGGTGACGAAGAGCCGGTAGATCCGGCGCACGAGATCCTGCTCTTCGGCCGGGCCGGGAATGAGGATCACGCGATCCGTTTGCAGGCTCTTGTGTTCGCCACGCGTCAGCTGGCCCTTGGCCTCACCTCGCTGGTCAATCAGGAGCCGCCGCAGCCCGATACCCGCCGGCCCGCCCTGTCGAAAGCCAAGCTCAATGAGGCGGCACTGGCCCGCGAACACTTTCGTCGATAGCTCGCGGCTGTATTCGCCCGCCATGGCCCGCTTCACCCCTTTCACAATAGTGGCAAGCGGCGTCCCGTCGTTGTTGAAGGGCTCTGCGCAGTAGACGACCCGCACCCCTGCGCGGCGGCAGAGGTACTCGTAGTGGGCGCTCTCGTCAGCGTCCTGGAACCGTCCCCAGCGCGATATGTCGTAGACGAGCAAAACCTCGAAATCGGCCTGGCCGCTCTGGATGTCTTCGATCAGCTGGCGGAGCGCGTCACGACCGCCGATGCTCAGCCCGCTCTTTCCTTCGTCTGCGTAGGTCCGGACGATTCGGAGATCGTGCTCAGCCGCGTACTTCGCGATGGCGTCAGACTGGTTCTCGGTCGAATACCGCTGATGGTCGGTCGACATGCGCACGTACTGCGCAGCTCTAATCAACGAGTCCTCGTCCGGCCCGAGCGGGTCGGTGATCTCGACGGCAGCGGCCACTGGCCCGCTCCTAAACCGATCACCCCGACTACAAAATTCAAACAGATTGTTTGAATTCGCGCAAGTGGCTAGTCCGTGTTGGAAGTCGCTGAATCGCGGCGGGCCTGGTCGAGCAGTCTCTCTCGCTCAGTCGAGCTCAGGGCTCTCAGATCTTGAAGGAGTTCGGCTTCATCGTTGGAAATCAGGGGCACGGCTTCGACGATCGCCCAAGGATGACAATCGAGGGCTACGCCCAGGCGCATCAGCCAATTCACTGTGAGTTGGCGCTTGCCCAGTTCGAGATGACTCACCTGCTGGTTGGTCGTTCCGAGGAGCTTGGCAAGTTGTTCCAGGGATAGCCCCTTCGCGACTCGAAGCTCGTGAATCCGGTTTGGCAATCTCATCTACACTCTGCTGCCACGAACTGTAGCTATACGGTACCTCAAACCCCTATACACTGAAGACGTAGGGCGGCTAGCGGCTCCGGGGCTCGTCGGGGCCTGCAACGTAGGGCTCGCAGGCGAGCCCATCGCTATCAGCGTCGAGCTTCTCCCGATAACCCGGGGTTCCTCGAGGAATGGAGTAGACCCCCTGAACGTGCGCGGCGCGGCAATCGGGATAATACGGAGGCGGCGCTGGCAAGTTCATCAGGTGCGTCCCCAGATCCCTCACGAGTCCACGGTCACGCAGCCACAGATATCTGTGTTGCGCCAACTGCCAATGGTCGGCCGATACCGGGAGGGTTGACCGCCATCATGGCCGCCACGCCAGATGACCTGGGTGCTGGCGAAACACCACCAGAGATGGCCGTTCGCAAACGTGACCCAAAGGCAGTCATCGCCCATCTCGTAGAACGCGGCGACCTCGTTCCTCCCGGCCGTGCGCGCGCCGTCTGACTTCCGGTCCTTCAGAAGCCTCCAGACCTTGTCCCAGTCCTCGGCGACGCAGACCTCATGTGGGATCGCGTGGTAGCCGAACGCCACATAGCCCTGCTCGAACGACTGCTCGGCCCAGCAGCCCCCATTACCCAGCTTGATGTATCTAACATTTCTCGGCCTGATCGGGCTCGGCACGGGACAGTCGTCGGCATCGCCAGTCGGCATCTCATCTCCGGTGCGCGGTAGACCAGCCGGAGCGCTCACCACCACTCCCGGCCAAAGGGTAGGACAACATGGGGCCGCGCGCGATGAACGAGCCCCTACTTATGGCTAAGGCGGAAGCAAACGCCACGCGTTCTCGAAGCCCTCCGCGAACCTCCAGCCGACCCCTGGAAAGCTCTCGACCTTAGCGTCTGCGCGGCCTTTGGAGGCAGCGCGCTCACGCGCGCGCTCGATCTCCGCGTCGATCTCGGCGTTCACCGTCGCCTGATCGAGAATGAAGAAGCGATTGGCAGCATCGTCGGGCACGAAGGCCAGGACATAGAACAGGTCTGGCTGGACCGCCTTTCGGCTGACCGCCCAGAAGTTCTTGCGGTAGAGGCCCTTCACGTCGATGGCGAAAGCGGGCCTGGTTGGGGCTAGTCACCATCAGATCTACGCTTGGATGGTTGCCCATCGTAAAGGCCACTTCATAGCCCTTCTTGCAGAGCTCGCTCGCCACTGCGAACTGCGCTGCCCACTGCGTGCGGTGCACGGAGCGGCGAACCTTGACTTCAGAGTCCATGGGTCAAGCTTCTAGAGCTGGCAAAGCGCGTCAACAGCCGACCGGCACGGCGGCGCCTTTGATCAACCCACCGTCTGAGGCATGGCGCGCACACTCTGCGTCGCGTTGGCACGCCGCTCCAGCATTCCGAGTCTTCGGCGCAACTCCCGTCAGAACATCTGGGTCGGCGATGCTATTCTCGGATCGAGCGCCTTCGTCAGCAGCCCGTACGATGAGCCTTCCGAACTCAAGATGGATACTTCGAATCCGGGTTGGGACTCACGGACCTCAAGTGCGCGGCGTTTGAGCGCCTCGCCGGCCCGACCGCCAAGGATGACGCCTTTGATGAGTGAGGGGCTGACGTTCAGGTATATCGCATCGTGGCCGGGCGCTCCGTTCGCGACCACACGGTATTCGCCTTCGTAGCTCCACACTCGGGCCTTGGTGAAGTAGACCGCCTTCACCATGTCGTCGGGCGCATCCGAGAAGAACCGAACGCGCGGAGCCTCATCCGCATAGGTGACCGGGCCTGAGGCTTCGAAGAGGTCCAATTCCCTCAGCGCCGCGATCAAGGCGGCGTCGTATTGGACGACGAAGCCGGTGTATGACCGCGTATAGTGCGACCACATCAATGGACTCGTCGCCGTTCCAGCCAACGACAAGACGTAGGAATTCTGGAGCAGGCGGGTCCGAGGCTCAAAACCTGCGATGAAATCCCAGGCATCGCCGTTCGCCGCTTCCCACGCCCTTCGAAGCTCCTCCTCCGATCGGGCCGGATCATGCTCAGCATGCCAGGCGAGTACCTGTTCGTACGATGGCGGCGGATCCGGAACGAACTTGAACTCGAAAGGGTCGTTCACCCGCAACGCCGCCGCAAACTTCAAACTGCCCTCCGCAACGATCCGGTTGAACAGTGTCAGCGTTTCCTCCTGCGTGGCTGCGCCGACGTATTTGTAGAACATCTCCGTCCCCCCAATCCTGCGCTCCGCGTAGCACCGCGACGCCGGGCGTCCTACGCGCGAGCGTCGAACGACCCAGCAACACCGCGACATGCCTTGGATCTGCCGGCGTGGTTGGTCGCCGCTCGCTCGATCGAGGCGAGCCCGGTTCGTTCTACTCCCCAGATATTCCCCGGAAACGGGCCCCATGCCCGTGAACGACGAGGGAACATTTGCGATGACGCCAAGAACCAAGTGGCTGTTTCTGCTACATCCCGCCGGGAGAGCACCTCGTTCACACCGAGGGGGTCACAGGTTCAATCCCTGTCGCATCCACCATTTTCTTCCACCTTTTTCAGCGACCGCCCAGGGCTCCGGCGCCGGAAGCCTGAGGACGCCTTCGCGGGACGACAGCCTCGGCCGTTCGGCTAGGCGGTCTTCCTGCGCGCCAGGCCCAGGAGGGTGATCAGGCCGGCCGCCTCCGTGCTGCTACTTAGGGGACGCTCCCAAATGTCGGGCCCGAGCGGTCGACCCTAGCCTGGGTCATCGAATTGGAGCCCGCGATGACCCTCGCCTACCCTTTGACGGACCCGCGCACCGTCCGCCCCTCCTCGGCCCTCACTGAGGCCTTCGACCGCCACGGCGTGCGCATGACCTTTGACCGCAACGAGGAAATCTACGCCCAGGATGACGAGGTCGAGTTCCTCTACCGCGTCGTGGGCGGGGTGGTGCGCACCAGCCGCCTGACCGTCGACGGCCGCCGCCAGGTCGGCGACTTCTACTATGCCGGCGACATCTTCGGCCTGGAGCCCGGTCCCGACCATCGCTTCGCCGCCGAGGCGCTGGACGAGTGCGAGATCATCGTCGTGCGCCGCAGCGCCGTGCGCGCCTTCGCCGGCGACGCCGAGCTGGACCGCGCCATCCTCGAAGCCACCCGCCAGGAGATGGAGCGACTGCAGGATCACGTGGTGATGCTGGGCCGCAAGAGCGCCCGCGAACGGGTCGCCTGCTTCCTGATGTCGATCGCCCAGCGCCAGGAGGAGCCGCAGGTGGACCTGCCGATGGGCCGCCAGGACATGGCCGACTATCTGGGCCTCACCATCGAGACGGTGTCGCGCATGCTCACCCAGTTGCAGGGCGACGCGATCGTGGAGTTCCCTTCGTCGCGCCGGTTCCAGGTCCGCAAGTGGACGGCGCTGGAAGCCCTGGCCGCTTAGCGGCGTGCGCCAGCCTGGGCGGCCGCAGGCGTAGCGCCGGCCGCGTCCCAACCGGGAGAACGCCATGCAAGAGACGATGGAACGGGCCAAGGCCGAGGTGGTCGTGCGCCCCGACACCTATTCGACGATCCTGGTCCATGCCGAGCCCGGCCTCGCGGCCTCGCGCCGGGTGGAGGCGGCGGGCCGCCTCGCCCGCGACCTGGACGCCACCCTCGTCGGCCTCGGCGCCGAGACCTTCGATCTCGTCCCGCCCGGCGATCCCTTTATGGGCTACGCCGCCAGCGAATGGGTGGCCCTGGTGCAGGAGGAGGTCGACAAGGAACTGAGGGGCGCCGAAGCCGCCTTCCGGCGCGACGCGGCGGGCGCACAGCTCGAGTGGCGCTCCGTGCAGGACTACCCGCACCGCGCGCTCGCCAGGCTCGCGGGGCTGGCGGACCTCATCGTGGTCAGCCCCCGCGGCGCCGGCGGCGCGGCGCGCACGGCCGATCCCGCGGACGTGGTGATGGCCGCCGGGCGGCCGGTGCTGGTCGTGCCGGAGGGCCGCCATCACCTGCGCGGCCGCACCGTGGTGGTCGCCTGGAAGAACACCCGCGAATGCCGCCGCGCGATCAACGACGCCATGTCGTTCCTGCAGCGCGCGGACGACGTGGTGGTCCATGCCGTGGTCAAGTCGGAAGACGCCGACGCCGCAGTGTTCGAGACCGACGACGTGGTCGCCAATCTCCGGCGGCATGGGGTCGAGGCCCGGCCTCTCGTGACCTCGGCGACCCCGGAAGGCGTCGCCGACGAACTCGAGCGCGTGGCCAGCCTCAACGAAGCGGACCTGATCGTCTGCGGCGCCTACGGTCACGGCCGGCTGCGCGAGTGGGCCTTCGGCGGCGTCACCGACGCCTTCACCCGCCGGCCCGCCCGCTTCGTGCTGATGACGCACTGAGCCGGCGCGCGGGGGTTCCTGCGTCCCCCGCGCCCGTTTTGGAGAACGCCCATGTCCGGCATCAGCGCGCTTCGGCTCGGCATCCTGCCGCCCCTCCTCTGCGCCGCGGCCCTGGCGGCCTGCGCCTCGCCTGGGCCGCCGCGCGGCGCGGAGCTGCCGGGCATCCCGCCACTGCCTAGGCTCGATCCCGCGCAGCAGCGCGGCTACGATTTCGCCGTCCGGCGCTGCGCCGGCTGCCACACGGTCGGGCTCGACGACGGCGGCGCGGGAGACGGCCCGGCGTTCTACAAGCTGGCCCGTCGCTACAATCCGATTTCGCTCGAGCGCCGCTTTGCCGAGGTGTCCGAGCACGGCTTCGACCGGATGCCGTCGATCCCCTTCACGCGCGCCGAGGCCCAGGACCTGCTGGCCTATTTCGACAGCCTGCAGGGCCACTGAGCCCGGCCTCCGTACCGCCACCTAGGCGACGCACCGGAATGGCTCCGGCCGCGGCGCGGCGGGAAGCTCGCCGCAACGATGGAGCCTGCTTCATGGACTACCCGGACGCCACATCCTCGAAGGCCCGCCATGTCCCGTCTTGAGGTCGCACTGACTCCGTCTCGGGCCGCAGCTGCGGCGGGGCCGGCGATGCGGTCCCCCGCCGACGGCCTCCGACTGGCGCTCCAGGTCGGCGCCTTGATCGCCCTCGGGCTGCTCGTCTGGCGGCTGGCCGACGTCCTGCTGCTGGCGTTCGGCGCGATCCTCACCGCGATCCTGCTGCACGCCCTGGCCGGACCCCTCGTGCGCCGCATGCGCCTGCCGCGACCGCTTGCGCTGACCCTCGCCGTCGCCGGCCTGAGCCTCGCGATCGGCGGGGCTCTCTGGCTGTTCGGCCAGCAGATCGTCCTGCAGCTCGCCGCCCTCGGCGCCCTGCTGCCGAAGGCCTGGGCCGCGCTGCAGGCTCCGCTCTCCGCCTCGCCGCTCGGCCCCTATGTGCTCGACGACCTGCAGCGCCTGCGACACCCCGATGGTCTCGTCGTGCAGACCGTGTCCCGCTTCGCCCAGGGCTCGGCCAGCGCCGCCGCCGCCGCGGTGATCGTGCTGTTCGCCGGGCTCTATCTCGCGTTCCATCCGGCCACCTACGTCGGGGGCCTGCTGCACCTCATGCCGTTGCGCGCCCGCCCGCGCGCCGCCCAGGTCCTCTCGTCCTGCGGCGAGGCCCTCAATCGCTGGCTGCTCGGCCAGCTCGTCTCGATGCTGCTCGTGGGTCTCACCGTGGGGCTCGGCCTGTGGTGGGTCGGGACGCCCTCGCCCGTGGCCCTCGGCATCCTGGCGGGACTCGCCCAGTTCGTGCCGGTGGTCGGGCCGATGGCGGCCACCCTGCCCGGCCTGATCGTCGCCGCCGGCGCGGGGTCGGAGACCCTCGCCTGGACCGCCGCCGTCTACCTCGGCGCATCGCAGTTCGAAGCCAATGTCGTCACCCCGCTGCTGCTCCGCCAGATGGTCGAGCTGCCCATGGCGGTGACCCTGTTCGCCGTGCTGGCCATGGGCGTGCTCCTGGGCCCGCTGGGCGTCCTGTTCGCCACCCCACTCGCCGTGATCGCCTACGTCGTCATTCGCGAGGTCTATGTGCAGGACCTGCTCGGCGATCGCCTGTCCGTCGCTCCTGCCGAAGGAGATCGCCCATGACCGCCGCCGACGCCCTGGAACTGCGGGCCCTCGTCCACCTGCATCCCGACCGCCGCCGCCCGGCGCTGGCCGCCGGAATCGGCATGATGGGTCTCGGCGCGGCGGTCCTGGCCTTCCCCAACGAGACCGCCTGGCTGATCGGCGCGGCCGCCGGCTGGCTGCTCTGGCTCGCCGGGGCGGTGATGCTGGGGGTCGCGCTGCTGGTGTTCACCGGCGCACTCAGGACCTTCGGCGTCGCGTCCGCCCTGGTCGCGGTGGGTCTCGGCGTCTACCTGCTGCTGCATCCCGGCGCCGGGAACCTCGCCGTCACGCTGCTCCTCGCCGCAGCCCTGGTGATCGACGGCAGCTTCCAGCTGGCGGCGGCGCTGCACCTGCGGCCCCTGGCGGCATGGCGCTGGCTGTTCGCCTCGGCTGGAACCAGCCTCGTGGCCGCGAGCCTCCTGGCGGCGGGCCTGCCCACCCGGACGCGCGACGCCGTAGTCGTCCTGCTCTGTGCGACCCTCGTCACCACCGGCGCAGCGTTGGTGGCGACGAGTTTCGCGCGCCCGGCGCCGCGGCGTTCGACGCCTGTCCCGCCCCAGGTCCCCTGACCTTGCCAGCGCCAGGCAGGCGACCTACCCCTTTCCCCGTGGAGGCGGTACTGGATCTGAACGCGCGCCGGGGCCGCCGCCGGGGCTGGATCACCGGCTATGCCGTCGCTGGGGTGGCCAGCGCCGCGGCCATGGCCGTACGGCTCGCCCTCGAACCGATCTTCCATGAGCGCGCCAACTTCCTGGTCTTCGCCGTGGCTGTCCTGGCCGGCGCCGCCGTGGGAGGCATTGGCCCTGCCCTGTTCGCCACCGCGCTCGGAGTCGCCTTCTACGGCTTCCTGGTGGGCCCGGAACTGGTGACCGATCTGCAGAACCTGGTGACCGCTGCGCTCTTCGTCATGATCGGCGTGGCCTGTGGCCTGGCCGGCCAGCGGATGCGGCGCGACGCCGACGCCGCGGCGGCGGCCGTGGAGGACCTCGCCGCCCGCGAGGCGCACCTCCAGTCGATCCTCGACACCGTGCCCGACGCGATGATCGTGATCGACGAGCACGGGCTCATGCAGTCGTTCTCAAGCGCCGCCGAGCGCCAGTTCGGCTGGAACGCGACGGACGTGGTCGGCAAGAACGTCAGCATGCTGATGCCCGATCCGTACCGGACCGCCCACGACGGATACCTGCAACGGTACCTGACCACCGGCGAACGCCGGATCATCGGCATCGGACGGGTGGTGGTCGGCGAACGCAAGGACGGCACCACCTTTCCCATGGAGCTCTCTGTGCTGGGCCGAGCCCAATCCATCCGGCGGAACGGTCTTCCGTTTCACGCTGCGGGCCGTGCGCGAGGAGGAGTTGACCGAGGATGAGTGAGCCGATCGTCCACCTGATCGACGACGACGAGGCGGTGCGGACCTCGCTCGCCTTCCTGCTCGAGATGAACGACCTGCCGGCGAAGACCTACGGCTCGGCGCTGGAATTCCTGAAGGTCGCCGAGAGCCTCACCCGCGGCTGCATCGTCACCGACGTGCGCATGCCGGAAATCAGCGGCCTCGAACTGGTTCGCCGCCTCAAGGAACGCGGCGTGAGCCTGCCCGTGATCGTCATCACCGGACACGGCGATGTCCCGCTGGCCGTCGAGGCCATGCGCGCCGGCGTCATCGACTTCATCGAGAAGCCCTTCGAGGACGAGGTCCTGCTGCGCTCGATCCGCATGGCGCTGGACATGAAGTCCGAGTCCGACGCCCACGCCCAGGAACGCAAGCGCTTCGAAGCGATGCTTGCGACCCTGTCTGCGCGGGAAACGGACGTGCTGCGCGGCGTCATCGCAGGGAAGATGAACAAGGTGATCGCCTACGAGCTCGGCATCAGCCCCCGTACGGTCGAGGTCTACCGCGCCAACGTCATGAACAAGACCCAGGCGAACGGGCTCTCGGAGCTCGTGCGCATCGCCCTCATCGCCGGCTTCTAGGGCCGCAGCGGCGGAATCTGCCCGCGGCTGACGGCGAGGCCCAGGGCAAGGCTGCGGCCGATCATCGTGGCCTTCTCGACGAAGAGAGCCGCCACGGCGGGGGGGCAGATCTCGCGCGCGGTTTCCGCAAAAAGGTCCAGCCACAGCGGGAAGTGCTCCCCGTCGATGTCCGGGCGCCGGGCGTGGGCCGCCATGGGCGAACCCTTGAAGCGGCCGGTCATCAGCAGAACCGAAGACCAGAAGTCGCAGAGCTTGGCCAGGTGCTCGTCCCAGTCGTCGATCGCCGCATTGAAGACGGGCCCGAGCGCCGGGTGCTCCCGGACGCGGGCATAGAAGGCGCGCACCTGGCGCTCGATCATCGCCTCGTCGACCCCGACGGCGACGCCGGGGCCGATCCTTGGTCCCAAGGTCACGTCAGGCCGCCTCGCGCCAGTGCGGCTGGAGCTGCTCGTGCGGCCACACGGCCGGGATCAGCCTCGGCTCGGCGATTCCGGCCAGCTCGTCGGCGAAGCCGTGGTTGACGTCGCGATGGTGGGCCTCGTCGGCCCGCACCACCTCGACCACGTCGCGCAGGCGCGCGTCGGCGGGCAGGCCCCAGTAGCGGATCGCGATCTCTGGCGCCGGCACGTTCCTGGAACGGCCTTCATCGATCTCGGCGAGATAGTGGGTGTAGCTGACCACCGCTTCCTCTTCGAAGTAGCCGACGACGCGGTGCGCGGTCCTGGGCGAGATCAGGTAGAGGCCGAAGAAGAACAGATAGAAGATCCATTGCGCCGCCACGACCACCAAGCGTTCAAAGGGCGTCGGCTTGGCGACCTCGATGAAGGTCATCAGGTGCATCCGCTCGTTCTCGGCCTCGTCCATCAGCGTCTTGATCCAGCCGCGGTCGTCGCACATCCGGCGCAGGCACTTCAGGTGGTTGAGGGTGGCGCCGACCATGCCCGGCACGGCGGCCACGGTCTCCAGGACCACGGCGCGGTGGCCGTAGCGCTTGGCGAAGAAGGTGTCGGCGCAGAAGCGCAGCGCCTTGACGAAGCCGAGCGCGACGCGGTCCGAGAGGCCCCGGGGCTTGTGGGTGACGGAAAGGTCCACGAGCGAGAGAGTCATGGAAGAGGTCCTTGAAAAGCCGGGCCGATCACGCCGGCCGTTGCAGGCGATGAGTTAGGCCCATCCCGCCGCCCGGACCATTTCGGAGCGCCCCCTAGGTAGCAGCCCGGAGACTTGGCCGTGGCGGGGTTGCGCCAGATCAAAGCGACCGAAAGCGCGGCATGGGACGGTCAGGCATGGACCCGCGTCTCGCCGATCGCCGCCCCACCGTCTTCGTCGTCGACGATGACGCCGCGGTGCGTCGGGCCCTCGCGTTCGCCCTCGACCTGGACGGCTTCGAGGTGGAGACCTTCGACTCCGGCGAGGCCCTGCTGCTGCGGGCGCCGCCCTCGCGGCCGGGATGCCTGGTGCTGGACGAGCGCCTCCCGGGGACCTCGGGTCTCGACACCCTGCGCCAGCTCCGCGCGCGTCACGTGGACCTCCCCGCCATCCTCATCACGAGCCACCCGAACGCCGCCTTCCGCGCGGCCGCAGCCGTGGCCGGCGCGCCGATCCTCGAAAAGCCGCTGTTCGGCGAAACCCTGGTGGCGGCGATCGAAGAAGCGCTCCGGAGCGCGACCGTCCCGCCAGCGGCCTGAAGAGGCGCGGCTCAGGCGGCGTAGCCGCCGATGCGCTTGACGTTGCAGCGGGACCAGAGCGCGTCCAGCACCTCGACCAGTTCGTCCATCATCTTGTCGGTGTGGCCCGGCG
>Ga0209257_1001325_pt1 | contig 30107 bp, 27 predicted proteins | sample AraplaCvi_mCL_r2_FD_184277 | JGI IMG/M metagenome (GOLD analysis project Ga0209257, IMG submission 184277) | Arabidopsis root microbial communities from North Carolina, USA - plate scrape MF_Cvi_mCL_r2 (SPAdes) (version 2) | ecosystem: Host-associated > Plants > Roots > Endosphere | place: USA...
AGCTTACACGCCATGGCGATGCTGGCACTCTGCACCAGAGCTCTGGTATCAGCCGCCGCTCAAGCCAAGCCGCTCGACCATTGGCTCCCACTTGCGGAATTCACTTTCCAGAAGCGTGAGCAACGCGACCCCATTCGCCGGGTCTTTGACGCCCGCAGCTGTAAGACGTTCTGCGGTGGCAGGTTGTTTGAGCGCAGTCAGAACCGCCGTCTCAACCTTTGTGCGCGTCTCATCCGTCATCCCGGTCGGGCCGAAGATGTAATAGTAGTTGCCGGTGATCAGATTGGGATAGCCCTGCTCTCCACTGGTGGGCACATCGGGTAGGACATCTGTTCGCTCATCGCCAAAATTCGAGATTGCAATCAGATCGCCCGACTTGACGAAGGGCACGACCACAGGAAGATCGGCCACGACAATGTCGACATTACCCGCCACGATGTCGGCCACCACAGGGCCAACGCCGGCATAGGGCACATGAACCATCTTGACCCCGGCCTGCTCGTTGATCATCTCGCCGGCCAGATGGGGCGAATTGCCCACCCCCGACGATCCATAATGCAGGGTCTTGGTCTTGGCCAGCGCGATGAGCTCAGGCAGTCTCTTCACACCCAGATGCTTTCCCGCGACAAGCATTGCTGGCATTTTTCCGACAAGGGCGATTTGGGTGAAGCTTTTCAGCGGATCGAAGGTCAGGTTGGCCTTTTGCGTCAACGAAGACAGGACGTGGCCTTGCCCAGTGATAACCAGCGTCTTCCCGTCAGGTGTGGCCTTGGCAACCGTACCCATGCCAATCAACCCACCGGCACCGGGAACATTTTCAACGACCACTGTCGCACCAAGCGTCGTTTGCAAGGCAGGAGCGATAATTCTCGCGATCTGATCCATCGGCCCCCCGGCGCTGTAAGGAACAACCAGCCGCACCGTGTCCGCAAGAACAGGCGTCGTCGCAAGCACGACCGCTGCTGTCAGCAACAGTGTCTTCAACATTTTCGATTCCTCCCGAAAAATGCCGCCCTCCGCCGACGACATTAGACTTTCTATGTTAGATTATCACCTGACTTGATAATTTGGATCTCCTTAGGATCGCAAAGCCATTGAAGCATGGGCGAGTTGCGGATGCAACATCGTAATGCGCATTTTTACATTATCACTATTGCGTATAACCGGTTACATCCACGCGCCACATCTTCGCCCCGAAAGCCACCAGCTCGGCTTGCCGCGTGTCCATTCCCCTGCCAGAACCGGCTCATCCCCGCGCAAACCAGCCTCCGCACCCGATTTCCCGCAAACTGGGCTTTCCGCACAGGCCGTGTTGCGATAGCAATTTAAAAGAAGCACTTACACCGAGGGGGATCTGATGAATGAAGAAAACAGCGGGAGCCTGAAAACGCTCCTGGCATACCGCTATCAATCCGTCGCCAATCTCATGGCACGCAGTGCCCAGGTGCGCTACCGGGCGGAATTCGATCTCGCTATCGGTGAATGGCGCGCACTCGCCCTTCTGGCCGACCGTTCACCGATGTCCCTGAACGAGCTTGCACTCGCCAGCGCGTTGGACAAGGGCCAGATGAGCCGAGTCGCAAAAGCCCTCGTCACCCGCAAGCTGATCAGGCGCGAACCCAGCAGCCGGGGCGGCAAGCTCATCGAACTCAGCCTGTCGCCCCAGGGGCGCCAGCTATATCACCGCGTTATGGTTGCCGCCCTGGAGCGAGACGAGGCCTTCAACGGGTGCCTGACGGACGAGGAGCGCGCCTGCCTGAACAGTGCCATGGTTAAGCTCGGGGCCCTCGCCCTGGAAATGGTCCGGGCCCACAAGCGTGCAGGGCAGGATCCCGCAAGCGACCCAGCGCATGTTGACTGAATCAACTTGGAAAGTTAACACTCCTTGCGACCCGTGCCGCACCACATTGCGCCCGGTCGGCAGAATCGTATCTCCCACCGTAAGAGTGTCTCATGAACGCCCCCTCCAGCGCAGCCACCGCCGCGCAAAGCCAGACAGCTTCCGTTCTCGTGCGGGATGACCAGGGAGTTCGCTCCCTGTCGCTCAATCGGCCTGAGAAAATGAACGCACTCAACTTGCCGCTTTCTCAAGCCGTGCATGCTGCCCTGCTCGAAGCGGATCGCGATCCGGCCGTTCGGGTCGTGGTGCTATCGGGCCAGGGGCGCGGCTTCTGCGCGGGCGGTGACCTGTCAGAGTTTCGCTCCGCCGGTCCGGACGCGTATCCCGCAGTGGAGGAAAGGTCCCAGCTCATCTCCAGGACCCATGTGCTAATCAAGTCGATGCGCAAGCCCGTCATCGCGTCGGTTCATGGCTTTGCTCTCGGCGGCGGTGCCGCATTGGCGCTTGCCTGCGACCTCGTTCTGGTGACGGACGACGTGAAATTCAGCTATCCAGAAACACGCAACGGCATCGTACCGGCGCTCGTCATGCCGGGCATTCAGCGTGCCGTCGGCCGAAAGGTCAGCTTCGAGCTTCTGGCCCTGGCGCCGGCTCTTGATGGCACCGAGATGCTGCGGCTCGGCCTTGCCAACCGCTCGCTCCCGGTCGATCGGCTGGCTGAGGAAACCCAGGCAATGGCTGTTCAGATTGCCACTTTCGACCCGGCGGTCATGGCGCGCATGAAGCAGCTGTTCCATCGCATGGCGGATCTTTCCGAAAAGGACGCGATCGACTTGTCGCGGGAAGCCAACGGCATGGAGCAGATGAAGAAGCTTGTCGCGCATCAAAGGGTCCAGCCATGAGCGCGCCCGCCCCTTTCTCGCTTGATGGCGTCTGCCCCTTGACGACCGACGAGGCGCTGAGGCGCGCTGTCACCATCGCGCCCTATCTCGATGCCATCGTCGCCGACGATGCTCGCCTTACCTTTGGGGAGTTGTACGACGCGGTGTCGCAGGTCCGCTCGGCGCTCGTAGGGATGGGGGTCAGGCGCGGTGATCACGTGGGCCTCATCATCGGCAACAACACCCGCTTTGCGACGCTGTTCTTCGCCATCGGCGCGCTCGGCGCCACGGTTGTGCCGATCAACACAAGGTTCCGCGGCGAGGAGATCACCTACGTTCTCCGCCAGGCGCACATCCAGTGGCTGTTCATGGCCGACAAGCTGCTCACCAGCGACTATGTGTCGATGCTGGGCCCTCTCGTTCCACAGCTCGAGACCGGCGAGACCGACGATACGTTCCCGCACCTGCGCCAGATCGTCCTGATTGGTGCCGATGTGCCAAACGGCGTCCTGTCGTGGGACCAATTCATGGCGCTGGGCGGTGCGGAGGTCGCACCCGCCTGCACGCCGGAGGACATCTTGCTGATCCAGTACACATCCGGCAGCACGGCGTTCCCCAAGGGTTGCGTTCTGCCCCATCGCAACATGCTGGCCAATGCCTTCTTCGCCGGTGGCCGGTTCGGGCTTCACACCGGGGCGCGCTATCACAGCCCCCGCCCCTTCTTCCATGTCGCGGGCACGGTGCTGTCGATCCTCGCGGCGCTCCAGCACGTCGCCACGCTCGTCACCATGGAAAGGTTCGATGCCGGCGAGGCACTGCGCCTCCTGGAGGAGGAGCGCTGCACGCATTTTTCCGGCAATGATACGATGGCGATCATGATGCTGAACCATCCCGACCTGCCGAAGCGAAAGCTGCGATTGCGGGGCGGCTGGGCGGCGGCGACACCCAGCGTGATGAAACGGATTTTCAATGAACTCGGCGCGACCCAGGCCGTCACAACCTATGGCATGTCCGAGACCTCGCCCAACGCTGCCATATCGTGCTGGTGGGAACCCCAGGACATCCGCGGAGAAAGCCGGCTTTTGCCCCAGCCCGGCGTCGAAATCCGCATCCGCGATCTCGAAACCGGCGCCATCCTAGGCCCCGGCCAATCGGGCGAGATCCAGATCCGAGGGTGGAGCGTTATGCGCGGCTACTACGACAAGCCCGAGGAAACCGCCAGAACCATCGACCCGGAGGGATGGCTCTCGTCTGGCGACCTTGGCGTGCTCGGCACGGACGGGAGGCTCCAGTTTCTCGGACGCGCGAAGGAGATCCTGAGGGTGGGCGGCGAAAATGTCTCGCCTCTGGAGATCGAGGACGTGCTGCATCGCCACCCCAAGGTGCGGCTGGCCCAGGTCACCGGCGTACCGGATGCGCGCCTGGTCGAGGTTCCCGCCGCCTTTGTCGTTCTTCGCGAAGGCGAAACTTGCGACCCGCAGGAGTTGGTCGAATGGGTCAAGGCGCGGCTGGCCGGGTTCAAGGTGCCGAGATACGTCAGGATGATCGAGAATTTCGAGGCGATCGGCATGACCGGCAGCGGCAAGATCCAGCGTAACAGGCTCAGGGACTATGCCAAACAGGTGCTCAACCTGACCGACGCCTGAACAGGCCACACACGGCGAGACGTTTGGGGCGCAGCGAACCACGCATGAACCTGATAAACGAAAGCCGCCGCGCCCATCGGCGCGGCGGCAGTTTATTGTCAACAGACGCCTGGAATCAGGGGTTGACCTTGATACCCATAGCGTCCACCATCGGGGTCCATTTGGCGAACTCCGCATCGATCACCGCTTCGACCTTCTTGCCGTCGCCAGGAGCGCCGACGCCGAGCGACTTGAACTTCTTGGCGACCGCAGGCGATTCAACCGCCTTGATCACCGCAGCTTCAAGCTTGTTGCGAAGGTCGGCATCCATGCCCGCCGGACCCGCGACGTAGTAGTAGCCGCCGGTTTCAAGACCGACATAACCCTCCTCAGCGGAGGTCGGCACGTCTGGCAGGGCATCCGAGCGCTTGCTGCCGAGAATGGCGAGAGCGCGCAGTTGTCCTTGTTTGACCATGTCAACAACAGCAGGGATGTCGGCCGCGATCATCTCGACATTTCCTGCGATCACGTCCACCAGAGCGGGCGCCGCGCCGGCATAAGGCACATGGGCCATCTTGATGCCCAGGGCCTGATTGATCATCTCTCCAGCCAGGTGCGGCGAATTGCCGACCCCGGACGAGGCAAAATGCAGCGATTTCGTCTTTGAAAGCTCAATCAGATCTTTCAGCTTCTTCGCGGGAAGGTCGTTGGTGACGACCAGAACCGACGGCAGCTCGCCCAGAAGGGCAATCATGCTGAAGTCCTTCCTGGCGTCGTATGTGACAACTTCCTTCTGGATCAGCTGTGTCAGGACCTGGCCCTGCGTGCCTATAACCAGCGTTTTCCCGTCGGGGGCGGCCTTGGCGACGGCAGTGGTGCCGATCATGCCGCTCGCGCCGGGACGGTTTTCAACGATGACAGTCTCACCCAGGCTTTCCTGGAGGCTCGGGGCGATGAGACGGGCCATCGCATCCGTCGGGCCTCCGGCCGAATATGGGACAACCAGGGTGACATCGGCGAGAGCCGCTGACCCCAGAAGGCTTAGGCAGGCGGCGATTGCTGCGATACGCTTCATATGAGTTCTCCTCTTAGTGGTCCGTGTCCGGGTCCGGTTTTGGTGTTGTTGGCCGGTTCGTCGGCTTCGTTCCCCACGGATAATTGTAAGCGAACACGATTTGTGTTGCGGGCGCAATTCAAATCGATAATTATCAAAGAAAATAATTTGAGGGTCGCAAACCCGTAACATCCTGAGAAACTCAGGCTTGCCTATCATGGATTATCACCAAGGGTGATGATCTTAATGTTGGGAGTTTTCCCGATGCTTGCACGAACAATGGTACGACACGTGGCCAGGGGAATAGAAACGAGGAACGAAATGAAGATTTTACAGAGTAGAAACCGGGAGTTCTGGGTAGGATTCCTGTTTCTGGCGCTGGGCGGCCTTTCCTTCGGGATGGCCTCCCATTATCGACTGGGATCGCTCAAAAGCATGGGTCCCGGTTACTTTCCCATCGTCCTTTCGCTGATCCTGCTGGCCATCGGCCTTGGAGTCGTCTTCAAATCCCTGACGACAGAAGGCGAGCCGATGGAGCAGATCGCGCTGCGGCCGATCTTTTTTATCATTACGGCTGTTCTCGTCACAGGCTGGACGCTCACCCATCTCGGCGCCGTTCTGTCGCTTCCTCTGCTGCTCGGCCTCAGCGCCCTGGCCGACCGGGAGCTGAAAATCGGGCCGGCATACCTTCTCTATATCGTAGCGATGACCATCATGGCCGTGCTGCTGTTCGTGAAGCTGCTCGGCCTTCCTATCCCGCTGTTTGGTACCGTGTTCCGGTAGGAGAATAATCGATGGACGCGCTTCACAATCTCGCTCTCGGTTTTGAAACCGCCGGGACCTTTTACAACCTGTTTTACTGCTTCATCGGTGTTTTCCTCGGAACGGCCGTGGGCGTGCTGCCGGGCCTGGGCCCGCTTGCCACCATATCGCTCTTGCTGCCCCTGACGTTCGGCCTGCCGCCCGAAACCTCGCTGATCATGCTGGCGGGTATCTATTACGGCTCCCAGTATGGTGGCTCGACGACGGCGATCCTGGTCAACCTGCCGGGCGAGGCCTCGTCGGTCGTGACCGCGCTTGAGGGCTACAAGATGGCCCGCAAAGGCAAGGCTGGGCTGGCGCTGGCCACAGCGGCCATCGCATCGTGCTTTGCCGGCACGATCTCGACCCTGCTGCTGGCACTTTTTGCCCCGCCGCTCAGCAAGTTCGCCATGACGTTCGGCCCGGCAGACTATTTCTCGCTGATCACGCTGGGCCTGATCTGCTCGATCATCCTGGCCCATGGCTCGCTGCTTCATGCGCTTGGCATGATCGTGCTCGGCCTGCTGTTCGGCCTAGTGGGTACCGATGTCACCTCGGGCGTCCAGCGCTTCACCTTTGGCTCCACAGAACTTTTCGAGGGACTGGATTTCGTGATCGTCGCCATGGGCTTCTTCGGCATCGGCGATATCATCTGCAACCTGGAAGAAACCTACAAGCGAACCGCGCTGAAGCAGGAGATCGGCCGGCTGGTCCCCACCCGCGCCGAGTTGAAGCAGATGCTCGCCCCCGCCGTTCGCGGCACATTGATCGGCTCCGTTCTCGGCATCCTCCCCGGCGGTGGCGCGCTTCTTTCCTCCTTCGCCTCCTATTCGGTGGAGAAGAAGTTCTCCAAGGAACGCGCCGAATTCGGTACTGGCGCCATGGCCGGCGTCGCAGGGCCGGAAGCGGCAAACAATGCCGGCGCACAGATGTCCTTCGTGCCGATGCTGACGCTCGGTCTGCCCTCGAACCCTGTCATGGCGCTGATGATCGGAGCGATGATCATTCAGGGCATCCAGCCGGGACCGGGCATCATGACGGCCCAGCCGACACTGTTCTGGGGCCTGATCGCCAGCATGTGGATCGGCAATGTCATGCTCCTGATCCTGAACCTTCCGCTGGTCGGCGTCTGGGCACGGCTGGTCATGGTGCCGTATTCCTACCTGTTCCCGACGATCCTGCTGTTTTGCGTGATCGGTGTCTTCAGCCTCTCGAACTCGACATTCGACGTCTACCTGATGGCCCTGTTCGGCCTGCTGGGCTACTTCCTTCACAAGCTGAAATGTGAGCCGGCACCACTGCTTCTCGGCTTCATCCTGGGCCCGATGATGGAAGAATACCTGCGGCGCGCGCTGATCCTGTCGGATGGCAACCTGTCGGTTTTCTTCACGCGCCCGATCAGCGCCACCCTGCTTGTGGCCTCCGTGTTGCTCTTGATCAGCATCCTGCTTCCCAGCGTGCGCAAGACCCGCGAGGTCGCTTTCGAAGACACTGACGGTTGATCGCCATCGACGTGTCCCGCCAGGGACACGTCTTCCCGTGATACGAAGAGACTGCCCATGTCGCCATCCGAACTCATCACCCACTTCAAGATCTCTCTTGGCACGCCATATGTGCTGACCGATCCGCATGACACGGAGCCCTATTTCACCGATTGGACCGGCAAGTCGCACGGCCAGGCTCTGTGCGTGCTGCGCCCGGGCACGACGCAGCAGGTCGCCGATGTGGTGCGGACCTGTTCCACGGCAGGCGTGCCGGTATTCCCCCAGGGGGGCAATACCGGCGTCACCGGTGGTTCCGTGCCGCATCCGGGCGGAGCAGGTGTGGTGATTTCAGTTTCCCGTCTCAACCAGATCCGCACCGTGGATGTGCCGAACAACTCGATGATCGTCGAGGCCGGTTGCACCCTGTCCCAGGCGCAGGATGCGGCGCGGGACAATGACCGCTTCTTCCCCCTGTCTCTCAGTCCGGAAGGTACCTGCCAGATTGGCGGAAACGTCGCCACCAATGCCGGCGGTACGGCCGTGCTGCGCTATGGAAACATGCGCGACCTGGTTCTGGGGCTTGAGGTGGTTCTAGCCGACGGGCAGATCTGGAACGGCTTGCGAAGCCTGCGCAAGGACAATACCGGCTATGACCTCAAATCTCTGTTCGTCGGCTCCGAGGGCACGCTGGGCATCGTGACCGCAGCTTCCCTCAAGCTCTTCCCGTCACCGCGATCCTGGTCAACGGCATTCGTGGCCGTTGAGAGCGTGGAAAACGCCTGCGCGCTGCTGTCCCTGTCCCAGGGCACCTTCGATTCACACCTGATCACCTGCGAACTGTTCTCCAAGAGCCAGCTCGACAACATACTGACGCTGATCCCCGGCACCCGCAGGCCAATCGAGGGGGATCACCCCTGGTACGTCATGCTGGAAGCAGGCGCGTCGGAACCGGATGCGCCGGTGGCCGAAGCCATGGAGCATGTGCTGTCGCGCGCGCTGATGGAAGGCCTGGTCGTCGATGCGATGATCGCACAATCGGATCGGGACCGCGCGGATCTCTGGAAACTGCGCCACTCCGTCTCCGAAGCGAACCGTCTGGCGGGGATCAACCTTACCCATGATGTCGCTGTGCCGATCTCGCGCATCCCGGAGTTTGTGGCCCGGTGCGAATGGGAAACCCGTCACCGGTTTCCGGCGGCCAACACGGTGGTCATCGCCCATCTCGGCGACGGCAATGTGCATTTCTGCGTCATCTATCCGCACGGCACCCCCGGCAACACATCAGAGGATCCCTTCGTCCTCGGGCGGCCCGTGACCGCAATGGTTCACGACATCGCGATCGACCTTGGCGGGTCCTTCGGCGCCGAGCATGGCATTGGCGAGCGCTACATACCCTCGCTCAAGAAGTACAAATCCGCTGTCGAACTCGACATGTTTCGCAGGCTCAAGCAGGCCTTCGACCCGGATGGCATTCTCAACCCGGGACGCGTGCTGCCGCGCCAAGCCGCGAGGCCCTGACCCCGGGTCAGCTTCCGAATATCTCACCGGTGGCGGCATCGCCCGCCATCGCCATGGCCCGGTGATCGATCAACCGGCGTATCCTGGGCAGGCCGGGCCCGCGATGCAACTGCGCAAGCCTGTCGAAATCCTCGGCATCGGCGCGGGTGCGCCGCTGATTGTGCCTGATGTACTCGACCCAGTTGGGCGCATGATAGGTCTCAAGCCAGAGATCCGGGTTGCCCAGATCACGCTCCAGGGTCCAGTTGCGCGCGCCATCGCGCGTGCGGATTCGGCGGCGAACCGCCATGGCCGCGATGAACTTCTCCGTGTCGTCAGGCGCGATATCCCAATCGATCATCACGGTAATCGGTCCGGATCGCGGCTTGAGGTCCAACCGGAGGTCCGGAGCGCTGAACCGGTCGGCCGGGTGGAGATCGACGTCAGGAAAGTCAGGCATGGGCATCAGTCTCCCCAAAAGCGCTCCGCAGAGCAACAATCCCCCTGCCACACAGAATGAGGGTATCACGCCGAACTGCTCTGATATCAGCCCCCATAGCCAGCTGCCCACGGCCATCCCCCCGAAGATCATGGTCTGATAGATCGCAAGGACACGTCCGACGACCCAGCGCGGTGTCGCGAGCTGCGTGGACACGTTGCACAGGGACAGGGTCGAAACCCAGCACGCCCCGGCTAGCCCGAAGCCTGGAGCGGCCAGCGCGGGGCTGTGCATCAGAGCGATGATGCCAAGCGCCAGCGCCGAACCCGAAAAGGTTCCGGCCGTGATCGCTTCGATCGACAGGAACTTGCGCAGTCTCGGGCTGACCAGCGCGCCCAGGATCGCGCCGAAGCCGAATGCACCGAGCAGCAGGCCATAGGTGGTTGCCTCGGCATGCAGGTGCTCACGCGTTATCACCGGCAGCAAAGCGAGCACGATCACAGCGAACAGGGTGAACAGGAACCCGCGGATGAGGACGGACAGAAGGTTTGGCGATAGGCTGACATAGCGTAGCCCGAGCCAGATCGCACTGCCCAGAGTCTCGCTGGGCAGTTTGCGCACCTCCTTGGCCTTGCGCCAGAGGATCAGCCCGAGAATCAGCGCCAGGTAGCTGACGGCATTCAGCGAGAAGGAGACGGTCGGCCCGGCAAAGGCGACCAGAAACCCACCCACCGCCGGCCCTGCCGCACGGGTGAGGTTGAAACCGACGGAGTTTAGCGCGACCGCCGCCGGCAAGACCTCATTCTTCACGAGGTCGCGCACTGAAGCCTGCCAGCAAGGATAGTGCACGGCCAGCCCGCAGGACAGCAGGAAGGTCGAGGTCAGAAGCAATCCGGGCGAAAGACTGCCACTCCAGCTGGCCAGCGTCAACGCGATCGACACGGCGAACATGAAGGCCTGCGCGCCCAGCATCATCAGGCGCCGGTCGATACTGTCGGACAGAGCCCCGACCGGGATCGCAAGCAGCATGATCGGCAAGGTCGTGAAGGTGTGCACCAGCGCCACCATGTCGTGGGAGGCCGAGAATTCGGCCATGCTCCAGCCCGCCGCGACATTCTGGATCATCGCACCGAGATTGGCGACCAGCGTCGTGCTCCACATGATGCGGAAAGCGGGGGACGCCAGCGGCGCCAATGCGTCGAAATCTGGTGCTTTTGCGGCCATGTCATGCGTCCTGTCAAAGATTCACCGCCAGGCGGCACTCACAGCCGTTGTCGGGGAATTTTACCGACGCCGACAAGTCCGTCGGGCGCCTGACCGGCTGCGATCAAGCCGATATTGCGGGAGACCTGACCCGCAAGCTGGATCAGGCTTTCGCGATCACCGAACGCTGCCACATGGGGCGAAATAATCAGGTTTGGTGCGCTCCAAAGGGGGGAGGCCGCGGGCAAAGGCTCGACTGCGAAGACATCCATTGCCGCGCCGCCGAGATGTCCGGAGCTGAGAAGGCGCGCCAGTGCGTTTTCGTCGATCAGATCGCCCCGTCCGACATTCACCAACAGGGCTTCGGGCGGCAGCGCGCCCAGCCGTGCCGCGTTGAGAAGGCCGATTGTCTGCTCGGTCGAGGGCAAGGCGGCGATAACGATCTCGGCCTGCGGCAGGAGCCTTTCCAGATCGGGCAAGCCATGGATCTGGCCGAGCACCGGATCCTGTCGGGAGATGCTGGCCACGATGATGAGATCCGCGCCGAGCGCCTTGAGAACCGGGGCCAGGACGCCGCCGATATCGCCCAGACCCAGCAGCATGACGCGCCGTCCCGGGAGAGAGGCGATGGGTCGCTGAAGATCGGCATTGATCCAGAGGCCCTGCCGTTGCGCGTCCAACAGATCGGGCACGCGCCGCATCAACGCCATGAGAAGGGCAAGCGCATGGCCCGCGACCGACCTGCCCCACACGCCCACCGCACGCATGACCGGCACGCCGGCGGGTCCACCCTTCTCGATGAACACATCGAAGCCGGATGCGGAGAGCTGTATCCACTCAAGGTCGGTACCGCGATCCACGATCGCTTGGAGACCTCGACCGTAAAGCCCGCTGCCGATCACCAGCCCCTTCGCGCCCGCAAGCTGTTCCGGCAATTCATCCGGCCCAGATAGGGAAACCACCTCCATGGAGGTATGCCGCCGCAATTCCTCAACGAGGACCGTGGGATCCGTTGGAGTGAGTACGAGGATCCTGCCATCGTCCGCCATATGCTTAGATCACTTTCTGATCGCGAAGTTGCGCAATCTGGGCGCTGTCCAACCCCAGACCAGCCAGAACCTCGTCATTGTGTTCGCCCATCGTCGGCGGGCGTCGCGTCACGGCCGGTCCGCCATGCTCGAACCGGAACGGCGTCGCGACCACGTCGAACGACTTGCCCACCTCCTCGACGCCATCGACCCTGGCGATTACCCCGCGATGCTGCAGCTGCGGATCGGCCAGCGCTTCGGCCATGGTCCGCACGCGCCCCGCCGGGATGTGCTGCTCTTCCAGCCAGTCTTCCCATTCCTGCGCGGTCCGGGTGAGAAATATGTCCTGCAAGACAGCACGTTCTCGTTCGCGATCGGCGGCGCGTTGCTCGTTGTTCTCCTTGATCATCTCAGGGCGCCCAAGCACCGTCCAAAGTCGCCGCTGCTGACGAAGGTTCGCCGCCCCCAGCATGAATTCCCCGTCGGCCGCGCGGTAGCAACCGAGCGTGGCAAAAGGATAGTCGTTGCCGACCCGCTTCGGCTCGAAGCCTGTGATCGAATGAGCCGTGATGTGCGACGCCAGGAGAATGAGCGACGCGTCCAGCATAGACATGTCGATGCGCTGTCCAAGCCCGGTGCGCTCGCGCTGAAACAGGGCACTGGCGAGGGCGAAAGCAGTCATCGAACCCGTGGCATAGTCGATGGCCGGCGAGCCGATCTTCAGTGGCCCGCTCTCGGGCGTGCCCGTCATGTCCATCAGACCGGAAGTAGCCTGCAGGATATTGTCATAGCCTGTCTGCCAGCCTCGCGGTCCCTCCTGCCCATAGGCCGAGATCGAGCAATAGATCAGGCGAGGATTGATCGCCTTCAACGTCTCGTAGTCCAGCCCGATCTCGGCAAAGGCGCCGGGCCGGTAGTTCTCGATGAAGACATCGGCGTTGGCCACCAGCCGGCGGACGATGTCCTGAGCCGCCGGGTGCTTCAAATCGATTGCGAGCGAGCGCTTGTTGGCCGACTGGGCCAGAAACATCGTGCCCATGCACTGCCGGTTCAGATCCGTGTCGGTTCCCTGAATGCGAACCTGGTCGGGGTCCGCCGGGTGCTCAATCTTCAGGACATCCGCCCCCAGCAATGCCAGCTGATAGGCGGCGAATGGGCCGGCCAGGACATGCGTCATGTCAAGGACCTTCAGCCCTTCGAATGGTCTGGTCATATCAACGTCCTGTCGAAATCTGGATTGGTTCAAGCCTGTTTTTCGCCGTAGCGCGAATTGATGAGGTCGTGGACTGGAACCCCCCGCTCGATGGCGTCGCAGCGGAGCGCTTCGGCGTCTGACTTCTTCTGGCAGACGGCCAGCACCTCACGCATCATTCCCCGGGGAACGATGCAGATGCTTGTATCATCGGCGAGCACCAGATCGCCCGCCTCCACCCGTACGTCGACGATCTGCACGGGGCCGTTGATCTCCATCGTCTCGACGCGCCACTTGCCCGTTACGGCGGTGAACTCGGATGCCCACACCGGATAGTCGATCTCGCGCGAATGAGCGACATCCCGAACACCACCCCAGACGATCGCGCCCACCTCTCCCTGACGTTTGCCCGTCTGGGCGGAAATACCGCCCATGTTCGAAATGTTGCTGACGCCCTGAATGACGAGCACATCGCCCGGCGACGCCAGATTGTGCGCCTCGAACTCGGCCATCTTGTTGACCTTGGCCTGCGCGCCCTTGATCGGGTCGATCCGCTGCGGAATATTGCGCACGGTCAATGCGGGCCCGATGATGCACCGCCCGCTAATGGTCGGCTTCAGGACATGGGTGCCAATGACGCCGCCAGCGATGCCCAGTTCGTCCATCGCGTCCGCCACGACGCCCACCGGGTCACCAAGGGCACGAAAACCCTCGATGATGTCAGCGTCGGGCTTGGGTGTTTCCATAAGGCGAATTCGATCGGCAGAAATTCGCCCTGTCAGTGTTTTTGTTGTCACCGAACTTTCCTTTCGCGCCACGCGCTCGATACAATGTATTCGGGAGGGGCCGACCTGAGGTGCAACGAATTCTGCCCCCGCGACCCCTTCGCCGATTCGAACAGGAACGTTGCCTCGCCTGAACATGAATCACTATGTCAGCGCATAGTTGCGCGAGCAACACATATCTTATGAGTTCGACAGAAATTCTCCAGAATTCAAAGTTTCCTGCGGCTATCAATGGGAAGCCTGTTGACCTCGTGTTGCCATGTCAATACACTTTCGCCGATGTTTCTTTAGCGAAAGCGATCACCATGCAGACAGTGAATTGCATTGTTCAAGCGGGAAACCGCCTTGGCGAAAGCCCGGTATGGAGCACGACAGAGCAGTGCCTTTACTGGGTGGACAGTCGCGCGCCTGCCGTCTACCGGTTGCAGACTGAAACAGGAGTCGTGACCCGGCGCGACATGCCGCATGTCATCGGCAGCATCTGTCTGCGCAAGGGCGGCGGCCTTGTCATTGCGACGCAGGACGGGCTTCATTTCCTCGATTTTGAGGCCGGCGCGCTGACCCAGATCGTTGACCCCGAATCTGGCCTGCCCGAGAACCGCTTCAACGACGGTCGCTGCGACCGCAAGGGCCGCTTCTGGGCTGGCACCATGAATGATGTCCGGCGGGATCCGACCGGATCGCTGTACCGGCTCGATCCCGATCTTTCCGTCCATGCCATCCGCGACGACATCATCGTCCCCAACAGCATCTGCTGGTCGCCGGATGACACGGTTATGTATTTCGCGGACACCTACCGGGACCGACTGATGCGCTATTGCTTCGATGCCGAAGCCGGCACGATCAATGATCCGGTGCTCATCGCGGATACGACCGCGGTTACCGGACGGCCCGACGGATCGACTGTCGACGCCGAGGGCTTCTTGTGGAATGCGATGTTCGGCGGCGGGCGGCTTGTGCGTTATGCGCCCGACGGACGGATCGACCGCGAGGTGCACCTGCCGGTGAGCCAGCCGTCGAGCTGCGTCTTTGGCGGTCCCGAGCTCGACACGCTCTACATTACCTCTGCCACCCAGCGGCTGACGCCCGAAGACTTGGCGGCGCAGCCTCTCGCTGGCGGGTTGTTCGCGTTCAAGCCGGGCGTCCGCGGTCTGCCGGAACCCGAATTCGCCGGCTAATCAGTCATGACCGACCCGACCTCCCATCCGCCCGTCCTGCAATCGCTGCCACGTCTGGCCCCGCCACCGCAGGCCTGCGATTCGCACGCTCATATCTGCGGCCCCCATCACCGTTTCCCACCGGAGCCTGACGCGGCCTATACGCCTGCGCAAGCACCCGTCGAGGCCTATCTGGCGATGCTCGACAGGCTTGGATTTGCAAGGGGGGTCCTGGTTCAGGCAACGCCTTACGGCTTTGACAACGGCGCCATCCTCGATGCCGTCAGCCGCTACCCCGAGCGCCTGCGCGCCGTGGCCCTGGCGGATGCACGCGTCGACGCCGATGTGCTGGGCCAGATGGCGCAGAAAGGTATCCGCGGACTGCGTTTTGCCCATTTCCCACCCGGCGTGAAGAACATTGGCGGCGTGGGGCTGGATCAGATTGGGCCGCTTTCGGCACGGATGGCCGAGTTCGGTCTTCACCCCCAGATATGGGCGCCAGTTGCGCAACTGGTCGAGGTGCTGCCGCACCTGATTGGCCGGGGATTTCCCGTGGTGTTGGACCACATGGCGCGGATCGACCCGACCACATCGACCGACGACCCACTCGTTCGCCACCTGCTTGATCTCATCCGGCATGAAGACATCTGGGTCAAGTTGATCCCGCACCGGATCACCCGCCAGCCGCATGTCTATGCGGACCTGCGGTCCTTCCACGACGCGTTCTTCGCCGCCGCTCCCGATCGCATGCTCTGGGGCAGCGACTGGCCCTTTGTCCGCATGGGCGATGCCACGCCGGATGCGGGCCGACTGCTCAACCTGTTCGACGAATGGACGGCCGACCCGGCCCTGCGGCAGGCAGTGCTGGTCGACAACCCCACCCGTCTCTACGGGTTTTCGCCGCCACCGGCACGGCAAGGATAGGTATCATGAACCAGATCGCCTTCGGGAACGGACACGATTTCGTCACCCATCTCGGTTGCAAATTGCTGGCATGGTCACAGGGGACGTGTGAGGTCTCGCTGGAGATCCAGCCGCACCTTCTGAACATGTCCGGCTTCGTGCATGGCGGCATCATCATGTCCGTGCTGGATATCACCTGCGGTCGCGCCGGCTGCTGGGTGCCGCCGGGGGAACCCGCGCGCTACTCGGCCACGATCTCGTTCACCTCCAATTTCCTTCATGGCTGCCGCGAAGGCTCCATCCTGATCAAGGCATTCCGCCAGCCTGGCGGCACCAGCATCTATTCCAGCCGGGGAGAGGTCTACGATCATTCGGGCACCCTGCTGGCCGTCGGCGTCGGTGCCTACAAATACAGAGTGAAGTCCTCGCCCAACAATAGCTCACCCAACAGTGGATTGACGATATGATGAACCAGGAACCCGTTTCGCCGCGCGATGACATCGCCATCCGCCGCGTGATCGCCGAATATTGTTTCTGCCTGGATCAGGGGCGCTTTGGCGATCTGGGCCGGCTGTTTACCGCCTCCGGCACCTGGGAGGCGACCTATGGTGCAGCCACCGGCCCCGAGCAGATCGAAGTCTTCCTGACAGGCCTCATTCCTCCGAGCCCCCGGCGCCGCCATTTCGTGACCAACATCATCATCGACCCCGAGGGTGAAGACAGCGCTCGGGCGATCTCTTATTATCTGGTCATTCGCGAATCCGAAACCGGGCCGGCCGTCTCGGTTGCTGGAACTTACGAAGACCGGCTGGAACGTGATGCGTCGGGCGCCTGGCGCTTTGCCTATCGACTTCTAAAACCAGCCATACTTGGCGACATGGGTCTGATGCGATAGGCTTGCTGATATTTTCCGCGCCCACGGCGCAAAGCGGGGCTGGATGACTAAACAGCGGGTAGACCTCAATCTCCTGCAGATCTTCTACGCAGTGATGACCGAGCAGAGCGTCACGCGCGCTGCGCGCCGGCTGGGCATAACTCAACCGGCCGTCAGCAATGCCCTGCATCGCTTGCGTCAGCTGTTCGACGACGAACTTTTCAACAAGGTGCGCGACGGGGTGCATCCGACGGAGAAGGCGCTGGCGATGTGGCCGCAGATCGAACAGGCCATGGATATCATCCAGTCCGTGACGCTGCCCCAGACATTCGACCCCCATACCACGAAAATGTCGTTCAACGTGGCGGTGACGGAATCCCTCGCCTCGCGGGTGGTTCCCGCCGTGATCAGCCGCGTATCGAATGAGGCGCCGGGCGCCAAGCTGAGCTTTCATTTGCATTCCGACCCCACGTCGCGGCTCGACCTGCAACGCGGTGGGCTGGACTGCGCGGTGGGCATGTTCCCGAACCCTAACCCGGAACTGCTGTTTGAGCCCCTGCATAGCGACGATTATGTTACTGTTGTGCGACGCGACTACGAGCACAGCGAAAGCCTTACCGAACTCGAGGGCTTTCTGTCTGCCCGTCATGTGCTGGTCCGGCAGGCAAGCAGCTGGACAGGCATCGTCGATACCTGGCTTGCAGTGATCGGCCGACGCCGGCGCGTCGTCTATGTCGTCAATCATGCCGAACAGGCGCTCACTGTGGTTCTGGCCGACAATTTCGTCACCTGCCTGCCTCGGCGCTTCGTGCAGATGGATCCGCGCCGCGATCGATTGCTGATCCTCGACCTGCCTTTCGCCGCCGAAAAGATCATTTACAAGCTAGCCTATCACGAACGATCAGCGCGCGATCCGGCCCATGGATGGATGCGACGCGTGCTGGCGGATGCCGTGAACCTCACTGATCCCGATAACAAGATATTCACCTGAGAAATGATCTAAACACAGCCGACCCCGTGAGTTGACATACTCAACACATCTGAGTAGTGCTTGATAAGGGAAAAAAAGCGGCTGGCTTTGGATCTTCTGGCGAACGGCATCCGCCAAGCATCCTGCGCGACGCCCTGTATTATTTCCAGGAGTGATACTTAGCAACAAAGCCCGGCGGGTCGGCGTCTGCCACATCTACGCGGCGCCGGGCACTTTCCAAAGTTTGAAGGGACGATCAGGATGAAGGATCCGCGCCTGGATGAGTTCCGCCTGCTGGTACAGCGGGCAGAGCTCACCGTAACCGAACAGCAACTGGAAGACCTGCTTCCGACCTATCTCGATCTCCAGGCCCAGGTCGCCATCTTCGATGATGTCCTCACCCCGGCTCTCGAGCCCGCGACGGTGTTCCGCCTCACGCCCCTGGAGGCAAAATGAACGAGCTTCTGACAACCGATATCGCCAGCCTCGGACGCATGCTGCGCAAGAGCCAGGTCTCCTCGGTCGAGATCACCGAAGCCGCGCTGAAGCGCATGGCGGACGTCGAGCCTGCCATTCACGCTTTCATCACGACGACGCCCGAGAGGGCGATGGAGGATGCGCGGCGCGCGGATGCCGATCTGCGGGCCGGCAAGGACCGCGGCCCGCTGCATGGCATCCCCACCGGCATCAAGGATATCTATGACACAGCAGGCATACGCACGACCTGCCACTCGCGGCTGTTGATGGATAACGTTCCGACTACCGACTCGACCGTTGTCAGCGCACTCAAGGAGGCCGGAACGGTCCTGCTCGGCAAGTTGGCTACCAACGAGTTCGCCTTTGCCGGCCCCGGTTTCGATCTGCCCTTTCCGCTGGCGCTCAACCCGTGGAACCTCGATCACTACACGGGCGGCTCCTCGGCCGGCAGCGTGGCGGCCATCATGGCCGGCATCATGCGCTTCTCCCCCGGCAGCGATACAGGCGGCTCCATCCGCGGACCGGCCGCATGGTGCGGCACAGTGGGGATCAAGCCGACCTATGGCCGCGTTTCCCGCCACGGCGTGTTTCCGCTGTCGTGGACGCTGGATCATTGCGGGCCGCTTGGCCGCACGGTCGAGGATACGGCCCTGGCGCTGCAGGCCATGGCCGGCCACGATAGCGCAGACCCCGGCAGCGCCGATGTGCCGGTGGATGATTACGCGGCGGCACTTTCCCGGCCCGTCAAGGGAATGCGAATCGGCGTGCCCTATCATTGGTTCATGAACGCGCCGAATGCGGATCCCGAAGTGCTGTCCGGCATCGAGCTGGCGATCGAGCAATTGGGCAAGGCCGGCTGCATCATCGAGGAAATCCGCTTGCCTGACTTCGGTCTGTTCGCGGCCGCGGCCCGTGTTCTGCTGACCGGCGAAGGCTGGGCCGTCCACCGGCAGATGGCCAAGGACCGCCTCAACGACTATGCGCAGTGCAATGTCGGCCGCCTCATCGTCGGCTCCACAATCTCGGGCGCGCAGATCGTTGACGCGCAGCGGGTTCGCCGCATGCTTACCGATCAGGTGAACGAGGTCTTTAACCGCGTCGACGTGATCCTTACGGCAACCGTGCTGGAGACATCTCCTCGCTTTGACGCGATCGCAAATCCGATGGGCTCTGCCAGCCCGATGCAGACCACGCCGGCCAATGTGACCGGGCATCCGGCGCTAAGCCTGCCGGTGAAACTGACGAAGGCCGGTTTCCCCACCGCATTGCAACTGATCGGCCGGCCCTTCGACGAATCACATGTCTTTACCGTTGCGGCAGAACTGGAACGACGGCTGCCATGGAAAGACGTGGCCCTGCCCGAGCTTCCCGCCTGAGGGACACGAGGATCAGGCACAGCAGACCCGAGGTATAAAATAATGACGACGGTGACCCCTGACGAATCCTGGACCCTGACCGGCCACCTTTCGGCGCTTGCCGCACGCAGTCCCAATGCAGTTGCACTGCACTACAAGGGCGAAACAGTCAGGTTTGCGCAGCTCTTCGAGGACAGCCAGCGCATTGCGGCCGGATTGGCGGAGATGGGTGTGGGGCGCGGCAGTCTTGTCGCGTTGTGGATGCCCAATGCTCCGGCCTGGGTCGCGACATATTTTGCCCTCGCTAGGCTCGGCGCCACCGCGCTTGCCCTTAACACCCGCTTCAAAAGTAGTGAACTGCGCGACATCCTCGCCCGTTCCGGGGCGAGCGCTGTTTTGTATTGGCCGGGGTACGGCGGGCTGGCCTTCACAGACATTCTCAGCCAAGCACTCGAAGGCCTGCCTGAACTGCAATACGTCATCGCTTATGAAGAGAACGATCTAGTCGATTCGGTGGCGCTCAATGGTCGGCCCATAACTCGCTTCGAAGAACTCCTGGCGCACGCGCCGCTCTCTGCCGACGCCGGCAGCGAGGATGACCCCACTGTCATTTTCACCACCTCAGGCACCACGAATCTGCCGAAGCTGGTGGTGCATTCCCAGCGCGGCGTCGTCAGCCACGCCGGCGATGTCGCACGCGCCTTCGGCTTCGATCAGCCACAGGCCATGACACTGCAGATGATCCCATTCTGCGGCACCTACGGCTTCACCCAGGCGATTGCCGTGCTGCTTGCAGGCCGGCCGCTTGTAGTGCATCCCAGCTTCGATGCGCCGGAAGCGGTTCGCCTAATCCGTCACCACAAGATCGATCGGGCGGGAATGACCGACGAGATGATCCGGCGCACGGTCGACGCCACGAGTGATCGGGAGCCCTTCCCCGGCATCACCTTCTTTACCGGCGTGCGTGCCCAAGAGCTTGTTTCGCTATCTACGGAGCGGGCGTTCGCCGTGATCGGCATCTACGGTTCGTCAGAGGCGCAGGCCTTCTTCGCCCGCCAGAAGCCAGGCCCGGACCGAATGCGCATGGCGGAAGGCGGCGGCTATCCCGTGCCGATCGGCGCGCAGCTGCGGATCCGCCATCCTGAGACCAGAGATTTACTGCCTTTCGGCGAACCCGGTGAACTTGAGATCAAATCCCCCAGCCTGTTTATCCGCTATCACGGCGATGAAGCTGCAACCCGCGCAGCCTTTACCGACGATGGATTCTTCAAAAGTGGCGATCATGCAGTTTTGCGTGAAGATGGCAGCTACAGCTATCTCACTCGGGCAGGCGAGGTGCTGCGTCTGGGAGGTTTTCTAGTCAATCCGGCTGAAATTGAGAGCCATATTGAAAAGCACCCTTCCGTGCTCAGGTGCCAAGTGATTGGAGTGCCGCAAAAAGAAGCCCGGAATGGCGTAGAGGTCACGGCGTTCTACACGGTACGCGAAGGGTCGGCAGCGACGGCAAACGATCTGTTCAGGCATTGCAAGAGCGGTATTGCTCATTACAAAGTCCCGCAGAAATTTGTCGCTCTGAAGGAATTTCCTATGGTTCACAGCGCCAATACGTCCAAAATCGCTCGCAAGGATTTATTCACAATAGCCTTGCGAGAAAGTGTTTCTGCGCGTTAAGTGCTTCGCCGGGGACCAAGTGCGTCTCAGGCAAGCCGCCACGGCTGGCGCCCTGGTATATTACTGTCAACCATGTTCAAATGCTTTCGCCAAGAATTCCATGGTGCGAGCCATTGCAGCGCCAGCCGACGCCGCATCGTAGGATGCACGTTGATCGCAGTTGAACCCATGCCCCGCATCGTATAGGTAGACCTCGATGTCTGGGCGGCTAACGGCAAATTCTTCAACCTCGTTTACTGGAATTCCCCTATCTGCACGTCCGAAGTGCATCTGTACGGGGCATTTGGGTCTAAGATCTTTGCTTTTCAGGATCTTGCCACCATAAAAGCACACCGACGCCACATAGCCTGACTGAGCTGATGTTGTCCATGCGATCGAGCCACCAAGGCAGAACCCGACTATCGCCACCGGGCCATCGCCCGACATCAAGGACCGAGCGGCCTCGACGTCCAGCGCTCCCGCAGTCCAGTCAAAGCCATTCATAAGTCGCCGCGCCTTGGCTACCTCATCCTCGGAGTACCCAGTTGCGAAGTCTCGTTGCTGCCGATCAAAAAGAGCCGGTGCCACCGAAGTATACCCTTGGTCGGCGAAACGGTCGCAAATATCCCGAATATGACCGTTGACGCCGAAGATTTCTTGAATGACGACAATGCGCCCCCGGGGTTGCCCGGCAGGATCTGCACGCCACGCCGCCATCTCATGGCCATCTTTGGCGCGAATGTTAATAAATTTTCCCATCTGACCCTTAAATTTTACGCTAAAATTTTCTGCCTAGTGACTCTAAAAGTTTAGTCGTAGAGGGTTTAGCTATGGCCTCATCCAAATCACTCTGCCAATCCAGCAAAGTACCATCGACCACCCGAAAATTCGAGAGTTTGTTGAGCCCACAACTATTATGGATTGCTCGATCCTGTCGGGTGAATTCAGATCCTGATTTGGTACGAAATTAGCGACTGGGTGCCCCAGTGGTTCGAAACCAAAATCATTATCACCTCCGCCTTGAAAGTAATCGAACTGTTTCGAGACTCATTCGATCAACAAGTCACTGAAAAGATGTCGCCGCAGTGTAAATCTACCTGTAAAAAACCCAGCGGGCGTTGTTCATGTAACATCGATCACGGTCGCCCCTGCCGCTTTTACGCGCCTTAGCGACACCGATGACTGGATAGACGCTATGCCGGGAATTTTCGTGAGCTTGCTGGTGAGGAAATGTTCGTATTCGCGCAGTCCTGGGGCGAGGATACGCAACAGGTAGTCGTTCTCCCCCGTCATCAGCCAGCAGTCGACGACTTCGGGATACTTCATCACCTCGGCTTCAAAGACCTTGAGCTGGGAATCGATCTGCCTGTCGAGCTTGACCGACATGAAAACGGCAACCGGCAGGCCGATCCTTTCTTCATCGAGATTGGCGGTATAGCCGGTGATAACCCCCTCGTCCTCCAGCCTTCGGAGCCGGCGCAGGCATGGAGAGGGACTGAGACCGACACGTTCGCTGAGGTCCTGGTTGGATATGCGTGCGTCGGCGAGCAGTTCACGCAGGATCGCGCGATCGATTTTGTCGAGATGGACAGCCTTGGCAGAAGTCATATGTTTTTCTGAAATCCTTGGCAGAAAAGTGCTTAGAACTAGGTATTCCTGTACGAATTTGCAAGAACTACCTTTCAAAACTTTCCTATCCTGCTGCCCGCTGCTGAACAGGGAGGAAGATCAATGGCAAAGAAGACTGGCCAACCGAGAATTGACGTGCTGCGCGATCTGGAACGGAGGATCCTTTGGCTCGCCTGCTGGATGATCGACCAGGCCAATCGGCGCGAGAAGACCGATGGCGTGAAGGTCGGCGGCCATCAGGCCTCCAGTGCCTCGCTGGTCTCGATCATGACCGCACTCTATTTCGACGTGCTCAATCCTGAAGACCGCGTGGCGGTCAAGCCGCACGCTTCCCCTATCTTTCATGCCATCCAGTATCTGATGGTCAACCAGACGGTTGAGAAACTCAAGAACTTCCGCGGCTATCGCGGTGCGCAATCCTATCCCAGCCGCACGAAGGACATCGACGACGTCGATTTCTCGACGGGCTCCGTCGGACTGGGTGTCGGCATAACCGCGTTCGCCTCGATCATTCAGGACTACATCGCCGCAAAGGGGTGGAAGGGCGCCCACGGAAAGCCCGGACGCATGATCGCACTGGTCGGCGACGCCGAGCTCGATGAGGGCAATATCTATGAGGCGCTGCAGGAAGGCTGGAAGCATGACCTGCGCAATTGCTGGTGGATCATCGACTACAATCGCCAGAGCCTCGATGGCGTCGTGCGCGAAGGGCTCTACAGCCGCATCGAGCCGGTGTTCAAGGCGTTCGGCTGGAACGTCGTCACGCTGAAATACGGTGCCCTGCAACGCGCCGCTTTCGAGGAGCCGGGGGGCGACGCGCTGAAGGACTGGATAGACGCCTGCCCGAACCAGCTCTATTCCGCTCTGCTCTTCCAGGGAGGGGCCGCCTGGCGCGAGCGGCTTCTGGACGACATGGGCGACCAGGGCGCCGTGAGCGCGCTGATCGAGCGGCGGACCGACAATGAACTCGCGACGCTGATGAACAATCTCGGCGGCCACTGCCTCGATACGCTTTGCGAGACCTTCAACGGGATCGACGATGACCGGCCGACGGCCTTTATCGCCTACACGGTGAAGGGATGGGGCACACCGCTTGCCGGCCACAAGGACAATCATTCGGGTCTGATGACGAGCGCGCAGATGGAGGCATTCCAGCAGCAGATGATGGTGCGCCCCGGCCGGGAGTGGGAGCGTTTCGAGGGACTGGAACACTCCGAGCGTGACATCAGAGCGCTGTTGGACGGCGCACCCTTCTTTGCGCGCGGCACGCGCCGCTATTCCGCTGATCGCATCGAAGTGCCGGCCACTGCTTCGGTCAGCCCGGCCGCCGTTCGCGAGGAAATATCCACCCAGGCCGCCTTCGGAAAAATCCTCGACAACATCGCCAGAACCGATACGGAGCTCGCGGCCCGCATCGTGACGACATCGCCTGACGTCACGGTGTCGACCAATCTCGGCCCCTGGGTCAACCGGCGCGGCCTGTTCGCGCGCAAGGATCTGGCGGACACGTTCAGAGCCGAACGCATTCCCAGCGCGCAGAAATGGGAATTCCAGCCGAAAGGCCAGCATATCGAGCTTGGGATTGCCGAGATGAACCTGTTCCTGCTTCTGGGGGCTGCAGGGCTTTCGCATTCTCTTTTCGGCGAGCGCCTGCTACCGATCGGAACGCTTTACGATCCCTTCGTCTCGCGCGGCCTCGATGCGCTCAACTACGCCTGTTACCAGGACGCACGCTTTATGGTGGTCGGTACGCCCTCCGGCGTTTCTCTCTCCGGAGAAGGCGGCGCACACCAATCGATCGCACAGCCGCTCATCGGTATGAGCCAGGATGGCCTGGCAAGCTTTGAACCTGCTTTTGCCGACGAGCTTGTCTTCATCATGGCCTGGGCGCTCGACTACATGCAGCGCAACGGAGAAGGCGATCCGGACGAGAAGACCTGGCTGCGCGACGAAACCGGTGGCTCCGTGTATCTGCGGCTTTCCACACGTCAGATCGAACAGCCCGGCCGCAAGCCCAATCCACGCTTTGCAGACGAAGTGATCGCCGGTGCGACCTGGCTCAAGGAACCCGGCCCCAACGCCGAACTGATCATTGCCTACCAGGGCACGGTTGCCACTGAGGCAATCGCTGCGGCAGGCATTCTAGCCGATCGGAGACGCGACATCGGCGTCCTGGCGATCACCTCGGCGGATCGATTGCAGGCCGGATGGCAGGCTGCGCAACGGGCGCGCAGACATGGGCCCGCACTGAGCCATATCGAACGCCTGCTTGAGCCCCTCCCCGCGCATTGCAGGATCGTGACCGTGATCGATGGACACCCGGCCACGCTCTCCTGGCTCGGCGGAGTGGCCGGCCACCGCACGCAAAGCCTTGGCGTCGAGCATTTCGGTCAGACCGGAACGGTCAACGACCTCTACAGGCACTACGGAATCGACGCAGACTCGATCGCGCAGGCTGCCATGCGCACGACGGCTGGAAAGCCCTTCTCCGCCGCCCGGTTCGGCTAAGACGCCAATCCGCGCGCTCCGTAAAACCATTAAAAAACATAGGAATAGCTTGATCACCCGTCCCCATTCCTCTGGCGGCGGGTGACCATTTTTGCGCTTTTCCGGCCCGGAAATCAGGCGCGGAACCTTCTTTTTATGAGCGGCAGGAAAATTGTTGACTTGAAGTCAATTTTTTGGTCTCAATATCGAGCGAGGAGGAAATTTGGCGGCAGGAGGGCCGTCGGATAGCCAAACAAACGCTCGTTGCAGGCCCGGAAACGAGACGCCGGCCGAAGCCGCCATTGCGCGCAAACACTTGGGAGGAGAGACAAGTGAACAGGAGATTTGCATTCACGTCTGCCGTCGCGCTCGCTGCCATCATGGCGGCAGCGTCCGTCACGGGCAGCCAAGCCGCGGACCAGAAGGTCACGCTTGCCCTTCCCGCGCAGTCCATCCTTTTCAGCCCGATCTACATCGCGGCCGACAAGGGCTACTTCAAGGACGAAGGTCTGGACGTTTCGACAGTGGTCGTCGCCGGACCGGGAACCTTGAGCGCGGTCGTCAGCGGCAGCGCCCAGTTCGGGACCATTGCGGGCGGGATCGTCCTGGCAGCCGCCGCGAAGGACCAGCCGACGCAGATCGTGGGCGTAACCCAGACAGCCTTCAGCACCGAGATGGTTCTGAGCAAGGAGGCGGTGAAAATGACCGGCGTCGCTGCAGACGCCCCCGCCGAAAAGCGCGGCGCCGCACTTAAGGGCCTGACGATCGGCGTTGACGCCGTCGGCGGCCTTCCTCACTCCTACCTGCGCTACATTGCCAAGAAATATGGCCTGGACGCCGGCAAGGACATGCAGGTGACCCCGCTCGCACCACCGGCCCTCGTGGCAGCCCTTCAGCAGGGCCGCATCGATGGCTTCGTCTTTTCGCAGCCGTTCACGCTGCAGGCGGTGGATGAGGGCGCTTCGATCTGGTTTTCGGGGGCTCGCGGAGACCTGCCGGAACTCAATCCCAATGCGTACAACGCCATCATCACCAAGCCGGGCTACTGCACGGCTAATGCGGACACCTGCAAGCACTTCATGGGCGCCATCAACAAGGCGCTCTCGCTGATGAAATCCAAGCCGGACGAAGCTCTCGGCTCGGTCAAGAAGATCTTCCCCACCATGCCGGAAGCCTTGCTGAAGCGTTCGTTCGATCTCTCCGTGAAGCTTGCCCCTGCAAATGCTTCGGTGACGGAGGAGACCATGAAGAACACGGTCGAATACGTGAAGACGTCAGGGATAATTCCCGCTGACGCGAAGCTGCCGCCGCTGGCGGATCTCTACGACAACAGCTTCAACGCACAGAAATGACGATGGCGACCGTAGAGACAACGGCTCCGTCTTCCAAGCCGGTGAAATTGCGCAACCATGCCGCACGCGATCGCCTGATCGTCGTTGCGGCCTGGCTGGCGGTCTGGCAGCTGACCAGCGCCTTCGTGGGCGCGCAATGGGTCAGCTCGCCAGTGCTTGTCGCCAGGGAACTAGGGCAGTGGGCGCAGACCTATGACATCTATCAGCATGCCGGCTACACCCTGCTGGCAGCGCTGCTGGGCTTCGTCATCGGTGGTGTGCCGGGCATGCTTCTGCCTTTCGCAATCCGGCGCCTGCCTTTCGTGGCCAACACGCTGGAGCCTTTCATGGTGGCGGGTTACGCGGTGCCGAAGCTCGCCCTCATGCCGCTCTTCCTCATCTGGTTCGGCATCGGCATGTGGTCGAAGGTCGCCCTCGTTGCGAGCGTGAGTTTCTTCCTCATCTATTTCAACACGATGGCCGGAATTCGCGCCATCGAGCCACAGCTCGTTCGCGTCGCGGAGATCCTCGGCGCAAACGCGCGCCAGGTGTCGAGGATGATCGTCTTTCCGGCGACTGTCACCTTCATCTTCACCGGCATCCGGGTGTCGCTGCCGCTCAGCATCGGCGGGGCAGCGATTGCCGAAATGTTTTCCTCGAATGTCGGCCTTGGATACCTCATCCAGATGTCGGCGACCAACTTCGATCCCACCGGCTCCTTCGCGGCAATCCTGGTTCTGGCGGGACTGGTCGCGCTGACCAACGCGCTTGTCGACCGGATCGAGCGCCGCGTCCAAGCATGGAAGCCGAGAGCCAACGCGTTCATTGCCGAAGGTATAGCCCCATGACCGCTGTCGCAGACTTCTTCGAGATCTCCAATCTGGGAAAACGCTTCCCGCCCAAGGACGGCATGAGCGCGACCTGGATCCTGCAGGACATGACCTTTTCCGTTCGCAAGGGGGAATTCCTGACGATTGTCGGACCTTCTGGATCCGGCAAGTCAACCATGCTGAATGCCCTGGCGCAAATCGACAAGCCGAGCAAGGGCGAGATCAGGCTTCGCGGGCAGGTTATCTCCGACAGCAGCGATCGCATGCTGCAGCCGGGCTGGAACTGCGAAATCGGTTACGTGACGCAGGAGGACAACCTTCTTCCCTGGCGCAACGTGCTGGACAACGTCCTGTTTCCGCTCGTCGTTCAGGGCCGGCTCAATGGCGAAACGCGCGCACGCGCCATCGAGTTGATGGCCGCCGTCGGTCTGAAGGGCTTCGAGAGCTACTACCCGCACGAACTGTCCGGCGGCATGCGCAAGCGCGTCGCGCTCATTCGGACGCTAGCTTACGACCCGCCTGTCATCCTGATGGACGAACCGTTCGGCGCCGTGGATGCGCAGACGCGCATCTCGCTCCAGACGGACCTGCTGAACCTCTGGCAAACCGGCCGTAAGACGATCATTTTCGTCACGCATGACATTGGCGAGGCTATCGCGCTCGGTGACCGGGTTCTGGTGCTGACCCGTTCGCCCGCCCGAATTTCCGGGGAATTCCCAATCGACATTCCGCGCCCCCGCAGCATTCACGATGTCTTCGCGATGCCCGGTTTCCCCGCAATCTATAAAGACATCCGGTCGAAGGTGGTGTGATGGCGAGCGCAGGCGAAGAATACGGCCCGGCGCCGGGCACAGGCTCAGGCCTTCCGTACACGTCGAAGCTTTTCGCGGCGCGGGCCGCCCTTCTCGTCATCCTGCTTTTGGGTTGGCACTGGCTTTCCATTCGACTGGGCCCTTTTGTACTCCCCGATCTCCTGGAGGTCGCGAGACGGCTGCTGGAAATCTGCGCCTCGGGAGAGTTGCTGTCGATGTCGGCAATTACCCTGGGCGAAGTTGCCGGTGGTCTGATCCTAGGCGGCGGTCTCGGCATTCTGCTGCCGTTCCTGGTCAGCCGATCGCCACGGCTTGCGCGCACTGTCGAGCCGTTCATCAAGATGACGATGGGCGTGCCCAAACTTGCGTTGAGTCCGATCATCATTCTGTGGTTCGGCATCGGCCTCTTTTCAAAGATCGTGCTGATCGCATTGATGGTCTTCTTCATGATTTTCGTCTCGACATTCGCCGGCATCAGGTCCGCCGATATAAAGCTGATGTCCATGTGCCGAATTCTGGGCGCCAACCAGACCCGGCTCACGCGCGAGATTCTCTGGTATTCCGCCCTCCCCTTCATCATGGCGGCGATCAAGACGGCCCTGCCCTGGGCGATCAACGCCGCCATCGTGGCCGAGTTTCTCGCAGCCGATGCGGGCCTCGGATACTATATCCGGCATGCCTATGACTCCGCCGATACGGTCGGTGCCTTTGCGGGCGTCGTTGCTGTGACCATCTTGATGGTGCTGATCGATTTCGGCTTCTCCGCCTTTCAGAAATATATGCTTCGCTGGCGTCAGGTCGATGTCCACGCAGTCCATTGAGACCGGACGCGACAGTGAGCCCCGGGCTTAGCGCGTTCGCAGACTGAAACTCGGGGGCGCGGCCGCGCATCCCTGGACAGCAACACCGCCCGCTTCGCGGGAAGGAGACAATCATGTCGATCACATCACTAGGCTATATAGGCGTACGCTCGTCGAAGCTTGCCGATTGGAGCGACTTTGCTACCGACCTGCTGGGCATGCAGAAGGTCGATGGCAGCCGGTCTGGGCAGCTCTTTCGCATGGACGACCGCAAGCAGCGTCTGGTCCTGACGAAAGACGGCGACGAGGGTTTCGACTTCATGGGCTGGGAGGTGGAATCCCACGACGCGCTGGATGCGCTGGCCGGCCGGCTGGAAAATGCCGGCGTGCCCGTTCGCCTGGAGGGCGGTTCGCTCGCCGGAGAAAGACATGTCTCCCGCCTTATCTCGTTCATGGACCCGGACGGGAACCGTCTGGAAGCCTTCAGCGGGCCGGAAATCGCAAGCGATCCGTTCAAGCCCGGGCGCCCGATCTCAGGTTTCAAGACGGGCGCACTTGGAATGGGACATGCCGTGCTCCACGCGCAGAAAGTGGAACAGTTGCTGCCCTTCTATCGGGATCTCCTCGGCTTCAAGGTGACAGATTACGGACTGACACCCTATCCGCTCTACTTCTTCCACGTGAACGGCCGCCACCACAGCTTCGCCATGGTCGGCTCGGGACGCCGTGGTTTCCACCACTTCATGGTGGAGCTCCAGATGCTCGACGATGTCGGCCAGGGCTACGATATCGCCCAGACCAAGGAGGATCTGGTGGCTTACAGCCTGGGCCGGCACGCGAACGACCACATGATGAGCTTTTATGCCAACACGCCCTCCGGCTTCTTTGTTGAATATGGATGGGGTGCGCAGATCATCGATCCGAAGACCTGGGAACCCTTTGAAACCACGCAAGGGCCCTCCACCTGGGGCCATGAGCGCCTGCATCTGCCCGAAGATTCACC
>Ga0209257_1001326_pt1 | contig 30099 bp, 28 predicted proteins | sample AraplaCvi_mCL_r2_FD_184277 | JGI IMG/M metagenome (GOLD analysis project Ga0209257, IMG submission 184277) | Arabidopsis root microbial communities from North Carolina, USA - plate scrape MF_Cvi_mCL_r2 (SPAdes) (version 2) | ecosystem: Host-associated > Plants > Roots > Endosphere | place: USA...
CGAGCCGCGCGACGAAAATGACGTCGATCGCGTGGACCATCATCTGAAGCAGGTTCGCCGCCGCCAGCGGCACGGCAAGCGCCAGCGTCGCGCGGAACTCCGCGCGGAAATTCTGCGGACGATCCGCAGTCAGGGGGGCAGCCTGCTCCAGCATAGCCGGCCCGGATAGGCGCGGCGGCAAGGTCGTTCAATCGCTTTGGCAGCGACCCGGTCGATTCCTTCGCGGGGTGGCAAAATGGCAACAAGCGCGCCGTGCCAGAGCGTCAGTCTTTGCGAAGCGTAACCTCGACGCGGCGGTTCAGCCCTTCGCGAACGTCGTCGCCAGTCCTGACCCGCGGCCGCGATTCGCCGAACGCCTGCGTCGTGATCATCGCGCCCGGTATGCCCTGCGCCTCCAGATATTGCTGCACGCTCGACGCCATGCGCTGGCTGAGGCCGATATTATAGGCCGCGCTTTCGGTCGTGTCGGTGTGGCCCGCAACCATCACCCTGCCACCGCCGCACTGGCGCCACCGCGAGACCGCAAGATCGAGGTTCGAGGCGGCTTCGGGCGTCAGGCTGGACCGGTCCCAGTCGAAATAGGCGATGTAGGGGCCGGGCACGCAGTCGAGGCGAGACACGTCGGGGATCGCGACCTGCTTCACGGCAGCAGCCGCTGTCGCCGGCTTGTCCTTTTCCGCCGCGGGCGCGGGCGCAACTTCGCCGGGCTTCGGCGATGTTGTCGCCGCATCGCCCGCCGCTATCTCACCGGCTGCCGAGGAAACCGGCGCTTCGGTGGCGGGGTTTTGCGCGATCTGCTCCGCGGCGGGCGGCGATGCGCCCCAATTAACCCACAGGAGCAGCGCAGCAAGAAGCGCCGCGGCGCCGGCGATCGGCCAGCGATAGGTGCGGACGATAGCGAACGGATCGCTGGCAGCATCGGCCGGAACGCTGTCTGCCGCCAGAATCGCCGCAGGTGCCGAACGCTCGGGCGGCGGTGCAGGTGCAGGTTCGGGCGTGCGAACAGGCCCGCTCTCTCCGAGCGCCGCCAGCCGTTCGCGCGCTTTCGCGGCCAAGGGGTCGCCGCCATGTGCAGCGAGCCAGGCCTGCCATTTCGCCGGATCGGCCGCTTGCTCGCAGCGGACGAAATCGCCAAGCCCTTCGCGCCCGGCCAGCCGGCCGATGCGGCCCACGATCTGCGGCCAGCCCTCGCCGGACTGAAAATTGCCCGCGTCGAACAGATCGACTGCCTGCACCGACGCAAATTCGAGCGGCGGCAGGCAATCGTCGAGACGTGCGGCGACGAGCCTTTCGCCCTGCTTGCCGGTGCGCGCTTCGGCACGAATCCAGTCGCTGTCACAGGCGAGTTCGGACCAGAGCACCAGGATCGCCTTGGCTGTCCGCACCTCGCGCTCGATCTCGCGGTCGAACGAGGTGCCGGGCTCGATATGCGCGTCGAACCATACCGAAAGCTTGAGGTCGACCAGCGCATTGTAGATCGCAACGCAGCGCGCGCGCTCCTCGCGCTTGTAACTGATAAAAACGTCGGTCATCGCCTAATTGCTCCAGACGACCGTCATCTCATAGACGAAGGCCAGGAAGGTCAGCGTCAGCCCGACGACGAAGAGCCGATAGGCGTAGGCGAGATAGCGATATTTGCGCCGCGCAAGCAGAACGCCGTTCTGGTAGGTGTCGCGGAGCATCGTCTCGTAGAGATCTTCCTCGGTCCTGAGGCGCGCCTTCACTGCGTCGATGAACTCCTGCTCGTCCATCTGCTCGAAGCGGCCGAAGAAGAGGATGTTGCTGTGATCCTTGCCGTCCCGGTAAACCGCCGGCGGCGCCTTGCCGACGCGCGGCAGCACCGCCGAGATCGCGAGCAGCGCCGACAGGAAGGAAAAGGTCGCGAGCACCGTCAGCGGCATCGCGAACGCCCCCGCCCCGACCCGCGCCTGCCCGACGGCCAGCGTGAAGACCACGAAGGTCGCGCCCATCAGGATGGATGCCTTCTGGTCGGCCATCTGCGACAGCTGCATGGTGATCTGCTGGTTGGTGCGGACGAGGTGCACCGCATTCGGCGGAAAGGAAATCGCCGGCCGCTCAGCCGCCCCGTTCGACTTTTCGCTGTCCATACAGTCCCATCCCCTGCCCCGAATGCTCCAGCGACCCGGTCACACGGATGACATGAAGCGCCGCAAACGGCAAGATGCTGCCCGATTCCCGCCGCATTCGCTTGCCAATCGGGGACCATCGCGGCATGCCGCACGCAACTTTATTCCTTTATGGGACGCACCACATGAGCACCGCCCTCACCGACCAGATTTACGGCCTGATCGCCCCCTTCAACAAGAAGGGCGTCGAACTGACCGACGCAACGACATTCGCCGGCGACCTCGAATGGGACAGCCTGACGGTGATGGATTTCGTCGCCGAGGTCGAGGACACGTTCGACATCATCATCAGCATGAACATGCAGGCCGAGATCGAGACCGTGGGCCAGCTCGTCGCCGCGGTCGAAAAGCTGCAGGGCTGACATGACCGATCTCTTTTCCAAGTTCGATCCGCTGATCCAGCAGCGCGAGGCGCTGCTCGCGACGGGCGTCACCGACCCGTTCAGCCTGGTCATGGAAAAGGTGGTCTCGCCCACCGTCGCGATCTGCAACGGGCGCGAGACGATCCTGCTCGGCACCTATAATTATATGGGCATGACCTTCGACGAGGATGTCATCGCCGCGGGCAAGGAGGCGCTCGACAAGTTCGGCAGCGGCACCACCGGCAGCCGCGTCCTCAACGGCACCTATCAGGGCCACAAGGAGTGCGAGGACGCGCTCAAGGAATTCTACGCCATGGATCATGCCATGGTGTTCTCGACCGGATATCAGGCGAACCTCGGCATCATCAGCACGATCGCCGGCAAGGGCGACTATGTCATCCTCGACATCGACAGCCATGCGTCGATCTATGACGGGTGCAAGATGGGCGATGCCGAGATCGTCGCGTTCCGCCACAACGACGTCGAGGCGCTCGAAAAGCGGCTGAAGCGCCTGCCCCCCGAGGCGGGCAAGCTCGTCGTGCTCGAGGGCGTCTATTCGATGCTCGGCGACATTGCGCCGCTGAAGGAGATGATCCGCGTCTCGAAGGAAGCCGGCGCGATGGTGCTGGTCGACGAAGCGCATTCGATGGGCTTCATCGGCGAGCATGGCCGCGGCGTTGCCGAAGCGCAGGGCGTGATCGACGATGTCGACTTCATCATCGGCACCTTTTCGAAGAGCGTCGGCACCGTCGGCGGCTTCTGCGTGTCGAACCATCCCAAGTTCGAGATCATGCGGCTCGTCTGCCGCCCCTATGTGTTCACTGCCTCGCTGCCGCCGAGCGTCGTCGCGACTGCCGCGACGAGCATCCGCAAGCTGATGCACGGATCGAACAAGCGCGCGCACCTGTGGGAAAATTCGAAGAAGCTGCACGGCGGCCTCCGCGCGCTCGGTTTCCAGCTCGGCACCGAGGAACCGCAGTCGGCGATCATCGCGGTGATCATGCCCGACCTCGAACGCGGCGCGATGATGTGGGAAGCGCTGCTGGAAGAAGGGCTGTATGTAAACCTCGCCCGCCCGCCCGCGACCCCTGCCGGGATGACGCTGCTGCGCTGCTCGCTGTGCGCCGAGCACACGAGCGAGCAGGTCGACGAGATCCTCGGCCGCTTCGAGCGCGCCGGCAAGCGCGCCGGGATCATCGGCTGAAGCGGCGCACCTCGCCGACCAGCGGATTCCTTTTCACGGCGAACTGAAGCGCGGGACGGGCTGCACGGCCTTCCCCGCTTTGCCCCGCCACGCTTGTCCGGTACAAGTTCCGCGTGTTCGAGAGGGATTTCGAGAATGACGCCGAGGGGCGGCGGGAGCGGCTGCGCTTCTGGCTGACGATCGGATTGGGGGCGATCCTGACCGGGGTCGTCGTCGCGCTCGTCCTGTTGCTCTCGCGCGCGAACGACAATTACGACCGCTCGCTCGGCTGGCAGGCGCACAGCCTCGAGGTGATCTCGCAGACGCGCAGCCTCGACGCCGCGCTCGCGCGCTCCGAAGCCGCGCTCGGGCGCTTCGCGGTCGGGCTGCAGAAAGAGGACGGCCGCGTCTATCAGCACCAGTGGGGCGTATCGCAGCAATATCTGACGCTGCTTCAGCGCAACGTCCGCGACAACCCGAAGCAGGCCGAACTCGTCGGCAAGCTGACCGCCGAACTGAAGGCGCGCGGCGACCAGCTCGGCGATGCCGCACTCAGCGCCAATTATCGCCAGACCGTCGCGGCCATCTCCAAATATAATGCCGCAGGACATGACGCCGCGCTGATCCGCATCGACCGGCTGCTTTCCGAACTGATCCGCAACGAGCGGACGATCCTCGCCGAACGCAACCGGCTGGCGGCCTCGGACCGGGCGAGCCTGAACCAGGCGATCCTCCTTTTCTCGCTGCTCGGTGCCGCGGCGGCGGTGATCGCGATCGCGGCTACCGTCTCGCTCGTCCGCGCCGAAAGCGAGCGCCGCGCCGCGCGTCGCGAGACGCTGTTCGAGGCCGATCGCGCCATGCTGCTGTCGGCAGCGGTAGAGGAGCGGACCGTCGAGCTGGCGCGGGCCAATGATGCGCTGCGCAGCGAGATGAGCGAACGCGAGACCGCCGAAGCGCAACTCCGCCAGGCACAGAAGATGGAGGCGGTCGGCCAGCTAACCGGCGGCATCGCGCACGACTTCAACAATATGCTCGCCGTCGTTGTCGGCGGGCTCGAACTCGCCCAGCGGCTGGTCGTCAGCGCGCCCGAAAAGGCGCAGCGGCACATGAACAACGCAATGGACGGCGCGAACCGCGCCGCCGACTTGACCCGCCGCCTGCTCGCCTTCGCGCGCTCCGAGCCCGCGCGGCCCGAAATGGTGCTCGTCGACGAGTGCATCGCGGGCTTCGGCGAGTTGATCGAGCGGACGATCGGCGACCGCATCGCCCTCACGCTCGACCTGAAGGCCGAAGGCCTGTCGTGCTGGGTCGACCGGCAGCAATTCGAAAATGCCCTGCTCAACCTGGCGGTCAACGCGCGCGACGCGATGGACGGCCATGGCTCGCTGACAATCCGGACGCTGCGCGACGACGAGGATCAGGCGGCCGCGCTTGCGGTACAGGTTATCGACACGGGCTGCGGCATGTCGCCCGAAGTCCTCGAGCGCGTGTTCGATCCCTTCTATACGACCAAGCCCGCGGGTCAGGGCACCGGGCTCGGCATGAGCCAAGTCTTCGCTTTCTGCCGCCAGTCGGACGGCGAGGTCCAGATTTCATCGACCGAGGGCGAAGGAACGAGCGTCGCGATGTTGCTCCCCGTCGCCAAACCCGAACAGCAACACGCGTCGGCAAGCGAAGCGGATGGCGACCCCGACGAGGCTGCACCGGCCGATGCGCTGAGCATATTGGTCGTCGAGGACGACAAGCGCGTGCTCATCGCAACGGTCGATGCGGTCGAGGAACTCGGGCACAAGGCGGTCGCCTGCGCCAATCCGCTCGAGGCCGAGACGCTGGTCGAACGCCACGGCGGCTTCGACCTCATCCTCTCGGACGTGCTGATGCCCGAACTGACCGGGCCCGAAATGGTGGCACAGCTCAAGCAGCGATGGCCCGAACTTTCGGTGCTGTTCGTCACCGGCTACGCCGGAGACGCCAGCGAGATTGCAGCTTTCGGGGATCACGATGTCCTGCGCAAACCGTTCACGCTGACCGCACTCGATCAGGCGATCCGGCGCAGCGGCGAAGTCCGGCCAGAAGGCCAGCGGCTGGCCAGCTAGCGAATTGCGCCGCTTTTCATCAGGCGGGGCACCAGCGTCAGCGCGGCAACGAGCGGCCAGCGGCGCTGCCACGGCTTGATCTCGATCTTTGTGCCCGCGTGGCGGTTGATCTTCCACGCAAGATAATCGATCCCGCCGGCGTAGGTCAGGCTGGCCTTTGCCAGGCGCACGATGCTGAGCAACTTGCCCTCGATCCGGCGGCGGGCCCAGCCGCCGCCCGGTGCTTCGGCGTGTATCGCAGCCGCTGCTGCCTCGCCGAAACGCACATAGCGGCCGGGTTCGGCATCGACCACCGACTGCGCGCGCGTCGTGCGTTCGGCGCGAAGTTCGACCGAATAGGTCAGCGAAAAGGCCCGGCGCCACCAGTCGAGCACCGCTTCGCCGGCGACCCGCCCGGCCGCGGCAAGCAAGGTCGGCGCGGCGCGCGCCACCGCAGCCACGGCGCGACCCCGCGCCGTGTCGTCTACGGCCCAGACGAGCCGCGAGGGCTGCGCGAAACGTGCCCACACCGAAACGTTGCGCGTCTCCGGCCCGTTCAGGCGATCGAAGTCGGCCTCGCTCAGCACGGCATATTTTGCGATCAGCCCGTCATGCTGGAATGGAAAGACGTTCGGCGGAATCAGCCGGTTCGCGATCGCCATCCAGCGCTTCGGATAGGCGTCGCCATAGTCGGACACGATCAGGTAGAAATCGAGCATCAGTCCGTCGAGCTCGCTCTCGCGAAGACAGCTGCCATAAAAGAGCACCGCGCGGGCGCTCCCCGGATACCGGGCCGCGATCGCCGCAGCCATCGCCGCGACGCGCGGATCGACCGGCACGGACAGCTCTTCGCGAACGAGACTCGTGATATCGGACATCGCCGCGGCCTCAGGCCGCGAGGCGCAGGAACGGCACCGGCTGCGTCGAGGTCAGGATGATCGGTTTGCCGTTCTTCGCCTGATAGATCTCGCCGTCGAGAATGACGTTCGAGCGTTCGCCCTCGATGCGGATCTCGTCGCCCTGCTGGAAATGCACACCCTCGAGCGGCTTCTGCCCCAGCGTGCCACGCCACGTAGCGCCGAGCATCCGGAACAACGCACCGACGCTGGTTTCGGTCGCGAGCAGCTTCATATTACCGTTCGAGCCGTGGCTTTCACTGGTGCGAATGTTCAGCAGCAATTTCTCGAGCGTCGTCACGATCAGCAACGAGAATTTGCCCTTGAACTCGCCTTGGCGGATCAGCGACACCTTCATCGGCTGCGGCTTGGGCGGAAGGCGCCCGCCGCCGAGGCCGAAGATGATCGCAAACAGGCCGAGGATCGCGGCGAGCACATGCGACACACCGTTCGGCAGACCGAGCGGATAGATGCGGTTCCGGCAATAGAGCATGACGTCTGCGAGATAGGCGCCGCCGAGGAACATGCCGAGCACCGGCCGGGTATCCCCGCCGTCGAGCGAGATCAGCTGGCGCTCGATGACATGATCGTCGAGATGGCCGGATTCGACCAGTTCGACGACGCGTTCGAGCGCTTTCAGCGGATTGCCCTCGGCACCGAGATCGAGCGCGATCAGATTGGTCTTGCCGTTGGGTAGCACCGCCACCGGCGGCGGTGTCCCGTCGAAATGGCCACCCGAATAGAGCTCGGTCAGCGCGGCCTGCACCGTGCCGTCACCACCGTTGATGGCGATGACACGCGGCGAGACCATCGCGATCGTGCGGATCGCCTCGCCGATCTGGGCGACATCCTCGACCTCGTAATGGAAGATGTCGGGATGCGCCGCGCAATATTCACGCACCCGCGGCAACAGGGCGCGGTTCCCCGTCGAGCGCGGATTGGAAAGAAGCGCGACGCTCGCCATCCCCGCTTACATATATTTCATGGAGATGGAGATCGTCCGCGGCGCGTTGCCGACCTCGAACGCCGTCTTCTTGTAACTCGGCTTGCCGAGGTTGAAGATGTTGATGCTCGGGTTGTTCGACATCCCGCCGCCGTCGGCCGACAGATCGGTCTTGCCATTGCCGTTGACGTCGTGACGCACCGCGATGCCATAGCTGCCCGCGGCAGGCAGCGGCACGCAGACGGTCATCGAGCCCGCACGCGCGGGAACCTCGACGCGCGTGATCCAGCGGCCTTTGGCAAGCCATTCGGACGCATTGGCGCGATAGCTCTGGACACGGATACGGCCAGTGCCGGCCTTGACGCCGTTGATCTGGACCAGGGTGGACGGTCCGCTCCGGCATTTGGACAGATCGTTCGAGATGACCTGCCCCTCTGCGTTCGCTGCTACCGAGACGGCCAGCAGAGCCACGCAGAGCGAAGTCGACAGAAATTTCGACATGACGCAATAGCTCCAAGTGGTTATAGCCACGCCAGCAAACCACGCTGACATGGGTCCCTGTTGCCCTTGAATCGGATATCGGAACCATTTGCGGCCAAATCATGGTGATGGGGCGACGAAAGATTGAATAGATTGCCCGCCATCGACCGCTACATCGCGCGGCTTGTCTTCTTCCCGATGCTCGGCACCCTCGTCCTCTCGGCGATGCTGCTCGTGCTCGAGAAGATGCTGCGCCTTTTCGATTTCGTCGCGACCGAGGGCGGCCCCGTCAGCGTCGTGTGGCGGATGCTCGCGAACCTGATCCCCGAATATCTGTCGCTCGGCATCCCGATCGGGCTGATGCTGGGAATTCTCCTTGCTTTCCGAAGGCTTGCTACATCCAGCGAGCTCGACGTGCTGCGCGGCGTGGGGATGAGTTTCGGGCGGCTGCTGCGCGTCCCCTATGGTTACGCGATCGCGCTCGCCCTGCTCAATCTCGCTATCGTCGGCTTCATCCAGCCCTATGCACGCTACGCCTATGAAGGGCTGCAGTTCGAACTGCGGTCGGGCGCGCTCGGTGCGTCGATCAAGGTCGGCGAATTCACCAAGCTGGGCAGCCGGATGACGCTGCGGATCGAGGAGAGCTATGACGACGGCAAGTCGCTGCGCGGCATCTTCGTCCGCGGCGACAACAAGGACGGACAGCGCGTGTCGGCAACCGCTTCGCGCGGGCAGTTTCTTGCCACCGACGATCCGAACACGATCATCCTGCGGCTGACGCAGGGCGTACTGATCCATGAATCGCCGAAATTTGCGGTGCCGCGCGTCCTGACCTTCGACAATCATGACCTGCCGATCCCGCTGCCGAAGATCGAGGCGTTCCGCCTGCGCGGCGGTGCCGACCGCGAACTGACGATCCCCGAACTGTTCGTCGTCGGCAAGGACGAGAAGGAATCGCTGAAGACGCGCCTCGAATCGCGGGCGAATTTCCACTTCCGGATCGTCGAGGTCATGTCGATGTTCCTGGTGCCGCTGATCGCGATCGCGCTTGCGATACCGCCGAAACGATCGACCTCGTCGCTCGGGGTCTTCCTGTCGATCGTGATGCTGGTGACCCAGCACAAGATCAATCAATATGCCGAGGATCTGGGCGCACGCGGCACAATCGATCCGTTGATCGCACTGTGGGTGCCCTTCCTGTTGTTCGCCGCGCTCGCCATCTGGATGTATTACACGGTCGCGCACGTCCCCGGCGGCCAGCCGATCGGAGCGCTCGAACGCGTCGCGGCAAAGGGCGGCCAACGTCTCCGCGGCTTGCTCCGCTTCTTCCAGCGTACCCCGAAAGCCGCCTGATGCAGCAGCTCAGCTTCTTCCCCTCGCGCACCATGGCGCTCTACGTCGGCCGGCTGTTCCTGATCCGCAGCTTTTCGATCCTGTTCGCGCTGGTGCTGGTGCTCCAAACGCTCGACCTGCTCGGCGAGAGCGGCAAGATTCTGGCGGTCGCGGGCAATGGCGACAGCGAGGTCTGGCGCTATGTCGGGATGCGGATTCCGCAGATCGTCGAAACCTTCCTGCCCTTTTCGGTGCTGCTCGGGACGATCCTGACGCTGGTGACCTTGAACCAGAACAGCGAGGTCATCGCGATGAAGGCGTCGGGCATGTCGGCGCATCAGGTGCTCGCGCCGCTGTTTCTCGCCTCTTTCCTCGTCGCGGGAATCAGCTTCGCCTTCAACGAGCGGATCGTCACGCGATCGACCGCGGCGCTCAGCGCATGGCAGAAGGTCGAATATGCAAGGGTGCCCCCCGACAGCGGGGTGCGCACGAACATCTGGGTGCGCGCGGGCGACGACCTGATCAATGCGGGGACGGTCGAGACGAGCGGCCCGGGAATCGTGCTGCGCGACGTCACCGTCTATGAACGCACGCAAGGCGTGCTGTCGTCGATGCTGAAGGCCGACAGCGCGAAACAGGTCGCGGGCGGCTGGGAAATGACCAATGCGCGGCGGTTCCTGCGGCGGTCGGGTTCGCTCGAACAGCTCGGCACGGTCGTCGCGATGAAGGGTGTGCGGCCGGACCAGTTCACGCTGGCGCAGGTCGACGGCGACGAACTGCCCTTCCCCAAACTCGCCTCGGCGATTGCCGATCTGGAAGCTGCGGGACGGCCGGTTGACGCACTGAAGGGCGTACTCTGGCACAAGATTTCGGGACCGCTGTCGGCGATCCTGATGCCGCTGCTCGGCGCGGTTGCGGCTTTCGGACTCGCCCGGTCGGGCAAGCTGTTCGTCCGCGCCATCCTCGGCATGGCGCTGGGCTTCGCCTATTTCGTTGCCGACAATTTCGCCCTCGCGATGGGCGACCTCGGCGCCTACACGCCGTTCCTCGCGGCGTGGGGGCCGTTCATCCTCTTCGCGCTGATCGGCGAAATGATCCTGATCCGCACCGAGGAATAGTCAGGCGGCTGCGCCCTTCGCCGATCCCGCGACGAGGTTCATCACCAGCTTCGGCAGGCTGTCGTAATTCGCGCCATGATATTGCGAATCCGCAGGCAGCGCATCCTTCAGGCGGCGGTGCGCTTCGCCCAGCGCGTGGTAGGGCACGCCCGGCAGCAGATGATGCAGCGCGTGATAGCGCAGGCCGACCGGCGCCCATAGTTCGGGCAGCAGGCCCGGCGGGGGGACGTTGACGCTGTCGAGGAACTGGCCGGTCACAGTCAGCACTTCGCCGTCATTTTCCCACAGATGCGCAACGAGCGTGCGGATCTGGTTGAGCACCAGCGTCGCAGCCGCAATGCTGCCGAAGATGACGAGCGCGCGAAGCGGAACCCAGCCGAAAACGCCGGCGGCGACGAGCAGGGTCGACCACGCCCACGCGCCACCTTCCTGCCACGCCCACTGGCGGCGGAATTCGCCCTCGGGCGATTTGCGGCGGAACATCGGGTTGATGATCATCCCCGAATAACGCTCGCGCACGATACGGCGCAGCGGCGGGATCAGGAACGACAGCGGCGTCAGCAACGCATAGCGAAAGACCAGCGCAAGCGGCGCGAAGGCCGCGGCAACGACGAAGAGCGGTACCGTCCACGGCTTCATCAGCGCGAGCGGCAGATATTCGGGATCCTCGACCGTGCCATATTTGGTGCGGTTGTGATGCAGGCTGTGAATGCCCTCGTACATGAACGACGGGATCAGCAGCGGCACGCCGACCAGAAGATTCCACACGAAACGGAAACCCGGCAGCGCATTCTTCCGGATGTGCGTGAGTTCGTGGATGAAGCTGCCCGCGCGATACAGCGCGACGACCGCGACCAGCGCGGCTGTCAGCATCCATGCGGTCGACGGCGCGAGGATCGCCGCCGCGATGCCCGCATAGCCGACGAACGTCGAGGCCAGGAAATCGGTCCAGTAGATGCGCGCGTCCGGATTGACGAGATCGCGCGTCAGCTCCGAAGCCGCGCGGATCATCGCCATATCGTCGGCGATCGCCGACTTGGGTGTTTTCGCCATCGCCGCGGCAGGGGTCGCGATCCGATCGGCAGGGGGATTGATCGTCGTCATAAACGGTCCAGAACCATTATTTCGTGGCAGCAAAATGGCCGAATGCGGGTCGCCAGCGCCACAGCAATGCCCTAATGCCTCGCCACACATATAGGCATCAGCAGCCCGGAAACCAGTATGACCGCCCACAACGAAGGCCCGATCACCATTCACCCGGTCAAGGACAAGGCCGGCAAGCGCGAGTTTGTCGAGCTCGCCTTCCGCCTCAACCGCGGCGATCCCGCGTGGGTGCCGCCGCTGAAAGGCGAAGCGCTCGACCTGCTGACGCCGGGCAAGAATCCATGGTTCGAACATGGCAAGGCGCAGCTCTTCCTTGCGCGGCGTCAGGGACGCACCGTCGGCCGGATTTCGGCACATATCGACAACCTGGCGATCGAACAGCCGGTCGAACAGGGCATGGGTCCGGGTACCGGCAACTGGGGCCTGCTCGAAGCCGAGGATGCCGAGGTCACCCACGCGCTTCTCGTCGCGGCCGAGGACTGGCTGCGCGGCCAGGGCATGCACCGCTCGCTCGGCCCGCTGTCGATTTCGATCTGGGACGAACCGGGCCTGCTGATCGAAGGCTTCGAAACGCCCCCGACGATCATGCTCGGCCACAACAGCCCGCTCTATCGCGCGTGGATCGAAGCGGAGGGCTACAAGCCCGCCAAGCAGCTGTTCAACTATGGCGTCGAGGTCCGCGACGGCTTCCCCCCGATCGTAAACCGCATCGTCGCCGCGGGCGAGAAGAATGCGCGCATTCGTATCCGCAAGGTCGACAAGAGGAAATTCGACGCCGAGGCCAAGCTGATCATGGGCATCCTGAACGATGCCTGGTCGGACAATTGGGGTTTCGTCCCGCTGACCGACAGCGAGATCGCCTTCGTCGGCAAGAAGCTCAAGGACATCGTCTTCGAGGATCTGATCCGCGTCGCCGAAGTCGATGGCGAACCCGTCGCTTTCATGATCGTACTGCCCAACATCAACGAAAAGCTGATCGACATGGACGGCTCGCTGTTGCCGTTCAACTGGGCGCGGTTGCTGTGGTGGCTGCGCAAGCCCAAGAGCAAGCGGCTGCGCGTCCCTCTGATGGGCGTTGTGAAAAGCCTACAGAACAGCCGTATGGCAAGCACGCTGGCCTTCATGATGATCGAGTATATCCGCCGCGACGCGGTACGCGATTATGGCGTCGAGGAAGGCGATATCGGCTGGGTTCTCGACGACAATCAGGGGATGAACGCGGTCGCCGAGGCGATCAACGCGACGGTCAACCGCGTGTACCAGATCTACGACAAGGATCTCTGACGGCTGGGACAGCTTTGCGACAAAATGGACCGACCATGCGTTTACCGCACGGAAAGGCACGCGCATGGCAGTCCATTATCTTGCTGCGAACCGCTTCGGGCTCGGCCGTCGCTGGGACGATCCGGCGGTCGATGATCCCAAAGCCCGGCTGATCCGCCAGCTCGGCGAATTCGATCCGCGCCCCGCTGCCATCGCCGCGCTTGCAGGACGCGAGGCAATCGCCGCGGCCTATATCGACTATCGCGAAGACCGGCAGGCAATGCGCAGGGAGGCCGCCGACGCGGCGCCGATGAATGACGAAGACAAGGGGATGGACCCCCAACTTCGCAAACTCTCGCGTTCGGAGATCCGGCGACATTATGTCGAGGCGGCGAGCGCGCGGCTTGCGAACGCGGTGGCGACCCCGACCCCCTTTCCCGAACGCCTTACCCATTTCTGGGCCAATCACTTCGCGGTCTCGGCCGACAAGCTGCCGGTGATCGGTTTCACCGGCAATTACGAGTTCGGGGCGATCCGCCCGAACATCATGGGAAAATTCTCCGACCTTCTGATCGCCGCGGTGCGTCATCCGGCGATGCTGCTCTATCTCGACCAGGCGCAAAGCTTCGGCCCCGACAGCCCGATTTCGCAGCGCGTCCGCAACCGCGGGCGCAAGCAGGCACCGGGGCTCAACGAGAATCTCGCGCGCGAGATTTTGGAGCTGCACACGCTTGGCGTACGGACCGGCTACACGCAGGCCGACGTGACCTCGTTCGCGAAGGCGCTGACCGGGCTGACGGTCGCAGGACTCGGGCGCGGCGCGGGGCAACGGCTGATGCCCGCCGACGCACGGCCCGGCGAAACGGTCTTCATCGCGCCGCTCCACGAACCCGGCGCGCAGACGATCCTCGGCAAGCGATACGATCAGGGCGGCGCGAAGCAGGCCGAGGCGGTGCTCCGCGACCTTGCGGTCCATCCGTCAACCGCGACGCATATCGCAACCAAGCTCGCGCGCCATTTCAGCGGCGACACCCCGCCGCCGGCGCTCGTCGACCGGCTGGCGGCCGATTTCCGCAAGACCGGCGGTGACCTTCCCTCGCTCTATCGCACCCTTGTCAATTCGCCCGAGCCATGGGCCGACGGCCGCGCGATGTTCAAATCGCCCTGGGACTGGATCGTATCGACGATGCGGGCGCTGAAACTGCCCGCGCTCGGCGAAAAACAGAATGTGCCCGCGATCTTCACCCAGCTTGGCCAGCCGGTGTGGCGGCCCGGATCGCCCGCGGGTTATGACGATCTGGTCGCGACATGGGCGGGATCGGCGGCGCTGATGCAGCGCGTCGAACTCGCAAGCCGGATCGCCGGCCGCCTCGGCGACCGCGCCGATGCGCGGAAGCTTGCGCCGCTGATTCTCGCGGATGCACTCACGCCCGACACCGCACAGGCACTTTCGCGCGCGGACAGCCCCGGTCAGGGGCTCGCGATGCTGTTCGCCAGCCCGGCCTTTTTGCGGAGATAGATGATGATCCTCTCACGCCGCTCGATCATCCTCTCGGGCATCGCCGTCGCTGCCGCCGGCGCGATGCCGCGCTTCGCCTATGCCGCGGCAGGAACGCCGAAGCGTCTCGTTTTCGTGATCCAGCGCGGCGCCGCCGACGGGCTCGCGATCGTCGCTCCGACGGGCGATCCCGCTTTTGCCGCCGCGCGCCGCACGCTCGCCGAAGACGCTCTCGGGGGGACCAAACTCGACGGCATGTTTGCGCTGCACCCGGCGCTGACGACTGGGGCGGGCCTCTTCGCCGCGAAACAGGCGCATTTCGCGCACGCCGTCGCCACAGCCTACCGCGACCGTTCGCATTTCGACGGGCAGAATGTCCTCGAAGGCGGCGGATCTCGCCCCTATGAACGCGACGACGGCTGGGTCGGGCGGCTGCTCACGCTGTTACCCGCCGCCGAGCGCGACGCCATCGCGATCGCCCCCGCGGTTCCGCTGGCGCTGCGCGGCAGCGCGCCCGTCGGCACCTATGCGCCGAGCCGCCTGCCGCAGGCCGACGCCGACCTGATCGCGCGGCTGACCGCAATGTATGCCGACGACGCGCTGCTCCGTCCGCTGTGGGACAGCGCGGTCAAGACGCAGGAGCTGGCGAGCGACATCGGCGGCAACAACGGCCGCAACGGTGCCGACCTCGGCAAGCTCGCCGCCTCGCTGATGCTCCCGGCCGACGGGGCGCGGGTGATGATGGTCGAAACGGGCGGCTGGGACACGCACAGCGGGCAAAAGGGCCGGCTCGCGGCGCAGCTGCGCGGGCTCGACCAGCTCGTCGGCGCGCTGCAGACCGGGCTGGCGCCTGCGTGGACCGACACGCTGGTCGTCGTCGCCACCGAGTTCGGCCGCACCGTCGAGATCAACGGCACCGGCGGTACCGATCACGGCACCGGATCGGCGGCGATGTTCTTCGGCGGCGGACTGGCGCAGGGCGGCAAGATGTCGGCCGACTGGCCGGGGCTCGGCGCCGCAGCGCGCTATGAAGGGCGCGACCTCAAGCCGACGCGTAGCCTCGAAAGCGTAATCGGCGGCACGGTCGCGCATCACTATGGCCTCGATCCCGCTCGGGTGATGAAGACGCTGTACCCCGACGCTTGACGCGCTTCGCGCACCGTTTAGGCTCTTGGCAAACAGCGGGTGGGGACGGATCATGTGCCGCGCGATGATGTATCTGGGCGAGCCGGTGCAGCTCGACGACCTGCTCTTCAAACCCGACTCCAGCCTCGTCAACCAAGCCTATATGCCCAAGATGCTGCACATGCTGAACCTCGCGGGGTTCGGGATGATGGCGTGGGATTCGTCGAGCTTCGTGCCCGAGCAGCCGCACCGATACCGCTCACCCTCGCTGCCGGTGTTCGACGGCAATCTGAAATCGCTGGCGGTGAAAACCCGTGCCGAATGCGTCATCGCGCATGTCCGCGGGGTCGCCTATTCGACGACGGTCAAGGTCAGCGAGCAGAACACCCACCCCTTTCACTTTCCCGGCGCCGCGGTCGCGATGGCGCACAATGGCGACATCTATCGCATCGGCGAGATGAAGGGGGCGCTGATGGCCGACATCGACCCCGCGCTGCTCGCCGAGATTTCGGGATCGACCGACAGCGAATGGGTCTATGCGCTGTTGCTGTCGCAGCTTGCCGACTGGCGCGTCGAGCCGTCGCGCGACGAGCTGGTCGCGGCGGTGCAAAAGACAGTCGACCTGATCGAAGCGGCACGGCGACATCATGGCATTGCCATCTCGTCGAGCTGCAACCTGTTCATCACGACGGGACGGCAGATACTCGGGCTGCGCCACTGCTTCGACTTCGGCCATTACCGCACAGGGTCGCCCGATCAGGTGCATGAGGCGAACATGAGTTTCCTGTCGATGTGGTTCACGACCGGGCGCGACTACGGCCTGCACGATGGCGAATGGCAGATGGTCGGCGGCGAGGAGGAACCGCGCGCGGTGATCGTCGCGTCGGAGCCGCTGTCATCGAACAGCGCCACGTGGATGCCGGTCCCGGAATATGCGATGGTCCATGCAGAGATGGACGGAAATCTACCCCGGTTCAGGGTGATACCACTCGCGCGCTAGGCAGCGACGGCATGCCCCCGGCGCATCGCGAGGATCCGCGCCTCGACTTGGTCGAGCGCGTCGAGCGCAGTGACGAGGTCGGCGTTGACTGACGCACCGAGCTCGCGGCTAAGCGCGTCGCCTGTCGCCATCATTTCCGCGAAGGTCGAGCGGTCGAAGGCGAGCAACGTCGCCTGCTCGCTGGTGCGCAGCAGCCGGTCGTGCGCGACATCGAGGAGCATCGCGGCGATGCCGACGAGCTGGCCGGGACCCGTGACGGTGAGCTGGTAGACGCCGTCGCCGTGCGGCAGCGCGCTGCGTACCGCGCCGCGGACGACGAGCCAGACTTTGTCGGGCGCCGCGCCGACGAGCGCGAGATCGGTATCGGCCTCCGCCTCGACACGTTCACCCGCGTTCCAGAAGGCGAGCCGCTGCCCCGGGGTCATCGCCGCGCAGCACGGCAGCTTCGCAAGGAACGGCTCGGGCGCGAACGCGTCCTCGGCGATCGGCGCGAGCGCGCGCTGCGGACGCGGCGTGAAGGCGTCAGGGCCTTCGGCGAGCAATCCTGCGATGTCGGCGGCCTTGGCCACGACGCGTCCGGCAACCAGCCGTCCGAGCTGGGTCTGCAATTGCAGCGACGCCGGGCGAAGCTGCGACAACGCTGCGCGGAACTGGTCGGCGGGCAGATACCAGCTCGACACCGGCCCGCGCGCGATCCCCATCGCCGAGCGCTTCAGGTCGCGGCCGACAAGCGCCATGTCGCCGATAACTTCGCCCGATCCGACTTGGGCGAGCAGTGCTAAGCCGCCGCCCGGCAGGCGTTTGCCGATATCGACACGCCCCTGGTCGATCAGGAACAGCCCCTCGGCGCGCTCGTTCTGGATCAGGATTGCCTCGCCATCGGCGAAGTGGCGCGGGACGAAGGCATCCGCGAGTTCGCCGCGTTCCCTATCGCCAAGCTCCGCGAAGAGCGGCACGTCCGCCAGCTGCGTGGCGGACAGGAGGCTCATGCAAAGACCGCCCAGGTCGGTGCGTGGTCGCTCGCTTTCTCGCGGCCGCGATGATCCTTGTCGACCCCGGCATCGACGAGCCGGTCGGCCATCGCGGGGCTCAGCAGCAGATGGTCGATGCGGAAACCATGGTCGCGCTGCCAGCCGCCCGCCTGATAGTCCCAGAAGGTCCAGACCCCGCCTGACGGATGACGGCTGCGCACCGCATCGGTCCAGCCATCGCCGAGCAGGCGGAACCAGGCATCGCGCGATTCGGGCTGCATCAGCGCGTCGTTCGCCATCGGGCCGCGCGGGTCCCAGACATCGTCGTCGTGCGGGATGACATTATAATCGCCGGTCAGGATCGTCGGGATTTCCGATGCGAGCAGCGCCTTTGCCCGTTCGCGCAGCCGCGCCATCCAGCGGAGCTTGTAATCGAATTTGGGTCCCGGGTGAGGATTGCCGTTGGGCAGATAGATGCACCCGACCCGAACGCCGTGGACGTCGGCTTCGAGGTAACGCGACTGCTCATCCTCGGCTTCGCCGGCCAGCCCGCGCTGGATCTCGACCGGCTGCGCATCCTTCGCGAGGATCGCGACGCCGTTGAAGCCCTTTTGCCCGTGATAGAGAAAGCCGTAGCCGGCCGCCTCGATTTCCTTCGTCGGCATCGTCTCGTCGCTCGACTTCAGTTCCTGCAGGCAGGCGACGTCGGGCTGCGTTTCCTCGAGCCATTCGACGAGGCGCGGCAGGCGCGCCTTGATTCCGTTGATGTTGAAGGTCGCGACTTTCAGGGGCACCGACTCACGTCTCTTTCCGTTTGCCCTGAGCATGTCGAAGGGCCGTTCTTTCTTTCAGCGTAAAAGAAGGACGGTGCTTCGACAAGCTCAGCACGAACGGAAACGGGAGAGTCTAGATCGAGAAGCTGGACCCGCAGCCGCAGCCCGAGGCCGCGTTGGGATTTTCGACCTTGAACGACGATCCGCCGAGCGAATCGACGAAATCGACGACGCAGCCGCGCACCAGATCGATGCTGATGCTGTCGACGACCAGCTTCACGCCGTCGGTCTCGGTCACGATATCGTCGGCGTCGATGCTTTCGGCGAGGCCGAAACGATAGGTGAAGCCCGAACAGCCGCCGCCGTCGACCGCGAGGCGCAGAGCCGCCTCGGCCTCGCCCTTGCGATCGGCGATCCAGCGAACGCGCGCCGCTGCGGCGGGCGACAGGGTGATATCGGAAAGCTGCGTGGCCATGCGCGGAAGATAGGGAGCCTGGTCCCAAATGAAAAGGGCGCCCCGGCTTGTCACCGTAGGGCGCCCCTCCTCTCCGACCCGGAAAAGTTCGTTATTCGGGACCGCCCATCGCGAGCTTCTTGTTACCCGAGATCGCGGCCATCGACATCGAATCAGACTGGCAGAAGGGCATCGGATTGACCGGCGCGCCTTCGATGCGGACTTCATAATGCAGATGGTTGCCGGTCGAGCGGCCCGTCGAGCCGACATAACCGAGGATGTCGCCCTTCTTCACCGACTGGCCGGGAACGACGATGTAAGACGACATATGGCCGTAGCGCGTCTGGATGGCGTTGCCATGTTCGACTTCGACATAATTGCCGTAGCCGCCGAGGCGCTGGGCGCGGCCGACGATACCGTCGGCGGTCGCGTAGATGGGCGTGCCGTAAGGGGCGGGAATGTCGACACCGTTGTGACGGGCAAGCTTGCCGGTCACAGGGTGGACGCGCATGCCGTACGACGACGACAGCGACATTTTCTCGATCGGGCGGCGCGAGGGCACCGAAACGCCGATGTTCGCGGTCAGGCCGGTGTCGAGGCGGCGCCATGCCTGGAAGATCGCGCGGGCTTCGCTGTCTTCACCGGGAGCCTGTGCGGTGGGGTTGAAGCCATCGTCATCGGGTTCGTCGGGAACGACGATGCTCGCGTCATTGCCTGCATTGGCCGCATGCGCCGCCGGGGCGGTGATGGCGGCGAGTGCCGAAGCACAGAAAATCAGGCCAAAATGAAACTTTTGCGCCAGTGAAGCGTATCGCACGTATCGACCCCGCAGTCCTTGTCGCCAGTGCCCTTTTTCGGGGGCCTCTGGTGCCGGATGTTTGCTCGGATGGGATAATTCCCTGCCCGCGAGTGTTGATGACGGCCCAAACCTTACCAAGCAATAACGGTGTAGAAGTCTTGCGTTAAACCGGCTTCACCGCGCGCCGAGTCGTTGAACGGAGGCTTAAGGGAACCGCGAAATCGCGATTTTACGAGGCTTTGCCACGTTTCGACGACGTTGAATCCCATTTCATCGCACTTTTGCCGGAACCAGACTGTGCCGGCGGTCACATGGCGGATTTCATCATTGTAAATACGCGATAAAATCTTTGCCGACGCCTCGTCGCCGGCGGCGCGGAAGCGGTCCACCGTGGCGGGCGTTACGTCGAGGCCGCGCGCTTCCAGCACCATCGGAACGATCGCAAGGCGCGCCAGCGCGTCGTCGCTCGTCGCCTGCGCGGCCTCCCACAATCCGGCGTGTGCAGGCAGCTCGCCGTAGAAGCTGCCGAGCTGGCGCAATCGCCGGTCCAGCAAGGCAAAATGCATCGCCTCGTCTGCGGCGACCCCGGTCCAGTCATCGACGAAGCCGCGCGGGAACTGACCGCCGAACCGCCCCACGAGATCGACGGCAAGATCGATCGCGACGAATTCGATATGCGCGAGCGCGTGGATCATCGCGATCCGCCCCCGTTCCGACCCGCCCTTGCGGCGGCGCGGCATCTGGCCGGGGCTGAGCAATTCGGGCTTTGCGGGCCATGCCGGCTGATCAGGCATCGCCACGTCACAGCGGTGCTCGAGTTCGCCGCGGCGCCACGCCCGTGCCATCGCGCGTGCGGCGCGACGCTTATCGTGCGGGTCCGGCGTCAGCAGGACCGCGCGCGCGGCTTCACCCAGACTCTGCATTCAGAGTGCCCGAGCGGCCTCCAGCACGGCTTCGGCATGGCCCTTCACGCGAACCTTGCGCCATTCCCTTGCCAGCTTGCCGTCGGCGCCGAACAGGAAGGTCGAGCGCTCGATTCCCATATAGGTGCGACCGTAATTCTGCTTCTCGACCCAAGTGCCGAAAGCCTCGCACACCGCGCCATCCTCGTCCGAGGCGAGGCGGACGGTCAGGCCGTATTTGTCGCGGAACTTGCAGAGTTTTGCCGGCGCATCGCGCGACACCGCTAGCACCTGCGCGTTCAGATGCGCGAATTCGGGCGCCAGCCGGGTGAAGTCCTGCGCCTCGACCGTGCAGCCCGGCGTATCGGCTTTCGGATAGAAATAGACGACGAGCGGTGCGCCTTTCATCGCCGCGAGATCGATCGCTGCGCCGTCGGCGTCGAGCGGCTTCACCGCGGGAATGGCATCGCCGATGGAAAGCGTCATAGCTTCGTCTCCTGCTGCGGCGGCCGAATCGAGGTCCACCAGTTGGCGATCTCCTGCCGCGCCGCATCGTGCGCGGCAAGCAGTTGCGGCCAGCCGGGTTCGCCGCAGGCACTTGCCACAAGCTGACGCGCGGCGGGCGTCGCAGGTTCCCCCTCGGGCGCAGTCAGCCGCAGCATCACGAGCATCCGGCCGAGCAGGCCGTGCGCATCGCAAATCTCGGCCGGGGCGAGCCCGTCGATCCGCATGCAGGCGAGCGCCGAGCCGATATTGGGATCGTGGCAGCGCCCGCTCGCAAGCTGCGTCACCTGCATCGCGAATTCGAGATCGACGAGGCCGCCCGGGCCACCCTTGATATCGAGCGGGCCTTTCGGCGGCTTGTGAGCAGCGATCTTGTCGCGCATTTCGCCGGCGTCCTGCGCGAGCTTCGTCGGCTCGCGCGGCGCGGCAAGCAGTTCGTCGATGATACGGTGAAGCGCCGCTTTCGCGCCATCCGATCCGTATACCGGCCGCGCGCGGAGCAACGCCATATGCTCCCATGTCCACGCCTCTTCGCGCTGGTAGCGCTCGAAGCTGTCGAGCGAGACCACGAGCGGCCCCTGTGCGCCCTGCGGCCGCAACCGCGTGTCGACGTCGTAGAGCTTGCCCGCCGCGGTCGGCACCGACATCGCGCCGGTCACGCGCTGCGCGAGGCGATTGTAATAGGTCGTCGCGCCGAGCGGGCGCGGCCCGTCGGATTCGGCGAGATGGTCGCCGGTGAAGAGATAGATGAGATCAAGATCCGACGCATGCGTGAGCGCCCTGCCGCCGAGCCGCCCCAGCGCGAGCACGACGAGTTCGCTGTCGGGAACGCGGCCGTGCGTCTGCACGAACTCGGCCACCGTCGCATCGGCGAGCACCTGCAACGCGGCCTCGGCGAGTTCGGAATAGCCGCACGCGATCATCATCGGGTCGGTCGCACCGGCGATCAGCTGGACGCCATAGGCGAAGCGCCGCTCGCCGACGCGGTCGCGCACGCGGTCGAGCAGGCGCTCATAATCGAGGCCCGCAAGCCCGGGTGCCCATTCGGACAGCAGCTCGTTTTTCGTCGCGGGCGCCTCGAACGCTCGCTTGTCGATCAGCCCCTCGATCAGCTCGACCCGCGCCCCGAGCGCATCGGCGAGCGTCGGCGCGAGCGAGAGGATGCGCGTCGCGATCTTCGCGAGTTCGGGCTGCGCGGCGAGCAGGTGAAAGAAATTGATCGCGCTCGGCAGACCGCCGACGAGCTTGTCGAACCGCACGAGCGTCGCCTGCGGATCGGGTGCCGCGCCGATCGCTTTCATGAGTTCGGGCAGGACGGTTTCGAGCGCGTCCAGAGCGGCCGGGCTGCGCAGCGCGCGCAGCTTGCCGCCGCGCCATTCGGCGATCGTGCGCAGCGCCACATCGGGCGGTTCGAACCCCGCCGCCATCAAGGCACTCGCCAGCTCGCCCTCCTCGCGCGGCAGGCCGGCCGTCGTCGCGCGCTCGACGACAAGCTGGTCGTAGCAGGTCGCGACATCGGCGGTGACGGGCTCGAGCGCAGCGAGCAGCGCTGCACCGTCGGCGAATCCATCGAGCCGCGCCACCGCGTCGAGTGCGGCTGCCTGAGTCGGCAGACAATGCGTCTGCTGGTCCTCGATCATCTGCAGTCGGTGCTCGATCCGGCGCAGCGTTGCATAGTGACCGGTCAGCCGTTCGGCGACGCTGCCGTCGATTCGTCCCGCCTTTGCAAGCGCCGCGAGCGCATCGACGGTGGCAGAGACACGCAGCGACGGGTCGCGCCCGCCGTAAATGAGCTGGTGCACCTGTGCGAAAAACTCGATCTCGCGAATGCCGCCGCGTCCGCGCTTCAGATCATAGCCGGGGCCGAATGCCTGCCCCTGCGAGAAATGATCGCGAATGCGGTCGCTCATCGCTCCGATTTCCTTGAGCTGCCGGAAATCGAGGCTGCGGCGCCAGATAAAGGGCTGGATTGCTGCAAGGAAGCTTTCGCCCAGCCTGCGGTCACCCGCCGAGGCGCGCGAGCGGATGAAGGCGGCCTGTTCCCACGCAAGCGCCTCGGATTCATAATAGGAGATCGCCGCGCTCTCGGGGAGCACGATCGGCGTCACCTCGGGGTGCGGGCGGAGGCGGAGGTCGACACGCAGCACATGGCCGTCGCCCGTGCGCGCGGACAAAATCTCGACCATCCGGCGGGCGATCCGCACTGCCGCTTCATCGGGGTCGTCGCGCGAGCGGCGCGGAAGCGTTTCGGGATCGAAGATCAGGATGGGATCGATGTCCGACGAATAGTTGAGTTCGTGGCTGCCGAGCTTGCCGAGCGCGATCACCGACAATCCGCGCGGCGCCTCGCCCGGCACGCGTTCGGCAAAGGCGGCGGCGAGCGCCGCGTCGCACGCCTGATCGGCAAAGGCGGTCAGCAGCCGCGTCGTCGTGGCGACATCATGCTCGCCCGACAGATCGCCGAGCGCGAGCAACAGCGCCATGCGCCCGCGCCACTGGCGCAGCGTCCGCATGATATCGTCGTCAACCGGCGGTGGCGTGACCGCCGCCAGCGCCGCGTCGGTCCCGCTTTCCTGGAAGCGCGCCACATCGTCGGGATTGAGCTCGGCGAGACGCGCGAGAAACGGCGCATTCGCCGTCAGCCGACCCAGCGCCGACCGGCGCGCGGAAACATCCGAAACCATCATCGGCCCTGCTATCGCCCGCGCGAGCGCGGGTGGCAAGCCTCAGGCCGGGACCGTGCTCTCGTCGAAGAACAACACCTGCGAGATCGCCGCGCGCAACGTCGCGGGCTGATAGGGCTTGGTCAGGAGGAAGGCGGGCTCGGGCCGATCGCCGGTCAGCAGACGTTCGGGAAAGGCAGTGATGAAGATGACCGGCACCGACATGCTGCCAAGGATTTCCTGCACCGCCTCGATCCCCGAGCTGTTGTCGGCAAGCTGGATGTCGGCGAGGACGAGGCCCGGCTGATGCTTCTGCGCTTCGGCGACCGCCTCGCTGTGCGTCGTGGCAACCGCCACGACATCGTGGCCGAGATCGCGAACGATCATCTCGATGTCCATCGCGATGATCGGCTCGTCCTCGATGATCAGGATACGCGCGCGGGTCTGGCGGTCGATCTCGTCGGTCGCTTCGTGGATCAGCCGGTCGACTTCGGCGGCGTCGCGGCCGATGATCCGGCCGGTCTCTTCATGATTGAACCCCTCGACCGCGGTCAGCAGCAGCGCCTGTCGCGCCAGCGACGGAATACGGCGCAGCCGCGCGTCGGCAATCGCGATCTCGGGCGCGACCTTTTCGTCACTTGCTTGCGCTTGCCCTGCGGCGAGACCGAAATTGTCGTGGACCATGCGATAAAGCTGCACGCGCAGGTCTCCGCCCGCATCGACCGCATCGGGATTGGCGACCAGCGTTTCCAGAAGCTGCGCGACCAGCCCGTCGCCGCTCGTCTGGCTTCCCGAAATCGCGCGGCCATAGCGGCGCAGATAGGGAAGATGCGGCGCGATCGCCTGACCCAATGACATAGATTACCCTCCTGAAGCGGACCGGAATCCGCCGACAAACGCATGGCACGACACGATTCCTGCCCCGGCCCGGCATAATTTCACCCCTTGGGAACGATTCAAGGGTAAAATAGTTTCACGATCAACCAACAAAAGGCGCATTGCGCTTTGGTTTACGCACGGTTAGCACAAGGGCCCATGTCCAAGGGATGCCACGATAATGACGTCTAGATCCGGTTCGCCGCCCGAAAAGACGGCCGGAAAGGACGACAAGACACTCCCCAGGAAGGTGCAGGACGTCAATGGCGCCCTGCGCCGCGCCTATGATTCTGCGGTCGACGAAACGATCCCGCAGTCGATGCTCGACCTGCTCAACAAGCTCAGCTGATCATTTTTTATAGCGTGCGGCGAAGTCGCTGCGGAAGGCGGCGAAGCTGCCACCTGCGATCGCATCGCGCATCCGCTGCATCAGCGCCTGATAAAAATGCAGATTATGCTGCGTCATCAGCATCGCGCCGAGCATCTCGCCCGCGCGAACGAGGTGATGCAGATAGGCGCGCGACCAGGTCGTGCAGACGGGACAATCGCAGGAAGCGTCGAGCGGCCCCGTATCTTCGGCATGTTTCGCATTGCGAATGTTGACCGGACCTTCCCAGGTGAACGCCTGACCGTTGCGACCCGAGCGTGTCGGCAACACGCAATCGAACATGTCGACCCCGCGCGCGACCGCACCGACCAGATCGTCGGGTTTGCCGACCCCCATCAGATAGCGCGGCTTGTCGACGGGAAGCTGGCTTGGAGCATAGTCGAGGACGCCGAACATCGCCTCCTGTCCCTCCCCCACCGCAAGCCCGCCGATCGCATAACCGTCGAAGCCGATTTCGATCAACGCTTCGGCCGAGCGCGCGCGCAGTTTCTCGTCAAGCGATCCCTGCTGGATGCCAAAGAGCGCCGAACGCGAGGCATGTTCGTCGCCGGCGTCGAACCCGGCGCGGCTGCGCGCCGCCCAGCGCATCGAACGCTCCATGCTTGCAACGGCGCGCTTCGCATCGACCCCGTTCGGCGGGCATTCGTCGAACGCCATCACGATGTCGCTGCCGAGCAGGCGCTGGATTTCCATCGAGCGTTCGGGGGTCAGCATATGACGCGAACCGTCGAGGTGGCTCTTGAACGAAACCCCTTCCTCGCTCTGCCTGGTCAGCGCCGACAGGCTCATCACCTGATAGCCGCCGCTGTCGGTCAGGATCGGCCGGTCCCAGCCCATGAAGTCATGGAGCCCGCCGAGCCGCGCCATGCGCTCGGCGCCGGGACGCAGCATCAGATGATAGGTGTTGCCGAGAATGATGTCCGCCCCGGTGGCGCGCACTTCGGCCGGCCGCATGGCCTTGACCGTCGCGGCGGTGCCGACGGGCATGAAGGCGGGCGTGCGGATTTCGCCGCGCTGCATCCGGATCATGCCGGTACGCGCGGCGCCGTCGGTCGCGGCGACCTGGAAAGCGAATCTGTCGGTCATGGCGCGCGCCTATGGCGGCGCGCGCGCCAAAAGTCGAGCGGGGCGGCTAGGCGCGCTCCTCCTCACTCGACGGCTCTTCCTCGGCCGCCTTCGCTTTTTCCTTCGGCTTTTCCTTCTCGAAGATCTTCACCAGCTCACGCTTCTTCGCGTCGGACAGGCCCTTCTCGGCCGCGGGGAACATCTCCTCTTCCTCCTCGTCGATATGGTGGAGGTAACGTTCCTTCATCGTGCGAAAGCGGGTGAGCCAGCCCGTCGAGGCGAAATCCATCTCGTACAGCTCGGTCAGGAAATCCTCGATCTCCTTATGCTCGGCGACGCTGTGCTGCGCCTCGTCGCGAAGATCGGGGTTGGCGAGCATCGTCGCATAGAGCGACATCTCCTCCGATGCCGCATGCGCGGTGACTTCGACGCGGAACGCCTCGAACAGATAGCGTCGATCGTCGCTGTCGCCCTGCGTCTTGTCGATCCTGTCGAGCAGGTCGCGATGCCGGTCATGGTCGGCCTTCAGCCGCGCGAAGATTTTGGTCTCGGCCATTTGCGTCTCCGTCCTTGATGGTCGGAGAAGAAACGGATGGCCCCCTGCGAGGGTTCCGCCGTCAGGCGGCCTTCCAGTCGCTCGTCGTCGTGAACGAGGGCAGTTCGAGCTGCGACGAAGCCTGCTGCGTCGCAGCCGCGATCAGATAGGGCGAGACGCGATGACGCGTGCAGAGGCCGCCATTGCCGTCGCTGACCATCGTCTGTTCGAACTCGACGCCCTGCTGATGCTTCATCGAGCGGCGCACCGTTGCGGTCGCCAGCTGCCCCTCGCCGAAATCGATCACGAAGCGCGTGCCGACCGGCACGTCCAATATGCCCTCGATGAAGGCGCCGGTGGTCGACAGGTTGCGGATGACGACATTGTAGCGATGATTGTCGTGGATCGCACCGACCTTGCGGAACATCTGGAAACGGTCGTTGCGCTGTTTCGCCGGCCCCGAAGGCTTGATCGTCCACGACCCGGCATCGGTATGTTCGATCAGCTCGCCATGTCCGACGGGCTTGCTGTAGACATAGCCCTGCACATGACTGACGTTGAGCTTGCGGATGAGTTCGAGCTGGTCGAGCGATTCGATGCCTTCCGCGGTGGTTTCCATTTCCAGCGCTTCGGCCAGCGCAACGATCGCGGCGATGATCGCGCCGTTGCGCGATCCCGGCACCGTCGCGCCGCGGACGAAGCTCTGGTCGATCTTGATCTTGTCGAAGGGTGCCGACTGCAGATAGCCGAGCGACGAATAGCCGGTCCCGAAATCGTCGAGCGCGAGGCGGACGCCGAGCGCCTTCAGCGCCTTGAACATGCGTGCGGTTTCCGCCGAATCGCCCAAGAAGACGCTCTCGGTAATCTCCAGCTCGAGCCGGTCGGCGGGCAGCCCGGTGGTCGCCAGCGCACTTGCCACGATCCTGGGCAGATCCTCGTTCGCGAACTGGATCGGCGAGACGTTTACCGCGACACGCAGGTCGCCCGGCCAGCGCGCCGCATCCTCGCACGCCTTGCGCAGCACCCACTCGCCAAGCGGCCAGATCAGGTTCGCCTCCTCGGCGATCGGAATGAAGACGGCAGGCGAGATATGGCCGCGGTCGGGGTGCGTCCAGCGGATCAGCGCCTCGACCCCGGTAACCATGTTGGATTTCGAGTGCACGACCGGCTGATAGGTCAGCTCCATTTCGCCACGTGCGAGCGCGTCGCGCATATCTTCCTCCAGCGCGCGCCGGTCCTCGGCCGCCTGATGGAGGTCGCTCGAATAGAAACGGAAGCGGCCGCGGCCGTTGCCCTTGGCCGCATAGAGCGCAAGGTCGGCATTGCGGACGAGATCGTCGCTCGTCTGGCCGTCGAACGGCGCGATTGCGACGCCCACCGAAGCGCCGATAATGCAACGGCTGCCTTCCACCGAATAGGGCTGCGACAGGCTGGCGATGATGTCGGCGGCCATGTCGCCGAGCTTGCCGCGATCCTCGAGGTCGGGAAGGATGATCTGGAACTCGTCCCCGCCAAGGCGGCTCACCATTTCCTTGTCACCGACGATCTTGAGCAGCCGCTCGGCAACCTGCTTGAGCAGCGCATCGCCGGCAGGATGGCCGAGGGTGTCATTGACCTGCTTGAAGCGATCGAGGTCGAGCAACATGATCGCACAGCTGCGCTGTTGCTGCGAGAACGCCGCAAGCGTCGTGTCGAGTTTCTTTGAGATATGAAAGCGGTTCGCAAGCCCGGTCAGCGAATCGTAGAGCGCGAGACGCGAGGCATCCTCTGCCGAACGACGCTGCGCGGTGATGTCGTTGCCACTGCCGCGCCAGCCCGCAAGTTTCCCCGAATTGTCGAAATGCGGCGATCCCGAAATCGCCCACCACCGGTCGTCGCCCTCGAACGCGCTGCGCAGCGGCAGCTCGTCGAACTTCGATTGCTTGGTCATCAGGAAAGGCAACGTCCGCTGCCGCTCGCCGTGACTGTCGACCGGAAGGAACAGGTCGGTGAACGGGGTGCCGAGCAGCGCGCCGCTCGTCCGTCCCATCAGCCGCGCGACGGCATCGGTGATATAGGTGATCCGGCCGCTCGCATCGGTCGCCCAGAACCAGCCGCGGCCGCTTTCCTCGTAATTCTGGAGCAGGAGCAGCGCGTCGCGCGTGTGCAGGTTCGCGACCGCAGGTTCGCTGCGCGGGCGCGACATGCGCGATCCGAGCTTGCCGAAAAAGCCGCGCGAATCCTCACCCGCCGCTCCCTCGTCCTGATCCCCTGAAATGTTCCGCGATGGCATGTCCATCAATGAACCTTGCTGGCCCCCTAAATCCGGGATCCGCAATGCCCGCAATGCCTTGCCATATTGTAAATATTCCCATCATTTGACGGGGAACTGTCCCATTCAGGGAAGCAACAGGCTCGCGTCGCCATAGCTGTAGAAACGATAGTCGTGCCCGATCGCATGGGCGTAGGCCGCCTGCATCGCATCCAGCCCCATCAGCGCGCTGACCAGCATGAACAGGGTCGATCTTGGCAGGTGGAAGTTCGTCATCAACCCGTCGATCGCCCTGAAGCGATAGCCCGGCGTTATGAAGATCGCGGTATCGCCTTCGAAAGGCGCAATAATATCACCGTCCCGCGCCGCGCTTTCAAGGAGACGGAGGCTCGTGGTGCCGACCGCGATCACGCGGCCGCCACGCGCGCGAACGGCATTGAGACGGTCTGCGGTCGCGGCGTCGATGCTTCCCCATTCGGCATGCATCACATGATCTTCGGTATCGTCGGCCTTTACGGGCAGAAAAGTGCCGGCGCCGACGTGGAGCGTCAGCATTTCGGTGGCGATCCCGGCCGCGCCCAAGGCCGCAAGCAGTTCGGGGGTGAAATGCAGTGCCGCGGTCGGCGCCGCGACCGCGCCATCCTTGTCGGCGAACATCGTCTGATAGTCGCTGCGGTCGGCGTCGTCGGTCGACCGCTTGCCCGCGATATAGGGCGGAAGCGGCATCGTTCCGGCGCGTTCGAGCAGGACCTCGACGGGCTCGTCGCCGCCGAAAGCGAGGATGAAACTGCCGTCGGCAAGCCGTTCTTCGGCAATTGCAGTCACGTCCGAACCGAAATCGATCGTTTCCCCGACGCGCAATCGCTTGGCGTTGCGGATGAAAGCCTGCCAGCGACGGAGGTCGACGCGTTTGTGGAGCGTCGCCCCGATCCTTGCCTCCCCGCGCCGTCCCTCGAGCTGCGCCGGGATCACGCGCGTATCGTTGAAGACCAGGCAGTCACCCGCACGGAGCCATGACGGCAGGTCGCGCACGCCGGCGTCGGTCAGCCCGTCCTTCCCGACGACCAGCATCCGCGCCGTATCGCGCGGACGCGCCGGACGGAGCGCGATACGCTCGGGCGGAAGTTCGAAATCGAAGGCGTCGACGCGCATGAAGGTGCCGGCGCGTTCCCGCGCTTACTGCTTGATCGGTGCGTTGAGCTGATCGACCGTCACTTCGGGCGCGGCGGCCGGCTTGTCCTCGACCAGCGCCGAGGCCGGCGGCATCGGCTTGTTGTCCGCCGCAACCGACATCTGGACGATACGCGACATGACGGCGGGCGGCTCGCCCCTCTGGACCGCGTCGACATATTGCATGCCCGAGATCACCCGGCCGAAGGCAGTGTAACGATG
>Ga0209257_1001331_pt1 | contig 30029 bp, 43 predicted proteins | sample AraplaCvi_mCL_r2_FD_184277 | JGI IMG/M metagenome (GOLD analysis project Ga0209257, IMG submission 184277) | Arabidopsis root microbial communities from North Carolina, USA - plate scrape MF_Cvi_mCL_r2 (SPAdes) (version 2) | ecosystem: Host-associated > Plants > Roots > Endosphere | place: USA...
TGTCATGCACGACGTTCTTGTGGGGCAGGGTGCGGCCGGTATTCTCGCCGCGCGCGACCGGCACCTGCACGATATTGGGATCGTAGCGCACCAGCCAGACGTCGGCCGTGTCCTCCTGCGCCGTGCCGGATCCGACACTGGCCCTGCCGGCCTGGAGCGTGATCACGGGCGCCGTGCCCGCCGCGCGACTGTGTGCAGCCGTGATGAAACGATCCAGCTCCTTCGCTGAAATGCCGATGAGATCCATCTCGCCGTTCACCACCATCTGCGGCGTATAGGCGGTGGCGCGATGCAATGCCTGTTCATAGGCATATTGGCGGTTGGTGAACTCCTTCTTGGCGAAGGTATCTTTCCAGCCGATATAGTCCCAATAAGTGACGCCGAAGCTCAGGGCCAGCACATCTGGCCGATCGGCGATCGCGGCGAGATTGGCATTGGCCGGCGGGCACGAAGAGCAGCCCTGGCTGGTGAAGAGCTCGACCACGACGGGGCCCGGTGTGCCGTCCGCCTGCGCTTGGCCGCCGCCCAGCTCGAGCAGTGCCACGAACCCGGCGATGCCGAGCGGGGATTTCCAGATGAGGGTCATGCGCGCGCGCTCCGGTCATTGCTCCAATCTGGAACTAGGTTCGTCGGCGGGGGACCGCGGGTTACAGCATCGCGTCGCGCTGATCCGTCACGCGCCGCCCCTGCGAACCGGCCGGGCCGATATTGCATATGACTTTCAAAGGCTTGTGGGTTTCTTGACAGGCCGGTGCGGTGGCTCTATACGCTGCCGGCTCGACCTGCCCAGCGGGTCCCGGTGGCACCGTAGCTCAGCGGTAGAGCAGGGGAATCATAATCCCTTGGTCGGCGGTTCAAATCCGTCCGGTGCTACCATCGTTATCATCCGAGCATTAACGATCTGCGCGGGCGCGGCCGTTGGTTCGGCCGCGTAGGCCAGCGCTTGCAGCTGTCCGGTCAATTCGATCTCAACGTCGCCGCGGCGTTCGCCGTGGTGGATCGCAATCCCTTCGATCAATTCCCTGAGAATCAGCACCGCCTCGGCGCGGTGCTTCGGGTCGGCCAAGGCTTCGCGCAGGCGCGCGACGCTGTCCCGGTACTGATCGGCTAGGCCGGGATGCAGCGTCACCACCGGCGCGGGCTCTGCCGCCTTCAGGGCCTGTTCTAGGTCCGCCTTTTCCCCTTCCATCTGGCGCAGCTGCTGGCGCAGTTCGGGGCTGTCGGTCCCGTCCAGGATCGCGGCCACCGCGCGGCGGATCTGGCCGGTGAGGCGATCGAGGCGCTTCCTGTGCGTCGCCTCGGTGCGCCCGGCATTGGCGCGTTCCGCGGCCGCCAGCGCTTGGCGCTTCCGCACGTAATCGGCCACGTGCTGCGGATCCAGGAGATGATCCCGGATTCCTTCGAACACGGCCGGCTCGAGTCTGGCGATCGTGACGCGGCGGTGATTGCCACAGGTTCCGCTTTCGCGGTGGCGCGCGCAGCCCACTTGCCCGGCCGCAACCACGGTGACCGGTCCGCCGCAGCGGCCGCAACGGAGCAACCCTGAAAGCAAGTGCTTCGGCCGGCGCGCCTGGTGCGGGGCCTGCCGGGTGTAGCCGCGGCGCTGGCGTTGCACGGCCGCCCATGTCGCGTCATCAATGATGCGCAGCGCCGGCACCTCGACCCGGATCCACTGTTCCGGCGGGTTGACCCGCGGCACGCGGCGGCCGGTGTCCGGGTCCTTCCGGAAGGTCTGCCGGTTGTAGATCAAGCGGCCGAGATAGGATTCGTTGTGCAGCACACCGTTCCCGCGGGCCGCATTGCCGTTGATCGCGTTCGCAGCCCAGATCCCGCCGCGCGGGCTCGGGATGCCATCGGCGTTGAGGCCGGCGGCGATGGCGCGCGGCGATCGGCCGGCCAGATATTCGGCGAAGATCCGTCGCACGACTTCGGCCTGTTCCGGATCGATCTCCCGCAACCCGCGCTCGGGCTCGCCATCGGCGCCGAGCCGGCGCACCACGCGATACCCATAGCCGATCCCGCCGCCGCCGGCCCTTCCCGCCTCGACCCGGCCGCGCTGGCCGCGGCGCACCTTGGCGGCCAGGTCTTTCAGGAACAGGGCGTTCATCGTGCCCTTGAGACCGACATGCAGTTCCGAGATCTCGCCCTCGGACAGGGTTACGATGCGCACGCCGGCATGGCTCAAGCGCTTATAGAGTCCGGCAATGTCCTCCTGATCGCGGGACAGGCGGTCGAGCGCTTCGGCAATCACCACAGCGAAGCGGCCGGCCTTGGCGTCCTCGATCAGCCTGCACACCGCGGGCCGATTCAGGATCGCGGCGCCGCTGATCGCCGCGTCGCTGTAGCATTCCACGATCTCAAGCGCCCGGCCGGCCGCAAACTCGCGGCACAGGCGCAGCTGATCCTCGATCGAGTGCGGCGACTGCAGGTCGCTCGAATAGCGCGCGTATATGGCGGCGCGCCCGGTCATCGGGTGACGCGCCTTTGAAACTCCGCCATTGCCGCGCCGAAATCTTGGCCGGCTTGTGCAGAGTCCATGGCCGCGCCGTCTTCAAGATCGTGGGGTGCGGATGGTCGGCAAATCACCTCAAATTCGTCGCGATCGAAAAACTGTGTGATCGCCACCAGCCATTTCGAATCGATCCGACAAAGCTGCCGGAAGTTTTCCGCGCGATGCCGCTTGTCATAGTCGATGAAAAAGACGCGCTCGGTCATGGCGCGAACGTGTGGATGAGGCAGACCGCGGCCGGCTGGCCGGCGCGCTCGGCCCAAGATCCAGAAGACGGCGACGGGTGCGAGAGGCGGCCAACCGGCTGCGCCACCAGCGATCCGATATCGTGGAAGCCGCCCGCCATGTTCTCGATCAGAACGCGGGACTTGGGATCCTGGTGCTCAAGCGCGGCTTTGAGTTCGGCGACGGTCATTATGTCAGACCGCGTTTCGGAAAAGGACGCCCACGGTGATCATTGCGACGCGGCGCCCGTTGGCGGTGCTTTGCTCCACCTCGGCCAGCGCTGGCTCGTCTATCTCATCATCCCAAACGACAACGGGCGCGTTAGGATCGAATCCGTTAAGGCGCTCTATTAATTCTTTTACGGTCATGGTCTCGGCCTGCATGGTCAGGATGCGGGTCGCGGTTCGCCGCGGATGATGCCGCGTCGTGGTCAATCTTGGCAAGCAACTCTGCGAGTCGCGTGAGGGCGGCCCGTGCCTTGGCCGCGTCCGGCGGCTCCGTTCCGGAATTCACGATGACGCGCAGCGGCCGGGTCATTGGTTGGCGATTCTCAGCAGCACGTCCGCGTGGCAGGGCGTACCGGCCTTGCACCAGCACGCCAAATTCTTTCCGCGCAGTTCTTTGGCGAAGTCGCCCAGCGGCAGATTGGCCGCGAAAGTCAGGACAGCGGCTTGCTGGTCGGGGATTAGGCATGTGCCGACCTTGTACGGGTTCCCCCACTTGGATGGTCGCGCCACGTTCACCGCGGGCAGACCATTGGTGTCTTTCGAGAGTTGCTGCAGATTGAACCCCGCGGCGCGGGACAGCTGAAGGCGGACCGGGGCGGCGCTCACACCAGCACCGCCTCGGCAGCCGGCGCAACGCGTGCGCCATCATTGATCGGCGGGTCGGCGCGCCAGAAGGCGTTGCGGGAGCGCAGCTGCCGGCAGACCGATTCCATCTGCTCGGCCGCGCTGAGCGTGCCGGCCATCATGCCCACCAGGGCGGCATGTCCGGGCAGCTTGTTCAACTTGCCCTGCCAGACCAGGCGGCGCTGCGCCTCGGTGGCGAGCTCGCCGGCCCAACAGAGCGAGAGCAGCGCCCGCGGGTGCGGGTCGCGGCGCACCGGCTCGGCGATCACTTCAAGCCCGATCGTGAAATCCCGGTCCGGTGCCGATCGGGAAAGTGGTTTGCCGTCCTTCAACCGCGTGGCCCGGATCAGGCCGAGCCAAGGCAGCAGATAGCGCATCATCGCCGCGTCCTCGCTGTGCTCGGTGTCGTAGCAGATCCAGACCACGGGACTGGCCAGCAGGAACATGGCCGCCTGGTGCAACAGCCGTTCGGTGCTGTCAAAGGCGCTCTTGATCTCGACCGCGGCGATGTCGGCCGGCATGACATAGGCAAGATCGGCGCGCCCATTGCCGCGGCCGACCACCAGTTCATGGCATTGGCGCGCGCCCGGATACCGCGTGCGGCCCCATTGCTCCAGGGCTTCGCGGATCTTCAATTCCGCCTCGGACCGATAGGCCTTCGGCGGGACCGCGATCTGGTTGGACTCGGTGCCTTCGCTTATGAGTGCCACGCCGTCATTCTCCGTCGTGCTCGATAAACTGTTTCGCCGGGTCCAATTCGTGGGTCGGGGTGAGAAAGGTCCAGTAGCCGTCGCGGACGGCCTGCCGGATCAGATCGGGTGTGGTGTTGAACGCGCGCGCGGTCTCGGCGACGGAGATGTTCTCCCGCTCCTGCATCCAGGACCAGACACTGACGGCCATCTGAAGGTCGCCGCGGCGGATGCCGGGTCCCTCGCTGTCATCGGCCAGGATCTCGGTGTACGGCTCGATGGGCAGCGCGGCGAAAGCCGCGAAACCGGCGTCGTTCTTCTCTTTGTTGCGCCGGTGGAAATGTTCCAGCGGTTTCGAGAGGACCCGGTCGACTTCGGCGGCCTCGCATGCGTCCGCGTCTTCGCCTACGGCCGCCGCCAGTGCCAGCAGGGTCACGCCAACCCCGCCGATCTCTTGCTTGAGTTCGCCCACGGGTCGCGAATAGACATGGTCGATCAGCCGATGCAGCATGGCGGCGGGTGTCCCTGCTGCCTGAGCCGCCTCGATCGCTTCCTCGGCAAGGCGCACGCCGCGTTGCGGCAGGCTCTTCGCTTGCTCCTCGGTGAAAGCGGCGACAACAAAGTGCGCCACCTTTTCCTGTCTTTCTGCTCGGCTCACAGCGCCACCTCTTCGGCCTCGAATGCGAAATGTTCGGCGCGGCGGATCGTGTCGTGAACGCGCGGACCTTCCGCCTCGACCACGCTGAAGCCGCCGTCGTCAAAGTTATCGGCGATGCCTTGCCGGGCTTCGGCAATGGCCGCCTCGCGCGTGCCGAGCGGGCCTATGAAGGCCTCGGCGCGGCTGTGGTGACCGTGGCACCACCACCAGCGGAGCGGTTCATTCATGCGCCGGCACCGGATCGGGCGCGGCGCTGGTCAATTGCAGCAGCGGCGGCGTGGCGTCTTCGGCCGGCGGCTGCTGCGGCGCACGCGGCTTGCGGCCGCGGGGCTTCGGCTGGTGATCCGGGCTGCGGTCGCGCCAGGCGGCGGCGTGCTCGGTCTGACGCTTCGCGCGGCGCTCGGTCGCCTTGTCGAGCCCGCGCTGGATCAGCGGGAGCGCCAGCGTGCGCCGGGTGCAGTGCGCACATTCGAAGCCGATCACGGGCAGCAGTTCCTTGGCGCTGAAGCGGATCGCCTCGGCGTCCTTATGGCGGCCGAAGAAACACAACAGGCGGCCGATCAAGCTGGTGGTCATGTCAGGGTGACTCCTCTCAAGTGTGGGCTTCGGTAAAGGCGAGCGTCCCTTGCGGCGCGGGCGGCTTAGGCAGCAGCTTGAAGCCGCGGCCGTCCATTTCGCCATGGACGTCGAACATGGATTGCTGGCCGCGATACGGGATCGGGTCGGCGAAGACTTCAAAGGCGCCGCGCTTCCACCCGTACCGGCCGTTGCTGAAGTCACCGCAGAAATAGTCGGGCGTGGTGCAGTGGCTGATCGGGAAGGAATCGGTGGCGATGCAATCCAGCAATTCGACGCGGCCGATGATGGCGCCGCGCGGCAACTCGATTTCCCAGCGCGCGCCGAATTGGCGTTCCAAGATCTCGCGGAGCGGGGCACTCACGACGGCGCTGCGGTGCTTGGCGGCATGCACCAGCAGCCAGCCGCGATGCGGGGTCTGCCAATGCCGCGTTTCGTGGATCTTGCGCGGGGAAAGCCAGAGCGATGCCCATGGCTGCCAAAGAGAGATGGCTTTCCAGATCATGCGGAGGGCGCCAATCCAAAGCGTCGATTGATGGCGCGCTGGGCCGCGGCCCGGCTTTGGACGCGATGACTGGTGCGCCGATCGCCGGCTATGTGGCCCGTCCAGGAGTCGCGGGGCCACCCCATCCTTGCGCATGTCCGGGCGCTTACTTTCTCTAGGCGTGCAACAGGCACACCGTTGCAAAGCAACCAATTTCCTTTCCATTCAAGGTGCGCGTTCATCCGCCGCGGTCCTGTCCGGTGGCGCCGAAGATCAGGGCGCGGCCGAGCGCGTCGCAGAGATCGGCCGTGATGGTCAGTCGGGCCGCGGTCTTCGGCGCGTCTTTCAGATTGGCCGCCTTGGCGCGCGCGTCCGCCGCCTCCTGACGGAGATAGCCACCGGCGGCAGCCCAATTCATCGGGCGATCGTTCATCGGTCGCACCCGCTGCCGGCGGTGAAGGCCCGCAGCTGTGCGCGGCGAATGTCATACCCGACGTTGCGCTCATCATCACGGCTGCCGGCGGGCCGATAGCTGCAATTGCCGGGAACGCAGCCTTGCGATTCATCGGCGGCGTAAGGCCAGCCGCAGATGAAACAGCGCGGGTTGCGCTCGGGCAGGCGCGGCAAGTCGCCGAGGAAATGCAGCAGTCGGGCCATCTGGCAGAACTGCTCGGCGGCCTCGCGCCAATCCTCGATCGGGATGATCGGGGCTGTCATCGGGGCCGGCAAGGTCCAGTCCCATTCCGGCTGATCGGGCGCGGTCAGGTCGCGTTTTTCGGTCGCGAGCAACAGCAGGTCGACGCGGCGCACCTCGGCTTTGATGTCGAGCGGCGCCGGCCATTGCAGGCCGAAGGCACGGTGCATGGCGCGATCGGTGATCGCATAGGCGCGGTCGTAGGCCGAGACACCATCCGAACCGCTGTCCAGCAGCCGCAACGCATCCTTGGCCGGCGCCGGGAGATCGTGCCAAACCGCCTCGGCATGGTCGTGACAGAAGGCGTAGCCGCGCGCGGCGGGCGATGCCAGCCATGCGGCGCGGGTTTCATGCTCGGCCACGCTGTAATGCGCCCGCATGTGGCCCGACCACCGCGGCATCATCGCCAGCGAGTTGGCCAAGGCGCGCAAGGTGATCGCCTGCGGATCGGGGTCGATCAGATCCAGTTTGCGATTGCCGAAGGTAACCCAAGGATTGCCCATCGCTCTTACTTCCCCAAAGTGATCGGATCGCGCCGCACCAGGGCGGCGGCTTCGTTCTCGCGCTGTTGCGCGGCGTGCAGGATCTCGGCGGCGCGTTGCTTCAAATCCGCGGCTTCGTCCTGCAGCCGCTCGGCTTCCTGGCAATCGCCGGCTTGCTTCAGCCGGTGCGCGCGGGATTCCAGAAGGTTCGCGTCGATGCGCAAGCGCTCGGCCTTGATCTCGTCGGGACCCTTGGCGCGGCGCTCGGGCTTGTGCCGGCGCGGGAAATGCAAGCCGGCGCGCGTCAAAACGGCAGCCCCTTCACGGTGAGGTCGGTGAGCGGGTACACGGTCCGGCAATCCGGCAGATGGATGAGCGCATACCAGGCGTTGCGGATCTGGCGGAAGGCAACAATGTGTCCCTCGCGGCCGTCCGGCACGGCGATGCGGTCGCCGATGCAAAGTTGCGTCCAGCCACCCGCCCCGCCTGCACCGTTGCAGTCTGTCCCGCGCGGCGGCAGGATCGCGCTGGTTGTGCCGCCCCATAGCTTCAACGCTGCCGCTTCCGCCGGCAGCACGTGCGGTGCCTGCCCCGTGGCGCGGCGGGCGCGTTCCATGGTCAAGTCGAAGACTTCGGCCGTCATCGGGGCGTCCTTCTCCGGGGGGATCTGCGTTCGTTGAACGGGCGGCTGCATTTGGTGCAGACCGCGGTGAATTCGCCGCGGGCAGCGCGCACCTTGATGCCGCAGCCGCATTCATAGGTGCGCTGTGGCTGGCGCTCGGCCGCCTCTTTCATGGCGAGGGTGAGCGTCGGGTGTTGCGAGGGACCGAGGTCAACCAGCAGCGCCTCGATCCGCTTGGCGAGCATCGGGCCGGCGCTGGTGGCGCGCCATGGCTTGCGCAGACCGATCTTGATGCCGAGGTCGCGGAACAGCTTCCCGTGTTTCGCGCCCCAGGGCAGCGCCGCATGCACCAGTTCATGGACGAGCGTCGCCAGCATCGCGAAATCGGTGTCGTGGACCGGACTGATAAAAATCTGGTGCCGTTTGTCCGCCGAGGCGTCACGGGTCCAGCACGCGCCGATGGCGTTGCTCGATCCACTGCCGGTGAAGCCGACCGAGACATGCAGGACGTCGGGCACAGGCGATCCTGCCTCGGCGAACCACGGCCGCATGCGATCAACCGCGCGGCGCAACCAGGCCTCGCGGGTGTCGAACGGGACGGCAAACCCGGTGCCTGGGGCCAATTGGTAGGCGGTCGCGGTCATGGTTTCCCCGAGAGAGACGGGGACCGGGCGGCGGGGGTCTTGGTCTCGCTGCCCGGTCCCGCGCGCGCCTCAGTAGGCGCGATGCACGGCGGTGATGTTGATGGGTTCGGCGTGGAATCCCGTGGTGCCGCCTGCCTCGGTCGGCGTGTCCAGCCGCTCGATTACGGTGAGGCCTGCGGACTTCGCCTGATCAAGCGCCGCGTTGTAGAGGTCGGCGGCGCGGCGCACGTTGGAGGCGAGGTCGGAGTCCGGGGCGCTGAACAGCCGCCGTTCGGTGACAACCGCAACGGCCACGCTGCGGTTTCGATTGCGCAGCTGCGCGCGGCGCTTGATCTTCTGTTTCGACATGGGTTCTCCCCGATTCAGGTTTGAGGGTTGCGGAGGGATTCGCGCGCGGCCTGGATCTCGGCCAGCAGGGCCGAGGCATCGGCAAGCGCGCGGCCGGCGGCCTCGGCCACGGTGCAAAGGGCGTTGCCATTGCCCCTTGCGCCGATGGCCTCGGCATCGGTGAGGTGAACCAGCGCGGCGTCGACTTTGCGGCGCGCGCTGGTGATCTTGGCCGCGGCTTGCGGCAGGGTGAGGCGATGCGCCGGCGCCTGTCCGGCGCGGGTGGCGGCGGAATAGGTGTTCATCACGCCACCGTGCTGCGCAGCTGCGGGGCTGAGCGGCCGGCCAGCCGCTTTGCAGCGGGACCGAAACGCTGGATGTCCTCGGCGGTGAAGCCGGCGCGGGCCAGATCGTCCGCGGTGCATTGTCCCTGGGAGGCCGAGAGGTCGACCATGATTTGCGACATGGCGCGGGCCATGCCTTCGGGGCCGCGCCGCGCCGTTTCCAAATTGCGGGCGTTCTGACGGTTATTCTCGGCCCAGCGCTGGCTGGCCGTGGGCTGATCGTGGTTCGGTTTGGTCCGCGGCATTTGCTGTCCCCGAAATGGCCGCCCGGCCGATCTGCTATCTAGGGCTGTCAGGTGCTGCTGACCGGCCGGGCGAGGTGTGGAGGAATCCCGAACGGGGGTCTCGGCCCGTTTGGTGGCGAGAGGTAAGCATACTTAACATTCGAGTGTCAAGCATGCTTCACAGTTTTTGATCGGCACGCCTTGCATGGAACCGCGACTCGTGGCGGAGTCGGCGGTCAGCCGGGAGGGGCATCGAATTGAACTGGGTTAATTTGGCTGGGCTGTTCTGTGCGGGGGTTGTTCTAAGCGCATGCGTTGCGACTCCGCCGCCGCCGAAACCGGGGCAGTACGGCAATTACCGCGAAATGGCGCTCGATCGCGCCAACAAAGTGTTTTGGCGCGGTGTCCCGGAGGATCTACAGCAGCGCGCAAAGTCATGCGCGGTCGACTTGGCTGTTGAGTGGCTGACGCCCGGTGAGCTGCAAAAGCTAGATGCCTATGCGCGTGGCGAAGGCGGCTTAACCGAGTCCGACGTGCAGCGGATGGATCACGATGTTTCGGCGCGGATGGGTGGCTCGACGGGCGTTCAAGCCAAAATGGAACAGACCTGTCCTGACACTGTGCGCGATATCAAGGCGTGGCGCGCGGCGAACCCGGCGTGATTGCAGCAGTGCGTCACTGTCAAGCGCTGCGTCAACTCTGGAATCGATCAAAATGAACGAGATAATATCTAACTTCCAGTCGCCTGCATGGTGGTTGACCGCTGTCGTTTTGGCGATCGTGGTCAATCTCTTGAGCGCTTATATCAAGCCTCTGATGGACCGCGGCATTAGCCGCATATCTACTGGTGGTCAGCGTTGGGTCGAGCGATCTCACGCGGCTTATGAGCGGCGCGTTGAACGCGTTCTGCGCGATCCCAACGGTGTGGTGATGGCCACCCTTGATGAATTCAGATTCCTCCTCGCTGCCCAATTGTGCTTGGTGTTAGTGATCATGGCTCTGGTTTGGTTCCCCATGGAAGCCGCGGTCAGCGCGGGGAACTTGGGACCAGCCAAGTATGGCGTTTTGGTCCTGATGGTGCTCGCGACAGTCTGTACTTTGATCCTATTCAGCCACTCGCGTTTCGTGGCTGATCTTAGGCGCAGGCAACGAGAGGCCCCGCCGCCCAATCAGGATCTATAGCCACCGAATGAGGCCCTTGAGCCGCCCGATAATCGTGTGCTCTTCGCCTTCGATTTCATAGGGCTGGTGCAGCGGGTTGTCGGAAATGATGCGCAGCCGCGGCGGGCGAGTCTTCGGCACGATCTCGACTCGTTTCACGATGACGCCATAGCCATCCCACAGTGCAAAAATCCCGGGCGGGGATGGCACACGATCGGCAATGTTGATGATGGCGCGATCGGTACCGGTAAGCGTCGGGGCCATGGAGTCGCCCTTCAGCGGCAAGATGCGCAGATCTTCAGGTTGAACCCGGGCCTCCCGGATGAAATCACGCGGCAGGCCCCAGGTGTCCCGCACCGTGTCGGCGCCGAAGGTTTCGACCTCCTGGATTTCGCCGTGGCCCATGCCCGCAGTGACCAGGATCTCCGGCACCAGGGCAAAAGACTCTGGGTGCGGTGACGGTCGCGGCGACTCGGCGGCCGGAAGCTTACCGCCTTCAGATAAATATTCAGGACTGAGGCGCAAGGCCCGCGCGATCCTGACCAGATTAGGTCCGGTCGGGACGGTGTCGCCCGACTCCCATTGCGAGACGGCATTGCGGCTGACTCCGCCCGCAAGTTTGCCCAGCGCGGCCTGAGATAGGCCGCGGTCTTCGCGTGCTTTCTTAATTCTGTCCCCGAGCGTCGGCATTCGGGGGACTGTGCCAGTCCCCACGTTAAGCATGGTTGACACGTCGGTGTGAAGCATGCTTAACATCCAAACCATGATCACGATTGTTCAAGAGGCGGTTACCGCGCTCGGCGGCCAGCGGCGGGGCGGAGTCAACAAGCTGGCCGAAGCGCTCGGCATCGCGCGCCAGAATTTCTATTTCTGGAAGCGCGTTCCCGCCGAGCGGGTGCTGGCCATGGAAGACGCCACCGGTATTCCGCGCTGGCGCATCCGTCCCGATCTTTACGCGCCGCCTCTTGAAGCGGCGGTCGTCAATGTGGCGGCCGAAGCCGCGCCGAGCCACGGCAATCAAGCGGGGGGAGTGGAATGAGTCAGTCCCGCCGCTTCAAATTCCGCCTTTCTGCGAAGGCGATTGCGGCTCTCAAACGACAGGTCGAACGCCTTGGGCCTAAGTCGGATCTGCGCCGCGAGAATGCTCAACCAGCTGATCGGAAACGCGCTTGATCAGGGTCAGCACCACTGTGCCATCCACAGTCGCACCGTTCGGCGCCAGATCATCGGCGAGCCGCAGTAGGTCTTTCAATTCTGTCTCCGACAAGACGCCTTTAACGCGCAGCGCGCCAACCAGCAGGCCGGTGAAAGCTGCCAATGCGGCCACGCGACTATGCGTTGGGTCCCAAGTTCCATTGTTCTCGGCTTGCTCGACCATCTCTGTCTCCCGGTTGAATAAGGGGCAAAAACTACCATGACCAAAATTCGGCCGACGCATTCTTTCGAGGATGCGGCGATGCAGATCCTGTCCCGGCTCGGCGTGGATTTCGCCGCGCAGATCGTGGACCGCGGCCCCTCGGCGCTGCGCAAATGGTCGGACCCGGACGCGGATGGGCGGCCCACGCTGCACCAGGCCGTGCTGTTGGACGCGGCGCATCTGGCGCGGCACGGTGCGGCGCCGTTCCTGCAATCCTATCTGAAGCAGCTGCAGGCCATGACCGAAGCGGCGCCACGCGCCGTGGAAGATCTCACGGTCGAAGTGCTGGACGTGCCCGATCAGGTCGGGCAGCTGGTGCGCCTGGTGCGGACCTTCGCTGCGTCGCATTCCGAAGGTGGCGCGGCGATCACCGCGACCGAGGCGGCGCGGCTTGATGCCGCGATCCGCGCCGCACGGGCTGAGCTCGATGACGTCGAAGCCGCGGTCGCCAAGGCGCGCAAAGAGGCGCTGCGGCGATGAACCAGGATCCAGTCGCACCGCTCGATCTAACGCCGTTTTGCGGCGGTGAAGAGTACCGGCCGTACCTACATCAGCCGTGGTCGCGCGGTGATTTCACCTATGCGTCTAACGGCCATGTGCTGGTGCGGGTGCCGCGGCGGGCCGGTGTCGCCGAGGGCGGCGACAAGGTGCCGAACGCCGAGCGGCTGTTCTCGGCCGGCGGCGATTATCGCGGATTCACGCCGCTGCGCGTGACGCTGCCAGACGACGCCGGGCGCGAGTACGACCCGCATGCTCTGACCGTGTCGATGCGCGGCGCAATCTTCAATGCCTTCTATATCCGCTTGCTGATGACGCTGCCCTGCTTGCGGTGTGCGGCGGAGACCAAGCCGCGCGAACCCATGCCGTTCTGTTTCGAGGGCGGGCTCGGCTTTCTGATGCCGATGTTGTGCGTCGGCTACAGCAACATCGAAGAAACCAAAGAGTAATCGCGTACCGAGCGGCCCGCCGGGGGGTGTGGTCGCTCTTTTTGTGGTGGGGCTTTTCGTGTTTCGGGACTGGTTGTTTTCCCTGTTCGGCTGGGAGCCGATCGCGCCGTCGTCGTCGCTGATTGCGGCGGCGCCGGTCTATCTGCCGCCGCCCGACCTTCAACCCTATGTGCGCCGCGGCGTTCCCGGCGGCGCCATAGAAATCATCATCCCGCGCCATGGCGGCGCCGAGGTGGTCCTGATCCAGACCGACGCGGCGGAGGACATGGCGTGGCAAATCCTTCAATGGCGCGCCGCGGATCGGCGGCGTGCCCAGCAGGCGAGGCACACGCGGTGAACAACGATCTCTACGTCGCACAGGGGCGCAAGGCGCGGATCGATGGCATCGACCGCGATCGATGCCCGTATCATCGCGCCACGCGTCAGGCCGGGTTGTGGTGGATGGGCTGGGACCAGGCCAATCTATCGCTGGCGCAGCGCGCCGCGTCGGATGCGGGCCAGCCCCGCGACTTCATGCCCTATCTGAAGCCGGGCACCGCGCCGGGCGCGGTCCTGAAGCAGGTCAAGGCGGCGACGGCGCCGGTGCGGCGCGAAACGCCGGAAGGCTGGAACGGGGCGCAGCTGGTGGATCTGATCCACGCCAACGCCGCGGTCGGCAATGTCTCGGGCCGCATGGGCCGCATCGCCGAAGCGCTTGGCCGCGGCGGTGCCGACGTCGAGGCGGCCCTGACAGCGCTGCAGCTGCATCCTTGGCGTGAGAGCCGTCACCATTGGGGCGCTGCCGCCGTCGTGGATCTGCTGCAACGCTGCGAACGCGGCCAGGGCAACAACGAGATCGCCGCGGCCATGTCGCGGACGCTGGACGCGGTCAAGGGCAAGCTGCGGGAGTTGCGCGAGGCCGGCGTGACCATCGCACGGCCGCGGGCCGTCTTGCAGATGCGCGCCAGCGGCGACGTGCATCCCTGGACCGAAGAGCAAGAGGCCGAGGTCGTGCGACGTTGGATGGAAGGCGAGACCGCCGAAGCCATCGGCGCGGCGATCGGCCGGACCCGCAAGTCGGTGGAGTGGCGCGTGGTCGAGCTGCGCAACCGCGGCATTCCGTTGCCCGATCGGCGCAAGGTCAAGATCCCGAACAGGACCGCGCATGCCGCCGCGGAATAGAGAGACTCCGCCACCGCAGCCGCGCGCCGCGCTCTGCGACTACCGGCATGGCTGCAACGCCTATGCCGGGCACGGCTATGGCTTTGGCACGTCGCATCGTGGGCGCAACGCGGATTTCGTGTCCGGGCTTTGGGCCTGTAGCGACCGAATGCATATGGCCGATTGCGAGCGGCGCACCGCTTCCGGCCAACCGCCGAGCCGCGCCGATGCGCAAGGCGCACAGGGGGCGATGTTTTGACGGTACGGGTCGAGCATGGCGATTGCCGGGACGTGCTGGTGCGCTTGAAGGCCGAGGGCGTGCTGGTGGATTCGGTGGTGACCGACACACCGTACGGTCTGGCCTCGATCGTGGCGCGGTTCGGCGGACCGGAAGCGGCGGAGGCGAAAGACCGGGACGGCGCTTTTGCGCGCGCCTCGCGCGGCTTCATGGGGCAGACCTGGGACAATGATATTGCGTTCAAGGTGGAGGTGTGGCGCGCCGTCTTCGACGTCATGAAACCCGGAGCGTGGCTGCTCGCCTTCAGCGGCACGCGGACCTATCACCGCATGGCCGATGCGATCGAGGCGGCGGGTTTCGAGGTGCGGGACCGTATCCGTTTCGACCATGACAGCGAGGACGACGCCCGGCGGCTGTTTGCATCCTTGAACGCCGAGCAGGCGGGGCAGCTGTGCAAGATCCTGGAACGGTATCCGGGCATGATGGACTGGACTTATGGCACGGGCTTTCCCAAGTCGCACGACACCGAGCGCGCCGTAGCGCGGGCGCTCTGCACCTTGCCGGGCCGCCACTATGAACGCGACTTGCCGCCGGCCGATCGGCGGCAGGATGGCGATCATGTTTGCTGCGCGACGGCCGAAAGCGAGGCCTGGGAGGGTTGGGGCACGGCATTGAAGCCGGCGGCCGAGCCGATCTGCGTCGCGCGAAAGCCTCTCATCGGCAGCGTGGCCGCGAACGTTCTGGAACACGGGACCGGTGCGCTCAACGTCATGGGTTGCGCCATCCCGGCCGAGAAGGCGGTCGGTTGGGGTGGCGGTGCCGGCGGTGGCAACAGGTGGAACGCCGAGAATTGCGGGCTGACCAAATCGGGCGAGGCGCGGCCGGCGGATGCGCGGTTTCCCGCCAATGTCGTGCACGACGGCAGCGCCGAAGTCATTGCGGCCTATCCCAACTCCGCCGGGCAGCGGGGCGCGGTCAAAGGCACCGAACCGTCGCGACCGGCAAAGAACGTCTACAATCCGACCTTCGGCCGATCGGCCGCGGCGGTGCCGCGCGGCGATCCTGGATCTGTGGCGCGGTTCTTCTATTCAGCCAAAGCCGATGCCTTCGACCGGTTCGGCACGAAACATCCCACGGTCAAGCCGATCGATTTGATGCAGTGGTTGTGCCGCCTGGTGACTCCGCCGCGCGGCACAGTGCTGGATCTCTTCGCCGGCAGTGGCACCACGGGCGCGGCCTGCATCCGTGAAGGCTTCGACGCCATCCTGATCGAGCAGCAGGCGGAGTATGTGGCGGACATCAAAGCCCGGCTCGAGGCGGTCTCGGATGGCGGCCGCCACAGCCTGGCTATCAAGCATCGCCATGTGGCGGAGGAGACGCGGGCCGGCGCGGATCTGCCGCTGTTCGGGCTCGCCTCGGATCGGGGCGCGGCGGAATGACCGGGGTTCGCGTGCTGTTGGCGGGCTGGTCCGTGTTTGTGGTGGTGCTGGTGTTTAGTGCGTTCAAGCTGATCGAGTGGGCCGGTCAATGAGCGCGGCAGCGCAAATCCGCTTTCCCGACGCGTGGCTGGAGCAACTGCGCGCACGGGTCAACATTGTGGCGCTGATCAGCGAGGTCGCGCCGTTGAAACGGGCCGGCGGGACTTGGCTGGGGCGGTGCCCGTTCCACAGTGAGAAAACCGGCTCTTTCCATGTCTGGCCCGGCCATGACGCGCATTACCACTGCTATGGCTGCGGCGCGCATGGCGATGCGGTCGGCTTTGTGATGCAGCTGCAACGCTTGGAGTTCCGTGAGGCGGCCCTGGATCTTGCCGCGCGGATCGGGCTTGAGCCACCGCAAGGTATGACCGCCGCCAAGCCGGAAAAATTGCGCCCGTTGCCGCCGCCGCCTTCGGGGCCGCAGAGCGCGGCGGACGAAGAGCGGCGCAATGCTTTCGTGCAGGATATGTGGCGCGCCATCTGGGCTGCGTCCTGGTCGGGCCGTGGGACCGAGGTTGAGCACTGGTTGCGGCGCCGTGCCATTGACGTCGACGCGATCGGCGGCGTGCCGCCCACGCTGAAGTTTCATCCCAATCTGGAAACCGAGAAGGGCGGGTCGCGCTATCGCGCCATGGTCGCCGCGGTGCAAGGGCCGGACCGGGCCTTGCGCGGCATTCATCGGACATTCTTCAAGCCGCCCGGCGCCGATCGGCCGGACAAGGCCGTTGCTAAGAAGATGCTGGGCAATTGTTGGGGTGGCGCGGTGCGTCTCGCGCCGCTGCTCGGCCCCGACGGCGAACCGATGCAGCCGGCGACGGGCGGTGGTGCCACGCTGGCGGTTTCGGAGGGAATCGAAACCGGGGCCTGGGTGCTCGGCGCCTATCGGGCGACCGGTTCGCAGTTGCCGGTGTGGGCCGCGCTGAGCATGGGCAACATTGCCGGTGCCGGCGACGAGCGGTCACAGCGGCATGCGCCGGCGCATTCGTGGAAACGCCGCACCGACCCGCGCAGCGGCCAAGATCTCGGGCCGGTGATCCTGCCGACCGAATATCCGGATATGTCAAGGCCTGGAATCATCCTGCCGCGCGAGGTCCGCGAGTTGATCATTCTGGCGGATGGTGACTCCGATCCGGAGATCACCCGCGCCATGATGAACCGTGCGGCGCGGCGCTTCCATGCCGATGGCGTCACGGTGCGGCTGGCCTGGCCGCCGAACGGGACGGATTGGAACAGCCTGGGCATGGCGATGGCTTCACTCAAAGAACTGGTGCCGGCGTGAATAACCCCATCCTCGGCCTGATCGATGACGCGCCGATTGTGGCGGATGATCGCAAGTTGCTCTACGAGCCGCCGAACGATACCGGCAATGCGCGGCGGCTGATCGCACGGCATGGCCATGACATGCTGTTTGTCGATGACATTGGTTGGCACGTCTGGGACGCCAAGCGGTTCCAGGGTGGAAAATTCGGCGAGGCCGAAGCCACGACGCGGGCGCAGATGACGGCCGAGGCCATCACGATCGAAGCACGCCTGATCGCGGATGAGCTGCGGCGATCGGAGGATGAGCGGAGCGAGGCTGCGACCGAGAAACGCGCGCTATTGATGGACCGCGCCGAGAAACACAGCAAATTCGGCGTCGCCAGCGGCAACGCGCCGCGGGTCAAGGCGATGTTGGAAATGGCCGTGCCGAAAAAGCGTGTGCCGCCGCAAACGCTCGATCAGGACCCGCGCAAATTCAACTGCCAGAACGGGACGCTGCTGTTGCAGCCGCGCGAGGAGGCCGGTGCGCCCGCCGTGCTGGCGCCGCATGCGCGCCGCGATCGGATCAGCAAGCTTGCCGGGGCGATGCATGATCCGGAGGCGCAATGCCCGGTGTTCATGTCCTTTCTCGAAAAGATCATGCCGGACCAGGACGTGCGGCACTTCCTGCAAGTCTTCTTCGGCTACTGCCTGACCGGCGATATCGGCGAACAGATGATTGTCATCTGTTACGGCACAGGCGCCAACGGCAAGTCGACCCTGCTGGACGCCATCAAATACGTGATGGGTGAATACGCCGTCACTCTGCCGATCGAGACATTCCTCGCCGATGACCGCAAGCGCGGCGGCGATGCTACGCCGGACATTGCGCGGCTGCCGGGCGCGCGGCTGGTGCTGGCGTCCGAGCCGGAGACTTCGGCGCGGATCTCGGAAAGCGTGGTCAAGACGATCACCGGCGGCGAAATGATGACGGCGCGAAAGCTGTTCAAAGATCAATTCGAATTCATGCCGGCGTTCAAGCTGGTGATCTCGGTCAACCGCAAGCCCACGGTGCGCGGGCAGGATGAGGGCATTTGGCGGCGGCTCGGCCTGGTGCCGTTCACGGTCACCATTCCGAAGCCCGAGCGCGATAAGCGGATGATGGCGAAGCTGCGCGCCGAAGCGGCCGGAATCTTCAATTGGATGTTCGAGGGGTTCCTGGAATGGCAGGAACGCGGGCTGCCGCATGTGGCTGCGATCGAAGCGGCGCGCGACGAGTATCGCGCGGAAAGCGATCCGATCGGCGAATTCCTGCGGGATCGCACCGTGCGCAAGCCCGGCGCCACCGTGACGGCCAAGGCGCTGTTTGATGACTATGTGGCGTGGTGCGTTCGCAACTTCGGCGACAAGAGCAAGGCTGCATCCATCCATATCTTCGGCCGTGCACTCGGTGACCGCGGCTATCACAAGGAAAAGACCGGCGTTTACTACTACCAAGACCTTGAGCTGTTGCCGAAGCCGGTCGAGGAAGGCGAGGCGCCGGTTCCCGATCCGGATGCCTATGGCGCCGAGGAAAGGCCGGCCGAATGATCTGGACCTTTTGCGCGGCCAAAGGTCCAGACTGGACCTTTTATCGTCCAGATGACCGGGCCTTGACCCTCAGAAACGCCGCGTCGAGGCCGCCGCCGCCGTCATCGTGGACCTTATAAGGTCCACGGCGGGGAAAAGGTCCATACGAATAGGCAAATCCAATCAATGGGTTTGGACCTTCTGGACCTTCTGGACCTTTTCCGGGAACCGCTGCGATGCATGGGCGCATCACGATAGAGAGAAATACTGCAAAAAAGGTCCAGAAGGTCCAGAGGACCGAAGGAAGGAAAAGACGATGACGGTTGCGGGTGTGCTGAAGCCGCGCGGGCTAGACGCGAAGCGCGAAGCCGAGTTGAAGGCACAGGCCGCCGCCTATGCTGAGCCGTTGAGCGAAACCGATCAGGCGGAGGTGGCGCAGCTGCGCGCCAAGCTGGCGCGGCGTGAGGGCCGGCGCGGCGCAAAGGCGAAGGGCGGCGCCAAGCAACGCGGCGTGTCCGATGCTGGGTTGATGCAGCAGCTTGGCATTGACCGGCTTGAAGAGGAGTTCCGCGCGGCGGTGGATTGCATGCGGCGATTGCCGGGCGCGGTCGGTGGCTCGGGTTCGTCCTGGCCTGCCATGCTGCAGGACGTGTGGAGCATTCACGATGTTGAGGAAGCGCAGGCGCGACTGCTGCGCACCAGGCCGGCGGTGCCCACGGCGCAAGAGATCAGCCGCATGGATCGTTGCTTTGGATGGCTCACGCTGCTGGGAAGTGATCACGAACGGCGGATTGTCTTGGCCCGCGCCAAGGGCATGGGCTACCGCTCCATCGCCAATGACGTGGTCAAGGGCTGCAACAAAGACACGGTGCGCGCTGACTATCTCGGCGCTCTCGTGCGTCTATTCCAATTATTGACCGAGAGTGGAATTATTCTTTAGACGAGTTAGACGCTTTGGCGTATTTCCAACGCTAAGATCAGAGATCAGCGCGCCCGATGCGAGACTCGCCGGGCGCGCTTCCGTTTCCAGCACCGTGCGGCCGGTCATCAGTAGCGCCGGGCCGGTCCCTGGGTGAAAACCCGGCCGCACATCCCGCTATGCCCGATGCCCTTGGGTCCTTCCCGCATCCGAGGCGCTATGCGGGCGGCTAGGGCGCGGGGTTTTGATAGATTCCTGATTTATCAGGGCTTTAGGTTGATGTTTCTGTTGATGGTGCCGCCATGCCTGACAACGCGGCGGCCGTCACGGCGCCGGTTGAGGCAGCCGAGGCACCGCTTACCCTGACCCGCGAGGAGGCGGCCGAGGCGTTCAAGGTCTCGCTGCCGACCCTCGATCGCTGGATTCGCGATGGCGGCGACCGATTCGTGGTGGAGCGCGGCGGCAACGGCCGCCCGTATCAGATCGATCCGGTCAAGCTGCGCACCTATCTGGAAGCGCGCGAGACCGAGGAAGCCGAAGCGGCCCGCAAGCGCAATGAGCGCATCGCGCAGCTGCAAATGGAATTGATTGGCGGCGCCGTCGATGGCGATGACCGCCTGACCGCCGATCAGAAGATCAAGGCGCACCAGGCCGAACTGCTGGCGGTCAAGCTGCGCCAGACCCGCGGCGAGCTGGTCGAAGTTGCCCGCGCCGAGCGTGCCCTGGAACGCCGCTTGAAATTCGTGGCCGATTTCATGGCGCGCATGCCGGACACGCTGGCGCGGCGATTGAATTGGGATGCGGCGACGACGGAGTTGTGCGCGGCCGAGGTTTCGACCTTCTGCGAACACCTCGCGAATGAGTTGATGCATGGTGACTTCCTCGCGGACTGAGTCGGGCTTCGCCGATCCGGAGGACGTGTTCCGGAAAGCTTCGGCGATTTTGATGCCGCGCCAAAAGCTGGCGCCATCCATTGCCGCCGAGCGCTATCGCATCATCACAACCGGCGGCCAGACCGGACCATGGCGCAACACGACCGCGCCGTACATGGTCGAGCCGATGGACGAAACGGCGTCACGTGAGAAAGAGGCGGTTATCTTCGCCGGGCCGGCGCGGTCTGCAAAGTCGGCGGCGCTGATGCTCAACACGGCGCTGCATCGTATCATCTGCGATCCGTGCTCGACGTTGATGATCAACACCAGTCAGAACAGCGCGCGGCTGTTCTCGCTGGAACACCTGGATCCGATGAACCGCGTTTGTCCGGAAGTGCGGAAGCGGCTTTCGCCGAACCGCAACGACGACAATCTCTTCGACAAGCTTTACTCGGGGATGCGGCTGGTCAACGGCTGGCCGACCATCGATCACCTTTCCAGCAAGGATTATCAGCTGGTGCTGGTGACCGAGTACGACCGTATGCCGGAAAGCGTGGGCGGCGAAGGATCGGTTTTCGAGCTCGGCCGCAAGCGGACGCAAACCTACGGCTCGCGCGGCATGACGGTGGTCGAATGCTCGCCGGGCCGGGACGTTGTGGTCGATCCGGAAAAGCCGTGGCAGCCAACCGGTCATGAAGCGCCACCCACGACCGGCATCCTCGACCTGTTCAACCAGGGTGACCGGCGACTCTGGTACTGGCCGTGCCCACATTGCGGCGATTACTTCGAAGGGCAGTTCAAGCATCTGTCCTGGCCGAAGGACAAAGACGGCGAACCGCTCGGCTCGATCGAGGAAGCTGCGGCGGCGGCCGTGATGGACTGCCCATCCTGCGGCGCCGAGATCGAGCCGCAGAGAAAAGATTGGATGAATGCTCGGGGCCGGTGGCTGCGGGAGGGGGAGCGGATCGACGCGGCGGGCCAGATCACCGGCACGCCGCGTCGGTCCAGCATCGCCAGCTTTTGGCTGAAAGGGCCGGCTGCGGCGTTTCAGACATGGCCGGATCTGGTGCGCGCCTATCTTCGGGCCGAAGCCGCGTTCAACCGCAACGGCGATGCCGAGGGACTGCGGAGCGTCATCAACACGTCGCTCGGCGAACCATATTGGCCGCGCGAAGATCCGAACGCCGAAGTTCTGGACGCGGCGGCGATCGAGCTGCGGAAAGAAGCCTGGCTGCAAAGCACCGTGCCGGCCGGGGTTCGCGCGCTGGTGATCACGGTGGACGTGCAAGGGCGATATTTCGACGTCCAGGTGACCGGCTTTGGCCCGGAATGGGAGTGCTGGATTGTCGATCGCTGGCAGATCACGGGCTCGGCCGAGGATGGCCGACTCTGCGATCCGGCCTCCCATCCGGAGGATTGGGCGCAGTTGTGGCCGCTGCTCGACCGGGCATGGCCGCTTGCCGATGATCCGAGCCGCGGACTTGCCGCGCTGTGCGTTGCGATCGACAGCGGCGGCGCGCCGGGCGTGACGGGCAATGCTTACCGGTTCGGGATCGAGGCCCGTAAGCGCAAGATCGACAAGGCGCGGTTGATGCTGCTGAAGGGTGACGCAAAGGTCGGCCCCAAGCGCATCGGCCTCAGCAAGCTCGACTGGAAACAGGACGGCCGGCTGATCGCGCGCGGGCAGCAGTTGCTGCTGATCGGGTCGAACGATCTGAAGGACGATGTGGCCGGTGCGCTTCGACGCACCGCGCCGGGTCCCGGCTACGTTCACACGCCAAAGAACCTAATTGGCGAGTGGTATGCGCAGGTAACAGCCGAGCAAAAGACGGAAAAGGGTTGGGATCTGCGGCCCGGCCAGATCCGCAACGAAGCTTTCGACCACATGGTCTATGCGCGCGCCGCAGTGATGCGGCCGCCATGGCGATGGGATCGGATCGATTGGACCGACGCGCCGCTATGGGCCGCGCCGCACGATGTCAATTCGCTGGTGCGGGTGATCGAAGGCGAGGCCCCGACAGCGGTGACGGAGCAGCCTGCGGCGGCTGCGGCGCAACGGGCTGCCGAACGAGGGCCGCGCAGCGACGGCGAATGGATCGGCGGTCGCAGAAAGGACTGGCTGAAGCGATGACCACGGCGATTAACCAGGGGATGCTGGACGCGCTGGTGCAGGCTTGGGGCCTCGGTGCGCTGGTCGTGGAGTATGACGGCCGCAAGATGGAATACGCCAGCCGCGCCGATCTGGAATCGCGGATCGGCACGGTCGCCGCGGCGCTCGGCGTGGCCAATCCACTGGCCGCCTCGGCTTCGACGCCACCCATTCGCGCCAGCTACGTCTCGTTTTCGAAGGGGTAGACCTTGAACCCGATCGATACGGTTGTTGGCTGGCTCGATCCCGAGCGCGGTCTGAAGCGAGTTCGCGCCCGCGCGGCGATGCAATTGGCGAAGCGCAGTTACGAGGGCGCGAAGCTCGGGCGGCGCGCCGATGGCTGGCAGGCCAACAGCAAGTCGGGCAATGCCGAGCTGGGCAACGATCTGGTGCGGCTGCGAGATCGGTCGCGGGATCTGGTGCGCAACTATCCTTATGCGACGCAGGCGTTGGCCAACCTTGAAAGCGATCTGATCGGCACCGGCATTTTGGCTCGTACCACGTCGCCGAAGGTTGCCGCGCTCTGGTCGGCCTGGTGCAAGGTCTGCGACGCCGAGGGGCAATCCGGTTTCGAGGCCATGCAGGGCCTGGTGGTCCGGGCGATGATCGAGGGCGGCGACGCGCTGATCCGCCGCCGGCCGCGCAAGATGTCCGATGGCCTGCCGGTGCCGTTGCAGCTGCAGCCAATGGAAGGTGATTTCCTCGACCACAACAAAACCGGGATCTTCGCCGGCAACCTCGTGATCCAGGGCGTTGAGTTCGATGCGATCGGCGCTCGCGCTGCTTATTGGCTGTTCGATCGCCATCCGGGCGATATCGCGGTGGGACTGGGGCGAAACAGCCTCAGCCTGGAAAGCCGCCGCGTGCCCGCCAGCGAGATCATCCACCTGTTCCGCGCGCCGCGGCTCGGCCAGGTGCGCGGGACGCCGTGGTTTCATGCCGCGATCAATCCAGCGCGAGATTCGGACGATTACGAAGACGCCGAGGCCATGCGCAAGAAAATCGAGTCTTGCCTTGCCGCATTCGTGACGTCGACCGGGGATGAGGCGGCGCCGATCGGAAACACCAGGACCGATGCGCAGGGCCGCCGCATCGAATCCATCGAACCGGGCATGATCGCGTATCTGGACGCTGGGCAGGAGGTCACCACAACCTCCCCGGCGCAGGGCGGCGACTATGGGGCGTTTATGCAGGTAAGCCACCGCAAAGTCGCGGCCGGCATGCACAACACCTATGAAGATATGACGGGCGACCTTTCGAACGTCAATTATACGAGCTATCGCGCCGGCCACGTTCGCCACTGGCGCATGATCGACATGGTGCGCTGGCAAACCGTCATCCCAGTTCTGTGCGATCGGGTCTGGAACTGGTTTGCAGAGGCCGCGCTGATCGCCGGCACCCTGACCGAGAACGATTTGCGCGGCGGCGTGGTCTGGACCCCGCCGCGGCGCGAGAGCGTCGACCCTGACAAGGATACGCGCGCGCAGCAACGCGCGATCCGCAACGGCATCCTGTTGTGGGAAGACGCGGTCGCTGAGAACGGCGGCGACCCCGCGGCGCAACTGGCGGCGATCCAGCGCACGAATGAACGGCTGGACGCGGCGGGGGTTGTGCTCGATTGCGATCCGCGCAAGGTCACCATGACCGGCTCGGCCTCGAATCTTTCGGACAACGGAGAAGGCAATGGCCAAACCGAAGCAAAGTGAGCCGCCGCGCGCCGATCTGCCGATGCAGGTTCGCGCCGCGACTTTCACGCCTGCCACGGCGAACTCGGAAAAGCGCACGATTGACCTTGTGTGGTCGACCGGCGCGGCGGTGCGCCGCTATGACTGGCGGCAAGGGCGGTACTACGACGAAGTGTTGAGCCTGGAGGAAGGCCACGTCGATCTTTCGCGGCTCAACGGTGGCGCCAACCTTCTCGACAGTCATGACACATGGCAGCTGTCTTCGGTGCTCGGGGTGGTCTCGCGCGGCACGGCCAAGATCCAGAACGGCCAGGGCGTGGCGACCGTTCAGTTCTCCGAGCGCGATGAGGTTGCGCCGATCTGGCAGGACGTGTCCCGCGGCATCATCGGCAACGTGAGCGTCGGCTACATCGCGCGCAAGTATCTGGTCGAAGAGACCGAAGGGCAGATCCCAGTTTATCGGTGCATCGACTGGATGCCCTACGAAATCAGCATGGTTGCGGTGCCGGCCGATGCCGGTGCGCAGACCAGGAATGCCGCACGGGAGTCGTTCCCGTGCGAGTTCGTCCGGGCGGACCCCGCCCATCAACCCGCCACACAGGAGGAATCCACCATGGCGAATGAGAACCGGGCGCCGACCGCTGCCGAGCAGGCCCTGGCTGAACAGAACCGCGCGGTCGATCCGGCCGTGACCGCGGCACCGACGGTTGCCACCGCAACGCCCGCCGAAGCACAGCGCGCCGCAAACGATGCGGCCGCGGCGGCGGCCACTGCGGAAATGACCCGCGGGGTCGAGATCCGCAAGGCGGTGCGCGCGGCCGGCCTCGGCGATAACTTCGCCGATGATCTGATCACCCGGCGGGTCCCCCTCGATCAGGCACGCGCGGCGGTGATCGATGCTATGGCCGAGCGCGGTAACACGGTCGAGATCCGCAGCAACATCGCGGCCGGCGCTGATCAGTTCGATCGCGCCTTGCCCTCGATCGAGGTCGCGCTGGAACACCGGATGAACCCCGCGGTCAAGATCACCGACGAGGCTCGCGAGTGGCGCGGCATGAGCCTGGTGGAGCTCGGCCGACACATGCTGGAACAGCGCGGCGTCAAGACCCGCGGCCTGCCCAAGATGGATCTGGCCAGCGCCATCATGGGGCTGGATCGCGGCCTCGGCATGACTCGCGCCGGCGCAATGTCTACCAGCGACTTCCCGCTGGTGCTGGCGAATGTGGCCGGCAAGACCATGCGCCGCGCCTATGACGTGACGCCGCAGAGCTTCAAGCTGTTCACCCGTCAGTCGAACCTGCCGGACTTCAAGCCGGTCACCCGGCTGCAGATCAGCGGCGCGGTGAAGTTTCTGGACGTGGCCGAGGGCGGCGAATTCAAGCGCGGAGCGCTGAGTGAAGCGGCCGAGAAATACGGCCTCGGCACCAGCGGTCTGATCCTGCCATTCACCCGCCAAGCCCTGATCAACGACGACCTCTCGGCGTTCGGCCGTGTGGCGGAGATCATGGGTCGCAGTGCGGCCAACTACGAATCCGACGCGGTCTGGAATGTGATCAACGGCAACCCCGCAATGGCGGACGGGACGGCATTGTTTCACGCCAATCACAACAATCTGGCTGGTGCGGGTGCCGTGGTATCCGTGGCGAGCCTCGGCGCGGGCCGTGCAGCGATGCGCGTTCAGAAGGGCCTGACTGCGGATGAGGGTGTTCTGAACATCGCCCCGAAATACATTCTCAATCCGGCGGCGATCGAGACCACCGTTGAAACCTTCCTGGCGACGAATGTCACGCCGACCAAGGCGGCGGATGTCAACCCATTTAACAAGCAGCTGACGCAGATCACTGAAGGTCGCTTGGATGCGGTCAGCGCCACGGCTTGGTATCTGGTGGCCGATCCGGCCGGCATCGACACGATCGAGTACGCCTATCTCGACGGTCAGGAAGGGCTCTACACCGAAAGCCGAATCGGCTTTGACGTGGATGGGCTGGAGGTAAAGGGCCGGCTCGACTTCGGCGTCAAGGCGATCGACTGGCGCGGCTTCTATAAGAACCCCGGCGCGTAAGCACTCAGCGCGCCAAGAGCGCAGAGTAGACGAACGGGGCGGCCTTGGGCCGCCCTTTTCGTTGGCGTTGAACGGAACCAAGGAACGGAGACTCCAATGAAGAACTACAAGGGACCGGGCGAGAACGTCACGCGCGTTGCGCCCTATGACGTGGTCACTGGCGGCGGCCTTCAGGTCGGCCAGCTGTTCGGTGTGGCGGTCAATGACGCGCTGAATACCAAGCCGGTCGTGATGTCCACGACCGGGACGTACGAGCTGGTGAAACTGGCTGCGCAGGCATGGACGGTCGGCCAGCTGATCTATTGGGACAATGTCAACAAGCGCTGCACCAATGCTACGGCAACCGGCCTGTTGCTGATCGGCAGCGCGGAGGAAGTCGCGGCCAATCCAAGCGCAACCGGCATCGTGCGCTTGAACGGTGCGGCCGCGGCGGCTCAGCCGTAAGGCCCGCCTGTGTCCGCTTTCGACGTCATGGCTGCCGGCGCATTTCGCGACCCGAACATCGGGGTCGACGTGCTCTATGCGCCGGCAGCCGGCGGCGCGCCGCTGCCGATCCGCGCCGTCCCGGCACCAGGGCCGGATGGTCGGATCGGCTCATTCGAAACCGCCTCGCGCGGCGCGCCCCTGTCGGTTGATGTGCTGGCAAGCGATATCGCATCGCCGGCCGAGGATGATGTCGTGACCTGGAACACAGAGAGTTTCGAGGTTGTGGATTTTGCCGCCGATCTGGTGCGCGCCACTTGGCGCTTGACGCTGCGGCGGCCGCGCGCATGACGGCGATCCGCGAACAGATCCATGCGCGGATCAAGACCGTGTGCGAAGCGATCGACATGCCCGGCCTTGAGGTCGAGCGCAACCGGCATGACCCGGCGGTGCGCTCCCGGACGTTGGTGATCCATGACGGCCCGCACGATCGCGGGGACTATCAGGAAACCGGGCTCGATCATTTCACGGCGCGACCGCTGCTCATTGGACTGGTTAGGACAGCCGACGGCAGCGATCCCGCGCCGATCCTGGCCGATCTCTACGTGAAGGTCGTCAAGGCGCTGTTTACCGATTTCAACAGCGCTGCGACGGGTGCGCTCAATAGCTTCGCCATCGACGTGCGCGAGGGCAGCTATCAACCCGTCATCGATCCCGAAGGGTCCCGCGACCGGATCGGGCAATTCACCTTGGAAGTCGAGGTCGACTTTCAGACCGCCGAGGGCCGGCCGGACCAAGTCGCGGACTGACCCGAACCACACTGACAACCCAAAGGAGACTCCGCCATGGCTTTGCGCTCGCGCAATGCGGCTGTGCTTGTGAAAATTCAGGCCGCCGAGGGCACCTATGAAGACCCGGTCGCCGGGACGGACGGCATCAAGGTCGAGGTGCCGCAGATTTCGTTCCGGCCGCAGAACACCGACACGGATGAGGTGACCGGCTCGCTCGACAATGCCGCGCCGCTGGTGGGTGGCATGCAGGTCGAAATCTCAATTCCGTTCTATCTCAAGGGCGTGGCGGTGCCGGGAGATCTGCCGCAGTGGGGCGATCTGTTCCGCATCTCCGGATGGTCGGAAACGCAGACCCGAACGCAGCTGGCCGGCATCACGTTTTCGGTCACCGGCACCAACACGATCGGGGATACCGCGAACGGCATGGGCGCCATCAAAAGCGGCACGCCAATCTATCTTTCCAGCCCGAAGAATCCGGGCGTGGAATTGCTGGTGAGCGTTGCCGCAGCGGGGTCACTGACGGTCACCAAGCTCGACGGCAGCGCGCCGGTTCTGGTGAATGAAGCGGCCGGCGGCGCGTTCACTATCTCCTATGGCGTACCGGCGGTGGTAGCGAGTGCGGGGGACAACGTCTCGGCCACCGCTATCGCGCCGTGGGCGAACGTGGCGCAGCAGTATCGCGGCATGCCGACCTTGGTTTCGGTCAATCCCGCCGCGGCGTTCTTCACGTCCATCATTGACTATCTCGCCACGCGGGTCGCGACCTTCGCCGATCGGTTCGCGGCTCCGCTCGGTGCGACCAGCGTATTGGCGATCCCGGCCAACGTCGTCTATCGGCCGATCAGCGCCGCGATCCCCTGTGCCTCGCTCGCCGTCTATTCGGACGGCATCGTTTTCAAGTTCAAGGATGCGCGCGGCAGCGTCTCTCTGGAAATGACGGCTGCGCGGGTCTGGAAAGCGACTGTGCGGATCTCGGCGCTGTTCGTGAGCAAGACCGATGCCGCGGTGCCGGCAGTGACTTACGACGGCACGATCCCCGGCGTGTATCGCAAGAGCCGTTTCCTGATCAACCGGCTGAAAGCGGCGATCCGCTCCATGTCCTTCGACAATGGCAATTCCATGGTCTTCCCGGAGGACCCGAACGAAGACGAAGGTTTCAGCGCGCCGATGATCACGCGCCGCGACATGCGCGCCACGCTCGATCCGCAACAGCGCCTGGTGGCGACCGCGAACCTGTTGGACGATTTCCGGCAGGGCAACCCGCAGCCGATCCATGCCGCAATCCTCGGCGGCAATGCGGCGAAGCCGGGCGGGCGCATCATGTTCAACGCGCCGATTGCTCTGTTCATCCAGAACGATCCCGGCGACCGCGACGGCATCATGACCGAGCAGATCCAGGCCAAACTGGACGGCGCGGACGCGGGCGCCTTCCTCACGGTGTTCTGACCGTCTCTCACGATTGCCTGACATTCGATCGCGCGCGATGCGGGGCCGGCCTGGTCAGGCGGGTCGGCCCCGCAGCTTCCACCTGACTGGAGAAAAACATGACTGTCTATCCACAGAGCGTTTCCGGCGTCGACCGGTTCACGCCGGCAGCGCTGGTCGGCAAAGCCAATGCTCCTGTTTATTTGATCGGCATCGCGACAAGGTCCGCGCGCGCCGTCTTCCGCCGCGAAGTTGCGGCGGCCGGTGCGCGCTTTTGGGCGCCCTCCGAGTTCCATCGGCTGGCGCGCGAGTATGTGGAGCAGGTCGCGCCCGCCAATTCCGAGGAGCTGCTGGCGCGGATCGATGCGATTGCCGCGGTGAGCGAAGAAACCGGGGTCGCCGAGATCCAGGCCGCCGCAGCGGACTGGAATGACTTGGCGGAAAAATTGATCCGCCATTTCCCTGTCTTCGCCGGCCGCCATGCCGACAACCAGCACTATCTGACCATCGCGCCCATGCTCGCCGCGCGCATGTTTCTGACCGGCTGGGAAGGCGGCGATCTGCCGGCATTTCGGCGCGGCCTCGACGGGCTGCTGCTGGAGGAGGTGGCCGAGCAAATTCCGGACGCGGATTTTGATGCGATCGGCTGGCGCGCCATGGCGCTGATGCAGCCGCAGGAGACCGAAAGAAAAAACTCCGTCTCGCCGCAGCCGTCGCGGCGGATCCGGAGAGCTATGCGGGCGGCGAGTTCCCGGAAGACGACGGCCCCGGCTGGGAAATCCTTGGAGAAATCTTCCCCCGAAACCCACGGCTGAGCCTCGATCCGGAGGCGGAAGAGATCGTGCGGCTCTGGCGGGCGTGCCGGGACCCTTGGGGCGGGTTCCGGCATCTGCCCGAGTCCGGCGGCATCAACGACCAATCGGCTTGGCTGATGGATGCGTTTGAGATCATCGGCGCAGCCTTTCATGCCTGTGAACCTAAGAGGCCGCAGCAAAGGCGATGACCAGGTTTTCGGCGCGCTTCACCTCGCCAGATGGGCGCGGCATCGCCGGTTGGAGCGAGGATCAGTTACGGTTCTTTGCTGCGGCCCATACCGCAGCCATTGCTGCGGCAACCGAAGGGCTCAAGACCGAGTTGCGCGGGGCGATCGAGGCAGCGAGCCTTGGCGCTCGGTTGCCCAATGCC
>Ga0209257_1001333_pt1 | contig 29980 bp, 14 predicted proteins | sample AraplaCvi_mCL_r2_FD_184277 | JGI IMG/M metagenome (GOLD analysis project Ga0209257, IMG submission 184277) | Arabidopsis root microbial communities from North Carolina, USA - plate scrape MF_Cvi_mCL_r2 (SPAdes) (version 2) | ecosystem: Host-associated > Plants > Roots > Endosphere | place: USA...
CCGCGCGACCGCAGCTACGGAGCCGCCCGTGTCCGCCCCGCCCCGCCCGCATCCGAACGTGCGCCCGCATCAGTCGCTCCCGCGCGGCGGCGAAGGCGTCGCGATGCGCGAACGCCCCAGTCCTGCACTGCTTCGAACCTCGGCCGCGCTGCTGATGCTGGGCATCTTCCTGCTCGATACGCTCACCACGCTCGAAGGTGCAGTCGCCGTGCTGTACGTGGTCGCCGTGCTCCTGGTGGCCGGCACGCAGCGGCGTGGCGACATCCTCATGGCGGCCTGCGGCGCCGTGCTCCTGACCGTCTTCGCCTATGCGGATTCACATGGGCTGGAACACGTCGGCTCGCAGACCGTGCGCGCGTTCGTCAGTCTGTCGGCCATCGGCATCGCCGCGCTACTGGCGCTGCAGAACCAGAGCGCGGTACGCACGCTGTCGGCGCAGGCCACGCTGCTGGATGTGTCGCACGACCTGATCTTCGTGCGCGACATCGCGGGCAGCATCACGTTCTGGAACGCCACCGCCGAGAGCGTCTACGGCTGGTCGCAGGCGCAGGCGCTGGGCCGCAACGCGGACGAACTGCTGTGCACGCGTTACCCCGATCGCCGCGAGGCCATCGAGCAGTCGTTGCTGGCCACCGGACGATGGGAAGGCGTGCTTGAACAATCCACCCGCCACGGCCACACGCTCGTGCTGGACAGCCGTTGGGTCCTGCAGCGCGACGACAAGGGGCGCGCGAGGGGCGTGCTGGAAACGCACACCGACATCACCGAACGGAAGGCAGCCTACGCGGCCCTGGTACGCAGCGAACGGCGCTTCCGCCGCATGTTCGACGAAAGCCGGATCGGCGTGCTCCAGCAGGACTGGGGCGCGGTGCGCTCCGAACTGGACGCCCGAGGGTTACGCGATGCCGACGCGTTGGCGGTCCATCTGCTCGAACACCCGGAGTTCGTGGGGCAGATGCGGCGGGGCGCGCGCATCGAGGAGGTAAATCCGGCGTTCGCGGCGATGTTCGGCGCTGGCGATTCGATCTCGGCGCCGGCAACGGTGCAGGACGTCATTGGCGATGCCGACCGGACCTTCGCTGCCGCACTGCTCGCATTCGCGCGCGGCGATGCGTTCCACGAAGGCGAAACGGAGATTGTGAGACGCGATGGCTCGCGCGCGCCGGTGCTGTTCACCATCACCTTTCCATCGGCAGAAGACGGCGATGCCAGCGTGCTGGTATTCGTGGTCGACAACACCGAGCGCCAGCGCGCCCAGGACGCCCTGCTGCTCGCGCAGACCGAACTCGCGCATGCCTCCCGTGTTGCGACACTGGGCGAACTGACGGCCTCCATCGCGCACGAAGTCAACCAGCCGTTGATGAGTGTGGTCACGTACGGCGAGGCCGGCATGCGGTGGCTCCGTCGCGATCCACCCGACCTGCATGAAGTCGATACGGCGATCACGCGGATCGTGTCGGAAGGCCGCCGCGCCGGCGAGATCGTGGCGCGGATCCGCGCGTTCCTCGGCAAGGCGCCAGCCCGGCATGCAGCGCTCGATGTCGCCGCCACCATCGAAGACGCCGCGCGGCTTGTCCAGCACGAACTGGTGCGGGGCAATGTGGAGCTGCACCTGGAACTGGAACCCAACTTGCCTGTCGTTCGTGGCGATCGCATCCAGCTGCAGCAGGTGCTGGTCAACCTGATGATGAACGCAAGCCAGGCGATGTCCGGGCAGCGTGGTCCTCGTCGTCTCGCAGTGTCCGGCGCAAGCACGGGTGAAGCGCGCATCGACATCACGGTCGCCGATACCGGACCGGGCATCGCGCCGGATCATCTGGAACGCCTGTTCGATCCCTTCTTCACCACGCGCCCCCAGGGCATGGGCATGGGGCTGACGATCTGCCGCACCATCGCCGAAGCGCATGGCGGCGAACTCACCGTCGAAAGCGAGCCCGGCCGCGGCGCGAGGTTCCGCCTTTTGCTTTCCACCGCGCCCCCGGAACTTCCCGCATGAGCACGCCCACGAATTCCCGCGGTGCCACAAGCCCCGCCCCGCTGGTCGTGATCGTCGACGACGAGGCGTCGGTGCGCGATGCACTGGACAGCCTGTTCCGTTCCATCGGCCTGCAGACACTGCTGTTCGCCTCGCCTGCCGAACTGCTGCAGGCGACGATCCCGGACCAGCCCGGCTGCCTGATCCTCGACGTGCGGTTGCCCGGCATCAGTGGCCTGGACCTGCAGGAGCAGCTGGCGCGAAGCGGCATCGCGCTACCCATCGTGTTCATGACCGGGCACGGCGACATTCCGATGTCCGTGCGCGCGATGAAGGCAGGCGCGGTCGACTTCCTGCCCAAGCCCTTCCGCGACCAGGACATGCTCGATGCAGTGGCCGGCGCGATCGAGCGAGACGCCCAGCGCCGTGCCGACACCGCCGCACTGGACGATGTGCGGACGCACTACGCGACGCTGACTCCGCGCGAGCGCGAAGTGATGGCGCACGTGACCTCCGGCCTGATGAACAAGCAGGTGGCCGGCCTCATCGGGCTCAGCGAGATCACAGTGAAGATCCACCGCGGCAACGTGATGCGGAAGATGGGCGTGCGCACGCTCGCCGATCTGGTCCGCCAGGCCGAAGCGCTTGGGCTGGCGGCAAAGTGAGCGCAAGGCCATACCTGCGTATGATTCCGCGCCGCCACGCGCGCGGGTAACGTTCACCTGCCGCGATCGAACGCCCCTTTCGTACTCCGCGCGGCATGAAGGACCCTGATGAAGCGCGCACCCATGATCGCGATCCTCGACGACGACGAAGGCGTCAGGACGTCGCTCTCCAGCCTGGTGCGTTCACTCGGCCACGACGTACGTACCTATGCGTCGGCGACGCAGTTCCTCGCCGACGTCGATGCAGGCGATCCCGACTGCCTCATCACCGACATGCAGATGCCGGGCATCACGGGCGCGCAGCTGCTGGACGCCCTGACCGCGCAGGGAAGACGGTTCCCGGTGATCGTGATCACCGCATTTCCATCGAATGGCATGCGCGAGCGCGTCCTGGCCGCAGGCGCCCTCGCCTTCCTCGTCAAGCCGATGGATGGCCCGACCGTGGCCCGCTGCATCGCCGCCGCGCTGGATCGCGACGACCCAGCGGCCGGTCCCCATACATTGGTCTGATTCCAGCGCCGCAGGGCGCACCGTAGTTTCTTCCGTGTGTCCAACCCCACGGAGCAACCTGCAATGAGCTTCATCACCACCAACGGCGGCGCCAGCATCTTCTACAAGGACTGGGGCCCGAAGTCCGCACAACCCATCGTCTTCCACCACGGCTGGCCACTGTCGAGCGACGACTGGGACGCCCAGATGCTGTTCTTCCTCGCGAAGGGTTATCGCGTCGTCGCGCACGATCGCCGCGGCCACGGGCGTTCCAGCCAGGTCAGCGACGGCCACGACATGGACCACTATGCCGCCGATGCCGCCGCCGTCGTGAAGCACCTGGACCTGCGCAACGCCGTGCACATCGGCCATTCCACCGGCGGCGGCGAAGTCGCCCGCTACGTCGCGCGCCACGGCGATGGACGCGTCGCGAAGGCGGTGCTGATCGGCGCCGTCCCGCCCATCATGCTGAAGACCGAAGCCAATCCCGGCGGCTTGCCGATCGAAGTGTTCGATGGCATCCGCGCCGCGCTCGCTGCCAACCGCGCGCAGTTCTTCCGTGATTTCCCCTCTGGTCCGTTCTACGGATTCAATCGCGCAGGTGCGAAGGTGGACGAAGGCGTGATCGACAACTGGTGGCGCCAGGGCATGATCGGCGGCGCGAAGGCGCACTACGAGGGCATCAAGGCCTTCTCCGAAACCGACTTCACCCAGGACCTTCAGGCCATCGACGTGCCGACGCTGGTACTGCATGGCGACGACGACCAGGTCGTGCCGATCCAGGATTCGGCGCTTTTGTCGGTGAAGCTGCTCAGGCACGGCACGCTGAAGGTCTATCCCGGCTATCCGCACGGTATGTGCACTACGCACGCGGACGTGATCAACGCCGATCTTCTGGCGTTCATCCGCGGCTGATCGATCGAGGGACGACTGCAACCCGGAAGCGGCAGCCACCACGGCTGTCGTTCCTTCCTGGGAGACAAAAAAAAGCCCCGGGCGCAGGGCCCGGGGCAACGCGGGGAGCGAAGCGTGAGGGGGGTTACTTCGCTTCCGCAGCGCGCTCGATCAGGCGGGCAACGACGTCCGGGTGCGACACCATCACCACGTGCGAGGCGCCGGCAACGACTTCGGTCTTGCGCGACTTCGCGCGCTCGGCCATGAAGGCCAGTGCTTTCGGCGGGATGTTGAGGTCCTTGTCGCCGTAGACGAACCACGACGGAATGCCCGTCCATGTCGGCGCATTGGACTTCTCGTTGAGCGCGGCTTCGGTGATGGGCCGCTGGGTGGCGGCCATCAGTGCGGCGTCCGCCGCCGGCACGTCCGCCGCGAACTGGTGGTGGAACTTGTCCTGCTGGATGTACAGGTCGTTGCCACCCGAGGACAGCTTCACCGGCGGCGCGATGGCCGGCCCGAGCGTGCTGCCGGGAAACTTGCCGGACAGGCCAGCCGCCGTTTCGCCGGCGTCCGGCGCAAATGCGCTGACGTATACCAGCGCCTTCACGTTGGACTTGTCCCGCGCGGCTTCGGTGATCACGCTGCCGCCGTACGAATGACCGACCAGCACCACCGGCTTGCCAAGGCCGGTGATGACATCGCCCACATATGCGCCATCGCTGGCGACACCGCGCAACGGATTGGCGACGGCGACGACCGGATAGCCGTCCTTCTCGAGGATGCGGATGACGCCGTTCCAGCTGGATGCATCGGCGAAGGCGCCGTGCACCAGGACGACCGTCGGCTTGGCGGTTTGAGCGGAAGCGGCCGTCGCAGTGAGCGAGGCGGCGCCGATGGCCATCGCGGCCAGCAGGTTCTTCATGTCGATCTCCTTTCGTGGGTGAGGATTCAGCGGGGAAAATCGGTGGAAATGCTCAGCTCGCGCCACCGCGCGAGTTCGTCCAGGCGCGCGTGCTCGACGCGTTCGATCGCGCCCACGGCATCGCTGCCGAGCGCAAGCCGCAGTGGAGGCTCGGGCATCGCGGCGATGGCGAGGATCGCGCGGGCCGCACGCGCCGGATCGCCCGGTTGCCGACCGTCGTACTCGCGCTGCATGCGCGCGGCGTTGCCGACCACGGCGTCGTATTCCGATCGCCCTTCGAAGAGCGACGTCGATGCGCCCGCGAAGTCGGTGCGAAATCCGCCCGGCTCGATGATGCTGACGCGCACGCCGACCAGCGCCATTTCCTGCGCGAGCACCTCGGAGAATCCCTCCACACCCCACTTCGCCGCCGAATACGGCGCCCGCCCTGGCGCGCCCAGACGGCCGCCGACGGAGGAGAACTGGATGATGTGTCCGCTGCGTTGTTCCCGCATGAGCGGAACCGCCGCCTTGGTCATGATGATGGTGCCGAACAGGTTCGTTTCGATCTGGCGGCGGAAATCGTCGAGCGAGGCGTCCTCAACGGAGTTGACGTTGCCATAGCCGGCGTTGTTCACAAGCACGTCAAGACCACCGAAGGCTTCGATGGCGGCTTGCACCGCGGCCTCCGCCGCCGCAGGGTCGGTGACGTCCAGCGCCACCGCGCGCACGGCATCGCCGTGCCGTTCGACCAGGTCCTGCAATTGCGAGGGGTCGCGCGCGGTCGCCACCACGCGATGCCCCGCTTGCAGTGCGGCCTGCGTGAGTGCGCGCCCCAGGCCACGCGAACTGCCGGTGATCAGCCATCGTTGCGTCATGTCATTGCGCTCCATCAGTCGATGCAGGATTCACGGCGCCCGGCGCGTGAACACATAATCGCGATCCCTCACGCGTGCTTCGTGGCACGCGAAGCAGGTGCGGTGCTGCGCTTGGTCGGCGGGCACGCCGTCGATGAAGCGGCCGAAGCCCCAGCCACCGGTCGATGCGTACTTCTTCGAATCTTTCACCATGACCTGCACGGTCGTGGCCGCTCCCGGAATCGTCGCGGACGCGAAATCCGGCGACTGCACTTCCTTCCAGGCCAGCTTCACCAGCACGCTGCCGTCGGGGAATGGCAACGTGCCTTTACGGTACGCCCGCACCGCGATGTCGTTGCCCAGTACCACACGCAGTTCGTCGAACGGCGCGGCCTCACGTGCAGGTGCGATGAGCTCCCAGGAACGGTAGCTATCGGGCACGGTGACGCCGTAGATCGGCGACGCTGGCTTGCCGGCTTTCGCATCGTCGGCGGCCGTAAGTGCGATCAGCCCCAGCACGATCAGCGCGACAGGAAGCACGACCCAGCGGGTTTTCATGTCGATCTCCTCCGTCGCTCACAGGCGGTCCGCATCGATGATCGCCTGCGCGAACGCGTGCGGATCTTCCTGCGGAAGGTTGTGGCCGATGCCGCCGGTGACCAGGCGGTGTTCGTACTTGCCCGTGAAGCGCTTGGCGTACGCGTCCGGCTGGGGGTGCGGCGCGCCGTTCGCGTCGCCTTCCATCGTGATGGTGGGCACGCCAATGGCTGGGGACTGCGCGAGGCGGCTTTCCAGGGCGTCGTACTTCGCCTCGCCCTGCGCCAGGCCCAGACGCCAGCGGTAGTTGTGGACGACGATGTCGACGTGGTCCGCGTTGGCGAACGACGCCGCACTGCGATCGAAAGTGGCGTCGTCGAAGTTCCACTTCGGCGAGGCGAGCTTCCAGATGAGCTTCGCGAAATCGTGGCGGTTCTTGTCGTAGCCGGCACGGCCGCGCTCGGTGGCGAAGTAGAACTGGTACCACCATTGCAGCTCCGCCTCCGGTGGCAGCGGCGCCTTCCCCGCGGCCTGGCTGCCGATCAGATAGCCGCTGACGGACACCAGCGCCTTGACGCGCTCCGGCCAGAGCGCGGCGACGATATCGGCCGAGCGCGCACCCCAGTCGAAACCGCCCAGCACCGCCGTGCGGATGCGCAGTGCATCCATGAACCGCACGACGTCTTCGGCCAGTGCCGAGGGTTGTCCGTTGCGCAGCGTGTCATCCGACACGAAATGCGTGCCTCCGTAGCCCCGCAGGAATGGCACGATCACGCGATACCCATGATTCGCCAGCAGCGGCGCCACTTCGACGTAGCTGTAGATGTCATAGGGCCAGCCGTGCAGCAGGATCACCGGCGGCCCGTTGGCAGGTCCGGCCTCGGCATACTCAACGTCCAGCAGCCCTGCGCGAACTGTCTTGAACGGCGCGAAGGACGTCGCCTGTGCGCGACGCGCCAACGGGACGGCGGTGGACGGTGCCGCAGCGGCATGCGCGCTGCGCACCATGGTGAGCGGGGCCACTGCCATGCCAAGGGCCACGGTAGCCAGCATCTTGCGGCGAAGCGGATCGAACGATCGGGTTTCGTGCTTGTCCATGATGATCTCCGTGTCTTCGGATGCCCAAGCCGCCGGACAGCGCGATGATCGCGCCCCTGCCGGCGCCACGCGACGCCGTGTATGAACAGCCTGATGGTCCTGTGTATCCCCCATGTGTCCGGACAGGACGCCGTTCGTATCGGAATGTTCGAGCGGCCGACCGTCGGGGCGATACGTGATCGAGGCGGTCCTCGGCATGTAAGCAGCACAGGCCGCCAGGCGCGATAACACGTAGGTATGGATCCATACCGATGTATGGGTGGAGCGGTGTCCTGCGCGCATTCCGACGCGGCCGTGAAGCCCTTCACCTCGAAAGCGTCATCGCCAATAGAACGAGGAGTCAGTGCGCTCCAGGCCCGACGGGAGACCGGGTGCCGGGCAGAACCATACTGTGATATTGGTGCTCCTCCGGGCCCTGACACGGGGTCCAGCCGCTCGTACCGAACGCGCGAAGGGAGGCACGGATGAAGCTGGTCGATTCGATACAGGTCGGCTGCGGGCATCGCTGTGCCGCGCGGCATGTGCGTGCATTTCCTGACGCCTCCTCGGGGCAATCCGTCGGCGACGCGGACCGGCGGGAATATCCCCGTGGTGTGCCGTGAGCGGTACGGTCGGGCACGATGTGCGCGAGATCGAGATCGCACGGCTGCGCGGGTGCATCGGCGACCTGCTGAGCCTGCTTTCAAGCTCGGCTTCGTGGACGGGGCGCCAGGCACCGGAGATCAGCAGCTCGCTGGCCGACGTCCTGCTTTCGTTGCTCCAGCTCGATCTTGTGCTCGTCGTGCTGGACGACGAGATGCCCCATGGCGCCGTCGCGCGGGGTGAGGGCTCTTCCGATCTCTCGGCGTTGAACGAAGAACTTCGGCGATCGCTCGGCGCGGATGTGCGTGGATGGCCTGCTGCCACGCGCGCCAGCCTCTTCGGCAAGCCGACGTCGATAGCCACGCTCCCCATCGGCCTGGCGCACGGCTCCGGAACGCTCATAGCCGCTGCCAGCCGGGACGGTTTTCCTACCGATGACGAGCTGCGCATTCTCTCCGTCGCGCGCCACCAGGCAGTGGCTGCATACCAGGAGGCCAGGCTGCGGAGCGAGGAGCGCCGCCAGGCCATGCAGCTCGGCGCAGCCTCGCTGATCGAAGGGCTCCCCGGGCTGGTCGCGATTCTCGGCCCGGACGGCCGCGTCGAACAGGTCAACGCGAAGATCAAGGAATACTGCGGTCAGACAATCGAGGAACTGCGTGACTGGGGCACCAACGGCACGGTCCACCCCGAGGACATGCCTCATGTTGCCGAGGCATTCGGAGGCTCGATTGCGTCTGGCATGCCGTATGTGATCGAGCAGCGGCTGCGGCGCTTCGACGGGGAGTACCGCTGGTTCGACAATCGCGGCCAACCGCTACGCGATGCGAGCGGCACGATCGTCGCCTGGTACGTACTGCTCTTTGATATCGACGACCGCAAGCGCGCCGAGCAGGCCATCCGCACGAACGAGAGGAATCTGCACCATCAGGCCGAAACGTTCCCGCAGATGCTGTGGAGCGCCACGGCCGAGGGCGACATCGACTATTGCAACGAACGCCTGCTGGCCTATAGCGGCCTCACCGCCGAGACGGTGATGAACGACAAGTGGGTGAACCTGCTCCATCCGGACGATCGCGCGCCCACTGCCGAAATCTGGCGCGGCTGCATCGCGACCGGCGCACCCTATTCAGTCGAAGTGCGCCACTTCCATGTCGCCGACCAGACATACCGTTGGATCCTGACGCTGGCGCTCCCCCTGCGCAATGCCGAGGGGCGGATCGTCAAGTGGTACGGCTCGTGCGTCGACATCCACGATCGCAAGCTCGCCGAGGAAGCGCTCCGGGCGAGCGAACGTCGCCTCGCCCAGACGATCGACACCATCCCGGCGAATGTGTTCTCGGCGGGCACGGACGGCTCTGTCAATTACCTCAACGCGCGCATGCGGGAGTGGTTCGGGCGTGCCGACGAGAAGATCATGGCGTCGGAATGGATTCATCTGACCCATCCCGAAGACCGTGACGGGACAGTCGAGGCGTGGCTGGGCGCGGTGGCCGCGGAAACGCCTTATCGTCGCAAGGTCCGCTTCCTGCACAACAGCGGCGAGTACCGCTGGTGCGACAACCAGGCCCACCCACTTCCCGACGCACAGGGAGCGATCATCGCCTGGCACGGCGTGGTCAACGACATCCACGACCGCACTCTGGCTGAAGAAGCACTGCTGGAAAGCGAACGCAATCTGAGGTTGACCATCGACACGATCCCCACGCTGGCCTGGTCGGCGCGAGCGGACGGCGGCGCGGACTTCTTTAACCGGCATTACCTGGACTACGTCGGGCTCCGGGAGGAGGAACTGCGCGACTGGCAATGGATGCGCGTGATCCACCCCGACGATCTGGCTGCGATCATCGCGACCTGGCAGCAACTGGGCGCAAGCGGGACAGGGGGCGAGGCGCAGGCACGTGTGCGACGACACGATGGCGCGTATCGCTGGTTCAGCTTCCGCGCGCATCCGTTGCGCAACGATAAGGGTGAGGTCGTTAAGTGGTACGGCGCGAACGTCGACATCGACGAACAGAAGCGCGCCACCATGATGCTGGCGGGCGAAAGGCAACTGCTTGAGCTGATCGCTTCGGGCAGGCTCCTGCACGACATACTCGCAACGCTGTGCAGCGTGACCGAAAGCGTCCTGCCCGGCTGTGTATGCGAGGCGCACCTGTTGGAAGGAACAGGCACGGTTTTCGAGTTCAGCGTATTTCCCTCGCGCCCTTCCTCGCTTGAGGACCTGATTACCGGGCAGGCGGTCGAAGTCGGATTGGCCCCCTGCGCGTTGGCCGTGGCCGACAGCATCCAGGTGATCGTAGACGACCTGGAAACCGACCCACGCTGGCTGGAGTCACCACATCGCACGCAGCTTCTTGAACACGGCTTGCGAGCCGTGTGGAGCACGCCGATCCGTTCAAGGGCGGGCGGCATCCTGGGGACGCTGTGCATCTACCATCGCCGTTTTACTGCGTTGCAAGCGCATGAGCAGGACATCATCCAACGCGCTGTCCACATCGCGAGCATCGCCATCGAGCGATCCCGGGCCGAGGACGAACTCAGGCGACGCGAGTATCTCCTGCGTACCGCCGAACGAATCAGCGAAACGGGTTCCTTTTCATGGGACCTGGTCAACAACAAGCTCGTCTGGTCCGAGCAGATGTTCCGGATCTGGGAAGTGGAACCCACTACGGATCTCGGCCCGCCGGCGCTCCTGCCGATCGTCCACCCCGACGATCGCGCGATCGTCGAGGAAAAGATCGCGCGCATCTTCAGGGGTGAGGAGAACGTCGAGAACATCGAGCGGATCATCATGCCGGACGGCCGGATCAAGTACCTGAGCCAATCCACGGTGCTGTTCAACTACGACGACGGACGTCGCGAGTGCATCGGCGTTTCGCAAGACATCACGCGTCGCCGGCGAGCAGAGGACGCGGTCGAGAAACTCCGTTCCGAGCTGACCCATGCGACTCGGGTAATGACCCTTGGCGAACTGACTGCGTCGATCGCGCACGAGGTCAACCAACCGCTTTCCGGGATCCTGGCCAATGCCAGCACCTGCCTGCGCATGCTGGCGGCCGATGAACCGGACATCGAGGGTGCGACCCGAACGGCCCAGCGCAGCATCCGCGACGCGAACCGGGCTTCCGAGGTCATCAAACGTCTTCGCGGACTTTACCGGAAGCAGGACTTCGCTTCTGAGCTGTTCAACTTCAACGAAGCCGCGCAGGAAGTGCTGTCGATCTGCGCACACGACATGCAACGGCGCGGCATTGTGTTGAAGCCCCGTTTCGACGAGCGCGTGCCGCCGCTCATGGGCGACCGCATTCAACTACAGCAGGTCATCCTCAACCTCTTGCTGAACGCTGCGGACGCCCTTTCGAGCACCAGCAAGGGCTCACGCACGATCACCGTCGAATCGTCTGGAGCAGAGCCCGGCATCGTGCAATTCACAGTACGCGACACGGGTTCCGGCGTGGCAGCTGAAGACCTCGACAGGATCTTCGAAGCATTCTTCACGACCAAGCCGCACGGCATGGGCATGGGCCTGTCTGTAAGCAAGACAATCGTGGACCGCCACGGAGGCAAGCTCTGGGCGAGCGCCAACGACGGGCCGGGCGCAACCTTCGCCTTTTCGATTCCTTGCGCGCCGACTCCCAATGCCCCAGCCCTCGACGTAAGGGATTTGGCAGAGAAGTGAGGGCGACTGGTACCGCGAGTTGGCCTCCCTATCCCCGATAACGTTGCCTAATCATCCAGACGTGGCGGATTCACGATCCACAACCCAGATGTTGCTTCGTGCGGAACGGCACATCGGGCGCCAGGGCCAGCTCCGACCGCCAAATGGGCATGAAGCAATCATGGACCACCGTCCTGCGCGAATGGATCCGTCTGTAGAGCCGGGTGCAGACCCAGGCACGCATCGAAATCCGCGCGCAGTTCCTCTTGCAGGTCTGCAAGCGCCGGCGAGTTCCAGCCTGGGCTCTCCAGGCCGGCGCGGGTCGCTTCCATCGCCGGCAACGAGCCGTGCTCCATCACCGCACGTGCCCGAAAGCGAAGGAGGTTTGCACTGGCCTCGCGGTCGGACTCGCAGATCCGTGCGTAGAGCGTGACATTCACGCCGCGACAGCCATGCATGAGCCCGAATTCCTTTCCGGCGCGCCAGGATCCGCTGGCGAAGCGAGCGAGCACTTCATCGCGTTGGGCCCGCGACAGCGCATCGATGCCCAACGAGAACATCGCCTCCCCTTCGGCGTCGACCATCGCGCCTGCGGCGTCGTGGCTTTCATCCACCGTCCGGAACGCACGCGCGCCGAACGCGCTAGCCTGGCGATGGAAATAACGGGAAACCGCGGAACGGCTTCCATCGGGAACAGCGATGGAGGCATGCCGTTGCGCGAGGAGTAGAAAGTCCGGATCCAGTTCCTCCGGCATGAAGCGCTCTCCGAACGATCGCGTCATGCCGCCGAACACTACCTGCGCGGTGAACGATCGCGCGTCGACGCCGATTTCGCGCATCACGGCGAGCGCCTTCCGCGCCGCGCCTTCCCGCATGCTCCACGCCTGCGCATGGCGCCCCTGCCCCGCGACGAACGCCGCGTAGCCATTGCCCGCGTCCCAGAACACCGCCGCCGCGGGCGAAAGCAGGTTCAGCATCCACATGCCGACCTGTGGCAACGGCGTCCACAGCATGTGGGCCTGCGTACCGCGCATGGCCCACAGCAGGCGCACGGAGTGGACGTGCGTCCACTCCGACGCGCTTATCTCGATCTCATCGAATCCGGTCTCAGGGCGCACCATTTCGCGAACACCACGGCAGTGAGGTCTTCAACCCGCTAATGTACGGGAGACGTTCGCTGGCGAGCACCAGGCCAATCGGACGGATACCCTTCGCCGACCAGCCGCCGATATCGTACGTAGCCTGCAGGGCGTTGGCGATGTTCGCGCGCCCCGGTTCGGTCTGCGCGATTCGCAGGATCGTCTCGCTCCGCTTGCGACCGATGGTGCGCCACGCGTACTCCTCCGCTCCCTCGATCGCCACCTGGATCATGGCTATCTGCGCGTGGATCGCCACGTGATCGCGCTGAGGGATCACCGACAGTTCCTGCGACATAGAACCGCACAGGTAGACCGGGATGGTGTGATGCGCCTGCGGCGAGGGCGTCGGTCGTACCGTGTCCACGCGCGTGGCGGCCACGTCGGAGTCGACCGCGATCGCGGTGGACTGCGCGCGGAACTGACTTACCGCGACGGCATCCCACAATGCGAAACGGCGACTGCCCAGTCTGTCGAAGACCACGGCGGTACCTATGAAGGCGCCGGTCAGCGCCGTCATCTGCGCCAGCCGGGTCGTCGACAGCGTCATGTTGATGTTCATCGACACCGACATCGACGCCATGCCCATGTGTCCGGACGGATCCACATAACTCGCGGGGCTGGCATTGGCGTACAGGTACTTGTGGAGCGTCACCGGCTCGGCTTCAACGCCCTGCCAGGTATCGGCCGATACGAACCGGCCGGCCTTGGCATCCATGTAGCGCGCGCGCAGGTAGTAGAAGCCGAGGTTCGGATCGAGCTGTTCGCCGGCGAACAGGAACGCATGATCGCTGGTGCCGGTGTGCGACTCGGTTTCGCCGAACGCCTCGTACCACCACCGGTCCGCGGCGGCACCGCTGGCGGTCGTCGCCAGGCGCGTGCTGCCCAGTCCGTCGGCGTGCAGCCAGGTGGTCTGGCCGCCTTCGCTGCGAGCGATGCGGCCATCGCCCACCAGGTGCAGGATCGCCCGTGCGCCGACGTGTTCCTCGATGACCTGGTCGTGCGTGGACAGCGAATCGACGATGAAGCGCGTGGTCACGCCGTTGACGGTCTGCGACTGACGGATTCCCTCGGCGTCGTAGCGATATGTCATCGCACCCGACGGGGTGATCGCATCGACCAGTCGCCCTGCCCCGTCGAAACCGTACAGGCTCTGCCCGCTCGCATCTTTGCGTTCGACCAGGTTGCCATTGGCGTCGTAACGGTATCCCACCGCGCTGCCGTCGCTGCCGTCCTCGCGTTCGAGGCGATCGTTGGCGTCGTAGGTGTAGGTCGTGCTGCGCGTGACGTTGGTCTTGTTGCGCACCTGCGTCAGGCGGTTGCCGACCGCGTCGTACGTCCAGTCCGTAGTGCGGTTGCCACGTGTCGAATCGGTCACTTGTTCGCGCTTGAGGCGCTTGAGTTCGTCGTACTGGTACACCACCGTGCGCGTCGACCCGATGCCGGTCTCCACGACCTGCGTACGAAGGCCGCTGTGGTCGACGGTGTAGGTCAGGCCCAGCAGCACGGCGTTGTTCGCCGCACGATGCATCAGCGTTTTCAGGCGGTTGCGGACGTCGTAGGTGTAGTCAGCGCGGTTCCCGTTCGGCAGGCGCAGGAGGTTGCGGTTTCCGACCTCGTCGTAACCGAACGACGTCGTCGCGCCATCGCGCGTGAGGCTGGCCAGGCGGTTGAGTTCGTCATAGCCGTAGGCAACGTCCTGCTGCGGCGTCGACATGCGTACGCGATTGCCGTGGAGGTCGTACTCGTACGCGACGCCCACGCCGTCCGGATGCGCGACCAGTAGCGTGCGATCGGCTGCATCGTAGTCGTAAGCGACCGTGCCAGTGGTGTCCGTGCGGGTTGCGATGCGACCGGTCGCGGTGTACGCGGTGATCACGCCGGAGCCATCGCCATGACGCGCTTCCACTTCTCGGTTTTCGGCGTCGTAGCGGAATTGGCTGGTTGCGCCGTCGAAACCCACGCGTTTGACGATGTTTCCGTTGGCATCGTGTTCGAACGTCTCCGCCTGCCCGCCGGGCAGGATTCTCGCGATGACACGTCCAGCGTCGTCGTAGGCCCAGCGCGTGGTGCGACCCAGCGCGTCGGTCTGCGAGACCTTCTGGTCGAGTTCGTCGTACGCGAACGACGTTCGATGGCCAGCCGCGTCGATCACCGCCGCGATCTTGCCCGCCGCGGTGTACTCGATCGCGGTCGTGCGATTCATCTCGTCCGTCTGGCCAGACTTGCGTCCGCCGAGGTCGTACGCAAGTCGCGTGCGCGGGTTATCGGTGTCGCTGGTGGTGGTGTCGGGATGGATCGTCTCCACCAGGCGGCTGGCCGCGTCGTACACGTACTTGGTCACTCGGCCCAACGCGTCCTTGACGCTGCTGCGCGTGCCGTTGGCGTTGTATGTCGTGACCGTGCTGCGTCCCAGCGCGTCGGTGACCACCGACTGCCTGCCCGCGTCGTCGTAGCCGTACGTCGTGACGTTGCCTCGCGCATCCCGGGCCGTCAGCTCGCGACCGGCCTTGTCGTAGCCGACTGCGGTGATGCCACCGTCCGGATGGTGCGTCTCCATCAGTCGGCCCGCTGCGTCGTACACGCTGACGGTGGTGCGCCCCGCACGATCGACTTCCGCAACCACGCGGCCCTCGGCGTCGTAACGCCACTGTTCGCGCGTTCCGTCCGGGTGACGCACCTCGACGCGGTTGCCCATGGCGTCGTAATCGGTTTCGGTGCGATTGCCGTTCGCATCGATCCGCGCGGCTTCCTTCCCGATCGCGTTGTATTCCACGCGCGTGACATGGCCCATCGGATCGGTGGTGGAGGTGCGGTTGCCCTTGGCGTCGTAAGCGTGACGCGTGACGAGCGTGCGAGCGCTGCCGTCCGACGCGGTACGCATGCGGGTTTCGGTCAGTACACGCCCGCCCTCGTCGTAGGCAAACACGGTAACGGCACCGGTCGGACCGGTCTCGCGCGTCTTGTTTCCGCGCTTGTCGTGAACGTACGTCGTGACCGCGCCGTCAGGCTGGCGCAGCTCGCTGACGGTGCCGTCGGTGGCGTACGCGAACGCGGTCTTCCTGCCCATCGCATCGGTCGAAGAGTTCAACTGCCCGTTGCGCGTGTTGTAGACGTTGTTCGCGAGCACGGCGCCATTGGCGTCGGTCTGCGTCAGTACCTGCCCACGACCGTCGTACGTCCAGCGCGTGGCCTGGCCAAGCGGGTTGGTCTCCCTGGTCTTGTTGCCGGCGGCGTCGTACTCGAATTTCCACAGCTCGCCTTCGCCGTTCTCGCGGGTGAGCTCGTTTCCGTACGCGTCGTAGCTGCGCTTGGTTGCCTCGCCTAGTGGGTTGATTTCCTGGGTGATGCGGCCGTTCTCGTCGAAGGCGTACGTCGTCGAATGGCCCAGGCGGTTCTTCACCACCTGCGTGCGGCCTTCCAGGTCGATGGCGTACTCGATGCGACGGCCTTCGGCGTCGACGTGCGCGACCATGCGGCCGTCATCGTCATACTCCGTGCGCGCCGCGCGGACGCCGCGCGGGTCGACGATGTCCTGCAGGTAGTGCGGCCAGCGGCCCGGCAGGTAGCCGTACGCGGTGACGTTGGCGTTCTGGTCCACCGACGCCGACAGATCGCCCGCCAGGTCGTACGTGTAGTCGAGGAAATTGCCGTCCGGCAGGCGGATCGTCGTGATGCGGCCCGCGCTGTCGCGGATGAACTGCACGCCCACGCCACTGGAATGCACGATGCCGTCCCGCGTGTAGGTCAGCGTGTTGCCGTCCGTATCGGTGACGCGGCGGATGCCGACGCCTTGGCGCACGTCGTAGCGGATGCCTTCCTTAGTGGTCAACGCATAGTCGTCCGGATCGGCCGGGCCGATGTCGCCCAGGTCGATCAGCTGGCCGCCATTGAGGCGCACGCTGCCCAGGCTGGTCTGTTCCAGCTTGGACGTCGTGCCCGGGAGCGCTTCGAACGCGATCTGCACGTCGATGTTCGGCACGATCTGCTGGCATTCCGGCACCGCCTTGGCTCGGAACTTCTCCAGCTTGCCGTCGGGCAGCGCGATGGTGACGATCGGATCGCCCTGCGGCTGCACGCACCAGTTGCTGAAAAAACCGGAGCGGTATTCGTTGAGGCTCCAGCCCAGGCCGATCGTGCGCGACTCGTGCACGCGGACGTTCTGGTAGTCCACGCTCCAGCCGTAGCCGAAGTCCAGGCGCTCGTGGCTGCGGCGCGTGTCGTAGGTGCGCGTGACCGTGATGGGCAGACCCATCAGCGGAATGGTCACGTCCTCGAAGCTCAGGCTGAAGTGGCCGAGCTTCATGTCGCCTTCGACCACGATGCTGCTGAACGCCTTGCTCTGGTGGCCGGCGCGATCCCACGCTTCCAGCACGAGCACGTACTGCCCATTGAGCAGTCGCGTCGGATCCAGCTTGCCAAGCTCGCCGGAGATTTCCGCTTCGCCACTGGCGAGCTGCTGCGCGGCCGAGCCGCTGCGATCTACCAGGTACAGCTTCCAGCCGGCGAGATCGCCGTCGGTCACCGAACCGGTGACGGCCGTGGGCGCGCTCACGACGGCGTCGTCCGCGGGCGCGGTCAGCGTCAGCGTCGGGCCTTCGTTGCTGCTGGCATCCAGCACCAGGAACTGGCCGGTCGCCTGCGTGGTTTCGGTGCCGTCGCTGACGGTCGCGGTCAGTGCGTGGTAGCCGACGACGGTGGTCTGCACCAGCGCACGAAGCTCGGCATCCACCGGCACCAGTGCGCCGTCCATGCGCAACTCGACGCTCACCTGCGACGCGGCATTGAGCGGACGCACCTGCACGGTGACGATCTCGTTCGGTCCGACCTGCGCCGGGGTCACCTCGAGCGTCGCGCTCAACGCGAGGGCTTCGACGACACGCAACGACCAGGCCTGCTCTGTCCAAAGCGCACCGTCGCTGACGCGCACGCGCACCGGGAACTCGCCGATCTGCGTCGGCGTGAAGTCGATGCGACCGGTCTGCGCGTCGATCGTCATGCCCGCCGGCGCCTGCGGCAGGCTGAAGGCGAGGCGATCGCCGTCCGGATCGCGCGTGAGCAGGTCGTAGCGGTACGCACGATCGACCTTGGCCGACGTGGCCGGCCCGCTGAGGATCACCGGCGCGCCGTTGCCGCTGCCGCCCTCCTCGGTGACTTCCAGCGTGAAGGTCTGCCACGCGACACCACCGCGACCATCGGTCACCTGCACCTTCACCGTGTGCGTGCCGACCTGTGTCAGGCCCGGCGTCCAGCCAATCAGGCCCGTGTCGCCGGCGATGGTCATGCCCTGCGGACGAACGATCAGCTCGAACGCCAGCGTGTCGCCGTCGTCATCGCGTGCGGCCACGGCGTAGGCATATGCCTGGCCCATCACGGTGCGTGGATTCGGCGTGCTGGTGATCTGCGGCGCATGGTTGGAGGCATCGTTGACGAAGACGGTGAAGCGCTGTCGCGCCCAGCCGCCGCGCTCGTCGCGCACTTCCAGCTCGAAGGCCTGCGCGCCCAGCTGCGTGGCGTCCGGCGTCCAGCGCACGGTGTGCGCCGCTCCGACCTGTGCACCGTCCGGCAACGCATTCCACACGAAGGTGAGCGCGTCGCCATCCGGATCGGTCGCGGTCGCGGCGTATTCGTACGCCGCGCCGAGCGTCATCGACAACGACGGCACGCTGGTGATGGACGGCGCGTTGTTCGGCGTCGCGTACACCTTGATGGTGAATGGCTGTTCGCCGCGCGCATTGCGTTCGTCGATCGCCACCACCTTCACCGCCACCGGAGTCGCGGGTGCGGTGTCGGGTTGCCAGAGGATCGTGCCGGTGCGCTCGTCGATGCGCATGCCCGCCGGCGCGCCTTCCAGTACGTAACGGATGCGCTGGCCTTCCGGATCGGTGGCGCGCACGTCGTAGCGGTAGAACTGGTCGACGGTCGCCGCCGTCGCCGGCATGGATTCGATCACCGGCGGCTGGTTCGCCTCGGTCGACGCCGTCACATCGACGGTCCACGACTGCTGCGCCGCCGAGCCGTTGAGGCTGCGCGCGGCGACGACGAAGCTGAAGCGACCCACCTGGCCCCAGCGCGGAATCCACACGATCTCACCGGTGCGCGGGTTGATGGTGGCGCCGTCGGGCGCGGTGCTCAACTCGAAGGTGACTTCGTCGCCCATGTGAGCGGAGGTGGCGGTGACGGTATGGCGATACGCCTGATGCTCCACGGCGTTGCGCGGCGCGGTACCGGTGACCGTCGGGGCGAGCATGCGCTCGCTCACCGCGATCGCCCACGTCTGCTGCGCCTGCAGTCCGCCGTGGTCGCTCACCATCAGGCTCGCGACGCGACCGGAGGCGATGTTGTTGCCGACTTCGCATTCGTTCTCGTCGGCCGCGGTGACGATCACCGCGGTAAGTTCGCCGTTTCCGATGGCCTCCGGCGTCGTCGCGAGCTGCGCGGGCGCGGTGCGTCCCGGTGCGAGCGCGGCGACGGCGACCTTGCCCAGCAACGTGCCGCTGCCAGCCGCGCCGCGATAGAACGCGACCTCCAGCGGACGGCTCGTCGCCGTACCGCGATTGACCACGTCGGCGGTCAACGTCAGCGCGATGCCGTTCTGCGCACCGTACGGAGCCGACACGCGCAGGTCCGACTGGAACGTCGTCATGGCCGGGACGTTCTGGCGACGGCCCTGCACGTACAGCGATTCAGGCGCGCGCGAAACGTCGACCGGATTGGTCTGCAGGTCGGCGCGGACCTGGTCCAGCGCGAACGCACTCTGGTGCAGCACGCGCGAGGCGGCATGCCATGGCGTTCCGCCCGAGCGGTAGGCGCGCAACGCGTTGGTTTCGCCGATCAGCAGCGTCGCGTTGCCGTCGCCGTCGATGTCGGCCAGCGTCGGCGTGTGCGCCTGCTGGTCGCTCATGCCGGTGAAGCGCCACAACACGCTGCCTGTGCGGCCGGCGACCATCTGCACATAGCCGGTGTGCGGGACGAAGATCTCCAGCTCGCCGTCGCGATCGATGTCGGCGGCCATCGCGGAACGGAAGTTGTAGGCGTTCCAGTTCGTCGCGCCACTGATGTCCCACATCGTGTCGCCGCTCGCCGCCGAATGCAGGCGGCCGGAGGCGGCGAGGAAGATGTCCTGCGCGCCGTCGTTGTCGAAATCGGCCACCAGCAGCGGACCGGCGTTGGAGATCTGCGACGTCCGCAGCCACACGAGGTTTCCGTCGGGATCGACCAGGCTCAGGCGGTAGCCGCGGTTGGTGTATTCGCTGACCGCCAGGTACGGACGTGCGCTGCCCTGCAGCGCGACCGGTGCGTAGTAGGAGAAGTAGATCGTCGCGTCGGTGGTGCTGGGCAGCTTCTTGCGGAGCACGCCGTTGGCATCCCGGATCTCACCGCGGAAGACCACTTCGCGACGGCCGTCCTGGTCCAGGTCGATCGCCAGCGCCTGGCCGCGGTTGTCCGTGCCCACCGGGAACTGCCACTTGAGCAGGCCATAGGCATTGAAGACCGACGGACCGACCAGGATCTCGGCCATGCCGTCGCCGTCCAGGTCGCTCACGCTGATGGCGCCGTATTCCAGCGTCGTCGACGCGATCGGCGCGTTGCTCACCCACGCCTGCGTGCCGTCGTTGCGCAGCGCGACGAGGTAACGCTGGCTATCGACGAACAGGATGCGGATGTCGCCCTCGCCCGTCAGGTCGGCCATCGCCGGCTGCACGTACCAGTCCGGCGTGCGCTGGTTGTAGCTCCACAACGTCTCGCCGCTGCGCGCGTCGAACGCGTGGATGCGGCGGTTGTTGACGGTGGTGTCGGTCCAGCTCACGGCGACGACGGCCACGGTGTCCTTCGTGGTCAGTTCACCGTCCAGGTCGGAATCGACGATGGGACCGACCAGCGGCTGCGTCGCGTAACGCACGCGACTGTTGGTCCATCGCACCGCCGGCGCGAACTGGCCCACGGCCGGATCACGCGCCAGGCAGAACGGATTCTGCGCCGCCATCGCCGCGGGATTGCTCGAAGCGACCGAAGCGGCCGGCCAGCTCATCGCGCCGGTGGTCGCGTTGACCGTCGCCCCGCCGGGCACGGTGACGCCCTGCCACGCGAACTGTTCGAGAACGTTCACGTCCGAAACAATGGGTGAATACGAGTAACCGCTGCCGATGGTGGCCTGCAGTCCAGGCGTGGACGTAATTCGCGGCGCCTGGTTGGGCAGGTCACCCAGCAGCGTGAAGACCTGCAGATCGTAGTTGCCATGCTGGTCGCGCACGCGCAGCACGATGCGCTCGCTCTTGCCGGCGAACGCAGCCGGAACCTGCCACTGCACGGCCCCGCTGGTTTCGTCGATCGACAGGCCGTCCGGCCCCATGAAGACATCGAAGCGCAGCTGCGAGGACGGCGCGGCGGTCGCCTGCGCGGTGTACGCATACAGCGTGCCCTGCACCGCGCGACGGTCCGGCGTGGACGTGAAGCGCGGCGGCAGGATGGCGGCATCGACGGTGAGCGTGAAGCGCTGGCGCACTTCCGCGCCGGCGAGGTCGCGCGCGACCACTTCGACCGTCTGCGCACCCTGCTGCGAGACGTCGGCGATGAAGGTCACTTCACCGGTGATGCGATTGATCGACATGCCGATGGGCGCGGTGGCCAGCGACCAGACGACCGCATCGCCGCGATCGGGATCGCGCACGGCGGCACGGTAGACGTAGCGACGGCCCACGCCCGTGGTGGCGTCCGGCGTCGACGTGAATTCAGGCGCCTGGTTCTGGTCGATCACCTGCACCGAGAACGACTGCTCGGCGATCTCGCCGGCACGGTCGGCGACGCGTGCGCGAACCCAAGCCGCGTCGAGCGTGTTGTTGTCGACGGCGCATTCGGTGACGTCCTGCGGCACCAGGATGCGCGCGCTCAGGCGCCGCGGTTCCGGTCCGGTCGTCACCCACCACGGCACGCTGAGGTGCGTGATGGCGCCGGCCGCCAGGTCCGGCACGGCCTCGACGGAGATCAGCTGGTCGTCGGCGAACAACTGCACCGCCACGGCATTGCCGACGGCGGCCAGACCGCGATTGCCGATGTCCACTTCCACCGTGTTGCCATTGGACTGCAGGCCATGGACGTAGACGTCGGGCAGGTTGCGCGTAGGCAGCTGCTGCAGGATTTCCTGCACCTTGATCTTCAGCAGCGCATTGGTGAACGACTGCGCCACCAGGCCGCCGTCGCGCAGGACATCGATGTCCCACGCGGCGCCGCCGGTTTCCAGCGCCATCTTCACGTAGTCGTTGATGGTGTTGCCGTCACCGCCGTAGGCGCTGGCGTTCGGGCAGGTCTGGAAGCCGCCGCGGCCGTCGGCCTTGTAACCGACGTCGTGCTGGCCCAGGCCGAGCGCGGCCGAGCCGTCGCCGCACTTGAAGCGCGCGTTCACCACCGCATTGAGCACCGCCTTCGCGCCCTGCATCTCGGCCAGCAGCGACGCGTAGGTGATGGTGGAATCGGTGTTGTCGCGATCCTCGTCCGTCACCAGGATGATGTTGCGCGCGGCCGTTTCGCGCAGCGGATACTGCGTGATGGCGTGGCGAACCGCGCGCCAACCGTCCTCGGTGCCGCTGCCGCGCAACGCGAGCTGCGCGCTGGCGGTGATGAACTGGCGGTAGTCGCCGGTGAGCTCGGTGCCGACGTTGATCGGGCGCGGCACCGGGTCGTACGCGAGCAGGCCGAAGCGGTTGGGCACCGCGGCATCGCCGACCCCATTGGTCGTCAGGTGCGCCTCCAGCGGCGCGGCGAAGTCGGCGATCCACAGATGCTCGCCGTCCATCGAACCGGATTCGTCTACTACAACGACCACGTCGGCCGCTGGCGCGAGGCTCGCGACGCGCTCGCCACCGGCCATGCACATGGCGTTCGGCTGGCGGTTGTTGCCGGCCCAGCCCGCACCGTTCCAGCGGATCTGTCCGCTGTCGGCCGCGATACTCATTCCGTCCGGACGCTGCTGCAGCGAGTGCGTCAGCACGTCGCCCGCGTCGGGGTCCTGCCCCTGTAGCGGATACAGATAGCCGTCGAGTTCCAGCGCATCGTGCACCGGCTGGCTGACGATGGACGGCGGACGGTTGCTGCGCTCTACCACCAGCATGAACGACTGCGCGTCGCTCGCACCGGCGCGGTCGGTGACGGCGACCGTGACCGGATGCTCACCGGCCTGGTCGACGCCCGGCTGCCATTCGATCACACCGGTGGCGGGATCGATGGTCATGCTTGTCGGCGCGGTGAGCAGGCTGTAGGTGAGCACGTCCCCGATGTCGATGTCTTCGGCCGTAACCGGATACCGGTACGCGAGGTTGTCGGACGCAAGCAGCGGCGCCACGCTGGTGATGCGCGGCGGATCGTTGACAGGCGTGACGGTGATGGCGACGGTGGCGAGGTTCGAATCGACCTCGCCGTCGTTGGCGCGGAAGGTCAGGCGATCGGGGCCGTTGTAGTTGGCGTGCGGCGTATAGACCAGCGCCGGCGCGGTACCCGTGAGCGTGCCGTGCAGCGGTGCGTCGACGACGGTGTAGGCGAGCGTGTCGCCTTGCGGATCGGTGGCCGTCAGGCCGACGGCCAGCGCCACGTCTTCCGGCGTGGTAAGTGCCGCGTCCTTCGCCACGGGCGCCGTGTTGTAACAGCGCTTGCTGCCGCGATATTCGTAACTCAGCCAGCCGTTGCCGGTGAGCTGGTAACCGCGCAGGCGGATGACCGCGAAGCGATCGACCCGGTACGCGAACTTGCCGGTCGACGAACCGCCGCCGTTGTTGCTGTTGTTGCCATTGTTGCCGTTGTTGCCACCGTACGTGGCGATGGACGACTTGCCGGAGGCGTCGTGCTTGCCGTGCTCGTGGCCGCGGCGATCGCAGTCCTTGCCGTAATCGTGATCGTGGCCGTCATCGTCGTCATGCCCGCCGTCGTTGCCGACGCGGTTGTAGACGGGAACGATGATGTCCCGACCGAGCAGCGCATCGAGATTGCGGCGTACGGCGGAAGCATTCATCGACCCGGACGCACCCAGCACCCAGTCGCCCGCATCGAGCTGGCGGTCGCGCGAATCGTAGGGGTTGCGGTAATCGTCGCTGTCGCCCGGCGGTACCAGGCTTTGCGCGAGCGTCGGCGCGCTCTGGCTTCCGGCCCACGTCAGCCAGCCGTACTGGCCGTTGCCGGGGCCGCGCGGGACGCGATCGAACACCGCGCCCGGTTCCGCACCGGACAGCAACGTCGCGGGGACTGCGATGGGATAGACCGCGCACAGTTCGGGCTGCGGCTTGGGACCGCCATGATGAGGGTCGTCTTTGCCCCAACCGAAGAAGTCCGACCAGCGAACCCCCCCGCCATGCGCCAGCGCGACACCCACCGACATGACGACGAGGGCCACGAGGGCTGCGATTCCTACAATGCGCGTGCGCGCACGACGACCAGCCTGGCCGCGACTGCTATCCATACCGCTCTCCCCAGAGCATCAGGGCCGAAGCCCGGTTCCTTTCACACACACAAGCGCCGCGCGCTGGTTGCGGACGCTAACACGCCGAGTCAAGGGAAGGAAGTAGCCCCCCCCCTTCACGCATGCGCGAGGCCGACTGGATCGGCCCGAATGGATCGATTCGTTCTGGCCGACATTCCAGCCGACTTTGATGACAACAAGGACCGGGGGGGCGGCACGTCCGCGCGCGGACCAGGACACGCAGGCGCATGCTCGCCGTGCGCGCCCCGTTGAGGCTGCCGTTGGTGATGGTCTTGCCGCCAAACATCGCGAACTTGTGGCGCGTGTCGAACGGCGAGTCGTCAAGTCGCCTTCGATGTCTGCACTGGCCAGCCGCGCGATGGCGCTGCCGTTGTCGGACCGCTTGTCGTTATCGCTGATGATGCGCACCGTGACGCTGCGCATATGCTTCGCCCTGCCCCGATGTGCGCTCGGCGAGAAGCGGACGTTCGCTGCGTCAAGTTGGCGGGGCCGCAAGCCGTACGTACGGGGCATCGTGCTCGACTAGAGTTCTACTACTCCACCGGGCCGCCCCCACCCCATCGGCCATTTTCTTTGCAAGTCCGACTGCATCCTCAACTGTTTCGTCATCGCCAAGCGACGCATGTGAGCATGAAGTACGGATCGGTTCCGACGCCAATGCACAGGTCGTCAAAGACGTCTTCGAGATTCGAAGAATCCACTCCGACCACGCCGACGTACTTGACGCCTTCCTTGATCCAGCCGGCAACGAGCGCGTCCAACTCACGCCGGTAACCTTGCGTCGAAACCAGAACGATCTTCCGAGGGTCGGCCATACGATTCTCCGCCAGCGTCGATGTCCGCTTTGGGTCGAAAGCGGACATTAGCAGCGTGGCCGCCGGCGGTCCCGTCCGGACGCCCCCTATCGGCCAGGAGCGGGACATTGCGGACACCACATCACTACCCGTCCTGATTCAACTGCCTCTCAAGGACGCAGCCAGTCTCGGATCGCGAAGATTGCCAGGAGTAACAGGAAGCCGGATGTTGGCGTCCACAATGCCAACGCCAACCACCGCGGCATGGCGGTGGACCTCGCGTCCTGCCATTTCAACGTGAGAGCGACCGCTCCGATAAATGACATCACGTAGAAGTATCTGCCTCGATCGTAGGCGAAGCAGGCGCCCCAGAAGACCGCAAGCTGCAACGACAACGCTACAAGGTGAGGCGCCGCGCCGACCGGCTTTGACGTAGCGACGTACGAATCCGTGGGCCTCATGGGGATCGTGAGATGTCCGCTATGGGTCGAAAGCGGACATTAGCATCTGATCCGGCGTCCGCCCTGCCCCGATGTCCGCTAACGGCCACAAGCGGCCATTCGCCAACGCTCGAACTAAGCAGAGTCGCCAAGCGGCTTCGGCTTGCATGAATTCTTTGGCCGCGAACTGCTAGCCACGTGCACCTACGCGCGAGATCGTGTGGTGCGGCGAAGAGCTGCGCATTGGCATTACCTGCTTCGAATCTGGACGCCGATGGGAACGAGTTCGCCACAGGGCGCGGGCGCGTGACCGCTCGGCAGTCGCCACGACGTTGAATGTGACGCGTCGCAGGTCATTCGAAGTGCCGGGAAGGAACATTCGTATCATCTGAAACCGTTCGCGCCGTGTTTGCGGAGCACGGTGCCGACCTGCGTTGTGTGGTCCGCTGCATGGAAGCCATGTGTGGTTCCGGACGACAGTCATGCGGCGAAAGGATTAGCAGGTCGTGCCAGGAGAACAGGTAAGATTCCGCGCTGCGCGAGGGGAACTGGCGCACGCGATCAACCCACGAGATCAAGACACCCTACGGGAGCCGCAGTGGTACGCCATTTTCTGGCAGTGCTTTTGGGTATTTCGAGTCTGCTTTTCGCGGCGCCGTCGCATGCGCTGGATCCCGCCGTCGGCATCACGCAGTTCAAACATACACGCTGGACCGCGGAGGATGACGCACCTCTGGGGATCTACGCTCTCGCCCAGACTCCGGATGGCTTCTTGTGGACCGGTAGCGACAGTGGCCTGCATCGCTTCGACGGCGTGCGTTTCGAGATGGTCCCGGCACCCGCCAACGGCGCACGCGTAGGCGAACCCGTCTCGGCCTTGATGACCGCACATAATGGTGAACTCTGGATCGGTTACCAGTCCGGCCGGATCGCGGTGCTTCGCGCAGGAAAGCTGGTCGACCGGTCACCTTCCGCAAGCGACCGGTGGGTCTACAGCTTCCTGGAGGACCGCACTGGAGCCGTCTGGGCGGTCACCGGCAATTCGAACCATCCGCTGATGCGCTACGCGACCGGCCGCTGGGAAAGCATCGGTGAGCAATGGGGAATGACACGCGCCTCCGCATGGGGCATCGCCGAGAGCACGGACGGACGCATCTGGCTCTCGGATCGATTCGCGACGCTGGTCCTCGCGCCTGGTGAGCGGCGTTTTCGGGATGTCGGAGTGGCAAGTTCCAGCGGAGGTGGCGACAACGAAGGGCTCGCGACGGACCGGCTCGGACGCGTCTGGCTTTCGAGCAGTGTCAGCGGCACTCGCAGGCTGCCGCAGCCTCCACTCGCACAACCCGAGGTGCCGCCGTTCACTTCGGTGCAGCCGGCTTCGGCGACACACTCCTACCGGAGATTCCTGTTCGATCGCGACGGCTCGATCTGGGGCGCCACCTTTTCGGCGGGCATTTTCCGGATCGCAAGACCCGACGGCCTGTACCGCGGCGAGAATCCCATCGAGGAAACCTTCACTGCGAAGGACGGGCTTTCCTCCGATCGTGCACTGGCAATCCTGGAAGATCGCGAGGGCAATGTCTGGGTGGGAACGAGCGCGGGGCTGGATCGCTTCACTCCGGCCAATGTCCGCCCCGCGACCGAAGTGCCGCCCTACTCCCGGTTCGGCTACATCGTGATGGCTGCCCGCGACGGAACCCTCTATGCCGCCGACTCGGACATCCTGTACGCGATTTCCCCGCGTGGCACGACGACGCGACTGCTCGAAGGCCTGAACAACCCGCAGGCGCTGTGCGAGGACGCGGCGGGCGTGATCTGGTTCGCGACGAGCGACGCCTTCTTCCGGGGCGTGGGCCAGCGCTTCGAACGCATCCCCACCGACAAGCGTCGCAATGTCCTGGACTGCGTGGCCACGCGTGACGGACGCCTATGGCTCAGTCGTACCCGCGGCGGCATTACCCGCTACGAGAACGGCACGTGGACCGAAAGCCTCCCCGACGGGCCGGATGGACCGCTCAAGGTAACGACACTGGTTGCATACCGGGGAGGACTGCTGGCGCACGTGCGTTCGCAAGGGCTCGTCTATATGGACCTTCCCAGAACACAGGTGTTGTGGAAGGCCGACGACATACCGGGCGGGGAAATCACCGCTCTGTTGCCTATGGCAGGCGACGTTCTGGTCGCCAGCGTGGGCGGCATGGCCAGACTCCGCGATGGGAAGGTGACGCAGCTCAAGCGAGATGCGCCCTGGCTACAGGGTGTCGTCGGGATGGTCGACGACCGTTATGGCTACATTTGGCTGCTGTCGCGTGCAGGCATCGCTAGGTTGTCGCGGGACGCGCTCGCACGCGGCTTCGATGAACCGGATGCGCCCCTGCATGCGCAACTGTTCGACTTCGACGATGGCCTGGAGGCTCCTGCGGTTACCGGGTATTCGAGGAACAGTGCCGTCCTGGGGGGTGACGGCGTGCTGCGGTTCCTGACGACTGACGGCATCATGCAAGTGCAGCCCGCACGGCTCGCGCGCAATCGGATACCTCCACCGGTCAGGGTCACCGGGCTGGCATTCGGTTCGCAGCGATTGCGGGATCCCACGTCGGCGACGCTGCCGGCAGGTGCGTCGCGGATCGAGATCGACTACACCGCGTTGAGCCTGACGGTGCCCAAGCGGGTCAAATTCCGCTACCAGCTGATCGGCGTGGACGACGACTGGGTCGAGGCCGGAAATCGCCGACAGGCGTTCTACACCAATCTTGCGCCCGGTGATTACCGCTTCCGCGTCATGGCGGCGAACAACGACGGTGTGTGGAACCCGCAGGGCGCAGCACTGGATTTCACGGTGCCGCCAACCTTCATCCAGTCGATGTGGTTCAAGGGACTGTTGGTCGCCGCCATCGCGCTCGCCCTCTGGGTCCTCTATGCGTTGCGGCTGAGGTACGAGACCGCGCGCCTGCGCGATCGCTTCGATGCGCAGATCGGCGAACGAACCCGCATCGCGCGCGACCTGCACGACACCCTGCTGCAGGGCATGCAAGGCATGTTGCTGAGCTTCCAGGCGCTTGCATCGAAGCTGCCGCGCGACGCAGCGCTTCGCCAGGAGATGGAACGCGTGCTGGATCGCACGCAAGCGACCATCCGGGAAGGACGCGATCGAATCCACCTGCTGCGCGACCCCGAGGCGAGCACGATGGACCTGGCCGAGTCCCTGGGGCGGCACGCACAGGAACTCGCGGCACAGCATGAGCTGCTTTGCGATATCACCGCCCCCTTGCCGCCCCGCCCGCTCCAGCCGATGGTCTACGAAGAACTGCGTCAGATCGGGCGCGAGGCGATCACCAACGCCTGCCTCCACTCCAAGGGGACGCGCGTGGACATCCGCCTGACCTACAGCGATACCGGCGTCGTCCTGATGGTGCAGGACGACGGCATCGGCATCCCGGAGGAACGGCTGGGCGTGGACCGCCACTGGGGCCTGACGGGAATGCGCGAACGCGCACTGCTGGTCGGCGCCACGTTGTCCATCACCGGCAGGCCTGGCGGTGGCACCGAGGTCAAGGTCGGCATCGGCGCCGACACGGCGTACCCGAAGCACTGAGGAGTCCGCCACGTTCGGTGGCGGACTCCTCCAACGCATCACTCAGCGCCGACCATCTACGCTCAGACTGCCGGGACCGAACGCGGCCACCTGCAGCAACCCGCCCGCGATGGCGAGGTTCTTGAGGAAATGGATGAACTGGTTCTGGTCCTGGATCTGGTAGTGGAATGCCAGCGCCGCGACGATCGAGAAGATGGCGAGCAGCACCGCGACCAGGCGGGTGCGGTAGCCGACGATCAGGAGAATCGACCCCAGGATCTCAACCAGCACCGCTACGCCGAAGGAGAACTCGGGGAACGGCAACCCTGCCGATGCGATGTACGCCATCGTGCCTTCAGCGTTGGAGAACTTCGACAGCCCGGAGATCAGGAACACTGCGCTCATCAGAAGGCGTGCGCAGAGTGCGGTGGCGGCCGTGGAGGTGCGGTGCGTCGCCGCGTTGGGTGCAAGGGTGTACGGAGTCGTCATGGTTCGATTCCTTGGTGGATGGAGGCCCCTACCAGCGGAGCATCGGAAGTGGACTGAACGGATGGGTGAGCATCCGCTTGAGCGACAGCTTCAACAGCAGGCGATGGAAGCCAAAGCCCGGGAACATGTCCATGACGGGAGAGACGACGCATCGTTTCAGGCCAAACCGGAGCCTGCCCTTCGACACGTCCACCCAGTCGGCGCGGCGGAAGGTCTCGACGCTGGTGCGTTCCCGCGGATCGCACGGCGTCATCTTGTGGTGGTGGTCGATCATCGCTGCGATTTCATCGGACCACGCCGTATGCCCAGCCTCGACCAGGTACGCATTCGCCAGCGAGATCGACGGCGCAAGGTAGTCGAACGTGCCCGCCGACCAGATGCCGAGGTCGTGGTAGGCGGCCGCGATGGACAGCTTCTCCAGGTC
>Ga0209257_1001335_pt1 | contig 29946 bp, 32 predicted proteins | sample AraplaCvi_mCL_r2_FD_184277 | JGI IMG/M metagenome (GOLD analysis project Ga0209257, IMG submission 184277) | Arabidopsis root microbial communities from North Carolina, USA - plate scrape MF_Cvi_mCL_r2 (SPAdes) (version 2) | ecosystem: Host-associated > Plants > Roots > Endosphere | place: USA...
GAGGTGTCGGAAGCGGCCAGGGCCTTTTCCTTCATCTTGCCCAGCAGGTCGGTGACGGTGTCGCCGGCGGCCAGGGCCACGTCGATGGTCGACTGGCCGCGTTGCAGCGAGTCCTTCACGGCGTTCAGCGAATTGGCGGTGGTCGACTGGTTCTTGGCCATCGCCCAGATCGCGCCGTTGTCCTTGGCGTTACCGACCTTCTTGCCGGTGTTGATGCGCTGTTGCGTGACCTGAAGCTCGCTGTTGGTGGCGTTCAGGTTTTGCAGGGCGATCAGCGCGCCGGCGTTCGTGTTGATGCTATTCAGCGGCATCGCGACAGTTCCTATTCAAGGGTTCCGACGTCATTTTGACAGCCGGGAGCATTTTGCTCAGGGAACTGGGCAGCAAGGATCGGGCCAAAACTGCCCAGTAGGCAAAAATGGACAACCCACTGAAAGGTCTAAATTATACTTTGATTTACCATGATTTTTGTCGGCAATATTTACCCACCTCGGCATCGAGTAGGAAAATTATGCCGGGCAAATTCAGGTTGAGTTCGGACAGTTCAGCGAACTCATACCGGTAAAAAAGAAATGCCGGACGGCCCGTGGGCCGTCCGGCTTTGATCGCTTCTTGAAGCCTAGTCGCCGATCACTTGAACAGCGAAAGGATCGACTGAGGCGTCTGGTTCGCGATCGACAGGGCTTGAACGCCCAGTTGCTGCTTGGTCTGCAGCGATTGCAGCTTGGCGCTTTCTTTGGCCAGGTCCGCATCGACCAGGTTGCCGACACCCGCGTCCAGGCTGTCCTGCAGCTTCCCCGTGAAGGTCAGGTGCATGTCCAGGCCTGTCGAGCTGGTGCCCAGGTTCGCCAACTTGTTCGTCGCCGTGGTCAGGGCCGTCGTGATCGTGGCGATCATCGTCTTGGCCGCGGCCGCGTTGGCGAAGGTCGACGTCGCCGTCAGACCCAGGCCGACCAGCGACAGGGTCTTGGCGCTCACCGTGTAGGCGACACCGTCCGAGTTGCTGAGGAACTGCAGCTTGGAGGTGGTGCCGTCCACCAGGCTGACGCCGTTGAACTGAGCGTTGGTGACAGCCTTGGTGATCTGGTCGCGCAGCGAGGTGAAGTCCGAAACCAGGGCGTTGAACGAGGCGGTGTTCAGCGAGGTGTCGGAAGCGGCCAGGGCCTTTTCCTTCATCTTGCCGAGCAGGTCGGTGATGGTGTCGCCAGCGGCAAGGCCCACGTCGATGGTCGATTGTCCGCGCTGGAGCGAGTCCTTCACGGCGTTCAACGAGCTCGACGTCGCGCTTTGCATCTTAGCCATCGACCAGATCGCGCCGTTGTCCTTGGCGTTGGAGATCTTCTTGCCGGTGTTGATGCGTTGTTGGGTGCTTTGGAGCTCCGAGTTGGTGGCGTTCAGGTTTTGCAGCGCGATCATGGCGCCGGCATTGGTGTTGATCGAGTTCAGCATGATGGTTCTCGCCATTTTGGGAGGATTGCCCCGGCGTTTTGCCGGTCGGGCGTTTTGCCCACGAAACCCATCGCAAGCGGCGGGCCACTGGGCGCCACCTCTGAACTTTTTTCAAGCTATTGATTTTACTAGATATTTTAAGACATCACGCCAAACACGAAACCGCCCGGCGAATGCAGAATTCGCCGGGCGGCAGGTTTTTCCGGAAAGGTTTGCCGGAGGGTCGAAAAGCGCCCTCCTGGCGGGGATCAGGCGGCGTCGGCGCGGCCGGCCAGGCCCTGCATGATCATGCGGTTGATCTCGATCAGCGGCTCGAAATCCTCCTCCTTGCGCATGATGGCGCTGGAGTGACGGCCGACCCAGAGGCTGAGCGAGATGATGCTGGCGCGCAGCTGCACCGGCAGGGTGTTCTCCGGCAGCGAACAGTCGGTCGCCAGGGCCGACCAGACGCGGCGGTTCCAGTCCAGGGCGTCGATGCGCGTGGCGATGTCGTCCGCCGGCGCCTCGGACGCCGCCATCAGCGCGCGGGTCACCTGACCGAACAGACGGTACTCCATCTCGCGCGGGTTTTCGGTCCGCGTCGCCGTCTGCTGATAGGCCCTAAGAGACATGCCCCAACCTCTGATCTTCGTATTCGATTAGCTTGCGGCTCAGCATGAGCGCCTTGTAGTACTCGCGCGCCATCACGTGCTTGGAGATGGCGATGCAGTCGCTCAGCACGTCGGGATTGCGCACCACGCCCATGAACTCGGTCAGGCGGGTGGCGAATTCCTCGTACTGACGCTCGGCGGCGGACTCGTCCAGGTACATCATCATGACCGGAAAATAGATCCGACGCGCCGGCGTGGTCGCCTCGTCGGGCTGCATGATGTCCTTCTCACGCAGCACCGAGGCCTTGTTCTGAAGCACCAGCACGCCGCGGCGATCACCGTTCTGGACCACCGCGCCGTTCAGCACGAACTTCTCGCCGGGTTTCAGCGACAGCTTCAATGGCACAGGGCCGCTCCCTCTTGCATTGCTGTGTCGCCCCACCCGCCGAGATGACGGTCTCGAAGCAGAAGCTAGGCGGAGGCGGTTAACGTCCCCTTGCCAAGCCTGCGACCGTGGGACGCAGCTTAGGATACAATTAAGCATACTGACCCAGAGGATGACTCTCTCAAATCGCCAAGGCCTCAATGATGTCCCGCGTTCGCGACACCCAGATCTCGGCCAGCGCGCTGGCCATCGCCCAGGAAGCGGTCGCCCAGGCCGTTAATCTCGGCTTCAAGACGACGGCGGGCGACGCGGCCTCGGCCGACGCCCTGGCGCGCCTGGACCGCCAGACCAACGAGGTCCGCAACCAGGAAACCGCGCGGCTCCTGGCCCGATCCATCCACGCCATGCAGAACCGCGACTTCGCCCACGGCGAGAAACTGGCGCTGGAGGCGCTGGAGCGGGACGACAAGCTGGGCGTGGCCTGGCACGTGCTTGGCATCGCCCGCGAGAAGATCGGCGACTTCGCCGGCTCGATGCGCTGCTACGAGGCGGCGCTCAAGCTGCTGCCCGACCACGGCGCCGTCGCCGGCGACCTGGGCCGCCTGGCCTTCCGCATGGACATGCCGGAGATCGCCGCCAAGTTCTTCATGCACTACATCAACGCCCGCCCCGGCGACCTGGAAGGCGTCAACAACCTGGCCTGCGCCCTGCGCGACCTCAATCGCTGCAACGAGGCCATCGAGGTCCTGCGCCCGGCGATCAACGACAATCCCGAACAGCCGCTGCTGTGGAACACCCTGGGCACGGTGATGTGCAGCCTGGGCGACGGCAAGACGGCGTTGACCTTCTTCGACGAGGCCCTGCGGCTGGCCCCGGATTTCGGCAAGGCCTACCACAACCGCGCCTACGCCAAGCTCGACCTGGGCGACGTCGCCGGCGCCCTGGCCGATTGCGACCTGGCCATCGCCGCGGTCGAATCAGCCGAGGACCTGGCGACCATGCAGTTCGGCCGCGCGACCATCCTGCTGGCCCTGGGGCGGGTCGAGGAAGGCTGGAAGGCCTATGAGGCCCGGTTCTCCAAGGATCTGGTCGAGGCCCCGCGCTTCACGATCGAGGCGCCTCGCTGGCGTCCGGGCATGGACCTGGCCGGCAAGTCGCTGATGATCTGCGCCGAACAGGGCCTGGGCGACGAGGTCATGTTCGCCAACATGATGCCTGACGTGATCGAAGCTCTTGGGCCCGACGGCAAGCTCACCCTGGCCGTCGAGCGGCGGCTGGTCCCGCTGTTCAGGCGCTCATTCCCCAACGCCGACATCTTCCCGCACAAGACCGTCTCGTACGAGGGCCGCGTCTATCGCGGGGCGCCCGAGATCGAGGACTGGAGCGGCGTCGACTTCTGGACCCCGATGGGCGATCTGCTGGAGACCTTCCGCCCCAGCGTGGCCGCGTTCCCCGACCGGCCGAATTTCCTGGAGGCCGATCCGGTCCGGGTGGCGCACTGGCGGCGGACGCTGGAGGACGCGCCCAAGGGGCCCAAGGTCGGGCTGCTGTGGAAGAGCCTGAAGCTGACCGGCGAACGCGCCCGCCAGTTCTCGCCCTTCATGCTGTGGCGGCCGGTGCTGGAAACGCCGGGGATCACCTTCGTCAACCTGCAATACGGCGACTGCGATGAGGAGATCGCCCTGGCCAAGGCCGAGTTCGGCGTCGACGTCTGGCGCCCGCCGGGCATCGACCTTAAGCAGGACCTGGATGACGTCGCCGCCCTGTGCTGCGCCATGGACCTGATCGTCGGCTTCTCGAACGCCACCACCAACCTGGGCGGCGCGTGCGGGGCGCCGATCTGGATGCTGACCGGAGCCTCGTCCTGGACCCGCCTGGGCGCCCAGGCCTGGCCCTGGTACCCGCAGACCCGCTGCTTCATCACGCCGGACTTCAACGACTGGACCCCGACCATGCAGGAGGTCGGCGCCGCCCTGCGCGAACACTTCCCCGCCGCCTGATCCGCAAGCTTCGAAAGAGCCGCATTTCGGCGGTAGACGAACGCCGGTGTTCGGGCTTCAAGATCCTGTCCCAATCTCGAGTACGCCCTTGCCGCTCGCCATCCTTCAAGCCCGCATGTCGTCGACCCGGCTGCCCGGCAAGGTCCTGGCCGATGTGGCCGGGGCGCCGATGATCCTGAGGCAGATCGAGCGGCTCCAGCGCGCCACACGGCTGAACCGGATCGTGGTCGCCACCTCGGACCAGGCCAGCGACGACTCGTTGGCGGTCTGCCTGATCGCCGCCGGCGTTCCGGTGTTTCGCGGATCGCTGGACGACGTGCTGGCCCGCTATGTCGGCGCGATGGAGGCCTTCGGGCCGGTCCGTACGGTGGTGCGCCTGACCGCCGATTGTCCGCTCGCCGATCCCGACCTGATCGACCAGACCCTGGATCTCCATCAGCGTTCAGGCGCCGACTACACCTCCAACACCCCCGCCAGGCGCAGTTTCGCCAAGGGCCTGGACGTCGAGGTGTTCGAAGCCGTGGCGCTGAAGATCGCCGCCGACCAGACCGTCGATCCCTACGACCACGAGCACGTCACGCCGTTCCTCTACCGCCACCCCAACCGCTTCAAGATCGCGGGCCTGGAGCAGGCGCCGGACGAGGGCGACGTGCGCTGGACCGTCGACCGGCCCGACGACCTGGACTTCGTCCGCGCCGTGTACGACGGACTCTACGCCGCCAATCCGGCCTTCACCTCCGAAGACGTGCGCGCCTTCGTGCGCGGCCGGCCGGACCTGACCGCCCTGGGGGGAGACCGCCGCGTATGACAACCCAGCCCGCCCACGCCGTCGTCCTGCGCGACGTGACCGAAGCCGACCGCCAGAGGCTGCTGGACTGGCGCAACAGTCCCGAGGTGGCGGCCTTCATGTATTCCGACCACAGGATCGGCCAGGCCGAGCACGACCGCTGGTTCGACGGCATGGCCGGCGACCGCCGTCGCCGCTACTGGCTGATCGAGGTCGACGGCGAGCCCGTGGGCCTGGCCAACCTGGCCGACATCGACGCCCGGAACCGTCGCTGCGCCTGGGCCTACTACCTGGCCAGCCCGTCCGTGCGCGGCCTGGGCGTGGGCTCCTATATCGAGTTCTGGGTCATCGAATACGTGTTCCGGATCCTGGGCTACGACAAGCTGTGGTGCGAGGTGCTGCTGTCCAACGAGAGCGTCTGGAAGCTGCACGAGCGCCATGGTTTCCAGCGCGAGGCCTTGTTCCGCCACCACGTGATCAAGGACGGGGCGCCAGCCGACGTGGTGGGGCTGGGCCTGCTGGCCCAGGACTGGCCGGCCCGGCGCGAGGAGATGGCCCAGCGCCTGCTGGCCAAGGGCTACGCCCTGCCCTTCGCCTGACGAACGGACGGAACAATCGTCACGGACGACGGGTTGAATCGGCGACCGCGAGGGCGCGCCGCTCTCGCTTCTCGACTTCAGGGAGCCCGCCATGCCCGCCGACATCGACTATGACGACCAGGACGGCGCGGAAGTCCTGGACGAGACCAACCTGACCGACGACGGCGAGGACATCGCCAATTTCGACGAGCTGGACGACGTCTACGACGTGACCCAGGCCGAGGGCGACGCGGACGAGGATGACGAGGACCTCGACGACCTGCTCGACGACGAGGATCTCGAGGACATCGACGACGACCTCGAAGGCGAACGCGACGACGAGGGCCTGGACATCGAGCGCGAGCCGCTCAACGCCATCGCCGGCGACGACGAGGGTCCGGAAGACCTGGTGTCAGACGATGACGACAGCGCCGCCGACTTCGAATCCACCGAGTTGGCGGAGGACGACATCGAGTCGCTCGGCTACGCGAAGGAAAGCTGAGACCTTCAAGACCGGCCGGTCGTCGACGAGCTGGATCGCTCGACGCCTGGATTCGCCGGCGACAGGAGAGCGACCATGCCCGACGCGACGCCGGAACCCCGCAACGACACCCCGTCCGAACACCTTGAGGACCAGCTCGAAGAGGGGCTGGAGGACAGCTTCCCGGCCAGTGATCCGCCATCGGCCGCCCGCCGCCACCGCAGGCCGGCGGCCGAGCCGCTGGAGCCGAGCGACGAGGACTGACCCATAAGCCGGCTTGATCCGGCCGACCGTTGGTCTGTAGGTTGGGCCTGATTTGAACAACTGTTCGAGGCGACTCGCCGGAGCCGCCGTCAGGAAACCGCATGAGCTCGCGCTTCGAAGGCACCGCCGACTACGTCGCAACCGAGGACCTGAAGGTGGCGGTCAACGCCGCCGTGGCCCTGGAGCGTCCGCTGCTGATCAAGGGCGAACCGGGCACCGGCAAGACGGTCCTGGCCTACGAGGTGGCCAAGGCGATGAACGCGCCGCTGCTGACCTGGCACATCAAGTCGACCACCAAGGCCCAGCAGGGTCTTTACGAGTACGACGCCGTCACACGGCTGCGCGACAGCCAACTGGGCGACGAGCGGGTCAAGGACGTCCGCAACTACATCAAGAAGGGCAAGCTGTGGGAGGCCTTCGAGGCTCCGGTCCGGCCCGTGCTGCTGATCGACGAGATCGACAAGGCCGACATCGAGTTTCCCAACGACCTTCTGCAGGAACTCGATCGCAACGAGTTCTATGTCTACGAGACCAACGAGACGATCGCGGCCAAGGTCCGGCCGATCATCATCATCACGTCCAACAACGAGAAGGAGCTGCCGGACGCCTTCCTGCGGCGCTGCTTCTTCCACTACATCCGCTTCCCGGACGAGGCGACGATGGAGGCCATCGTCGACGTGCACTTCCCGGGCATCAAGCGGAAGCTGGTCGCCGAGGCCCTGCGGATCTTCTACGACATGCGCAAGGTGCCGGGCCTCAAGAAGAAACCCTCGACCTCGGAGTTGCTGGACTGGCTGAAGCTGCTGCTGGTCGAGGACATCGACGAGGCCGTCCTGCGCGAGAAGGACCCGACCAAGCTGATCCCGCCGCTGCACGGCGCCCTGCTGAAGAACGAGCAGGACGTCCACCTGTTCGAGCGCCTGGCCTTCCTGGCCCGCCGCGAGGGTTCGGGCCTCCGGCCGGGGCAGTAGCCGCTCGCCGAAAGATTGTATCTGGACGCGCGCTCTTCGCTCGGTCAACCTGGGCCGAGTTGGGGAGCGGGCGACATGAGATCCTGGATTTGGGCGGCGCTGGGCCTTGTCATGACAGCGACGCCGGCGGCGGCGCGCGAGGCTTGCGCGGCGCGACCGCCGGCGCAGGCGATCACCATGCCCTCGGCCAACATGCAGAGCGACCTGGTCACCCTGATCTCCCTGGGCCCGGCGCTTTCCGACAAGGCGCTCCAGCGCAAGGCGCTGCTGAAGGCCAAGCCCCGGTGCGACGAGCCCGGACTGGAGACCGGCGGCGCGACCTACATGCTTTTCGAGACCACGGCCGCCTCGCCGATCCTCGTGGCGCGCACCGCCAGCCCCGACGCGCCGATCTTCTTCGTCGCCCCGTTCGCCGACATGACCGCCGCGGTCATGGCCGAGATCGAGAAACGTCCCGTCCCTCCCGCCAAGGCCAGCTACGTGCTGAGCGTCTCCACCAAGACGGGCGCTTCGGCTTTGCGCCTGTATCCGGCCGTTCCCGACAACGCGACGTTCAAGACCGACATCGCCGCGGCGCTGCAAGGCCGGCTGCCGCCGCTGGTCAGTCGCGACGAGCGGACCAAGGGTGTGCAGGTCAACGTCCAGGCCGACGCCTACGAAGGTCCAAAATCCACGCCAGGAGCGACACCCCTGCCCGGCTCAGGACCCGGCCTGCCGGCCGTCAGCGCTACGCCGCAAAACCAGAGCTTTCGCGAGCAGCCGGACGGCGGGGCCCTGCACCAGGCTTCGGGTTTCACCTGCCCCGCCGCGATCGACGGCTTCAAGCGCGACCGCCTGACCGTCTACGACGCGGCCCAGGGCGGCCGCGACGTCAGTTGCGGCTACGCGTCGTCTCCGGCGACCGCGACGGCGACCCTATACCTGACGAAACTGCCCGCCCAGTACACCCTGACCCGCGTGTTCGACATCTATGTCGAGCAGGCCAAGGCCCACACGCCCTCGGTGGGCGACGCGGCCGATCCCTATCCCGCCTCCGAAGGCGGCCCGCGCCGCCAGGGCCGGTTCTGGCGCGACAAGGAAGGCCGCAACGAGGGCCTGTGGCTGATGCAGATCGGTCCCTGGTTCGCCAAGCTGCGCGTGACCTATTCCGACGCCGACGTCGCGACGGTCCATCGCCTGGCCGCCGACCTGCTGGGCGCCATCGACGCCCAGGTGAAGCCGCCGACCGTATGAGGCCCCTTACCGCGATTTCATTGGATTTCCACGCGCCGCCAGCCCAGGTTCGCGCCGAACGGGAGACTCCTCTGATGCGACACCTGCCGCTGCTGGCCGCGAGCCTGATCGCCCTGGCCGCCTGCTCGCCCAAGGTCGAGGTCACCCACCAGGACCGCAAGCCGCACGGCAAGCACGAGCCGCTGCGGGCGATCAGCAAGCTGGACTGTCCGGACAAGCAGGGCGAACTGACCCGGGTCAGCGTCGCCGCCGACGGACAGGCCTGCGTCTACGCCGGCCAGAACGCCGAGGTGACCCTCAAGCTGGTGGCCCTGAACGGCGGCGACGCCGAGGCGGCCCTGGCGCCGATCGAGGCCGACCTGAAGACCCTGATGCCGGCCGTCAAGTCGCCGCCGCCGACCCCGCCCGGCGGCAAGCCCCGCGGCGACAGCGCCAAGATCAGCCTGCCCGGCATCCGGATCGACGCTCACGACAAGGGCGCCGACATCAAGATCGGCGGCCTGACGATCAACGCCAATGACGACACGGCCGAGGTCAAGGTCGCCAAGAACGTCACCATCCGCGACGGCGACACGACGAGGAAGGTGACCGAGCGCGTCAGCGGCGGCAATTCCAACGTCAGCGTCAAGACCAGCGACGACGAGGAAGGCGACGTCGACATCCACGCCACCGACGAGGGCGCCCAGATCCGCCAGCGCCGGCGCGGCGACGGGGTGCGCGCCACCCTGATCCTGGCCAGCGACAAGGCCGCCAGCGGCTACCGGGTGGTCGGCTACGAGGCCCGCGGCCCCAAGGGCGGCCCGCTGGCCGTGGCGGTGGTCAAGGCCAAGGGCCGCGACGGCAGTGACCACGACATCTTCGAGGACATGAAGACCCTGGTCCGCCACAACGTCGGGGGCTGAGCCCTCATCGACATCCAGGCTTGAGAGCGAAAACCTCGTCCTTCGACAAGCTCAGGATGAGGTTTTCGAATGTCGCTGTCGATAGAATGGTCCTCATCCTGAGCTTGTCGAAGGACAAGGACCACGCAATGCGTTCCACGGTCGATATATCGCTCAGACCGGCCTCACCTCCATCACCTTGTAGGTCAGCGGCCGGCCTTCGTCGTCGGTGACGGTGACGTATTCGCCCAGGGCGAAGCGGTGCTCGCCCAGGCGGTGCACCGGCTCGTCGTCCAGTTCGACGTCCTCGTCGCGGTGCACCGGCTCGTCGTCCAGTTCGACGTCCTCGTCATAGTCGAAAAACCAGCGCTCGCCGCGGCGGTTCAGGCGGCCGTCGGCGGGATCCTCGTCCGGGGCGAAGCGGCGCACCACGCATTCGTCCTTGGCCTTGGCGTAGGCGGCCGCGTCCAGGTGGCCGTCCTCGGTCAGGGGCGCGGTCAGGGCGTAGCCGCGGTGGTCGTCGCCCCCCGCGAACTCGGTGCCGGGATTGCGGGCCAGGCGCATGACGATGCGTGACAGGGACATTTTCACGTCCTCCTTCTTCTTGTTGAGCAACAACAACTTAGTGGGACAGGAACAGCGAAGGGCCGTCGCTGTTCAGCAGGGTGCGGGTGGTGCCGCCGAAGATGAACTCCTGCAGGCGCGGATGGCCGAAGGCGCCGGCCACCATAACGTCAGCGCCGACCTCCCGGGCCGCGCCCAGCAGCAGGGTCGCCGCGTCGTGGCTCGCGCCGTCCAGCACCTTGGCCGTGGCCGTGACGCCGCGCGCCGCCAGGAACTCGACCAGCCGCTCCAGGGCGAAATTTCGCGACGACGCGCCCGGCGCGCCGGCCACCACCACCTGGGAGGCCTTCTGCAGCAGCGGCAGCGAGGTGCGCATGGCGCGGCTGGCCTCCTTGCCGCCGTCCCAGGCGACCATGACCGTGCCGCCGACCTTCAGGCCCGGCCGCGCCACCATCACCGGACGCTGCTCGTCGGCGATCATCTGCTGGAACGACTCGGCCAGGGGACCCTTGCCGCGGGCGGCGGCGCTGTCGAAGACGATCACGTCCGACAGCCGCCCTTCCATGGCCAGGCCGGCCCAGACCGGCGACTCCAGGCTGATCGCCCGGCTGCGGGCGTAGCCCAGTTCGGCCACTAGCCGGTCGACGGCGCGGTGGCCCTCGATCGCGGCCTCCTTCAGGCTTTCCAGCGCCGTGACCTGCACGCCGCCCATGAAGCCTTCGCCCATCCACGGCATCAGGTCGGCCATGTCGGCCGGGGCGTGCACGCAGGCCAGCTCGGCGTCGAACCCCTCGGCCAGCACCCGGGCCGACTGCAGAAGACCCCGGTCGGAGGGCGCGCCGGCCAGCGGCGCCATGATTCTCGCCCAGCTCATGATCGATCTCCTGGTCCAGGCATTTCCAACGACGAGGGCGTTGCCTCAGGCGCATTTCCACAGCCAAAGGCCGGCCCCTCATTGATCTTTGTCAATCGATGGGCCAGTCCAGACAGGGTCAGGCCTGCACCTTCACCGTAAGGAACGATTTCGTGGCCAAAGGGCTGCATAAAACTCCGCCCCGGGCGTGGCAGCGCATGCTGTCGGGACGCAGGCTCGACCTGCTGGATCCCTCGCCGATGGACATCGAGATCGAGGACATCGCCCACGGCCTGGCCCGGGTGGCGCGGTGGAACGGCCAGACCACCGGCGAGCACGGCTTCTCGGTGGCCCAGCACAGCGTGGTGGTCGAGGAGATCGCCGCCCACATCAAGCCCGACCTCGAGCCGAAATGGCGGCTGGCCGCCCTGCTGCACGACGCCAGCGAATATGTGATCGGCGACATGATCAGCCCGTTCAAGGCGGCGCTGGGCGTCAGCTACAAGGACTTCGAGGCCCGGCTGGAGGACGCCATCCACATCCGCTTCGGCCTGCCGCCCAAGACCCCGCCGGCGATCAAGAAGCTGATCAAGCAGGCCGACCGGGCCTGCGCCTTCTTCGAGGCCACCCAGCTGGCCGGGTTCGAGCACGCCGAGTCCCTGGCCCTTTTCGGCGCGCCGCCGACCGGTTACGACCTGAAGATCCTGCCCCTGCCGCCGTTCGAGGCCCAGGCCCGCTACGTCCAGCGCTTTCACGTGCTGTCCCGCGCCGCCGGCTTCGAGTCCGCGCCCGGCGCGGCGTTCGAGACCGAATGACCGGGGCGGGCTCGACATCGGTCGTCATCGGCCTGTCGGCGGTGGTGGTGGCGATCCGCGACGGCGAGGCCGTGGTACTGACCGTCCGTCCGCACGACGCGGTCACCGACGTGGCCAGCCCCCTGCCCGGCCTGCCGTTCGGTCCGTTCGACCCGGCCCGCCACCGCACCTTCGAGCTGGGCCTGCGGGCCTTCGTCACCCAGCAGACCCGCTTCCAGCTGGGCTATGTGGAGCAGCTCTACACCTTCGGCGACGAGGGGCGCGACGCGCCGCGCGCCGAGATGGGGGCCGGGGCGGCCCGGATCGTCTCGGTCGGCTATCTGGGCCTGACCCCCACGGCCGTCGAAACCCAGGCCCCGGACACCGCCTGGGCCCCCTGGTCGGCCTTCTTCCCGTGGGAGGACTGGCGCCACGGCCGCCCCGCCCTGCTGGATGACGCCATCGCCCCCGCCCTGCGTCGCTGGGCCGGCGACGACCCCGGCAAGGCCTCGCGGGCCCGCCTGGCCTTCGCCCTGGACGGCGCGCCGTGGAACGAGGAGCGGGTGCTGGAGCGCTACGAACTGCTCTACGAGGCGGGCCTCGCCCCCGAGGCCGCCCGCGACCGGGCCCGGGCCGAGGGCCACGACCCGGCCGAGCCCGCCGCCCTGTCGGCGGCCCTGGGAGAGCCGATGATCTCGGATCACCGCCGCATCCTGGCCACCGGCCTGTCGCGCCTGCGCGGCAAGATCAAGTACCGCCCCGTGGTGTTCGAACTGATGCCGGCCGAGTTCACCCTGTCGGCCCTGCAGCGCACGGTCGAGGCCATCGCCGGCGTGCCGCTGCACAAGCAGAACTTCCGCCGGGTGGTCGAGCGCGAGGACCTGGTCCAGGGTTTGGGCCGCCAGGACGCCGACACCGGCGGCCGCCCGGCCGAGCTGTTCCGCTTCCGCCGCGAGATCCTGGCGGCGCGGCCGGCCATGGGGCTCTCCCTGCCGCTGCTGCGGGACTGAGCGGTTCGCTCATCGATCCGGCCCCAGCCCCACCGCCTCGGCCAGGGCGGCCTCCAGCCACCGCTCGATGGCGTCCCGGACCGCCTGGTTCCGCTCGCGGCGGCTCGCCCACTCCGTCCCTGGTCGCGTACGCTTCATCGCGACGCCAATACCCCACGCGCCCCGCCGTCCGCTCCGGCTTGAGGCAGGCGCGGCGGATCAGGCCGCGCGGCCGGGGCGTCGCACGGCGGAACGGGCCGAGTCGGCCTGACCGGCCCCGCTCAGCTCGAACCGGGCGACCAGGGCGCTCAGATGCCCGGCCTCCCCCTTCAGGGCGTGGCTGGCGGCGGTCGACTGCTCGACCATGGCCGCGTTCTGCTGCACCATCTGGTCCATCTGGTTGACGGCGGCGTTGACCTCCGACAGCCCCGTGGCCTGGGCCTGGGTGGAGTCGTTGATCTCGGTGACCAGCGCCTCCACCGTCTCCACCTGCTCGACGATGCGGCGCAGCGCCTGGCCGGTCTCGTCGACCAGGGCCACGCCCTCGTCCACCTGCTGGCCGGAGGTCGAGATCAGGGTCTTGATCTCCTTGGCGGCCTCGGCCGAGCGCTGGGCCAGGGCCCGGACCTCTTGCGCGACGACCGCGAAGCCGCGACCCGCATCCCCGGCCCGGGCCGCTTCGACGCCGGCGTTCAGGGCCAGCAGGTTGGTCTGGAAGGCGATCTCGTCGATGACCCCGATAATCTGGGTGATCTCGGCCGACGACTTGGCGATCTTGCTCATCGCGGAGATGGCGTTGCGGACGACTTCGCCGGAGCCTTGGGCCTCGCCGCGCGCCGTCTCGACGGCGGTGGACGCCTTTCGCGAGCCGGCCGCCGTCTCCTTGACCCGCTGGGTGATGTCCTCCAGCGCGCTGGACGTGCGCTCCAGGCTGGCGGCCTGCTGCTCGCTGCGGCGGGCCAGGTCGTCGGCGGCGCTGGTCAGTTCGTCCGAACCGGCGTGGATGCCGTTGGCCGCGGTGGCGATCACGCCCATGCTCTGGTCGAGCTGGGAAACGGCCGTATTGAAGTCGTCGCGCAGCTGGCGATATTCCTGGGCGACCTCGTCGACCAGGCGCGCCTTCAGGTCGCCGCCGGCCAGGCGCTTCAACTGGTCGGCCATGGCCGCCACCAGCCGCCGCTGACTCTCGCCGGCGCTTTCGAACGCGGCTTCCATGTCCTTGAGCTTGCGGTCCAGTTCGGTCTGGAACGCCGCGGCCTGGGCCTGTAGGCGCTCGCGCTCGATGCCGCCGTCCTTGAAGACCAGAACCGCGCGGGCGACGTCGCCGATCTCGTCCTTGCGGTCGGCGCTGGGCACCACGACCGAGAAGTCGTCGGCGGCCAGGCGGCTGATCACACGGGTGAGTTCGCCGAGCGGCCGCACCGAGCGCACCGACCACAGCGCGATCACCCCGCCCAGCACCAGAGCGCCCAGCGCCAGCAGGACCGTCAGCCAGGTAAAGCCCTCGGCGATCGCCCGGGTATGGGCTCCGATCGCCTTGTTCTGCGCTTCCTTCAGGTCGATGAACTGGTTGATCTGCTTGAGCCACTGCACGAATAGCGGCCGGGCCTGGCCCATCAGCACCTGGTGGGCGCCCGCCGCGTCGCCCGCGCGCTGGCGCTGGATGACGTCCTGGATCAGCGGCAAGGTCTGGGCTTCGGTCTGCTTGATGCTGTCGACGATCGCGCGCTCGGCGTCGGTCGCGTCCGGCCGGGCCATCATCTCGTCCAGCGGAGCGGCCGACTGCGCGTACTTGTCGGTCAGTTTCTTGATCAGGGCCTCCTCGTCGCCGATCGCGGCGGGCTCGACCAGGGTCACGTCGCGCAGAGCGATCGCCCGGTCATGGACGCTGCCCCGGAAATTGATCGCGTAGCGCTGGGCCTTGCTGTTGACGTCGTTCACCGTCGCCAGGTTCTGGTTGATCTGCTGGACTTTCTGGATGCTGATCGCCGACAGGCCGATCACCAGACTGAGCACCAGCGCGAAGCCGACCCAGAGGCGAGTTCCGATCTTCAGGGACGAAAGGGTCTTCATGTCGCGCCTCATGGCCGGTGATCCGTGCATAGATGTGACCGATCCAAACCATGCCGCCCTCGCATCGAAACTTCGATACGATCCCAGCCCGTTCAATCCTTGGAAATCGCCACACCGCCCTCACCAGTTTGGCGATCGAGGTAAATTTTCGATAAAGAATTAACGTTCAGCCGGCGGCGAATTGTCGCAATAGCTTTATTTCCGATACCAAGCGCCGATCTATCCATAACGGAACCTGAAGTTTATTTATCGGAATAAAATCATACGACGCATCAATCCTAAGAGGATTCAGGTTTACTTGAAACTGGCGACCGGGCCGCGAGTCAACACCGCCCTGGCGGGCGGCGGGATCAGGAACCCTTGTTCGCGCCAGCCTCGTCGCCTCGCCCCGTCGGCCCCTGCCCTTCGCGCCGCGCCGTCCGCGCCCGCCACTTGGCCTTCAGCGTCCGCGAGGTGTCGCGCGAGCCGTCGTGGCTCCAGCCCGGCGGGCCGAAGACGTAGCCCAGGGCATGGCGAGGATGCCGCGCCACGTCCCTGGCCATGCCGATCCATTCGTGGAAGACGTTGGTCAGCAGGTTGAAGCTGGCCAGGTTTTTCACCGTCCCATAGCGGATCGGTTCCGCGTCCGTCTCGGGGATGAAGGTGCCGAACATCCGGTCCCAGAGGATCAGGACGCCGGCGTAGTTGGCGTCCAGGTAGCGGGGGTTGCGGGCATGGTGCACCCGGTGGTGCGAAGGGGTGTTGAACACCGCCTCGAACCAGCGCGGCATACGCTTGATGGCCTCGGTGTGGATCCAGAACTGGTAGACCAGGCTGATCCCCTTCTGGATCGCCACCATGGCCGGCGGGAAGCCCAGGAACGACAGCGGCAGCCACAGCAGCCAGGTCCCGGCCACCCCGCCCGTCCAGGTCTGCCGCAGGGCCGTGGACAGGTTGTAGTGGGTGGAGGTGTGGTGGTTGACGTGGCTGGCCCACCAGAACCGTCGCTCGTGGGACAGGCGGTGGAACCCGTAATAGGTCAGGTCCTCGGCGAAGAAGAGCGCCACCCAGGCCCAGACGGCGGTCATCGGGATCGTGAAGATCCGGTGCTGGTAGGCCCAGACGCTGGCGGCGAGGATCACGCCGGCCATCAGCGCGCCGGCGATGCTGCTGCCCAAGCCCATGGCCAGGGAGACGGCGGTGTCCCGGGTCTCGTAGCGGGCGTTCGCCCGGCCCATCCGGGCCAGGACGATCTCCAGGATCACGGCCAGCACGAAGAACGGAATGGCCATCTGCACGGGGTCGAAGGTCTTCACGCCGCGGCCTCCCGGGACAGGAACCGGGGCGGCGGCCAGACCTGGCCCTCCTCCACCGCCAGGCGAGCCACCCCGTCGGCGGTCTTGAGGACCACGACGCCCTTGGCCGACCCCGCGGCCAGCGCTGCCGCCCATGGCAGGTCGCGGGCCACGTAGCCGTCACCCTTGCGCCAGGCGACCAGGGCCCGCTCGCCCGACCGCGCCACCAGCCCGGCGCCGTCGGCGGCGATCCACAGGGTCTCGACGGGATCGTCGGGGAACTCGACCGCCAGCAGGGCCCGCGCGGCCTCGGCGTCGAGCGGCGGGGTCGGCCGCGCGATCCGCGCCCAGGCCGCCAGGGCCACCAGCAGGCTCACCGCCACGGCCGAGCCCGCCAGCTGAATGATCAGCGCCTTGTCCAAAGCGACGCCTTCCTCCCCGATCGCCTCAAGCGTCGGCGTGGCGTCGGCCGGCGTCAAGCCTTCCGCCCGGTCACCGTACGATCCTTGGCAATTCTCCTTTACGCCGACCGTCTTCCCACCCTAGGTTCGCCTTCGGGTTGTCAGAGTCGGCCAGTCGCCGGCCCTTGGGGGGAACATAGCCGCATGATGTTCGAGGCCTTGCGCAAGTACGCCGAGTTCGAGGGCCGCGCCCGGCGTTCGGAATACTGGCTGTTCACGCTGTTCCAAGTCCTCGTGACCTTCGGCCTGTTCTTCCTGCTGGTCGTGCTCGGCGCGGCGACGGGCGGCGCCGAGGACCAGCTGGGCGCCGGGGCCCTGATGATACTGGCGCTGCTGGGGCTGTTCTGCCTGGCCATGTTCATCCCCAGCCTCGCCGTCAGCATCCGCCGCCTGCACGACAGCGACAAGTCCGGCTGGTGGCTGTTGCTGAGCTTCGTGCCGTTCGGCAGCTTCGTCGTGTTCATCTTCACCCTGCTGGACGGCACGCCCGGCGAGAACCGCTACGGCCCCGATCCCAAGGGTCGCGCCGGCTACGGCAATCCGACCGTCGTGCACAATCACTACTACCCGCCTGGCGACGGCCCGCCTTCCAATCCGGCCCAGGCCTGACCGCGAGATTCACGCTCCTCCGGGGGCCTTCACAGGAGCCTGCCATGTCGTTGATGTTCCAGCCGCTCAAGAAGTACGCCGAGTTCACCGGCCGCGCCCGGCGCTCGGAATACTGGCTGTTCACGCTGTTCATCGTTCTGGTCGAGATCGCCTATTTCATCCTGGTCAGCGCGATCGGCGGTGGAACCAGCGGCAACATGAACGCCATCGGCTTGGTGTTGAGCGGCCTCTATGGCCTCTTCGTCCTCGGAATCATCATCCCCAGCTTGGCCGTCGGCTTCCGTCGGCTGCATGACACCGACCGCTCGGCCTGGTGGCTGCTGATCGCCTTCTTGCCGTTCATCGGCGGCCTGGTGCTGCTGATCTTCAACGTTCTGCCCGGCACGACCGGCCCCAACAAGTATGGCCCCGACCCCAAGGCCGGTCCGCAAACCGACACCGCGGCCGTGTTCAGCTAGATTTTCGCCTCAGGGACGGAATCGGGAAGCGCGCCCCCGCGAGGAGGCGCGCTTCCTTCGTTTTCAGACCTGGATCGGGCTAGAACTTCCGGGCGTAGCCCACCGACACCACGTTGGCGTCCGCCGCGTCGTTGTCGCGGAACTGTTGGCGCGTGTAGTCGAGGCGCACGCCGTTCTTGTCGTCGACCTTGTACTGGGCGCCGACGCCGTAGTTGACGCTGTCGGCGTCGAACTTGCTCTCGGCCCCGGCCAGGGTCTGCTTGAACTGGGTGTTGCCGTAGCCGACCCGGCCGATCAGGTCGATCTTCGGGGTCACGGGCAGGAAGCCCACGCCGTAGACCGCGGCCGAGTGGGTCTGCTCGATGTTGGAGCGCACCCCGTTGGTGTCGATGTCGTCGTCCTTGACGCCGCCCGACAGCTCGCCCTCGACGCCGAAGTGCGGGGTCAGCTTGGCGCCCAGGCGGCCCTGCACCGCGCCGGTGTCGGCGCCGTCGGCGCGGGATCCGGCGTAGCCGAGGGTCCCGTAGACCCCGGTGTCCTGGGCTTGCGACAGGGCGGGGACAGCAGCGACCGAAAGGGCGGCCAGGGCGGCCGCCGTCATGAGAGTTTTCATTGTTGTACTCCTTGGCACTGGCGAGGCGGGGGAGCGCCTCGACCCGCCCTGGATAACCTCGCCGTGGGGCGGCGATGGGACCCTGGCGCGCCCATTTGGGGCCATTGGGTGTCGATCTCGACATGTCCGTGGCGATTGTGGCGGCGCGAAATCGTTCCGTGTCCGGCGCCGAAAGCCGAGAGGTGTGGCCCGGATGCCGCGCGGGGAAAGGTGACGACCGCCTCAGGCGTGCTATGGATCGACCAACAGAACCAGCCGCGCCCCGCACCTTTCAGGCGGGGGCGCGCCAGCGTCACCGGGACCGCCGCCTTGCCTAAAGCCGTCATCGTCGCCACGGGGCTGTACACCCCGCCGTTCAGCGTTTCGAACACCGAGCTGGTCGAAGCCTTCAACACCTATGTCGAGCGCTTCAACGCCGCCAACGCCGAGGCGATCGCCGCCGGCGAGGTCACGGCCCTGGCCCCCTCCTCGCCCGAGTTCATCGAAAAGGCCTCGGGCATCAAGGCCCGCTACGTGATGAACAAGACCGGCATCGTCGACCCCGAGGTCATGCGCCCGATCCTGCCCGAACGGCCCAACGAAGAGATCTCGATCATGGCCGAGATGGCCGTCGAGGCCGCCCGGCGGGCGATCGAACGCTGGGGCAAGCCGGCCTCGGAGATCGGGGCGGTGATCTGCGCGGCCTCGAACATGCAGCGCGCCTATCCGGCCATGGCCATCGAGGTGCAGCAGGCCCTGGGGATCGAGGGGTTCGCCTTCGACATGAACGTCGCCTGCTCGTCGGCGACCTTCGGGATCAAGACCGCCGCCGACTTCATCGCCACCGGCAGCGCCAAGGCGGTGCTGATGGTCAATCCCGAGATCTGCTCGGGCCACCTGAACTTCACCGACCGCGACAGCCACTTCATCTTCGGCGACGTGGCCACGGCCGTGATCCTGGAAGCCGAAGACCAGGCGACCGGCGGTTGGGAGATCTTGGGGACCCGGCTGAAGACCCAGTTTTCCAACAACATCCGCAACAACTTCGGCTTCCTGAACCGCACGGCCCCGGAGGGGATCGGCGCCAGGGACAAGCTGTTCGTGCAGGAAGGCCGCAAGGTGTTCCGCGAGGTGGTGCCGATGGTCAGCGAGATGATCGTCGACCACGCCGGCGAGATCGGCGTCGATCCCACGGGCCTCAAGCGCCTGTGGCTGCACCAGGCCAACATCAACATGAACGAGATGATCGGACGCAAGGTGCTAGGCCGCGACCCCGCGCCCGGCGAGAACGTGATCATCCTGGACGCCTACGCCAACACCAGCTCGGCCGGCTCGATCATCGCCTTCCACACCGCCAGCGACGACTTCGCCCCTGGCGAGACCGGCCTGATCTGCAGCTTCGGCGCGGGCTATTCGGCGGGGACGGTGTTCGTGAGGAAGCGATAGGTCGCGACTAACTGATCGGCTGCAGGACAACGGAGGTGGCGGGCATGCCGTCGCCCGCCAGCGTCCACCCCGTCCCGGAACGACCGATGACGTAGCAACGGCGCGGTCCCGAATCGAACAGGCACAGCTTGTCGCCCTCGATCCCGTAGCGCCCCTGGTTCGAGCCGAAGTCCTGGCTCTGGAACCAGGTCCCGTCGGCCCTGAGGACGAGGTCGCCCGTGCCCACCGGCATGGTCCGCGCCAGGGTGACGGTCCGGCCGACGAACGCCTTTCGGGCCGCGGCCGTGTCGAACGCCGGCGTCTCCGCCTTCGGATGCGCCGCCTTCCAGTCCATGGCCCGGCGGATCCGGTTACCCACCGCCGGGTGATCGTAGAACAGCACCTCCTCGAGCCGGCTGGGTGTCGCCGCCCGGTACTCGATGGTCTTGACCAGGGCCTTGGACAGGCCGTCCGGCTCGTTGAAATGCGCGAGGCTGTAGTGGTCGGCGTCGCTTTCGGCGATGCGGACCAGGCTGTTGGTCACCGGCTGGCCCAGCAGGCCCAGCACGCCCAGGATCACCGCCAGGATCGGCAGCCCGGCCGGGTCGGCCAGCCCCCTGACCGTGTCGGCGCCCATCAGGGCGGACACCGGCGCGAACAGGCGGTCGACCAGGAAGAAGGCGACGATGGCCAGGAGGCTCATCCCGCCGGCGATCCACAGGGCGTGGTGGTGGGCGTAGTGGCCCATCTCGTGGCCGACCACGCCGCGCACCTCGGCCAGGTCCGCCCCCTGCTTGAACATGGTGTCGCTCATCGCCACCCGCGCCGAGCCGAACAGGCCCGAGACGTTGGCGGTATAGGCGTTGGACTGCTTAGAGCCGTTGTAGACGAAGATCTTGTCGGCCGGGACGCCGTTGGCCTTGGCCATGGCCACGACCTGGTCGCGCACCGGCCCGGCCGGCGCGGGCGTGTACTGGTTGAAGATCGGCTCGATATAGATCGGGGCCAGCACCATCATGACGGTGATGAACACCGCCGTCAGCCCGCCGCTCCACAGCCACCAGGTGCGCGGCGCCTTGCGGATCAGGGCGTACAGCGCCGTCAGGAACAGGCCGAACAGCACCGCGCCGATCGCCGTGCTGATCGCCTGCTCGCCCAGCCAGCCGGTGAAGGCCTGGCTGGTCAGGCCGTACGACTTCTGCCGCTGCCAGTCGGCATAGATCGACCAGGGCAGGCTCAGGACGCTGTCGATCAGCAGGTAGGCGACGCCGACCACGAAACTGACCAGCACGGGCCTTGACTTACGCCGCTCCAGCCGGCGGCGCAGTCCCACCAGCACGCCCCAGCGCACGATCAGGAGCGACACCAGGGCCGAGACCAGGAAACCCCACAACAGCAGCCAGTGCCCGCCCTGCGTATAGGCGGTGGCCTTGGCGTGGGCCTCCGGCGGCAATTGCGCCAGATAGGCGGCGGTGGCGGCGGCCGGATCGAACAGAGCCAAATGGAAATCCCCGACGAACGATTGAGCCCCGCAGCAAGCCAGAGCCGAGGCGTGGCGTCAGGTTAAATCTCGGTCAGGTTGGGTTCGGCGGCGCGGCGGCGAGGCTTGCCTCTGGCGGCGGCGCGCGGGGCGTATAGAAATGCGCGGATGATTTCGTCTTCCGAGGCTCGCATGCGATTCCCCGCTCGTCGTGAACTCCTGATCGCCCTGGCCCTGGGCGCGACCGCCCTGGCCGGCTGCGGCGGCAAGACCGGCGACGTGGCCGAGACCGGCCTCAAACGGATCGAGGCGACCAAGACCTTGCGCATCGGGCTGGAAGGCACCTATCCGCCGTTCAACTTCCAGGACAAGGACGGCCAGCTGGCCGGCTTCGAGGTCGACTTCGCCAAGGCCCTGGCCGCTCAGATGAAGGTCAAGGCCGAGTTCCACCCCTCGCCGTTCGCCGGCCTGCTGGGCGCGCTGGAGTCCAAGCGCATCGACGTGGTGATCAACCAGATCACTATCACGCCGGAACGGGCGGCCAAGTACGACTTCTCGCGGCCCTACACCGTCTCGGGCATCCAGATCATCGTCCGCAAGGGCCAGACGGGGATCGCCACCCCGGCCGACCTGGCGGGCAAGAAGGTGGGCGTGGGCCTGGGCACCAACTATGAGAGCTGGCTGCGGGCCAACGCGCCCGCGGCCGTGGTCCGCACCTATGACGACGATCCCACCAAGTACCAGGACCTGAAGGCCGGCCGCATCGACGCGGTGCTGAACGACCGGCTGGTGGCCGCCGACTTCGTCAAGACCTCGCCCGACTTCGTCGCCTCCGGCCCGCCCTTCGCCAGCCAGGGCATGGGCGTGGCCATGCTGCGCGACCCAGCCCTGAAGGTCACCATCGACGAGGCCATCGACGCCCTGCGCGCCAACGGCCAGCTGGCGGCGATCTCGAAAAAGTGGTTCGGGCAGGACGTGACGAAGTGATCGGGGAAGCTGCGCCTACGGTTGGGGACAGGCGCATGCGCCTGTCCCCGGCCGCGCGCCAGGCCGGCGCGCGATGAACGCAGCCCTGGACCTGATCCTCCAGTCCGCCCCGCTGCTGCTGAAGGGCGCGGGCTACACCGTGCTGCTCAGCCTGATCGGCATGGGCGTGGGCCTGGTGATCGGGTTCGGCCTGGCCCTGATGCGGCTATCGCGCAGCCCGCTGCTACGCTGGCCGGCGGCGGTCTACGTCTCGGCGATCCGGGGCACGCCGCTGCTGGTGCAGCTGTTCCTGATCTATTACGGCCTGCCGCAGCTGGGCGTGCAGTTGCCGCCGCTGCTGGCGGCCGGAATCGGCTTCTCGATCAATATCGGCGCCTATGCCGGCGAGATCCTGCGCAGCGCCATCGCCGCCGTCGACAAGGGCCAGTGGGAGGCCGCCAGCGTGCTGGGCATGAGCCGCGGCCAGGCCCTGCGCCGGGTGATCCTGCCCCAGGCGGCCCGCACCGCCGTCGCGCCCCTGTCCAACAGCTTCATCAGCCTGGTCAAGGACACCTCCCTGGCCGCCACCATCCAGGTGCCCGAGCTGTTCCGCCAGGCCCAGCTGATCACCGCCCGCACCTACGAGATCTTCGCCATGTACCTGGCGGCCGCCGCCCTCTACTGGATCCTCTCCAGCCTGCTGGCCCTGGGCCAGACCCGGCTGGAACGCCAGGCGGAGGGCCGCCGATGACCGAAGCCCACGGGAGCGCCATCGACGCCAGGGGCCTGGTCAAGCGCTTCGGCGACACGACCGTGCTCAACGGCGTGGACCTGACCGTGACGCCCGGCGAGGTGGTCGCGGTCATCGGGCCCAGCGGCTCGGGCAAGAGCACCCTGCTGCGCTGCCTAGCCGGGCTGGAGGCTGTCGACGACGGGACCCTGACCGTGGCGGGCGTCACGGCGGGCGCCAAGCCGCCCCTGGCCCGCGCCCTGAAGGGCCGGGTCGGCTTCGTCTTCCAGAGCTTCAACCTGTTCCCCCACCGCACGGCTCTCGAGAACGTCGCCGAGGGGCCGATCGTGGTCCGCGGAGAGACGCCGGCCGCGGCCCATGACAAGGCCCGGGCCCTGCTGACCAAGGTGGGGCTGGCCCATCGGGTCGACGCCTACCCCCGCGAACTGTCCGGCGGCCAGCAGCAACGCTGCGCCATCGCCCGGGCCCTGGCCATGGATCCGCGGGTCATCCTGTTCGACGAACCGACCTCGGCGCTCGATCCGGAACTGGTCGGCGAGGTGCTGACGGTGATCCGCGACCTGGCCGCCGAGAGGCGGACCATGGTGATCGTCACCCACCAGATGGACTTCGCCCGCGATGTGGCCGATCGGACGCTGTTCATGGATGACGGCGTTATAATTGAACAAGGCCCTTCCGCCGAAGTGCTTGGTTCGCCTAAGGAAGAGCGTACGCGGCGATTCCTCAGCAAGGTGAGTGGCCTAAGGTCATAATTTGGCCTCCGGCGCCCCTCACCTCCTCTCCGCCGACGCCGTGTGCTGTGAGGCGAGGTCCAGTGAAACCCTATATCGATCTGCAAGGCGCATCAGGCGCCGTCTACCGTTACAAGCTGGCCGAGGATCGCGATCCTCGGACGACGATCGCTGGCAATTTCGTCTTCGTGGACGCCACCGGAACCGTCGTCTACGCCGGCGAGGCCAACAACCTGCACGGGGCCGCCAATCGCTTCCCCGAAGCCGCGATGAAGCACAAGGCCGAGTATCTCTACACCCGCCTGAACGTCTCGGGCGCCTCGCGCTCGGACGAGCTGCAGGACATCCTGGCCGCGCTGAATCCGGCCATGAACAAGGGCGAGTAGCGTCTCGCCTCCGGATTTCCGAGGGGCGACGCAAGCGCGCCCCCGGGATCCGCTCGGCCTTCTAAGGTCGAGCTTCCCTCGAAATCGCCGATCGGCACGAAAAGAGAACACGGCGGCGTCCACATCCGTCGCCGGCTTCGCTATGGTGAGCGCCACATGCGCCCCGAGATTCTCTTTCCGCTGTTCACGCCGGTCTCCACGCTGAAGGGCGTGGGGCCGCGCGTCGCGCCGCTGGTCGAGCGGCTGGCGGGGCCGATCGTCCGCGACGTGCTGTTCACCCTGCCGCAGGGCCTGATCCGCCGCACGGTCGCCACCTCGGACCGGGCCGTCGACGGCCAGGTCCAGACTTTCCTTGTCACCATCGACGCCCACCTGCCGCCGCAGCGTCCCGGCCAGCCGTGGCGGGTCCGGGCCTGGGACGAGCACGGCTTTGTCACCCTGACCTGGTTCAAGGGTCACGGGCCGCACCTGGAGCGCCAGCATCCGGTCGGGGCGCGGCGGGCGGTCAGCGGCAAGGTCGAGCGGTTCGGCAGCGAGATCCAGGTCGCCCACCCCGACTACCTGCTGGACGCCGACAAGGCCGGCGACATCCCGGCCGTCGAGCCGGTCTATCCGGCCACCGCCGGCCTGCCCTCGCGCACCTTCCGCAAGTTCGCCCAGGGGGCCCTGGAGCGCGCCGCCGCCCTGCCCGAGTGGCAGGACCCGGCCTGGCTGGCCAGGAACGGCTTCCCGGCCTGGCGCGAGGCCCTGGCCCTGGTCCACGGCCCGCAGGCCGAGATCGACCTGTCGCCGATGTCGGTGGCCCGCCGCCGCCTGGCCTATGACGAACTGCTAGCCCACCAGCTGGCCCTGGCCCAGCGCAAGGCCGGCAAGCGCTCGCACTCCGCGCCGCGCATCGTCGCCGGCCCCTTGTCGGACGCGGTCGAGAAGGCCCTGCCCTTCAGGCTGACCGGCGCCCAGATCCGCGCCCTGTCCGAGATGCGCGGCGACATGGCCAGCGGCGAGCGGATGGGCCGGCTGCTGCAGGGCGACGTCGGCTCGGGCAAGACGGTGGTGGCGATGCTGGCCATGGCCGACGCGGCCGCCAGCGGCCTGCAGTCGGCCCTGATGGCCCCGACCGAGATCCTGGCCCGCCAGCACTACGAGACCCTGGCGCCGCCCCTGGAGGCGCAAGGGCTGGCGGTGATCCTGCTGACCGGCCGCGACAAGGGCGCGGCCCGGGCGTCCAAGCTGGCCAAGCTGGCCGACGGCTCGGCCGCGGTGGCCGTGGGCACCCACGCACTGTTCCAGGACGACGTCGCCTTCCAGGCCCTGGGCCTGACCATCATCGACGAGCAGCACCGCTTCGGCGTCAACGAACGCAAGCGTTTGCAGGAGAAGGGTGAGGGCGCGCACCTGGTCGCCATGTCGGCCACGCCGATCCCCCGCACCCTGGAGCTGACCGTGTTCGGCGACCTGGACGTCTCGCGGATCGACGAGAAGCCGCCGGGCCGCACGCCGGTTGCCACCCGCGCCGCGCCCACCCCGCGCATTCCCGAGATCATCGAACGGCTGAAGGCGGCGGCCCAGGCCGGGGCCCAGGCCTTCTGGATCTGTCCGCTGGTCTCGGAGTCCGAGAAGATCGACCTGCGCGACGCCGAGCAACGCGCCGCGTCCCTGCGCCAGGCCATCGGCCCCAGCGTCGGCCTGGTCCACGGCCAGATGGCCGCCGCCGAGAAGGACGCGGTGATGGCCGATTTCGTGGACGGCAAGGTCTCGGTCCTGGTCGCCACCACCGTGGTCGAGGTCGGGGTCAATGTCCCCAACGCCAGCATCATGGTCATCGAGCACGCCGACCGCTTCGGCCTGGCCCAGCTTCACCAGCTGCGCGGGCGCGTGGGCCGCGGGGCGCGCGAGAGCGCGTGCGTGCTGCTCTACGACCCGCCGCTGTCGGAGACCGCCCAGCAGCGGCTGGACATCCTGCGCCGCAGCGACGACGGCTTCGAGATCGCCGAAAAGGATCTGGAGCTGCGGGGCGGCGGCGATCCGCTGGGGCTGAAGCAGAGCGGCTTTCCGGCCTACCGGCTGGCCGACCCCGTCGCCCACCGCGACCTGATCGCCGTGGCCGCCGACGACGCCCGGCTGATCCTGGCCCGCGATCCGGACCTGAGCTCGCCGCGCGGCCAGGCGGTGCGGACCCTGCAGGAACTGTTCGACTGGAAGGCCGCCTCGCCGCTCAACGACGCGGGTTGAACGGCCTAGCTGGACGCCTGGGGAACGGGCCCCCGCCGCTTCAGCGCGGCGACCCGCGCCAGGGCGTCGGCCTCGATGTCGGCCCAGAACAGGTTGAAGCCGTCCACCTTGCGGCGGTCGGTCCATGAGCCGCTGTCGCGCAGCGAGCTCGATTTCGGTCGGCCGGTGTGCAGCAGGCCGTTCTGGCACTGGGCCCAAACCTGGCGCTTGAGCAGGGCCGGCCGCGCGCCCCACTCCAGGCCCGTGGCGTTGGCGGCGCCGAGGTTCAGCCTGGCCGGGGCGCGGACGTCGCTGCGCGCGCCCAGCAGCGGATTGACGCAGAGCGGAGGGCGGCCGTCCAGGGTGACCAGTTCGCCGCCGACGTTCCAGACCAGCGAGCGGTTGGTCAGCTCCTGGGCCTGCTGGAAATCACCGTCGACCAGCGAGGCCCAGGCGACCACGCAGCCGGCCTGGGCGCGGCCGGCGCAGGCTGGGACGGCCGCGCCGGGGCCGAACTCGTCGGCCGGGACCACGGTCTCGATCAGGTAGACTCCGGCCAGGCGCCCCCGCAGCGCGGCGTTAGGGACGATCTCCTCGTTCAGCAGCCGCTCGGCCAGGATGCCGCCCTGCTCCACCCCGACCAGCACGATCGGCCGCCCGCGATTGTCGCGCTCGAGATAGCGGCGAAAGGCGTCGCGGACGTCGTCATAGGCGAAGCGCCGGGCGTCACGGGCGTCGTCGCGCAGCGTCAGGAAGGTGTAGAGGCTGGCCTGGCGATAGCGCGGCGCGAAGACCCGCCCGACCCGCGCGAACGGGGCGGCGTAGTTGGGGAGCATCACCCGCGCCAGGTCGCGCGCCGCCTTGGGCTGGTCGAACGGCGCGTTCCAGTCGCGGCCGCCGTCATAGCTGGTGGGGTGGACGAAGAAGACGTCGACCGCGCCCCGGCTGGTCGCGCCGCGCTGGGGCAGCAAAGCCCAGGCGTCCGGTCGCGCGTAATTGGGCGCCGGCGGCGGCTGGTAGGTCTGGAACGGCACCTTCGGGTCGAGGGTGGTGCGCAGGATGTCGTAGCGCCAGTAGAACGCCGCCGACAGGACCAGCGCCAGGAACAGCACCGCCCCCGCGAAGATCCAGCGCTTGAAACCCTTGAACCGGTCCGCCATGGGCCCTGGTTACACGAACCCGCCGCGTCGCGCGAGACGGCCTGGAGCGCCTTGCGCGCCTCCCTGTTCAATGACCACCGCCGAGCAGACATTGCTGGCCGGCGCGCCGGCAACTCGGTGATAGAAAAGCCGTCGTGCACTTCTTCGCGCGGCCCGCTCGACGCCCCGTGTGCTCCCTAGGCTGGGCCCGGCTTGGTGACCGTATTGATCAGGTGTAGGTTTGGGGTCATGACCCGTCACATCCTCAGCGACGAAGCAGAGCGCCTCGCCCGGCAGGTGGCGGACCAGACGGGCGACAGCCTGGATGACGTCGTCGAACGCGCCCTGCGCGCCGAGGCGGAACGCGCGCCGCCGAAGCCATCGACAAAACCGCGCACACGCGAGGAAAAGTTAGCTTTCATCACCGAACTACAGCGGCGCTCGGCAGCGCTTCCGGTTCTGGATCCGCGCACGCCCGAGGAAATGCTGTACGACGAGGACGGCCTGCCCAGGTGATGGTCGTCGACACCTCCGCCGTGCTTGCCGTGCTGTGGAGGGAACCTGAGGCCGGCGCCTTCATGGACGCCCTCACCGGTGTCGATGGCCTGTTGATGTCCGCGCCGACCCGCCTGGAACTTCAAATCGTCTGTTGGCGACGCAAGGGAGCAGGTGAGGTGGAGAACGTACAGCGCTTCACCAGTGACCTGGACGTTCTGATCGAACCTTTTGACAGCCTGCAACTCAACCTCGCCATGCGAGCCTATGAAGTTTACGGCCGCGGCCGCCACGGCCTGAACCACGGCGACGGCTTCAGCTACGCCCTGGCCAAGTCGCGCGACCTGCCGCTGCTGTTCAAGGACGAGGACTTCGCCGCCACCGACGTGCGGCGGGCGGTCTGACTGCCGCCTGGCTTGGCCTGAGAAAATTTGAGCCCCGGCTCCCGAAAACAGCGCTAGGTTGAAAAAGAGCTTTAGGGGGCAAAGACATGGTTCGCATAAAACGGCTGGCGATGCTGGTCGTATCCAGCATCGTCACTCTCGGCCCGCCCTCCCTCGGCGCGGCGCAATCGCCTTATCCGCAAGGCATGGACTATGGGATCTCGGAATACCTGCTGCTCAGGCCGGTCGCTTGCATCAAGGCGCCCATCGACGGCGGAAGCAGCCCGGACCATCCGGTCTATGTAGTCGACCATGGCGAACTGAACCTGCCCGACCGGCGGCAGGTGGTCGACGCTTTGGAGCAGATGGCCGATCTGAGCCTGCTGGCGCGCGATACGTCCGACGGCGCCCATCGTCGCTTCTATCGGATCACGGACACAGCAGCCTACCAGAGCCGTGGAACCTTCTGCTACGGGCGGGAAGTCTTGACCAAGATCATCAGCATCGCGCCGCCCCATCCCTACGGTCCATTCTGCATCCGCTACGCCGAAGTCTTGACCGAGTTCAGGGATGTTCCCGGCTGGATGGGGCGCCCCGCGCTGGCGCCCTATGTGGAAAACCGCGCGACCTCGAAATGGGCGGGAAAGAGCAAAACCATCCAGCTGCGCCGGGATGGCGAAGGCTGGAGAGCTTCGACGCCCTACGACCCCATCCACTCCAACTGGTTCGGCCCCAGGTCGTTCAACGCCTGCCTGGATCAGCGGTAGGGATCGTCGGTGTTCAGGAACCCGCAGACATAGTCCTCGACGCCGTCCTCCAGCGAGGTCATAGGCGCGTTGTAGCCGGCGGCGCGCAGGCGGCTCATGTCGGCTTGCGTGAAGTACTGGTACTTGCCGCGCAGCACCTCGGGCATGTCGAAATAGTCGATGTCGGGCTCGCGGCCGATCGCCCGGAACGTCGCCTCCGCCAGGGCCTTGAACGAGCGGGCCTTGCCCGAGCCGAGGTTGTAGACCCCGTTGACGTGCGGGCTCTTGGCCAGCCAGGCCACCACGTCGGCCACGTCGCGCACATAGACGAAGTCGCGCAGTTGGCCGCCGTCCTCGTAGTCGGGGTGGTGCGACTTGAACAGCCGCACGCCCTCGCCCGCCGCCACCTTGGGCCAGATCTGGCAGACCACCGACTTCATGCCGCCCTTGTGGTCTTCGTTGGGGCCATAGACGTTGAAGAACTTCAGCCCCACCCACTGGGTCGGGGCGTGGCCGCGGGCGGCCTCGCGTACGGCGTAGATGTCGAACAGCGCCTTGGACCAGCCATAGGCGTTCAGCGGTCGCAGGGCCTTAAGGCTCTCCAGGTCGTCCTTGCCGTCGAAACCTTGCAGGCCATCGCCGTAAGTGGCGGCCGAAGAAGCATAAATCAGCCGCCGTTGATGTTGGGCGCACCACCGCCAGAGGTCGCGCGACAATACGAAGTTGGACTTCACGATCAGGTCGGCGTCCGGCTCGGTGGTCGAGGAGACGGCGCCCATGTGGATCACCAGCTCGACCTCGTCGCCGCGCTGGTCCAGCCAGTCGAACAGGTCCTCGGGGGACACGAAGTCGGCGATCGCCGACTTGGCGATGTTCTTCCACTTGTTCTGCGCGGCCTCGCCCAGCCAGTCGCAGACCACCACGTCGAGGCTCTCGTCCTCGCACAG